>Ga0189284_100402_pt1 | contig 22225 bp, 23 predicted proteins | sample N32C7minimetaG_FD_130314 | JGI IMG/M metagenome (GOLD analysis project Ga0189284, IMG submission 130314) | Marine microbial communities from the Costa Rica Dome - N32 C7 mini metaG | ecosystem: Environmental > Aquatic > Marine > Oceanic > Photic zone | place: Costa Rica: the Eastern Pacific...
AGGCCCTCCCAGATGCCATCGCCAAGGATCCAGCCCGCGTCGAAGACCGAGACCATCGCCTTGTCGCGCGGCACGAAGTCGCCGTTGAGGTAGAGCTCCACCTTGTCGTTGCGCGGATCGGCGATGAAATCCTGACTTCCGGCCATGCGGGCCCCCGTGCTTCTGTCAACGTTCCACACAGTTAGTCGACAGATTCGGAGTTTTGTCAACAATTCTGACTCAGCACAGGCCACCATTCACTTGGATGGACTGCCCAGTGACGTAAGCCGCATCCGGGCCAATCAGGAACGCGATGACGCCGGCCACCTCATCCGGTTTTCCGCGTCGGCCCAACGGGATGCGGCGTTCGATCTCGGCCACTGCGTCCGGTCCCGGCCCATCGGAATGGCGCGCCTCACGTTCGATAAATCCGGGCACGATGCAGTTGACGGTGATACCGTTGGGCGCCAACCCTGCCGCCATCGTGCGCACCGCCACTTCCAACGCGCCCTTGGAAGCCGCCGAGGCCGGGAACTGCGGCAGGTCGGTGCGAAAGACATGCGCGGTGAAACTGCCCACGGCGACGATCCGGCCCATGGACGAGGCGCGCAGCATCGGCGCGGCTGCTTGGCCCAAGGCAAAGAAGCTCTGCACATTCGCCTGGAAGGCATAGCCGATATCTTCGGCGATCATCTGCTCGAAGGGCATCCGCGAAGGGAAGCCTGCCACCGCAACCAATGCATCGAGCGAGCTATAGGCCGCCTCATGCGCGGCAATGATACCGGCGGGCACGTCCGGGCCGGCCAGATCACCCGTGAAGACGGTGACCTCCGCCCCTTGTCCGCGCGCCGTATCGGCGACGCCCTCTAGCTCTTCGATGGCCTTCCGGCTGTGCAGAGTCAGCCGCGAGCCAGGCTTGGCCAGTCGCAGCGCGACGCATTTCCCGATGCCGGATGCCGCGCCGGTTACGATGGCCGATTTGCTGACGGTCATAGCTCCGCGCTCCTCGCAATGTTGATCGATTGTTGACAATCTGCCATGAGTCGTCAAACTAAATCGCAATCAGCGGGGGAGGGCGCGTGGAGCTATTGAAACGACAGACGATGCGCGAGCAGATCGCCGTCTCACTGCGCAAGGCCATAATGAGCGGAGAGTTTCCGCCCGGCAGCCAGATCGTCGAGGCGGAGCTTGCGCAGTCATTCGGCGTCAGCCGGGGGCCGCTGCGCGAGGCCCTGCGCGAGTTGATCGAAGAGGGGCTGCTGATCTCGATCCCCTATACCGGCACGCGGGTAGCAGAACTGTCGCTGAAGGATATCGACGACGTGTTCTCCCTGCGCACCGAGCTTGAGATATTCGCATTTCGTCGGGTCTGGCCATTGCGAGACGACGCCTATCGGGCCGAGCTGTCCCGACGGCACGAGGCTTTGAAGTCCAGCGTTCTGGCGGGCGATGAGGAAGGCGCAATCCTGGCCGAACTGGCACTGCATTCTCATGTCTATGAAAGCTGCGAGCATCCTTTGCTCTTGCAGATGTGGCGCACTCTTGCGGGCAAGCTACAGCTCTACTGGGCCGCGCATCACCACGCCCATGGCCGCCGTGCGCCCCGTATCGACGGTCATGAGGCCTATCTCGCCTGCGCGCTCGGCGATGATCTGGAGGCGATGATGCAGGAGGTGCGCACGCATATGCTGCACGGCTTTGAGAAAACCCGCGCCTTCCTGATCGCGCGGGGGCCCGCCCCGAAAACCTTACCCCGCAGCGAGAGGACGGTGCGATGACCCGGCCCAATGTTCTGCTTGTCAGCGTCGATCAATGGCCTGGCCATCTGCTTGGCATCGCCGGTCATCCGGTGATCCAGACGCCCACGCTGGATGAGCTTTGCCGCAGCGGTATTCGCTTCACCAACGCCCATTCCGAATGTCCGATCTGCGTGCCTGCACGGCGGTCACTGATGTTGGGCGCGTCACCCCGTGCGCATGGCGACCGGGTCTATGATGACCAGCTCTCGATGCCGCCCGAGACCATCGCCGCCAGTTTCAGCGCCGCAGGATACCAGAGTTTCGGCGTTGGCAAGCTGCACGTTTTTCCGCAGCGCAGCCGGATCGGGTTCGACGACGTGATCCTTGATGAAGAGGGACGCGCGCAATACGGCGTGATGGACGACTACGAGATGTTCCTAGGCGACCGGGGTCACCCGGGCCAGCAATTCGATCACGGGATGAGCACTGATGGCTATGTGCATCGGCCCTGGCACCTGCCTGAGTCTCTGCATGTGACCAATTGGGCGACGCAGGCGATGATCCGCCAGATCAAGCGACGCGACCCGACGCGGGCCTCATTCTGGTATTTGTCCTATCGCCACCCGCATCCGCCGCTGGTTCCGCTGCAAAGCTACCTCGACCTCTATCGCGGGGCGGAGGTGGACACCGCCCTTGAGGGCGACTGGGGCGAACCGCCCTGGTCCGTGGCGACCAAACGCCAGCGCGGCGAGAAATATGCGCCTGCACAGATCGCCGAGATCCGCCGCGCCTTCTATGCGCTCTGCACCCATATCGACCACCAGTTGCGGCTGGTCATCGGCACATTGCGCGAGGAATGCCTGCTGGATGATACGATCATCCTCTTTACCTCGGATCATGGCGACATGTTGGGGGATCACGGGCTTTGGGCGAAGAGCCTCTTCTATCGCGGCTCAACCGGGGTTCCGATGATCCTGGTGCCGCCGAAGGGCCACCCGTCCAGCGCGCCGGGAACCGTGGATGACCGGCTTGTGACGCTGGCCGACGTGATGCCAAGCCTGCTGTCGATAGCGGACATCCCCGTTCCCGAAACCTGCGATGGCGTGAGCTTCGTGAACGGCAGGAGGCGCGAGGCCATCTTTGGTGAGTTGGGCACTGGCGTGGGGGCGACGCGCATGTATCGGACCGCTCGCTGGAAGCTGATCTATTACCCGACCGGGAACCGGCGTCAGTTGTTCGACATGGATAGCGACTCCGAGGAACGGTATGATCTGGCAGCGCGGGACGATCATGCCGGGGTGCTGAAAGACCTGACGCAGGCCATGATCGGCGAGTTCCACGGCAGCGACAAGGACTGGCTGACCAACGGTGAGTTGACCGGCCTGCCGGATCGAGAACTGGAGCCGCGCGTGAACAGGGACCTGTCCAGCCAGCGGGGCCATCATTGGCCACCGCAGCTTCATTCCAACCTGCGCCAGATCCTCAATTCGGCCTGATCGACATGCTGCTTGCCCGCGCCGATATCCTGCCTGAACCCGACCTGCCGGACGGCGCGTCCCTGTTGCAAGACGGCGCGCGGCTGGCCGCTGACTGGCAGGTCGGCCCGTCCGAGTTCCTCAAGGCGCACGGCGTCACCAGTGAACACGCCTTCAAGCTGCGCTGCATGGAGAATGGGTGTGTCACCCAACATGCGCAGATCGGATTTCGTGACCGAGAGAAGAGCATCCGCGCCTATCACGACATCTGGGTCGCCTGCGCGCGGGAAGGGATCAGCGTAGATCGTTACGGACTTTGCCTCGACTGGTCGATGGCGGTGCCGCGCGCCCAACGCGTCGATGCGCAGCGCGGCACGGGCATGATCCTGCCCGGGGTTGAGGATTTTGTTCGCCTTGCCAATGCCGCTCCGGTCGCACCGCATTTCGGGGATTTTGTGCTCGGTTTTCCCGCGGCACTGGAAAATACCCAGGCTGCGCTGGCGGGAGGCAGCACGGCGATTGGCAATCTGGGGCAGTATTTCACCTTCCGCATTCCCGGATTTGGGGATGATATCGCCGCGACACGAGAAACGGTCCGCGCCATCGGTCTCATTGCGGCGCAGCCCGTTCCTGTGATCGTGCACTCCAACATCGACGACGGGTTTGGTGCCCAGTTCACCGATCTGGCATCCTGCCTGGGCATGATGCTGCTGGAGAAGGACCTGATCGAACGCCTGGCCGGGGCACCGGTCGGGCATTGCTACGGACATCACTTCTCGGATCCGCTCGCGCGGCGGGCATTTCACGCCGCTATGGCATGGGCGGGCATGTCCCCCGGCACGGTAATCTATGGCAATACGACCAGCTATCGGGGCAGTCCTGCGCAGAACCGGTCGAGCCTTGCCAGCTATCTACTGGTCGACGCGTTGGGGCAAATATCACAGCCGACGGGTCACGCGATCAACGCGGTCCCGGTGACAGAGAACCAGCGCATTCCCGATATCGACGAGGTTGTCGATGCACAGCTTATGGCCGGGCGACTGAAGCAACATGCGGAAACCTGGCAGGGCCTGGTTCCGCTGGAAGTGACAGATGATCTGGCAGGCCGAATCCTTGCCGGCGGGCGTCATTTTCATCGCGCGACCTTACGCGGGCTTGCTGACGCTGGTATCGATACAGACGATCTGTTTGAAGTGTTGTTGGCGCTTCGCAGGATTGGCGCGCGACAACTTGAAGCTGTATTTGGCGCGGGCGTGGTGGATGAGACCGCTCCGGCCGGACGTGTTCCCCATGTGTCTGCCGGCATCGTTGAAGAGATATCCGAAATGGCAACTGCCGCACTGGCAGATCTTGCGCCTGAGACGCGGAAAACTCTTTCAGAAAGCGGCTTGAAGGTGCTCAGCGCAGCGGGCGATGTTCATCAGCATGGCAAGATGGTCGTGGACGAGGTCCTGCGCAAGCTTGGTCTCACCCCGTTGGATGGCGGCGTTTCAACAGATCCGCAGAGGTTGGTGCAGATGGCAAAGGATATTGCGCCCGACGTCATCGCGATCAGCACTTACAACGGTGTTGCGCTCAGTTATCTCGAGCAGCTTCAGACCGACCTGGCCAAGGCCAATCTTGAGATCCCTGTGCTGATGGGAGGGCGCCTGAACCAGATTGCGGATGTATCCAACTCCAGCTTGCCGCACGATGTCAGCCAGGATCTGTCTGCACGCGGCGCGATCATTTGCCAATCGGCGGCAGAGCTTGCTCCTGCGCTTGCCGCGGTCCTTCGCCAGAAGAGCTAGAGCGGGTCGGCATCGATCCGAGGCAATTCCGATAGCCCTCTCATGGATCCCGCACTCCGGAAACCGCAGAGGTCGCGGGCTTCACCGGCGGGGGCAGGGGGGCCACGAGCCGTTCGCCTTTTCTGCCGCTTCGCTCTTTTTTTCGCGCGATCAAGACGCTGAGGACGGCCCCATGACGCAGGATGTCCTGATGGATGAAGTCCTATTGTCGGGCGGTTCACTGCTGCCGCACAAATGAAGTATCAAAGACTCCCTCTGTCGTATCGCGGACAGCGACCTTCGCAGCAGCGGTGATTGCCGATGGCCCGCAGCAGTCGTTGGGATCGGTCGCAGCGCAGGTCCGGTTTGAGGCCAAGTGACCAAGGCGTCACGGCTCGGTTTCGCACATGCAACGAGACGCTCTTCGACGTGGACGGCCCAGACTCGACCTTCCTCAGGGAGATCATCGCTGCGTCGCAACTTACCCGAAGCTGCCATTCGTGTTGGTGCTGTTGACCCCATCTGGATTGGCCTTTTCGCGCTCATTCCGGCAAGACGTGCACATCCTCGGCAGCGAAGTCGATGAGGGTCCGTATCTTTCGAGGTAAGGTTCGACCCTCGAGGTAAACGGCGGTAATCGGCCCCCCATCCATTTCGAACTCCTCCAGCAGCGGAACGAGGCGTCCCGTCTCGAGCATGTCCGCAATCGCGAACCGGGGCGCATAGGCGATCCCCATGCCAGCCGCGGCCAGCTCTATTGCCGCCCGGGCAGAATTGACATGGAAGCGGCCTCGCACCTGGGCCACAACCTCGGTGCCGTCTTTTCTGAACCTCCACCGATGTGGCTGGCGCCGGTTCGTATCGACAATGCAGGCGTGCCGAGAGAGGTCATCTGGTGTTCTTGGTGCCCCGTGCTCATTCATGTAGTCTGGATGCGCCACCAGTGAGCTTTGAAACGTGCCGAGCTTGCGCGTCTTCAGTGATAGCGTCTCCGACAAGCCCATCCGGAACGCCAGGTCGATGCCGTCGGCGGCCAAGTCGACGTAGCGATCGTCCAGCCTCAGGTCGAAGGTCAAACCTGGGTGTGCTTCGGCGAACCGCGCCAGCATGCCGGCCACGTAGACTTCACCGAAGGTCACAGGCGCCGAGACCCGAATGATCCCGGTCAAGCCGCGCGATCCCTCCGACACATTGCTTAGGAGAGCATCAAGCTCGTCGAGGACGGCTGGCGCCCGGGCGAGGAGATCCTCCCCGGCCGGCGTCAACCCAACCTTACGGGTGGTCCGCTGGAGCAACCGCGTTCCGAGGCGCGATTCCAGTTCGGCCACGTATTTCGAGGTCAGGCGATTCGAGACCCCAAGTTGCGCTGCACCTGCGGTGAAGGAGCCGGTCCGAGCGGTGGCCACGAAAGCCTTGAGTTCGTCGACGATGTCCATGGGCACCCTTTTAGGAACAATATAACGATAGTCATTCCATAACATCGCCATTTTATGGAAGATTGGGAAGTCCTACCTTCGCTTCAGTGAACAACAGCCCGCCCTGAGGGGTGGCGAACCGAAGGAGGAATGAAATGCGTATCGCAATTATCGGAAACGGCAATGTCGGCTCCGGCCTCGCCCAAGTTCTGGGTCTGGCTGGTCACGAGGTGTCCGTCATTGGCCGCAATGATGACCTCTCCGCCGCCGTCTCCCAGGCGGAGGTGGTGGTTCTGGCCACGCCCTATGGCGCCGTGGCCGATCTTGCCGGCAAGGCCGACTTCACCGGCAAGACCGTCATCGATGTCTCGAACCCGGTGACCGAGGACTTCTCGGGTCTCCAGGTCGGCCACAAGACCTCGGCTGCCGAGGAGATCGCATCCCGGCTGTCCGGCGCGACGGTGGTGAAGGCGTTCAACACGATCTTCGCGCAGCACTACGGCACGGGCCTCAAGCTGAATGGCCAGCCGATCCAGACCTTCGTCGCCGCCGATGACGAGGCCGCGCGCGCGAGCGTCAAGGCGCTCGCCGCCGAGATCGGCCTCGAACCGGTCGATGCCGGTCCGCTCGCCAACGCTCGCTACCTCGAGCCCATCGGCTTCCTCAATATCCAGTTCGGCTACGCCTTCGGTCACGGAACCGGGATCGCGCCGCGCTGGCAGTTTTCCTGACATACCCTACGGAGCATCCGACATGACTACGCAAACCAATACCGACTACGCCGCCGCAGCCCTTCGCATCTCGACTGGTGTCCTGTTCCTTGCCCATGGCTGGATGAAAGTCAGCGCCTTTACGATCCCGGGCACCGTCGCCTTCTTCGAAAGCCTCGGCCTGCCCGGCGTGCTCGCCTATTTCACCATCTTTGCCGAGCTGGCGGGCGGCATCGCCCTGATCCTCGGCCTGGGCACCCGTGTCGTCTCGATCGCGCTGATCCCCGTCCTCCTGGGCGCGACCTGGGCCCATTCCGGATTCGGTTGGAGCTTTTCGAACGAAGGTGGCGGCTGGGAATACCCGCTGTTCTGGGCCGTGGTGCAAGGCGTCGTTGCCGTTCTGGGACGCGGAGCCTTCGCCCTGCGCATCCCCAAGCTCGACCAGCGCCTCGGCCAATTCGCCTGATCGCCCTCGCCGGCCGTGGGTCACCGCCCGCGGCCGCGCTCTTTCCCAAGGAGACCCGACATGACCATTGCCAACGACTTCTTCGACATGGCTGCCGCGCCGCTGCGTATCGGGACGGTCCGGCTCAAGGTGCGTGATCTCGATGCGGTCTCCACCTTCTACCAGAGTGTGCTCGGGCTCAGCCCTGTCGCGACGACCGACCATCGCATCATCCTTGGCACCACAAGCGCGCCACTCCTGGAACTCGAGGGCGACCCGAGTCTCTCGCCGCTCGATCCGCGGCAGGCCGGTCTGTTTCACACGGCCTTCCTGATGCCGACCCGATCCGACCTGGCCCGCTGGGTCGCTCATGTCGCCGAGGCGCGCGTGCCGCTGCAAGGGGCCTCGGATCACTTCGTCAGCGAGGCGCTCTACCTCGCCGATCCAGAGGGAAACGGCATCGAGGTCTATGCCGACCGCCCGGTCTCCGCCTGGCACGGAGAGAATGGCGAGATCCGGATGAGCACCGACCCGCTGGATCTGCAAGATCTGCTGCAAAGCGCCGAGGGCACCGAATGGTCGGGTTTCCCCGACAACGGCAGCATCGGCCATGTCCACCTTCAGGTGGGCGACACGGGCAAAGCCGATGATTTCTACTGCGACCTGCTCGGCCTCGATATCGCGGCGCGCTATCCGGGCGCCAGCTTCTACGGCAGTGGCGGTTACCACCACCAGCTTGCCGGCAATATCTGGAACAGCCGACGGGCCGGCAAGCGCCCCGAGGGTATGGCCGGTCTCGATGCTGTCGAGATAGTTGCCCGGGACCGGCAAGACCTCGTGGCCATTGCCACCCGCGCCGAAAGCTCCGGCATTGCCGGCAAAACGAACGCGGACGGCCTGACCCTGCACGACCCCTGGGGCACCGCCATCACGCTCAGGACCTGAGGAGAAACGACAATGCTTCGAGACGGAATATGGGTTGCAGACTGGCAGCCGGTTCAGGCCCAGGATGAAAAGGGCGGCTTTGTCCGCCAGACCTCCGGCTTCCGCAACTGGGTCACGCCTGACGGCAGCGCCGGGCCGACCGGTGAGGGTGGTTTCAAGGCAGAGCCAGGCCGCTACCACTTCTATGTCGCGCTGATCTGCCCATGGGCGTCCCGGACGCTGATCGCCCGCAAACTGAAGAGGCTGGAGGACGTGATCTCGGTTTCCGTCGTCGAGCCGGAACTGTCCGACCAGGGCTGGCGCTTCGGCGATCCGGCCGAGGCCGAGGGCGCTTCCTACATGCACGAGATCTACACTCGGGCCGACCCGGCGATCTCCGGACGGGCAACCGTGCCAGTGCTGTGGGACAAGAAGCGCGGGACCATCGTGAACAATGAATCCGCCGACATCCTGAGGATGCTGAACTCCGGCTTCGGCGACCTGGCTGACGCAAGCATCGATCTCTATCCGGAGGGCCTTCGCGAAAGAATCGACGCTCTCAACGACCGCATCTATCCGAGCTTGAACAATGGCGTCTACCGCACGGGTTTCGCCACTACGCAGGTCTCCTACGAGGAGGCATTCCACGACGTCTTCGCGATGCTCAATGAACTCGAGGAGCGCCTCGCTGATGGCCGCGAGTTCCTTTTGGGAGATCGCTTCACCGAGGCCGATGTGCGGCTCTTCGTGACGCTGGTGCGCTTCGATGTGGCCTATCACGACCTCTTCAAATGCAACCTGCGCCGTATCGCGGACTATCCCGTCCTGAGCCGCTACCAAGAACGGCTCCTCGCCATTCCCGGCGTGCGCGACACGGTCAGCATCGACCACATCAAGCGCGGCTACTACTCGATCAAGGCGCTGAACCCCACCGGCATTGTTCCTCTCGGACCGGAGCGGGTCCCGGTCTGAAGGCGTCGATCATCCGTCCGGATCAGGACCCTGGCGCGCACGGGGCGTGCCAGCGCCGCCAGCCACTGATCACTGGGAACCCGAAGGCCGCCACGACACCGGCGACGGCAGTCCAGGAATGTCCGCCTTTAGATCACCGACGTCGCGGCATCGCACTTGCAGAGAATGTCAGCAATCCGCTCTTAGGGTCGCGTCCTGGCGCTCGAGGAATTTTCTGGCCGACTTCAAAGGGAGATCACATCGCGGTTCGCCAGGTCCGGTCCAGAACCGCTGATCACGAGATAGCCTCGCTTCAGGTTGTTGTTCAATTGTGAGGGCGGTGGCCCGCTTGACGACACTGACTTTGATCAGCCGTGTCGCAGGGCATCGAGGCGCAGGCAATCATCGGCAATCTGCAAGGTCTCACCTTCGGCAAGGACATCGATCGCGTTCTGGGCCAAATGGATGATCATGGGTTCTCGGAATTCCCACCGCCACGGGCATGCAGCTGGCGGATTGGCTCCACCGGCATAAACCCTGGTTCAGATTGGTGCAGCAAGGGTGACAGACCGATCCCCCCTCGGTTCAATTCGAGACGATTGAACCTGAGGTGAATGGCGCGCGCCGGTCCCCTCCCGCATATCAGGCCCATCAATTGCGTGGACGCCGTCACCGCGTCCTCGCCGAACCCCAGATCTGCACGAAAGGGATCCAGACATGACACGTATCACTAGACGTCAACGACCGATCTTCGCCTTGACCACGACCTCCTGCGCTGCTGCGGTGGCAATGGTGCTATCGGTCGCAACACCCGGCCTTGCGCAATCCTCCAGCAGCGCCCCGCAATCTGCCCCCGCAAACGCACAACCCGCGCCGAACACGGCGCAGGCGTCCACGTCGTCCTCGGCGAACGCCCAAGCAATGAGCCAGATCGAGATGGTTCAGGTTCGCGGGGAACTGGCTGTCATCGCCGAGCTTGAGGCGCGCGGATACACCATCGTGTCCCGGTCACGCACCCTGCTTGGCCGGGTGCGTCTGGAAGCCGAAGCCGCGACGCATTTGCGTGAGATCGTATTGCACCAGTCGACCGGCGAAATTCTCAGCGATGCCGTGATCCGGGTCTTCGCGGATACCTCCGGCGCTACAAATGCCGGAACCGCTGGTCCAGCCGGGACCGGTTCGATCGGCGGCAATGCCAGCCTGGGCGTTGACGTGGATGTCGATCCTGTCGGTGACGGCATTGGGGCCGACATCGGCGTTGACGGTGGTCTCGGGATCGGGAACTAAGCTCAGATCTGAATGTTGATCGGGGCGGGCCCTCTTGCCCGCCCCGGCCATACCGGAGGACGCGCGGACATGCCCCGAAACATCAATGGCTCACTGGTGCTACTGCTCACCATCGCAGTGCAGGTGACCTTTGCAGTCCTCTTCCTCGGGTTCTTCGCCTTCGACGTCTCGACCATCTTGACGCAACCGGTAGGCTACAGCGTCCGGGAACTCTTCGAACTGTTCGCCGTCCTGGCCCTGATCCTGAGCATCGCAATCAATATCGTGATGATCCGCCGACTTCTCAAAAGAGCTGCAGCGGCAGAGCAAGCCTTGATGATCGCGCGCGGTGCATTTCAGACTCTGGCCGAGGCCGAATTCGACCGATGGGTGTTGAGCCGCGCCGAACGGGAAGTTGCCCTGCTTGCCATCAAGGGGTTCTCGAATGCCGAGATTGCCGAAATGACAGGCAAGAGCGAGGGCACCGTCAAATCGCAAAGCGCTGCCGTCTTTCGTAAGGCGGATGTCCAGGGCAGGATTGGCTTGGTGACCCACTTCATGGAAGAGATCGTCGGCGATACACTGGTTCCCGGTCAGGATTGAATGATCCATCCAATAAGACAGAACTGTTGGAGTTCGCCAGCCGCTGCCACGCAACGACACTTCCGGCAGCGCGCATGATGCGGTTGCCGCCTATGCACGTAAGCAACGATCACGTCTGACCGAGAATTCATCGAGTTAAGCATTGCACCTGATTGCTGAACGGCAATTGTGATAGGCGGATTTGATCGGGATGCCATGGCGGCACCTAAACGCATCCCCATTAATCAAGCGGGGTTTTCCTAGGACCTCCACGGGATCCGGCGACCTGTCCGTTCCTGATCCGATGGACGTTCAGCCATTCCTCAACGGATGCGTCTCGTGCCAATGTCTGGCGATATCAACTCGACGGGTGATCCAGACATTGTCATGTGCTTGGACATGGTCGAGGAACCTGGCTAGGGCGCGCAGACGACCGGGGCGTCCCGCCAGGCGGCAATGCAGGCCGACCGACATCAGCCGGGGTGTCTGCGCACCTTCTTCCCAGAACTGATCGAAGCTGTCGCAGAGATAGTCCAGCCAATCGCGGCCCGTCTCAAAGCCAGGCGATGACGAGAATTTCATATCGTTGGTGTCGAAGGCGTAAGGCACAACCAGGTGATCACCGCCCTTATGCGCGATCCAGTATGGTAGATCGTCGTTGTAGGCGTCGCTGTCATAGAGAAAGCCGCCATGTTCCAGGATCAGCTTCCGGGTATTGGGCGATACGCGCCCGGTATACCATCCGTCGGGTCGACTGCCGGTCAAGCGCTCGATGATGGCGACAGTCTTGCGGATATGCTCGGCCTCTTCAGCTTCGGGCATGTCGCGATAGTCGATCCAGCGCCAGCTATGCGCTGCGATCTCGTGCCCGTCTGCGACCAGTTGCTCGGCGATGGCTGGCACCCGCTCAAGCGCCTGAGCCACAGCAAAGGCGGTTAGCGGCAATCCGCGGGCGCGGAAGAGATCGAGTATGCGCCAGACTCCGACGCGGCTGCCGTATTCGTAATGCGACTCTTGGTTCAGGTTTCGCTGGCCGGGCCAGGGATCGCAGATCATGTCGGAATTCAGATGCTCCGATGCCGCATCCCCATCCAGGATGTGGCTTTCGGAACCTTCCTCGATGTTGAGAACGAAGGACAGGGCCACCCGCGCGCCGCCGGGCCAGATCGCGTTCGGCGGGGTCTGTCCATAGCCGGCAAGGTCGCGCAACCGTTCGGGTTCGTCAAATGTCAAAGCGGAGGGCATCTTCGATATCCACGTCTTGGGGCAGGGGGGCCAGGTCCATGCGGCTGATCATGTTATCGATGTGCGCAGCCATCATGGCTTCCGCGCGGTCGGGATCCTTCGCTTCCAGCGCCGTCATGAGCTCGAGATGGTCGTCGCAGAGGCAGCCCGCCTGACCGCGCGCGACATAGACCGCCTGCGACAAGGCGCTGCGCGACAGGAGGTTGGACAGAATCTCCGCGAGAACAGGGTTCCCTGCAGAGGCAGCGATAGTGCGATGAAAATCACGGGACAATCCGACAGCCGTGGGTATGTCGCCCTCATCCCAGGCTGCCTGCTCTGACGTGAGAAGCCGACGCATCTCTGCGCGATCATCGTCGGATGCGCGTTCGGCAGCCAGTCGTGCCAGCGCCCGTTCCGCCACCATCCGCGCTTCCCAGCTATGGCGGGCCTCCTCGACCGATGGGCGGGCGACAAACGCCCCCCGGTTGGCCTGCAATTCAACCAGACCCAGTTGGGCCAGTTGCGACAGCGCCTCCCGCACGCGCGCCCGCGAGATCGACATTGCCGATGCGACACGTTCCTCAGGCAGACGCTGACCGGGCGGCAGGCGTCCGATGTCGATCGCTTCCTGTAGCCGCGCCCGAATCTTCTCGACCGGCACCCTTGGTCCGGCGGCACCCTGGCCAACATCCTGTTTCTTTATGCTGCTCATCCGCAACCCACCGTAATTCCAGTCAACTTTCGTTCAAGTAACACTTTGCACTCGTGCCAAGCAAGTTTTTGTTTGACATATTGCGCATTCATGTTGTCAAGATAGATACAGATTGTAAACAATTATGTGGAGCGGTGTAGACAATGATTAGATTGGGAATGCTGACCCCTTCATCGAACACGGTGCTTGAGCCGGTTTGCGCCGAGATGGCCGCCGCCCTGCCAGAGACGAGCGTTCACTTCAGCCGCTTCACGGTGAAGCGGATCGCGCTGGATGACACGGCGCTAGGCCAGTTCGATACGGGCCCGATGGTCGAGGCCGCGAAGCTGCTGGCCGATGCCAAGGTTGACGTCATCGCCTGGAACGGCACCTCGGCAAGCTGGCTGGGGCTGGACAGCGACAAGGCCCTGGTGGCGCAGATCGAGCGGGAAACCGGCGTTCCGGCCTCGACCTGTGTTCTGGCGATGATGGCGGCGCTCAAGGCGCTTGGCGCGAAGACCTACGCGCTTGTCACACCCTACAGCGACGATGTTCAGGAGAAGATCGTCAACAATCTGAAGGGACATGGACTGAAGTGCGCCGCTGAGGTGCATTTCGGTATCGAGGATAATTTCAGCTTCGGCACGGTGCCGCAGGACCGCATCGCCACTGCATTGGAGGAGGTATCAGCCGCCAAGCCCGATGCAGTGATCACTCTGTGCACCAATCTTGCAGGCGCTCCGGTCACCAAGGGAATCGAGGCAAAGACCGGTGTGCCGATCCTCGATTCCGTCACCTTGACCATGTGGGGCGCCTTGGCTCGCATCGGGCAACCGATCAACGGCCTGGCCCCCTGGGGACCGAAACTAGCCGATCTCGATTATCCCTCCGACGAATTGGTATCCGCATGACACGCATCATCGACCTCACCTTGCCACTGGAAGACGGCGCGCCCGCGCTTGGCCGCTTGGCCCGGCCCGTGATCATCCCGCACACGACGCACGAGGCGTCCAAGAAGATGAAGCAGGGCACGCCCGATGACCTTCTGACCTTCACCACGACCTATATGGGGATGCTGGACCACACCGGCACCCATATCGACGCACTCATTCACAACAACCCCGACGGCGCGCCGATAGACGAGATGCCGGTCGAGATGTTCATGGGCAAGGCCGTGTGCCTCGACCTGCGCCATGTCGGTGACCGTGGAGACATCACCCGCGAGGATATGGACGCCGCCGAGGAGAAGGCCGGCGTCAAGGTCGATGGACATATCGTGCTGATGTGCACCGGAATCAATGAACGCCATTGGCCCAATGACGAGATTTGCCGGATGAACCCGCAAGTCACCGAAGGGGCGACACATTGGCTGCACGAACGCGGTTCGATGGTGCATGGGGTCGAAGGGCCTTCGACCGACCGCGTCGAAGAGAACCTCTTTGTCAATCACCGCATCTGCCGCGACCTCGGCATGGTGCATTACGAATGGCTCTGGAACCTGGAGGCCGTGCTTGGCGCGGGCGAGTTCCAGTTCCAGGGCATCCCGCTGCGCATCAAGGGTGCCTCGGGATCTCCGGTGAGGGCACTCGCCTTCCTCGACTGACGTCCCGCCGCTCCGGGCTGGAGGAGGCCGGGGGCGGGCGTAAAACCGACACAGCATCCAAAAGGGAGACTTCACAATGCTGACCACCAAAATCCATCTTGCGGCCCTTGTTGGCGCGGCCCTTGTCGCCGCCCCGGCGGCGGCCCAGGAGATCTCGCTGCGCGCGCTTGGCCTCGTCTCGACCCATGCGCACCACACTGCGCTCGAGCGTGAGTTCTACGAGGGACTTGCCGAGCAGACCGGCCTCGACATTTCGGTCAACTTCAACCCGCTCGACGTCCTTGGCGTGAACATGCAGGACACCATGCGCGTAGTTCGTTCGGGCACGTTCGACATTGTCGAGACCACCATCGGGTCGGCCTCGCGTGACGACCCGTTCTTGGAAGGGATCGATCTGATCGGCGTTTCGCCGGACATGGAAACGCTGGAAGAGGTCGTCGATGCATATCGCGAGGTCTTCTCCGAGCGTGTTGCCGAGCGTTTCAACGCTCATGTGCTGACGCTCTGGCCGTTCGGACCGCAGATCTTCTACTGCTCGGGCGACGTGAACAGCATTGCCGATCTGGAGGGACTGCGCGTGCGGTCTTATACACCGACCATGTCCGCCTTGGTGGAAAGCTTCGGTGCGACGCCTGTGACACTGCAATTCGCCGAAGTCTACCCCGCTCTGCAACGCGGCGTGGCCGAATGCGCGATCACCTCGCCGACCTCCGGCAATACTGGCAACTGGCCCGAAGTGACCGATAGCCTGTTCATGCTTCAGATCTCGTGGTCGGTGCAGACCCATCTGATCAATCTCGACACCTGGAATGGCATGTCGGAAGAGGCTCGCGCGGCGCTGACCGAAGCCTTTGACGGGCTTGAGGACCAGTTTTGGGACATGGCGCGTGAGCTGACCGGTGCGGCCGTGGATTGTTCCACCGGGCAGGAATGCGAGGAATACATCCCCTTCGACATGACCCTGGTGGAGCCTTCGGACGCTGACCTGGAAACGCTCAGCGCATCGGTGGAATCCGAAATCCTTCCGACCTGGGCCGAGACCTGCAACGCCAACTACCCGGAATGTTCGCAGATCTGGAACGACACTATCGGCGCGGTGCGCGGTCTGACGATCGAGTGATCCTGCACGCAAGACGATCCCCATGGCTGGCCTGGTCGGCCATGGGCACACCTAATACGCAGTCGGGGGAGGACCGCGCGACATGCAACTTCTGAACAAATTCGTCCAGGCAATGGCCATTCTGTGCGGTTGGGGCCTGCTGACGCTCTGCGCGCTGACCTTCTACGATATTGTTGCCCGACGTCTGCTCGGTCATTCTATCCAGGGCGTGGACGAGATCGGTGGCTATATGCTGGCCACGACCGCTTCTATCGGCTTTGGCATCGCATTGATCAGCCGGTTGCACACGCGGATCGACCTGATCCTGGTGCGCCTGCCCGACCCGATGCAGGCCATGGCCAACACGGTCGCGATGATCGCGCTGGCAGGTTTCGCCGTCTTCATGACCGAAAAGGCCATCGGCACCGTCATGGAAACGCTGGAGTTCGGTTCGGTCGCCTCAACGCCCTTGCAGACGCCGCTCTGGATTCCGCAATCCATTTGGCTGTTCGGCATCGCACTTTTCGCGGTGATTGCCTGCGCCATGGCGGTGCATTCCGTCATCCTGCTGATCCGCCGCGACTGGGTATCGGCCAATGAGCATTATGGGCCGCCCTCGCTGGAAGAGGAAACCGAAGCCAGCCTGTCCGCGGCAGCACCCGCCGAAATTCACCTGGGAGACAAATGATGGCCGATTTCACCGGAGTTACCATCGGCTTTGTGCTGATGCTTGCCATGATGGCGCTCGGTCTGCATGTGGCCGTCGCTATCTTCCTGACCAGCGTCCTTGCCGCGCTCGTCTATTTCGGACCGGGGTTGCTGGACACGTTCGCGACGCAGCTTTGGGCCGTTATGAACGACTTCATCCTGACCGCGATCCCGCTCTTCGTGCTTCTGGGCGAGCTTTTGATGCGCGCGGGCGTTACGCAACGGATGTATAGTGGCATGTCCACCTGGCTTGGACGCTTGCCCGGCGGCCTTCTGCACACCAATATTGGTGCCAGCGGTCTGTTCGCGGCAGTCTCCGGCTCGTCTGTCGCCACCGCGGCCACGATCTCGACCGTGGCGCTGCCCGAACTCAGATCTCGGGGCTACAATGAGCGTATCGTGCTCGGCTCCATCGCCGCCGGATCGACGCTTGGCATTCTCATCCCACCCTCGGTCAACCTGATCATCTACGGTGCGCTGACCGGGGCCTCCATCGGCCAACTTTTTGCCGCCGGGATCGTGCCTGGGTTGATGCTGATCGGCCTCTTCATGATGGCGATCATCGTCATGTCGATCATCTGGCCCGGCACCTCCGGTGCGCTGGATGAACCTGCCACCATGCGGCAAAAACTGTCGAGCCTCTCGTCACTGCTGCCGCCGCTGTCGATTTTCGTCGTCGTGATGGGCGTGATATACACCGGATGGGCCACGCCGACCGAGGCGGCCGCAATTGGCGTCATCATGTCGGTCGGGCTAGCCGCCTGGAACCGGGCGCTGACCATCCCGATGCTGCATGACGCGTTCCTGTCGACAGTGCGCACCACTGCGATGATCCTTCTGATCATTGTCGCGGCCTTCTACCTCAAATTCATCATCGGGGTTTTGGGCGTGCCGCAGGCGATGACCAGTTTCGTTGCCGACATGGACCTCACGCCGATGGGCTTCATCTTCGCCCTGGTGATCTTCTACCTGATCCTGGGCTGCTTCATCGAAACCCTGTCGATGCTGGTGGGCACCGTGCCGATCGTCTTCCCTCTGGTCGTGCATATGGGGCTGGACCCGGTCTGGTTCGGCATCTTCCTGGTGCTGATGATGGAGCTTGCGCTGATCACACCGCCTGTCGGCATGAATCTCTTCGTGGTGCAGGGCGTGCGCGGGCGCGGCTCGGTGATCGACGTCTTCTACGGCATCATCCCCTTCGTGGGTGTGGTTCTATTGGCAGTGGCGCTGATCGTGTTCTTCCCAGGCATCGTGCTTTGGCTGCCGAACATGATGTTCTGAGGGTCAAGTGATGTGTGACGATATCTGTGATCTCTCCGCCGTTCAGATGGCCGCGCGCCTACGGCGGGGGGATCTGACATCCGAAAGCCTGATGCGCGCCTGCCTGGGGCGCATCGATGTCCTGGACGGCAAGCTTCGCGCCTTCATCACCGTCGATGCAGACGGGGGACTGGCCGCCGCGCGGGAGGCTGACTCGAGGCAAAGGGCGGGTGAAGACCTGCCACCGCTGCACGGGATCCCCGTCGCCGTGAAGGACGTGACCGCCACCGCCGGGATGCGCACGACCCAAGGAAGCGTGATCTTTTCCGAGAATATCCCGGAGAAGGACGCCACTTCCGTCGCGCGCCTGCGTGCCGCCGGGGCAATTATCATCGGCAAGACCAACACGCCCGAATTTGCCTTCGGCGCGATCTGCACCAACCGGCTTTGCGGCCCCACAGCGACGCCGTGGGATCTGGAGCGTAGCTCCGGCGGCTCCAGTGGCGGGTCGGCGGCGGCGGTTGCCTCGGGTATGGTGCCCCTGGCGCAGGGCACGGATTTCGGCGGTTCGGTCCGCACGCCGTCGTCCTTCTGTGGCACGGTGGGGTTGCGTCCGGTTCCCGGCACCATCGCCGAACCAGAACGCGCGCTGGCCGAGGCACGGTTGGCCACGCAAGGCGTGATCGCGCGGTCGGTCGAAGACGGGCTCATGATGTTGCGCGCCATGGCCGGGCCACATCCGTTGGACCCGGTGTCGCGCAATGTTCCCAAGCCGCCTGCGCCTGTTGCGTCCGAAGGCTTGCGCATCGCCGCCTCGCCCGATCTGAACGGCGCCTTCGCCATCAATGACGACGTGCGCGCCCGGTTTGAGACCGCCTGCGCCGATGTCGCCGAGCGGCTTGCCCCTGTCACCAGGGCGGCCCCCGATGTGACCGGCGGTGTTGAGGCATTCCGCACCTTGCGCGCTGCTGAATCGTGGTGGAAGTTCAAGGGGCTCGTCGAGACTCACGAAGACAAGCTGACTGAGTCCTACGTCTGGAACGTGCGGCAGGGGGCCAGTATCACTGCCGAGGAGATGTTGAGCGCGGAGGCCGCCCGCGCCCGCGTCTTGCGCAATTTCATGACCTTCTTCGATGACCATGACATCTTGTTCATGCCCGCCGCCTCCGTTCTGCCTTTCCGCAACGATGGTGGAGAGGTTACTGACCTGGGCGGCAAACCCACCGGCTCGATCCTCGACTACCTCGCCTGCACCTTCCTGATTTCGCTGATCGGATTTCCCTGCCTGTCGCTGCCCGCACCGATGCATGGCCAAGCGCTGCCGTTTGGCTTGCAGATGATCGCGGCACCGGGGCGCGAGGCTGTTCTCTGGGGCGCTGCGCAGGCGTTGGAGGCGCAGGGCTTCGGCTACACCCGTCCGCCGCTTCTGGAATACACATGACCGCCCCGCGCATCCTCTTGGTCAACGGCAACAGCCGCAAGGACCTGACCGCGCGCATGGTGGCTCTTGCCGAGGCACAGCTTGGCGACATGGCGGTGATCGAGCCGATGACAATCCACGCCGCGCCCGCTTTTGTCTCCAATCGGGCCGAGGCCACCGCCGCTGCCCCCGAGATCCTGCATGCCGTCCGCGCTCGGATCGAGGACCTGGACGAGCCCCGCCCCGATGCGGTGATGCTGGCCTGTTTCGGGGAACCTGGCCTCTGGGCCTTGCGCGACTGCATCCTCGTGCCCGTGACCGGAATGGCCGAGGCCAGCGCCGCCGCCGCAGTCCAGCTTGGGCGACGGTTCTCGATCCTGGTTTCAGGTCGTGCGTGGCCCGATCAGATCGCTGATTTGATGGCACTCTACGGGCTGGATCGGCGCTGCGTTCGCGTCACCGCCGTGCCTGATGACGCGCTATCCGACGATACTGCCATCTGGCAGCCCGTGCTGGCCGAGGCGCTGGCGCGGGAGGCTGCGCTTGGCGGCGCGGATGTGGTGATCCTGGGCGGTGGCCTCCTCTCTGGCCGGGCGCGCGATCTGACCCCGCCTGAGGGCCTGCGCCTTCTGGACGCCTTCGACACAACGCTCATGCAAACTCTCGCGCTGGCACTTGCCACGCGCGCGCCGAAACAAGGAGCCTGACCTATGCTGGACCTCGCCATTCGCGGCGGAACGATTATCACCGCGGCCGATCGCTTCAATGCCGATATCGGAGTAAAGGATGGCCGTGTCACGATGATCGCGGCGGATGTCGGTGAGGCTGTAGAACAGATCGACGCAACCGGCCTCTGGGTCATGCCCGGTGGGGTCGATGGTCATGTGCATTTGGCCCAACCGACGGGCGATGGCACCGTCATGGCCGACGATTTCGAGAGCGGCACCCGCGCTGCGGCGGCGGGCGGCACCACGACCGTCCTGCCGTTTGCGCAACAGATCAAGGGCACGTCCCTGCGCGCCTGCGTCGAGGACTATCGCAAGAAGGCCGAGGGTCAGTGCCATATCGACGTGGCCTTTCACCTTATCGTCACCGATCCGACGCCCTCCGTATTAGGCCAGGAGCTCCCCGCACTTGTGGCCGATGGCTACACCTCGTTCAAGGTCTTCATGACCTATGACGACCTGATGTTGGATGACGGCCAGATGCTGGAGGTCTTTGACACCGCGCGGCGCGAAGGTGCGCTGGTGATGGTCCACGCCGAGGGTCATGACGCGATCCGATTCATGACGAAAAAGCTGGAAGATGCGGGTCATACCGAACCCTATTGGCACGCCCACTCGCACAGCCGCATCGCCGAACGCGAGGCCACACATCGCGCGATTTCCCATGCCGAGCTGACGGATGTGCCGATTGTCATCGTGCATGTCTCGGGGCCGGAGCCGCTGGAGCAGATCAAATGGGCGCGGGCGCGTGGCCGCAAGGTCTTTGCCGAGACCTGCCCCCAATACATTCAGTTGGTCGCGGATGACCTGAAAGGGCTCAACATGGATTTCGAGGGGGCGAAATATGTCTGCTCGCCACCGCCGCGCGATGAGGCCAGTCAGGAGGCGATCTGGCAGGGGCTGGCCGATGGCAGTTTCGACATCTTCTCCTCCGATCACGCGCCCTTCCGAATCGACGGGCCGGGGGGCACCGGCAAGGACAACCCGCGCGCGCGCACCTCGTTCAAATGGGTGCCGAACGGCATTCCGGGGGTCGAGACGCGGCTTCAGATCCTGTTTTCCGAGGGCATAATGAAGGGCCGGATCAGCGCTGAAAGGTTCGTGGAACTCACGTCGACCAACCCGGCCAAGCTCTACGGGCTTTATCCGCGCAAGGGCTCCATCACCATTGGCGGCGATGCCGACATCGTGCTGTGGAACCCCGAGGCCACCGGCACGATCCGACAGGAGAACCTGCATCACGGACCGGATTACACGCCCTATGAGGGGTTGGAGGTCACCGGCATCCCGCAGCAGACGATCCTGCGCGGCAAGACCGTGGCCAGGAATGGTGACGTGACAGGACCTCTTGGCGCGGGCGAGATCATGTCGCGCGACGCATCAGGGAGATTGTGACATGAACGCAGTGATCGAACACTTGGCCCGGGACGAGGGGCATAACTTCTCCAAGACGCTGGTCGAAGAGATCGAGCTTGTCAAAGGCCTCGGCATCAAGGGCGATGCGCATGCCGGCGAAACCGTCAAGCATCGCAGCCGCGTCAAGGCCGACCCGACACAACCGAACCTGCGCCAGGTCCACCTGATTCATTGCGAACTGTTCGAGGAACTGGCCGAACAGGGCTTCAGCCTCGGACCTGCCGATCTGGGCGAGAACATCACGACGCGCGGGATCGACCTGCTTGGACTGCCGCGCGGCACCCGCCTGCATCTGGGGCAGGCCGCCGTGGTCGAGGTTACGGGCCTGCGCAACCCATGCCATCAGGTCGAGGCATTCATGCCGGGCCTCTTGCGCGCTGTCCTGGTGCGGGGGCCGAACAAGACGCTGATTCGCAAGACGGGTATCATGGGGATCGTGCTTGAAGGTGGGATGGTCGGCTGCGGCGATCCGATCGTGATCGAAGAACCGGAAATGCCCCATCTTCCACTGGAGCGGGTTTAGCCCTAGGCGCGGCTTTGGCCAACTGGTTGGGCCCGGTCAGTCAAAGACGCTGTCACGCCCCTGTGGATGCACCGTCTCGTAATATTCCGAAAGCTTCAGACCGGTCGCCGCCGCCTGGTCAAGGATGTCGGTGGCGCGCGCGTGAAGTTGCAGCGCCGAGGCGGGGCAGGCGGCGCTTAGAGCGTGTTGCGCCCTTTCCGATTCAGGATTCCCACGAAGCTTGATCTGTGATTCCTTGTCCGCATGGCAGATATGGGGGTTTGAGATGGGAAAACCACATCCTATGGCGCTTCGGGAG
>Ga0189284_100404_pt1 | contig 21882 bp, 30 predicted proteins | sample N32C7minimetaG_FD_130314 | JGI IMG/M metagenome (GOLD analysis project Ga0189284, IMG submission 130314) | Marine microbial communities from the Costa Rica Dome - N32 C7 mini metaG | ecosystem: Environmental > Aquatic > Marine > Oceanic > Photic zone | place: Costa Rica: the Eastern Pacific...
AGGAGGACCATGAAACAACGGCGCTTGCTGCACAACAAATCCGCTGCTTAACTGAAATCCAGATGTGCCAGACCCTCCTTTAGTCAGGCCGCTTGCTGTCTCAATTTACCTGACGACGGACAACCCATAGGGTTAGGCCTACGGTCCCCAGTCCGGCAAAAACCGCGACCGCGATCAGCCAAGGCCAAATCGCCTCTGGTTTCAGCTCCGGTGTATCCGGCACCGCCCCGCTTTTGTCACCGTCATTGACCATCTCACCGCCACCCATACTGCCCACAGCTAACGAGCGGTCCGGACCGAAATCCGGACGGCGGGTCTCATAGCCAATACAACACCCGCCCGGCAGAGATAGACAACCGCCGCGCCCGGTGCATTGCGCCCTAAACGCAACGCTCGGGTGTTATGGATGAGTCGCCATAAGGTTGTCACCTATGAAAGAAACCCGTTGCGGTCAGTGCCGCAAATTGCTGTTCAGGGCAGCACCCGAGGCCGTCATAGGGCCTCTTGATATCAAGTGCCCGCGATGCGGCACGATCACATCCTTGAGGCCTGTGGCGCTGAGCCCGACGAGCCCTTCTCCGAACGCCAACAAGAGCGGCTGACCCGATGGAGACGTCATGCCCAAAAAGGCCAAAGGCGCGGCCCTGCCGCCCTTGCCGGAGAACTCAACCGGCATTCCGAAAGGAACCCGCTACAAGGAACAATACGGGGTGATCATCGTATGCCCCGATGAAGCAAGCCAGCAGGCCATCTATGAGGGCCTGCGGTCGCTCCTGGACTGCAAGTTCAAGGTGGTGGTGACATGAAGATCGACATCCACCACAGCTGCGAAGACCACACGAGCTACCGGGCCGCGCGCGTTAAAAGCCTCTTTAACGTGGACAGCGGGGCATCGGTATCGATCTCCGCTGACCTGCCCATAGAGGGCGATGATTGGCGCGTCGGGCTTGTCGTTGGCCCGTCCGGATCCGGCAAGACATCCATCGGCAAGGAGATCTTTGGCAAAGCCGCGTTCTACAGGCCCGGCGGCTGGCCGAAGACCGCGCCGGTGATCGATGCAATTCGGCCCGATGGATCCTTTGATGCGGTCACCGCAGCACTATCAGCCGTAGGCCTTGGCACCGTCCCGGCATGGCTTCGGCCCTATCATGTGCTGTCGAACGGAGAGAAGTTCAGGGCCGATCTTGCCCGCATCATTTGCGAAGCGCCCAGCAAGGTGGTGGTGGATGAATTCACCTCCGTGGTGGACCGCCAGATTGCCAAGATCGGCGCGCTCGCCTTTGCCAAGGCTTGGCGGCGCACAGGCGGCCAGGCGGTGCTCTTATCCTGCCACCGGGACATCATCGACTGGCTGCAGCCGGATTGGATCTATGACACGGCAACAGGTGAGTTCACCGGGAGGTGTCATCGGCAACGCCCCCGCATCGAGCTTGAAATCCGGGAAACCGACTGGAGCTTCTGGCCGCGTTTTGAGGAGCATCACTATCTGAAGGTGCCGCCCATGATCGCGGCCGGGTGCTATGTCGGTTTCGTGGACGGGGAGCCGGTCGCCCATCTCGCGTTTTCCACCCGTCCGGGTCTGTGCGAAGCGCGGGCCTGCCGGTTGGTGATCATGCCGGAGTGGCAGGGCGCGGGCGTTGGCATGCGGTTTTTAAACGCCATATGCGCCGCCTGGCGCCGGGGCGAGAACCGCTACCAAAAACCGTTGCTGACCTTGTTCCACACATCGCATCCGGGATTATGCGCGGCGCTCCGCCGCGACCCACTTTGGACGCAGGTTTCAGCCAACATGCATGGCGGACGGCGGGCCAAATCTGCCGCCTCAATCAAACGCTCTGGAGGGGCCGGTACCGGCTACGGCGGCCACTTCCGGGCGGTTCAAGGATTTCGGTATATTGAAGGGGTGAGCGCATGCGCGTCGGATTGATTGCAGACAAATGGCTGGGTCAAAAAGTCTTTGAAGATCTCAACGCGGATTTTGAGGTGGCCTATGTTTTGTGCCCCAAGGGCGCGGCCGGTTTACGGGCGGCGGCGGGCGGTGCCTCGGTGCCGGTTTGGCCGGTGGCCGGGGCTATTCCGGGCGGGCTGGACTTGGCCCCTGTTGACCTTCTGGTGTCCGTCCATTCCTTCGCCAAAGTGCCCGACCGAATGATCGCCAGCGCCCGCGCGGCCGTTGGCTACCACCCGTCCTTGTTGCCGCTGTTTAGAGGCCGCAATGCAGTGGAAGATGCCTTGGAGGCCGGGCAACGCGTGACCGGCGGTACCGTCTACCACCTGACCCCGGAAATGGACGGCGGGCCGGTGGCATTTCAGGACTGGTGTTTTGTCGAAACCGGCGAGACCGCCAGCGGCTTGTGGCGGCGGGCTCTGGCCCCGATGGGCCGCGAGCTGATCAGCCGGGCCGCCCATCACATGGACCAGCACGGCTTCATTCCGGCCGAGGACCAGGAGCGCCTCGACCCCGGCGCAATGCGGGCGGCTTAAGCGCTGTCCGCGCTCTTTGGTTTATTGAGAGCAGCCTCCAACTTTTGGAGTCCGTTGGCCGTGTCAGTTTTCCTCTTGAGTGCCGCCTTACGCTCGATGTCCTCTTGCAATATTTCGGAGATACCATCACGCAAGACCGGAAAACCCGCGAGGCAAATGTCCTCTTCCAACTCATGGATGCCCTTGCTCAGGATGGAATAGATGCCCGTATTCCCAACTAGAAATTCCGGCAGATGGTCCTTAAGAAACTCGATTTTTTCGTCCATGCGATTTGGGAACGCATCATCATTCCAACCTTCATCAACCTTCACTTGGTCGAACCGCTTGTGGACCAAGCGCTCGAAAATCCTCCGCAGATAGACAAAAGAACCCGCGCCAACTCCATGGGAGTAAAGGCCTAATGCAGTTCCGAACTCTTTCCTATCTTGTGGCTCCAATTCCTTCTGGATCGCGGCATATTCCGGAAACTGGAACGAAGCCAAGCTTGGATACTGACCTATCTTTTGAATGGTCGTGCCTTTGACCCTGTAGCTTACGAGTAGTGACCCACCGCACTTATGGCACCTGTAAACTCGGTCGATGTATCCGGTTTCCCTTAATACTCGCCCGACGGCAATGGCTTCGGTCTCGCTCAGTGCGTTGACTGTCTGTGGGCGTACGAGGCTGCTCTCGTCTCGCAGCAGGATGAGGGCCTTGCGGCCTGTTTGTGACGACACATCACAAATCCAAGTCTGGCTACTTTTGCACGTTGGGCAATGCCATTCGAAAGGTCGGCTTAAATCAGAGGTTCCCAACCTAATATGCGATACTGCGCTCCATGTTGTCATTTCAGCTTCCATGTACAGGCCGCCGCCGAAAACAAAACGCTCTACGCTCTCCAAGTCTTGCAATTCAGACAATTCTCTTCCCCAATGACCAAAGTCCAAAACAAACGCAAACTCCATATCATCTGGATTAATAGCAAGGCCAGAGGTTGTGTGAAGCAATGCCTAAAACCACGGTGTCACTTTCCACTCTTAGCGAACTGCAAGATGCAGGGTACCGGATCGTCGGCCATTGCTCCCACCCCTACTGCGGGGTGGGGCGAACCTTGAAGCTGGGCGATCTCATTGAGCGGCTGGGGCCAGACTATGAGGTCATCAACGAGACGCGGATCGCCCGGAACTTCCTCTGCCAAAGCCCGCAATGCGAACACGCCCAGCGCGGCCAGCGCGGCGGCTCCATCACGCTTCACCCGCCAACCTGATCGCATCGGCCTGGGTTTACGGGCGCGTTAAACGGCCTTCAAACGCAGCTCAGAATGGTGGCCAAATGAAGTTGCGCGATTGGCCAAACGAAATTGCGCGCTACAGCTACACAAACGAAATTGCGCGCTACACCAAAGACTGTCAAACCAGAGGGCTCAACAAATGCGCATGCATAAATTCAATAGCGATTTTAACGAGAGGAATGGTGCCCAGAGGCGGAATCGAACCACCGACACGCGGATTTTCAATCCGCTGCTCTACCAACTGAGCTATCTGGGCGTGCTTTGATTTGGCGGGAGGCGTGCCCCGTCCGCCGAAAGCCCGGTCCTTATAGAAGCTCGTTTGATCCTTGTCCAGCATCCCGGCAAAGTTTTTTCACAACTTGGGAAAATACCTGCCGGAAAACTGCGCGCCACTTTCCAAATCCAGCGGAAACCTATGATTTTCAGTTACTTAATGATCGTTTTGGGCTTTGGCATACGGCAGCCCGCTTTTGCAAATACTGCATTAGGGCGGACCAACTACCAATGTGAGCAGCCCCTTGCGCTCAGGCGACACTGACGCTTCTGTCTGTAGCGGTCAGTTCATCTCGCCAGCGACTATGCCGCTTGCCGACCAGCTTCCATCCACCGCATTAAAGTTGCCTATCACGCCCTGGTAGTTGGATGACGGGCCGCCGACAACAGATGTGTTGATGGATCCCGACCCAGAACTGCCTGCCAGATTTCCGGAAAACTGGTTTCCGATATCAACGGCGCGTTCGGTAAGATCTGCTCCAAAAGTACGGCCATCGAAATTGGTGATGTTGGCAGATCCGGTGCGGCGGGCGAAATCAACCGTCATCCGGAAGTCACCGGCCGCAAGATACTGCGCCCCATTGTTCACAACGCTACCGGCAGCATGTCCAACGTAGCTTGCGCTGCCACTGGTCGGCAGATCGGCGGCATTGGTCACGTCGCCGGCAACCCAGGTCCCGAGATGAAACGCATCTTTCCGGCTGTTGGCACCGTCCAGAACACCGCCCGTGTCGTCATAGGAAAGTTTTGTGCCCCAATAGCCCCACTCCAGAAAGGCACAGGTGCACTCTGTGGTTCCGGCCATGATCGCATCATCTGCGGTCCCGATCAGTGTGTTCGGCACGAAATAAGTGTTGGCATCCTGTGACGGATCCTGCTGCAGGGTGTGCCCCGCATCACTGGCAAGGGCCGACGCGACATTGCTGGTTGCCTGAAACGGTCCCTCATCCTGAAGCTCCGCCAGACCTGTGAATGGTCCAGTTCCTCCTCCGCCGCCAGCCGGGTCCGGATCGGGCGTCGGGACGACGGGCGTCACTGTATCGACTGTCAGATAAGTCTCTGAGGCATCGGACGCGTCGCGGGCAGCATATACATCGTTTCCAATAAAGGTGGCGCGATCCGTGCCGGATCCGTCGCTATTGGAGCCAAACCGCACCGTGTAAGCTGCAACATCCGGATCCAGGTCCTGACTGTCACGGACGGTCAAACTGCCGCCGAGCGAATACTCAGCACCATTGAATGTTACGGAAAGATCCGCAGCGCTCTCGCTGCCAAACACAACCGGACCAACGCCTTGTCCCGAGAGGTTGATGCTGCTCTCCAAAACGCCGGCGGCATAACCGGACAGTGTCCGATCACTGCGGGTCAAGATGGTGGCATCGACGGTGCCACTCAGCCGCGCAACATGAAGGCTCGACGAGACTGTCGCCGGTGCTGGAAAGATATCAGGCTGACCGACATAGCTGTCGTCATAGGCATCATCGATACCGCCGTCTGCCAGGGCGTTGCCGAAAACAAAGCTTTGAGCATTGCTGCCAAAGAAATGTCCGTCATCAGGCCCGGCAATTGTCCCGACCGGACCGCTATAAAGCGCTGCGCTCTGGCTGCTGGCAATCCGGTGGCCTCCGCGCCGGTCTGTTTCCATCGAAAGGAGGCCACTGGCCTCATCCCCGGCAACATCTCCAACCGCGAGAGAAATAAACGACTTCTGGTTTTCCCCCGCTCCGTCAATATGCAACGATCCGGCCAGATAATGAGCGCCCTCCAAGGTCGCGGGATCACTTTCGATCATTAATAGCCCGGTCGAACTGACATCCTGAAGGAAACTCTCACCCAGCTCCGCGGCAGCCAATGGATTGACGAACAGCGCTTCGGTGATGAGTGGCGTGAAGGTTCTACCCTCCCCCGCCGTGCCACGGGAAAACGCAAGTGTCGGATCGGCTGCAAGGTCATAGATCCGGATGGACAGTGTTCCGTTTGCATCTCCAAAACTTGAAAAATCAGTGCCCATTCCATGAATGCCGACCACCATATGCTCAATGTCGAATTTGGTGGCACCACCGGGCGTGACATTTGGCAGATGCGCAAAGGCGGCAAAGTCTTCGTGGTAGTATTGAACGCCCCACGCATATGAGATGACGTTTCCTTCGGTTTCCGGGTCGACTGTCGGCGCCACCGGAATGAAGTCTGACTCACCCAGCTGTGCAACAACATCCTGATCTGTATAGGTCTGGGCATAATAGTATTGCCCGTCGCCCTCAAATGCGAACTGATAGATCTTGTTGCCTTCGACCTCCGCTTTGTAGAGGGCAGTCGCTGTGCCGGAGGTAATTTCTCCTACCGTGAAGGTGACCGGCGTGTCAGTCCCGCCGCTGCCGCCAATCAATCCTTGCGCACCTGGCTCCAAGACGGTTCGAGTTGTGTCCCAGGATGGTGTAAATTCAATGCCGGAAGTCAGGATCCGCACAACATCTGTCGTTTCGACAGTCTCCCCACCATTGTCTCCCGATCCGCCGGTTGTGTCTCCACCATCGACATTATCTCCGCCCCCGGTCGGGTCATTCCCACCGATAACTTCATCAGCAAGCTGATTGATTGTGCGTTGCTGGGTGTTCTTTTGAACTTGCAGCAAATTGGGCTCTGCCCGCGCCGGCGATCTCGGCTGAACACTTCTTGGCTTGGGCACGGGCGCCGTGCGAATGTGGCCGAGACGTGAATTGACATTCGGAACACCAGATCGCGCAATTTGCCGTGCAGTCGGCGGCGTTCGTGTCCCGCCGGACTGACCAGATCTTGCAGTAAGGCCGCTTTGCGCCGAAGCCAGATCAGCCGGCGTTGTCCGGCGTACACCCGCGCCCTGCCCGCCAGTTCCGACCTGCAGGGAATAGCCGGCAGAGTAGATACGCCGGTTCGTTCCATTTGACCCGGTGAAGGTCAACTCGTCACCGAAGAGGAGCGAAAAGACCGGTTTGCCGCCGTTCAAATTGAGATTGGCCATGCCGCCGCGAATGCCAATTGTGCCAACCGGTGTCTTAACCGAAACGCCGCCCTTCTGCTTGCTGACCTTTCCGCCGACAAACCGGACGACCCCCTTGCCAAACGACGCGACAAGCTTTCCTGTTCCCGCATTTGGATCGTAAACAAACTCATCGATCACGAGATCGGAGTTTGCTCCGACGGTGAAGGTGGACCCGTCGCGGTATCGTCGAGGATAAAGTCCCTGCCGTTTAAAGTGACGCGGCGCCCGCCGGGTGCGGCGTTGGCATTGGACTGGTAGCGGGCACCAATAATGACATCCGCACGAAATTGTGTTGGCTGCTGTTTCGACGCGATTGCGGACAGATATGTTTCGACCCGCTGGCGGACTTCTTCCGGCACATTAGGGGTTTCCTGCGTCGACTGAAAATAGTAGCGCGCCGTTTCAAACGATCCCAGCCGGTAATAGAGCACACCCAGTTCCAGCTTCACGCGTGGCAGGTTCGGCGCAAAGATGAGCATGCGTTCAAAGGTAGAGATCGCAGCCTCGTAGTCACCGACCATTACCGAGACCGTGGCATATTCGAAGGCAATATCGAGGTCGGCCGGCCGCTCAAGCATTTTTGCCAGAAGCACGGTTTGCCGCGCCAGCAGCGCATCCGCAGAAATTTCCGGCTGGCTGCTAATGCCCGCTTCCTGCGCCTCAGCAACTGCAGAGGAAAACAGAAGACCGGCCATTATCACCAGACAAAGTATCGTATCAGACGTCAAACGCATGCCTGGGAACCACGTTCTGGTTTTCCATCACCGATTTCAAATTCTTAACAGTACGTTACCACACGTATATGAGTCCGGACCACAAGTCCAATTAACCTGTTGAACGCAGCGGCGCCTCACTCCCCGAACTGAACAACAAAACGCCGGCCCTGAGTTTCCCCAGAACCGACGCGAAAAGTGCCTCAGATCGTTTGACCTTACTTCAAGGTGATGCGGTCATCCGTGTAAGCCTTGTAGCTTTTCTGCTCTCCGAGGTAAGCAGCCACCACATCGGCAAGATCGGGACCGAAATCGTAAGCATTCATGCCGTTGGTTTCGAAAACCGCATACCCGTCGCCGCCGCCGCGCATATAGTTGTTCGACACGACGCCATAGACCTTTTCCGGATCAATCGGCACAAAGGCATCATTTTCGAGCACCATGACGTCTGAGATACGCTGACCCGCCGGTTGCGATTTGTCGATCGTATATTTCAGGCCTGCAACCTGCGCAAACCGACCTGCACCTTCCTCAATCTGACTGGCTCCATTTTCAAGAGCCGACACCACATCCGCCCCTTTGAGCTGGAAGGTTGCCAGCGTGTTCTGGAACGGCAGAACCGTCAGAACCTCACCCATGGTGACTTCACCTGCGTCAATAGACGCCCGCAAACCGCCGCCATTCTGGATTGCGATCTGCACGCCCTGGTCCTTGACACGGTCCAGCATGGCCTCGGTCACAAGGACACCCATCTCGCAGACCTCAGCCCGGCATACGCTGCGCTCACCACCGATCGCTGCGGTTGCCTCAGCCACAACTTCATTGCGGATTTCATCAAGCGGTTTCGCCAGCTCTTCGATGCGCGCAATAAACTCAGCATCGGGTTCCACAGACGCATCAAGGAGGATCGGCTCCCCTTCGGCCTTGATCACGTTGCCATCATCATCCCAGGTTACAACAAGATCGCCCAGGAATTTGCTATAGGCATAGGCTTGAACAATCGGCACGTCCTGACCGTCCGGGTTCTTGACCATCACCGGATAAAGACCAGAAGCTCTATCCTGGGTGTTGGAAAGGAGTGTGTGCGAGTGCCCTCCAACAATGACATCGATGCCTGGAACAGCTGCGGCGATTTTCGCATCCATCGACAGGCCTTCATGGGTCAGCGCGATGATCTTGTTGACCCCGGCAGCTTCCAGCTCTGCGACCTGGGCTTTCAGGGATTCAATTGAGTTGAGAAATTTAACGCCGGCACCTGGCGAAGAGGTTTCTGCCGTATCTTCGGCGAGGCTCGAGACGAAGCCAATTTTCTCGCCGCCGCGCTCCAATACTAATGTGCCAGGGATGCGGCCCTTGAGCAGTGGTTCATTGTCAAGGTCAAGATTGCCGGAAATGACCGGGAACTCGACCTTGTCCAGGAAAGCAGCAAGAGCAGACGGGCCATCATCGAATTCATGGTTGCCGACCGCCATGACATCGTAACCGATACCGTTCATGAAATCGGCCGCTGCTGCTCCTTTGTAGGTCGTATAGAAAAGCGAGCCTTGAAACTGATCGCCAGCGTCGACAACGACGAAGTTCTTGCCTTCGTCTGACAACGCATCGCGGCGCTCATCCACCATGGACTTGATACGGGCGACACCCCCAAAGCACTTTCCCTCAGCTTCGGATTCAGCATCACAGGTGGAATCGTACTTGTTGATCGATTCAATGCGTGAATGAACATCATTTGTGTGAAGGATGGTCAGGGAATAATCGGCGAATGCCGCAGTCGACAATGCGGTCGTTAGCGACAGCACCGCGGCGCTCAGAAGATGGTTTTTCATTTGATACTCGCCCTTGGATAGATTGTTCTTGAGGTCAGGCTTTTTGCCGAACCTTCACCCGCCGTGCCTTCCCAGGATGAGCATTCGTACCTGCCCACTCAACAATGAGCAGACGCCGGAGCGCTTTCCCGAGAGCCGGATCGCCGGTGTCTGGAAATCTTGGTGCAGTTTTATGACAGGAGCAATAGAGGACGTTACGGAATGTGAAAAAAATTTTGCCAGATAAATATTTTTGCAGATTAGACCGCAGAGTGTTGAGACCGCAGCACTCCCCGGCCTTAGCCGCGATCCGAAAACTCCTCGTCGTCCAGATCGTCGGTTTCCACGACCGGGATGGAATACCCTTCGGAGAACCAACGGTTCAGATCAATCTTGGCGCAGCGATCGGAGCAGAACGGGTAATCATCCGGAGTGGAAAGCTTTGAGCAGATCGGACACGGACGCATCCGGCGCTGTGGTTTATTGCCGTTTTCTTCAGTCAATGTGGTCCCCTCCTGAAGTGCATACACCGTCAACGAAACGTAGAAAGCGTTAAGCGCCAGCAGTCACCCAGTTGGCATGGACAGGGTAGCCTGCCGACTGCAAAAGATTCACGGTTTCAGCCAGCGGCAATCCAACAACAGCCGGGTAGGACCCGACAAGCTTGACCACGAAGCTGCCTGCAAGCCCCTGGATCGCGTACCCGCCCGCTTTGCCGCGCCATTCTCCTGAGGAAATGTAGTCATCCATGTCCTGGCGGGACAACCGTTTGAACCGGACACGCGTTTCGACCAGCTTCGTACGTATTTTCCCGTTCGGCTCTGCCACGGCCACGCCGGTAAAAACACGATGCCCCCGTCCAGACAGCAGAGACAGACACATGACAGCCTGTTCGGTGAGTTCGGCCTTGGGCAAGATCCGCCGTCCGACACCGACCACCGTATCTGCGGCCAAAACAACGCCACCCTTCATGGCATCGGTGTTCTTGGCGACCTCAAGCACGGCTTCGGCTTTGGCCCGTGCCAGACGCAAGGCCAACGCCCGCGGCGTTTCAAACTTCTTCGGGGTCTCGTCGATGTCAGCGGGCAGCAGATGATCCGGTTCCAGCCCGACCTGCTGCAGCAGCGCAAGACGGCGCGGCGAGGCGGACGCCAGGATCAACTGAGGGGCATTCGTCATGGATGCACGTGCTTTCCTGCCGGCGCAAGGCGACCTGCCGCTTACTTGAAGCGGTAGGTAATCCGACCCTTGGTCAAGTCATAAGGGGTCATTTCGACAAGAACCTTGTCGCCCGCCAGAACGCGGATACGGTTCTTGCGCATACGTCCAGCCGTATGTGCGATGATCTCATGATCGTTTTCAAGTTTTACGCGGAACGTCGCGTTCGGCAACAGTTCTGTCACGACGCCCGGGAACTCCAGAGCTTCTTCTTTGGCCATTTGATATCCTGATTATGGCGGGCCTTGCCCGCAGGTGCCGCGGAACCTAGCCGATTAGGCTCAGAATGTGAACCATTCTTTCGCATCGGTCCCAAAGCTATATTCGACGACGCTTTATCATCCGCTGGGCGGGGGTGTCCAGTTCAACCGTTTCTTGATCCGCATCATCAGCATGTCCCGCACAGCACGGTATTCATTGAGGATCTGCTCCCGCGAACCGGTTGCCAAAGTCGGATCCATGGTGGGCCAATATTCGACATCAACTGCATCGGTCCGGGTCAGATCGAGAGCCCAGTGGTGCGCCTCTGGAGCAAGCGTCACAATGAGATCGAAGCCGCTCTCTTCGAGCTCGAGATAGCTCTTGGGGCGGTGTGCACTCATGTCGACGCCGATCTCCGCCATCACTGCATCCACAAAGGGATCAAGCTTACCGGCCCGTACCCCGGCCGACTTCACATAGATCTGTCCCGGGAACAGCTTTTGCGTCAACGCTTCGGCCATGGGGGAGCGCACGGAGTTCATTCCGCACGCAAACAATACCGCAGTCGGACGCAGGTCCGGCCCGGCCACAGACCTTAGCCCTTCCAGTGCAAGGCGTAGACGAGGGTAAACAACCGCCTGGCGGTCGCCATATCCACCTCGATTTTTCCCTGAAGGCGCTCCATCAGGATCGTAGAGCCTTCATTGTGCACGCCCCGGCGGCCCATATCGATGGCCTCGATCTGGCTGGGGGTCGCGTGGCGGATCGCCTCATAATAGCTCTCGCAGATGAGGTCGTAGTCCTTTACGATCTTTCGCAAGGGTGTGAGAGAGAGGACGTGCGTGACCACCGGCTGGTCGTCTTCGGTCTGGATCTGGAAGACGAGCTTCTTTTCAATGACTGAGAGGTTCAGAACGAATTTCGCAACCGGATGTCCGACCGGCTGAAAACTGTTTTCCTCGATCAAATCGTAGATAGCGACCGCGCGGTCATGCTCCACTTCCGGTGTGGAGCGGGCAATCGAGGCTTCGTCCAGCACCACGTCCACCAAACGGCCGCCCGCTGTCTGCGCAGAACTTTCCGATTGTGCATCGCTCATGCTGTCAAAGCCTTTCTCAGAACACCCTGCCTACATGTTCAGTCTGATGGAAACAGACCGCGCATGCGCCGACAAGCCCTCCGCTTCACCTAGAGCGATAGCGGCAGGACCAAGTGCACGCAAGTTTTCTGCGTTGCACTTCAGGATTGACGTGCGCTTGACGAACTCCAGAACTGACAAACCAGAGGAAAACCGGGCTGATCTTGCGGTTGGCAAGACGTGATTGGACCCGCCCACATAATCGCCAATCGCCTCTGGAGTATGATGACCCATGAACACAGCGCCCGCATTGCGGACCTTGTCCAACAGCTGCTCCGGGTCTTCAACGGCAAGTTCCAGATGTTCAGGCGCGAGGCGATTCGCGAGCGGCATAGCATTGTCGAGGCTGTCGACCAGGATGATCGCGCCAAAATCCTGCCAGCTGGCACGGGCGACCTCTTCGCGCGGCAACGTTTTAAGCTGGCGCTCAACCGCGCCCGCAACGTGATCAGCGAGCTCTGCATCATCCGTAATCAAAATGGATTGGGCAACCGGGTCATGCTCTGCCTGGGCCAGCAAGTCGGCAGCAATCCAGTCCGGGTTGCTGTCCTTGTCGGCAATCACCAGAACTTCAGAGGGGCCTGCAATCATGTCGATACCGACCGTGCCGAACACTCGGCGCTTTGCAGCGGCAACAAAGGCATTGCCCGGCCCGACAATTTTGGCAACCGGCTGGATGGTCTCCGTGCCAAAGGCCAGGGCTGCGACGGCCTGCGCACCGCCAATGCGGTAGATCTCGGAAACCCCAGCGATCTTGGCGGCTGCAAGAACAAGCGGGTTCAACACATCATCCGGGCTCGGCACGACCATGACGATGCGCTCAACACCAGCCACCTTGGCCGGAACGACATTCATCAAGACCGAACTTGGGTAACTTGCCAATCCACCGGGCACGTAAACCCCAACCGCCTCGACCGCCGTCCAGCGGGAACCAAGTTCAACCCCGATCGGATCGGTGTAGCGGTCATCTGCCGGGAGCTGGCGTTTGTGGTGCGAAAAGATACGGTCATGCGCCAGCTGCAGCGCATCCAACGTTTCTGCCGGCACTTCAGCAACCGCGGCGTCGATCTGCGCTTGCGAGACCTTGAGGTCCGCCATATTAGCGGCTTTCAGGCGGTCGAATTTCGCGGTGTATTCCAGAACAGCCTGATCGCCGCGCTTTCGAACGTCTTCAAGAATATCCCGGACGATTTGATCGACATCTTCCGACGCTTCCCGCTTGCCGGCCAGAAGATCGGCGAAACGTGCTTCAAAATCAGCGCTGGTATTCGTGAGGCGTTGAACCACGCAAGTCTCCATCTCGATTGGCGCTCGAGGCGCCCGCAAATCTTGTTTGTTCAGGTGAGGTCGTGCTGCGGCAGATTTGGTGTCGACCAGGCGGCCCCCAGATCAGACAATTGGGCCTCAATGCACTCAACGTCCAGCTGAATGCTCGAACCACCGGAAAAGGCCAGCTCAATCTGACCGGCCGGCGCGTCTTGTGCCGGCTTGAACGTAACCGCCAGCAGCTCCAGCACCACGTCCTTGGCGTCCTGCTGAATTTTCTGGGATTTCATGCCGGTGACACGCGAGACCGCAAATGCAGACCGGCGGCGCTCATGTTCCTTGCTTCGCCTGTCGGCCTTCTTGTCCCAGACGAACCGGTTCATGACGAACACGGCCCTTTTTTCCTTTGGCAGATACCGGATATCCGCAATGGTGATCACGGCGTCCTGAACATGGGCGGAAAGAACCTGCAGGTCTTCCTCATCCAAAGCGGCAAGTTTCAATTGATCCATGGTGCTCAAACAAGTGTCCGTTTGTCGTGGTGTCGCGGCACTCATGTAGGGTTCTCCGCGCCAACTCCAAGGCTGATGACCTAGCCGGGATTTTTTAGAATGGCAACAAAGGAACAGCCGTTTCATTCACCGACAGACGGCAATTGGCCGTTGATCTGCTCGAACGGGAACTTCAGTTGGAACCAGCAACAAAATCAGCTCTTCTCATTCTTGACCATTCCTGCAAAAGTTTCAGAAGACAGATAGGAACAGTTGCACCATGCGCTTCAGCACAAGACTTTTTGCCCTCGCATTGATATTTAACGCATCATCGGTGCCCGCAGCTTTGGCCGATGATCTGACAAAAGCCTTCGCTGAGACGATTTATGTGCCGGCCTACTCCAGGATTTTTTCGTTTCCGGACCGGTCAGAGCTTCTGGCCGCCACACTCACCGTTCACAACGTCGACCCGCAGACCCCTCTAACCGTGACCAAAGTGGATTACCACGGTGAGGATGGCAAACTCCTGAAAAGCATCCTGGATGCACCGCTGCGCCTGGAACCTCTGGGCTCGGCCAGTTTCCTCGTGCCCAGCAACGACACCACCGGTGGCGTCGGCGCGAATTTCCTCGTGGAATGGTCATCCGACCAGGGTGCCTTAAGCCCCCTCACCGAAGCGGTCATGGTGACAGGCCCTGGAACTACGGGCCCATCTTTCACCTCCCGCGGGCGCGTCATCAGCCGGACGGTTGCTGAGTAGTAGTGAAACGAATTAACCAGAAATCCGCTGGATCTGGGCGCCGCAGCGGGTGAGTTTGTCTTCCAGACGCTCAAAGCCACGGTCGAGGTGATAGACGCGGCTGACGGTGGTTTCGCCTTCCGCTGCCAGTCCAGCAATCACAAGCGACACGGACGCGCGAAGGTCCGTTGCCATCACCGGCGCGCCGCGCAGGGTGGAGACGCCTTCAACGGTGGCCGTGCGGCCATCAATCGCGATCTGGGCGCCAAGACGGGCCAGCTCTTGAACGTGCATAAAGCGGTTTTCGAAAATGGTTTCCGTGATCCGGCTTTTGCCGCCGGCCTTGGTCATCAGGGCCATGAACTGCGCCTGCAAATCCGTCGGGAAGCCCGGGAACGGTTCTGTCGTGACATCGGCCGGCTGAATGCCGTTGCCGTTGCGATAGACCTTCAGGCCTTCATCCGTTGCGGTGATTTCCGCGCCGGTTTGACGAAGCGTATCCAGCGCGCTTTCCAGAAGTTCGGTTCTTGCGCCCTGAAGCAGAACATCACCGCCTGTCATTGCAACAGCCATGGCATAGGTGCCGGTTTCGATCCGGTCCGGAACAACCGCATGGTGCGCGCCATGAAGGCGCGGCACACCTTGAATGCGGATGGTTGAAGTGCCCTCGCCTTCGATCTTGGCGCCCATCGCTTTCAGGCAGCGGGCCAAATCAACCACTTCCGGTTCGCGGGCAGCATTGACGATTTCGGTTTCACCTTTTGCCAAGGTCGCCGCCATCATGATGGTGTGGGTCGCGCCGACAGACACACGCGGGAATTCGATCCGGCCGCCGGTCAAACCGCCCGGCGCCTTCACAACGACATAACCGCCTTCGATTTCAATATCCGCACCGAGAGCCTCAAGGCCCTGGATAAAGAAGTCGACCGGCCGTGTGCCGATCGCGCAGCCGCCCGGCAGTGAAACGCGGGCTTCATGCATCCGGGCAACCAACGGGCCGACAACCCAGAAGCTGGCCCGCATCTTGGACACAAGCTCATAAGGCGCCGTCGTGTCCACGATCTCACGGGCAGTGAGATTCAATGTCTGCCCCGCCAGATCGTCCTGACCGGTGCGCTTGCCATTGACCGAATAATCAACGCCGTGATTCGAGAGGATCTGCATCAGCTGGGCAACGTCGCGCAGGCGCGGCACATTCGAGAGCGTGAGGGTTTCGTCGGTCAACAGAGACGCAATCATCAAAGGCAGTGCGGCGTTCTTGGCGCCGGAAATCGGAATGATGCCGTTCAGCTCCGCGCCGCCGGTGACTTTAATGCTGTCCATGTCTTTCCCCGAACCCAAGCCGCAATGCCGCGGCGTTCCCAAGAGTTTCTTAATCTAGAGCGTGCGATCTACACGCAACTTATGGCCCTTGCAAGGCAGGCCTTTGGCGCACTCTGGCCGATGGCGCAAGCTGTTGGCACGTTACGGCAGATTTAATCCGCCTTGGATTTGCGCGCAGCCGATTTCCGCCGCCGCAAATTTGCACGCAAGGCTTCGGCGAGCCGGTCCTCGCGGCTTTGAGGCGCAGCCTTTGCACCAGCTGATTTCGCGGTTGTTGCTTTCACAGATCCTGCATTCGCAACATCCTGGCTTGGCTTGTCTTTTTCACTCATGGCTTGGCTTATGTCTTAAATGAGGATCGCAACCTATCAAGGGTCCGTGCGCTGGGTCAAAGGCATAAAGGTGAGATGATCAGGAAGCCTGTGTCCGCAGAGCGTCCTGTCCAGAACGGGCCCTGCGGTACGATTAGCAATTCCCTGGAATATCCACAGCCCGGCAAACCACGAAAATCAAACGGACCCGCGGCATACATTATGAAAACCAAATAGCCACGAGGGTGCCGTTTCGAATGGACTGAAAAAAAACAAAAACGGCGCTTGCGTCCCCGGACCTGTTATGGCAAAAGCCCCCTCATTCCCGGCGGCCGCGCTGCTCGGGACCAGCACGTACGTCCCAAAACACCCGTTTTGCCGACGCCGGGTTGACCCCTTACCGGTCCCCACCAGATGCTGCCGTAGCTCAGGGGTAGAGCACTCCCTTGGTAAGGGAGAGGTCGAGAGTTCAAATCTCTCCGGCAGCACCATCAACCATCTGATATTTCAGCATATTTTTTCGACCACCTGTTGGCACCCTATGCAGCATACTGCAGAACAAAGCAGGATTGCGCGGTAATTCTGGCACGTTTTTGACACAGTGGTTTTTGCTCTGTTCTTCGTTTAGAACGTCAAACCCATGGATATCACCTGGAAACAGACCTGGCCTGAGCGGCAAAACGACGGCACCGCGCACTGCGAATCCTTGCCCGGGATCACTGCGCGCGTCTACCTGGAGAACGGCGGCCGGCATTGGTACTGGTTCGTGAATGGTAAGGCGTCCATCAGCCGCGGCCTGGAAGAGACCAAGGACGCCGCCAAGGCAGCCGTCGAGGCAGAATTCAAGCGCCTGTTTCTGGAGCAATTGGAGCAGAGAACAAAACACGAACAAGAAAACTGAAAAAAGGCGCAAAAAACACTTGCGAGATAGGTCTATTAGTCCTATATTCAGTTTGTCAGCAACGGGGCGCTACCGCCCATTTTTCAGAAAGGAAATCTCATGCTCGACACTTTGACTTCCGCTTCCATCATCATCCCGGTGAAGGACAACGATGGTTCGGATAACTCCTCCATCATCGAGCGGACCATCCGCACCCTTTGCGAAACCCACGGCGGCGCGACCGCTTGGGAAGCCAAGGGCTTCTGGGTCAACCAGAAGGGCCGCCTTTTCAAGGATGATGTGATGGTCATCCAATCCGCAATGACCAAGCAGGAGGGCAATCGCGAAGCCCTTCGCGAGCTGGCGCGCGGTATCCTTTCCGATACCGATCAGGAGGCGGTTTTCGTCTCCCACGCAGGCGGCGATGTGGAAATCATCGAATAACCAACCGGAGGGGCTTTCAAAGCCCCTCCCCCCTAATCCAACCGGAGACCAAAAAAATGCCTATCGCAGTTTTGCTGCCGGAGAATACGACTCCGGCGATTTTGGACGAAGCCACAGACGCCGCCTTGTTTGATGCCGTGACCGCGCTTGCGGTTGTGCCAGAGGATGCAAAGACCGACCTCGACAGCCTGAAAGCCTGGATCGACACGCTGCCGCTGCCGTCCGGCTGGTTTGCCGACGCTGACGATGCCAAGGCCTTCCAGAAACGCGTGCAGATGGAACAGGACGCCAATCTGATCAAGGCGGCACTAAAACAGCTGGATGTGACACAGCGCGAGCTGACCGCCCTGCTCGGCCTTGCGGATCCCCAGCAAGACGGGCGCGCTGTGCGCCGGATCGCCGCCGCAAAACAGGGCTTGTCCGGCGTTGGCCGCCGCGTGCTTGCCTATCTGGTGCTGCATGGCGGCATCGATCGCAAGCAGGAAGCGGCCGCGCTCAACCAGATCGACAACGGCGCCTGGCGGCATGTCAAACGCTCCGACATCCGATCGGCACGCGCGGGCGATGGCATCAAACGGGTCTCCAAATGACGATTGATTGCTGGAACCCAGAAACACTCGACCAAGACCTGCTTGATTTGATCAACCTGAACAAAGATCTGGTTCTAGACTTCTACGCGGAGTCAGCTCGTCTCATGGACGAACACCTAAAGAGTGACCCGGACGAGAGCCTGAAGCCCAACCGATACGCACGGAGGTTTAATCAGTTTCGAGATTACGTTTTTAAAGAAGCGATGATGAGCCGACGGATCCGAGCATGGCATTACACGCGACTGACTGATCGCGAACGCGTCGAAATCCTGAATGGCATTCACCCGTCTACACCGGGGATGCTTCAGAAGCGCGTCAATGCCCTTGTAGGGGATGGCCTGCTTGATAAAGCAGAAGCGGAACAAATTTGCCGGGAAAGCGTGTTAAACGACCAACGGCAAAAGAGGGCCGGTAAGTTCTATATGACAAGCTCGCCGCTCCCCGTGACCGACAGCGGGGTGACAGACCTGGTCGGTCATTGGGGCGGAGAAGTCGCTTACTTTGGGCGGGGCAACAGGCCGCTTAACGAAAGGCTGAAGGCCATTGGCTCCGCCAGTGTCGTGGAACTGTCTTTCTGCGTGTCCGATTGCTCTAACGCGTTTTCCACCGGTCAACTCATTTTGGCCGCCTGGGCGCGAGCGCAGGGACTCAAAGAAAGCGAACCATATGACGCCGATCTTTGGATCACGAGCGGCTTTGATGAAGTTCAGGTTCATGTGGTCCATACCACCGGCACAACGGATTTTGAAAACCTCGGCAAGAGTTATCCAGCCGGAAGTTCCAAACACCTTAAAAAATAACCCTGTGTCTATTGCAATATAGGGCTATTAGTCCTATATTGAATTTGTCAGCAACGGGGCGCTACCGCCCACCACATGAGGACAGCAGACATGGCACGTATCACCAGCCCGCGCATCGCTTACATTCCGGCCGGATCCGTCAAGGTCGCCGACAAACAGAGCGATGCGGTGGTTTATCTCTACACCAACAGCGGCGACCACATGTGCGCCGTTGCCTTCCACGGCAAGGCGAACAAGCCGGACTGGAAATTCCGGTTCCGGTCTGAAGGCTCCCTTGTTTACGCAGCAGCTTCGAATTCCTCGAAAACTTGAAAACTGGAGATCGCAACTACGACCGACAAATGATCCGCCATGGCGGCTTGCCACGCCTGAGCTTTATTCCGCCGGATGAACCAAAAATCGTACCAACGCCATTTAACACCCAATCGGATGATTAGCGTGCCAGGTCCGAGGCCCGGCATGGTTCGCACATCATCCACGATCACCGTCTGGATGCGCGGGTCCAATTCGGTGAAAAAGGCCTTATAGTCCGATACGGTTTGAAGTGCTTTTGTCATCAGCCAATCGGCTCCATTGTTTTATTGATCGGACTTATTCAATCACGTATTTTCTACATGCCCTGACCAATCCAGCGCGTGATTGCGAGCCCCGGCAAATCTGGCTTGCATTCTGAATGGAGCCACATGTCGGAAGTGGCTGATGGGGAGCTGACCATCTCAAGGCACTTTTCCAAATCCGGCTCCATCTGAGTCACATGTTCTTAGGAAAATAACGCCGACCGGCGAAGGTAATCACCTTGCCGCCATGCGAACGTTTCCCGAATATCGCAGCCAGTCCTGTTAGCCCGGCCTCGTAAAGCATGAAGCAGCCATCTGAGGCTTCAGACTTAAACATCTTCCACATGCTTGGCTCCTACTGAGTCACAGTTTCTTCGAGTGGCAACCAGCCTACGGCTTCATCCAGTTCGATATCGTCTTCAACGTCGTTAGGGTCACGCCAGCAGTCGCGCACATCGTCTCCGCCCTCGCGCAACCAGGTACAATCATAGTACCCGGCATAACCCGATGATCCATCTTCCCTGAAGACCTCAATGACGGTGCCATCAGTCGGCGCTTTTTCCATCGGCTGCATGCCCGGCTCCGTTATTTGTTGCGTTCAATTTCCGAAGCTAAACGTTCACATAGGTCCGCGATGTGCCACGGGTGGACATCGTAGTCCTCCCATTTTTCGCGCAGATCCTTTGCCTTCCTGCGCAGACCATCCGGGGTAGCATCACTTACCCGAGTGAGGTCTGCCATCTCGAAAACTTCGTCCATCTGATCAGCTCCACTGTTCTGATTAGAATTAGCCCGATTGACTGCGGCCTGCCGAACTGCCTCTAACTCCAACCAAGCCTTTTTCCGGGCGCGGTCTAGCATTGGGCACATGTCATTCGCTCCACTATTTCACCCGGCCCGCATTCTTGAGCGTGTACCAAGTGGATTGTTTGAACTTGGGAAAGCGCGGCTTCCCGTCTTCCCCGGTTAACGCATTGACCGCTGCCGTTCGCCCTGCCGGGTTCTTGACCGGCGAACCATGCCATGCGGCTTGAATGATCTGACAATCTGCATCCGTGTAATGATGCTCTTTCGGCCTGCCGGGGTTTTGATACCGCCGACCTGGTGCCAGTCTCGCAAGCGCGCCCGAGTAAATCCGGTAAACGCCCTGCTCATCCTTGCAGGAAAGCCCACTTTCCAGCTCTTCAACGACAACGCCTAGCTCAAGCATCCGGTCCGTGATCCGCTTCAACATTCGGCTTGGCTGGCCTTCACTCACTGGCGCGAAGAACTCAAAACGCAGAACGCCAACCTTATTGCCTCTCCGCAGCAGCGGCTCTTGATCATCCCAGCCCAAAAGGCGGTCAACGCTGATCTCATCCAGATCAAGAAACCGATCCGGGTCAAATCCATTCTCTGCCGCCTCTTTGCGCTGCCTTGAAACAGCAACGCGACGGCCCTTCCGAATTGCAAAATATGATGTGCTCATATCCATGTTATTAACATATTCCGTGATTTCTAAAAATGCAAATAATATTATTGAATTTTGATAATTAAGGTGTTATAAAGGAATTCTCCCGAGGCCGTGACCGGGCTTAAAGATGCTGATTTCTGCTAACGGCTATGCGGTTGTCAGACCACGCACCGGCAATGGCACCGGTGTTAGAGACCAAGGGGAAGCGGTCTAATAAATCGCTTCCCCGCCTCTCTAAGGAAAAGGCCCCAAGGCATGGCGAAAGTAGACATCACCGAGGGGAAACTTGAGGTCAGATGGATCGGCTCAGACAAGGAGCTTCGCGTCTTGTTTGCTTTGCTGGAGGTTCTCGAACAGGGACAGCAGGAAGGCCTAGACGACGCCGCGCTGAATCGCGTCACTGACTACATTTCCGAGCGTTTCCCTGCACCTCCGTTTTGAAGAAAGAAAGGCCCCGATTGACCATGAACCTCTCAGAACTGATCGGCAAATACGGTGACGACAAGGTCGAGTTTCAGAACCTCGATCAGTGTTTTGACACTGCGAACATGAAAAACGGCTTCACCAAAATCACCTTTGGGACACCGCAGCAGATGGGGCCGAACGGGACCGAAAAACTCGGGCTTGTTGTCTGGCTGGACCGTGAGCGAGTCGCGGAAATCATCGCTGAAGAAAAATCGTAATCAGGAAGGCCCGGATATGGTCGTTCACATCATCAAGTACGAACACATTGACGACAAAGACGCCGGTTTAACGCTGACGTTCACTGACCGAGTTGTCGCTAAAAAAGTCACCGGACTAATGAAGTTTGAAGGCTTCGCAGTGTCCGATTGGGAAGAGCGGAAAGTCACAGAATTTGCGGACCAACTCAGCATCAAAGAGTTGTGCGCAGCAGAGATGAAATCTG
>Ga0189284_100408_pt1 | contig 21707 bp, 43 predicted proteins | sample N32C7minimetaG_FD_130314 | JGI IMG/M metagenome (GOLD analysis project Ga0189284, IMG submission 130314) | Marine microbial communities from the Costa Rica Dome - N32 C7 mini metaG | ecosystem: Environmental > Aquatic > Marine > Oceanic > Photic zone | place: Costa Rica: the Eastern Pacific...
GAGCCAACGGCCACGAGCCTTGGCACGATCGAGCTCGCCCTCGAGCCATTCAGCGGGGTTGCCCTTGCTCATCGGCTCACCATAAGAAGCAAAGGATCAATCCAAAAACAAAGACTAACCATCACAATCGATCCGATATAGGTAATTTTATCTAGGTATTTACCCGCCGCAATAATTTCATTGCCCAAAAAAGAAAATCGGCATAGTGTCGCTCTGCGAATTGAGAAAGACGTGCTGAATACAAACCTGGAGTCACCAAACGCTTCCCAAGCTTGTGTCACTGAATCACAAGTGAATGCCTATTTCGAATGCCTGACCCTTTGCAATCTTGATGATGGCAGTTGTTATGAGCAATGCATTCTCGTGCATCTGAAAAACGAGGTTGATGCATGAAAAGCCTGAGCCATCAAGCACAAATGGGCTTGGCATCCATTGCCTCAACCGTTGCTGTTGCTCTTCTCGTGATCGGTTTTATGGGCATGGCCCAGCACATCAGCACCAGCCCGCTCTGAAGCACGTGCTCACTTCTTGCGTTTGAAGGTGTAGCAACCACCGTGGTAACCAGTGAAGGGTTGGGCGTAGGTCACCAATTCCCAACCCTGCTCTCCCAATTCATTCATCAAGCCCACCAGGGTGACGTCACGCTGCGGATGACTTCTGGAGATCAGCTGGCGATCATCCAGCCAGAGCTCCTCGATTTCCCCGGTCCACGACTTCCCCCGGGGCACGAAGCGCAACTGGGTGTACTCCCAACGCATCACCAAACATCAGCTGAACGACGCACCATCTTCACCGCAGACGGCACCATCCGGGGGCGAGAATTCAAGAACACGCTGTTCTGAGATGCGTCGCCTGCTCGCCCAGCTCGTTCTGCTCATCGGCCTGCTCACGCTCACACCGGGCTGGTGCGGAGCCCTGGAGGTGAGCCTGCAACGCATTGATGCCAACGGCATTGGCGAATCGATCGGCAGCGTCACCGCGCAAGACACCGACCAGGGCCTGGTGATTTATCCCGATCTGGCGGGGCTGAGCCCTGGAGAACATGGCTTCCATCTCCACAGCACAGGAAGCTGTGACGTGGGCGTAACCGCCGAAGGCACATCTGTTGCCGGCTTGGCTGCCGGAGGTCACTGGGACCCTGATGAAACGGGTCAACACCTCGGCCCCTTCGGAAACGGTCACCGGGGCGATCTCAGCAGGCTGGTGGTGGATGGCGACGGCAAGACCAACACCAGCGTGGTGGCGCCTCGGCTCAGCACCGCTGACCTGAAGGGCAAAGCCCTGATTGTTCACGCAGGCGGCGACACCTACAGGGACGAGCCCCCCCTCGGTGGAGGTGGAGCACGGGTTGCCTGTGGCGTGGTGCCGGACGAGCGCTGACTCAGCCGTTCACCAGGCGGGCATGGAGGCGACAGACCCTGATGGCCTGAGCGGGTGGCTCCTGACAGAGGGCACCGAGCTCCCTGTTCAGCTGTTGGAACAGGGATAGATCCGCTCCGGGAATTGAGGGAAACACCAGGAACAAACCTGAGGCGATCAAACCGATCACAACATCGCTCCAACTCTTAAGAAAACACTAAGCCCGCGTCGATTCGGGGTCGTGTTCGTCCCTGCAGACCACGGCCATCAGCGCCTCGATGTGCAACATCAGGCCAGCGCGCCAGGCAGCATCTTCGTCACAGGCCTCGATGGTTTCCACCACGATCGAGCCTCCACGCTCAATGATCAGGTCATAGGCGGGTGGCATCGGAGCGTTGCATTGCCTCCCCATTCAGCAGGTAAAGCACTTCCGGCACATCCCCCAGTTGAGGGAGTTCAACGGCAGGAGAACATGATCAAACGCTTGAGCTCTCACAACGTTGTTCAAATCACCCCTGTTTCGGCGCGTCGGGATCTACCTCGTGCTCAGCACCGCTGCTGTCACCGTCGTCAATCAGCTCGAGATTGAACAACAGAGTGCCTATCAGATCTACATCCCGATGTTCATTGGGATCTACATCGTTTCGCGTTGGATCGACAGTCGGTTCAACCAGGCCTCTCAACAGCCACAGTCCAACGCAACGCAGGACAAAACCTCACCATCCACAACCGACCGTGGTTTTGGACAGTGAGGTGAAGCGAAGCTGTTTTGAAGCTCAGCGGCGGGGTTCGGCCTTGCGAACGGAGATGGCGCGACCCATCCACTCAACGTTCTGCAGGTCGTCGATTGCCGACTGCTCATCGGCTTCGCTGCTGAGGTCAACAAAAGCGAAACCACGCTTGCGGCCCGTCTCCCGGTCGAGGGGCAAGGAGCACTTGCTCACTTCGCCGTACTGACCGAACAGATGAATGAGATCCTCCCGCTCAGCGTCCCAGGAGAGATTTCCGATAAAGATCGTCAAAAAAAGAATTGATCAAGACTGCTTACCTTCGCACACAGCGGCCTGACGCCGAGCCTTCTGAAGGGATGGCTCATAATTGGGATCAAGGACTACCAAACAATTCCGTTCAAACCTGAATTCGATAGAAAGCCTTTGCTTCGAGCCCAATGAAGCCGCAACGGAACCAGGCTTGATTCAGTTGAGGAATGGAAATGGGTGGACTCAGCGGTACCAAATCGGACGATTTCATCAACGCAGCCAAAGCCCGCGGCGAAGCTGCCCTGCAAGACAAACAACCCAAATTGACCAAGCTGGAAAAAGCATTCCGGCATGCGGCAATCCGGCGACGGGCTGAAGATGCCCGCAAAAAGGGACACCACGCCTAATTCAAAGCCCTGCCTTTCCAGGTCCACCCGCGTCCCGTGCGGGTGCGCCAGATCGAGACGGGGCCAATCGCACCCACCAGCAACCCACCGGCTCCCATCAGCCACCAGTAGCTGAGGGGTACATCAAAGTTGCTGCGCGTCCACAGCCGCAGCAGCAGCTGTTGAAGGATGGCCAAGCTCGCCAGCGCCAACACCCACCACCAAGCCGAAGCCAGCAGGGGTTGGAGCCAGAGCAGCAGCAGCGATGCCGGCAGCAACAGCCAGGGCACGGTGAACATCAGCACCACCACCAAAGCGGCGCCAAGGGCTTTGACGGGATCCTTGTCCAGGCCCAGAAACCAGTTCTTGGTCCAGCCCTCCCAGAGCGCCGCGAGGTCGCGGTACATCCGCAGATCAACCGCATCAAGCCCCAGGAGATAACGCAGCCGATGGCCTCCTCCCTTGATGGCGCGAGCGAGGGCCAGATCTTCCACTACCTCGCCAGCCAGGGCTCGGTGACCACCGATCTGGGCATAGGTGGAGGCCTTGAACAACATGAAAGGCCCCGCCGCAAATGCCACCGGCGATGCCGGGTCGTTGGTTTCGAGAATGGGAAAGCCGAGGCCCAGAAGGCTGGCCATGATCGGCTGCACCATCCATTCCGCCAGGCATCCGCAACTCAACCGCGGCGCCAGGCTCAGTAGATCGGCCTGCTCATCAAGGGCCTGAGCCAGGGCCCGTTTCAGGGCATCGGGCTTGAGCCGAACATCGGCATCGATGAACAACAGCCACTCGCTGGAGACCTGGTCAACGGCCCTGCTACAGGCCCAGTTCTTGCCCACCCAGCGTTCGTTGACGGGCCTGGGGCCGGCCTTGATCAGCCGGAAGTGGGGCGCTGCAGAGCCAGCCCGGAGGGCGTTGTCCTCCGTTGCATCGCTGGACTCGTCATCCACCACCAGCACCGACCAGTCCCGGCAGGGCGGCTGATTGGCCAGAACGCTGGCGATACAGGACCCGATGTTGTGGGCCTCGTTGAAGGCAGGGATCACCACGGTCAGCGACGTGTCCGGAACAGCAACGTCCTGGTTCGGCTTCAAGCGCGGTGCCACTGAAAACACCCGTTGCAGCCCCAACTGAAGGATCAGCAATCCAGCTGCAGCTGAACCAGCCGCAGCAAGAAACAGCAGGGGCTCAAGCAGGGCAAGCGTCAAGGCCGGGCCATGGTGTGATGGGCAGCCGTCTTAGCTGACGGATGCTGCAGCTTCCACCATCGGCCACATCGCAGCAAATTCAGCATCGGACACCACAGCAGTGACCTCGAACTGAATGCCGAAGTCCTTGATCCAGGGGCCGAGATGCGCCCAAACCTTGCCGATGTCACTGGCAACGGCAATGGCGACACCACTACCGCTGATCGGTTCGCAGACGCGGTATTTGAGAGCAAAGCCGTCGAAGGCATCTCCCGGTGCTCCCGAGTTGATGTAGTCAGCAAAGCCAGGGCATGACTCCCACGCCCCCTCAACGGTCGGGAACGTCCAAACGATCAAGTAGTGCTGCACGGTGAAGAGAGGCATCCACTTGCTGCCTAGCCACGAACGACCGTTCAGGCTGAATTGCAACTGAATTCAGCAGTCATTCCGCAGACGCCTCAGGCGGTGCTGGCACGGGGCTACAGCTGAATTAAGACCCAGCGCAACCATGACTCTCCACGTCGCCAATGAGATGGATGAAGTAGAAGTGGCCGTCTGGTGGGACCTGTCGCGCATCGTTCGGCACTTTGAACGCCAGGGGCTGGAGCGCCGGGCGGTGAAAGCTGCCGTGATGAATGCAGCGCTGCGCCTGATGAAAGACGAAGGCGAATCCTGCTGAACAACGCAAGAGTCAACCGCGAGCGTCGACCGCCTCGACGTGATTAGCCGGGGAAATGACTGTGTTGAAATGCATTAATCAGAACCCCTTTATCTTTACGCCCACCGGGAACTGTAACCAAGTCGTTTAACCGCTCGTCAACTGTTTGACTTTGCAATTGACTCTTCAGATTTTCAATATTCTCAACAAAAGCTCTCGCGACGCTTTCAGCAATCAAATTAACAACCACAGGAATTTTTTTTAGACCAATGAGCTGCGCCAAAACCAAGCGATGACGGCCATCAATCAATAAAATTTTACCGCTCGAATCGAGAGCGACCTCAATATTCTCCTCAATTGAAGCCGACTGCTTATAACCATTCAATTTGATATCGTCAAAAATCAAATCATATTTATGCAACTTTTTTCTCGCAAAAATACTGAAGTCGCCATTCATTCCACCGTGGCGCTCCATCTTTCTGTACTTTTTCTGGTACAGCCTGGAGTATTCGGTGTCGCTCCAATCCAAACCATCCACAAAATGCTGCCGCATTGCCCGGACGTGCACGCATTGATCAAGCGACTTGCCGGCCCTCAGGGCCTCATCTGCAATCACCATGCCGAAATAACGCTTGTTATCAAAGGTGCGGGCCGTCATGGCCTTTGGCGCACCTTTAAACCTGCGGGATTGAACGCGCAAAAAATGGGTGACGACTGACGGATCAATCTCAAGAAGCAAGTCACCAGAGCAAGACTATGCTTAATTTAACACGCTCTTAACTCATTTTTTACATAGTAATTGATGCAGGTTCATACAGAGCAAACCGTAAAAGTTGTACTCACCTCTAAGTCTCAGCAGCATCCCATCGGCCAAGACAGATCAAACACGACGCGATGGCGATCGATGCTCAGATGGCGATGAACTTGCCTGGTCAAACCATCGAATGAAAGCCTGAACGATGACGATGAGATGTTCAACCCGGCATCAATGGAAAGCCTCCTGAAGAAACAACACTTCCTCCCGTGAACTGCTGCGTCCGAGGGCAGCATTGCGCTGGGGATAACGATTGAAGCGCTTCAGCTGGATCAAATTGCAGCAGGCCACATCGGCTGTGGCAGCATCCACCCATTGCTCCAGCAAGGGAATGGCCTTCGCTACCACCCCTTCCTCCTCGCTGTGCAGCAGAGGCATCAGCCAGAACTGACGTCGTGGTCGCTGCGGTTCAACCGCAACCCATCCCTGTTGGAGGCCCATCAGGGCAACAGCCAACGCCTGTTGATCTCCTGAAAAGGCCCTGGCCTCACCACGCCAGATCTGACGGGTGAACTGATCCAGCAGCAGCACCAGGGCCAGACCGCTGCTGGGCCCACAGTTCCAGTGGTCCAGCTCTCCAGCAAGGGCGCGCTCAACGGTCTCCCCGAATCGGTCTCGCACCAGGGCATCGAAGCTGTCGCGTCGACGAAACCACTGCCAGGGACGGCACTGCTGAAACCAGAACACCAGAACGTCGTCGGCGCTCAAGACGAACAGCTGTAGTGGGACACCCCACCGGCGCTGAAAAACTCCCGCGGTTTCAAGCGGTCATAGCGGGCCGCCATGTCGGCGGAAGGGGTGTCGTAGGGGGTGCTAAACAGCTGCTGCAGTTCAGCCATCAAGGAGGTGACGCCTTCGGCGGCCTGCTGGTAGGCCGGAGCGATCAACCATTCGCGCCAGGTGATGGCCGGATTGACCCGCCGCATGCCAGCGGAGATCAGAGCCGGATCAACGCCACTGGGCCACTGGGCACGCCAACGCAGCAACCAGTCGTTCCACTGGGATTGGAGGGCTTCCGAAAGGGGCAGATAGAAGCAGTCCCGCAGCGGATCGATCTGCTCGGGCAGATCCGACAAGCGGCGGAACAGCATCGAATAATCGGCGCTGGACTCCACCATGAGCTTCAGCAGCTCTTGCACCAGGGCGTCGTCGGCACTGGGCAGACCGAGTTTGCTGCTCCACATCCGTTGCATGGCCTCCTGCATGGCAGCGGGGAACTCCTCCAGCAACTGATCCAGTTGGGCCTGGACCTCCGCCTGGCCCTCCATCAGCGTGCGCAGGGATTTCCAGAACATGCGGTAGTTGGCCTCCGCAGCCACCGGCTGGTTGAAGAAGCAGAAGTGGGCGCCGCCACCGGTCCAGGGCTGAAAGCGCGGATCGAACAGCTCGCAGAAGCCAAACGGGCCGTAGTCGAGGGTGAAGCCACCGGCGGCGCAGTTGTCGCTGTTGAAGTTGCCCTGGCAATAGCCCACACGGATCCAGTTGGCCACAAGGGTCGTGAGGCGATCACGGAACAAGCGCGCCAACAGCACAACCTGGTCGCTGAAGGGCAGGCCGGGATCGATCTCCTGGCGGTAATTGCGTTCGATCAAGTGCACCACGATCTGGTGCAATTCCTGATGCGCCCGGGGATGGGCCTCACTGCGGGCACGGCGGGCGAACAACTCCAGCTGACCCACCCGCAGAAACGATGGCGCCACCCGAGTGCTGATGGCCGCCGGGTTATCGACCATCACGTCCGGATCCATCGAGCGTGAGTTCTCGGAATACCAGGGGCGACGCACCGTCTCGGCATGGGAGACGTAGAGCGTCAACGACCGGGAGGTGGGCACACCGAGGGCATGCATGAAGTCCTGCGCCAGAAATTCACGGACGCTGGAGCGGAGCACGGCGCGACCATCAGCACCACGGCAGTAGGGGGTGGGACCACCACCTTTGAGCTGCATCTCCCAGCGGCGCCCTTCAAACAAGCCCTCGAACACCGACATGGCTCGGCCATCGCCGTAGCCGTTGCCATTGCCGAAGGGGCACTGCTGGGTGTATTCGGTGCCGTAGATCGAGAGGGCGTAGCCGGTGGCCCAGCCCCAGGGCCGCATCGGACCGGTGGCCACACCGAGATCACCGGAAAACATGCGGCGGAACTGATCGTCCTGGGCCAGGTCGTCGCTGAGACCCAGCTCGCTGAACAGGCTGCGGCTGTGCGCCAGGTATTGGGGCTCGGGGATCGGGGTGGGCGTCACCGGCACGTAGTGGCCCGAGAGCACCTGGCGGGGACGGTGGTCCTCCCCATCCGCTGTGGACTCCGGGTCAGGCGTGAGGGCTTCCAGCAGGGAGTAGTCGGCCCGTTCGGCGAACTCAGCAAACGTGGCGGTGCTCATCGGACCCTGACGCTGAACCCATCATCGCCAGAGCTGCGGCCGGGTGTTTTGACCGATGGCCAATGCCGAGCCGAGGCCTTACACCGAGGGAAGCATCCAAGGACAACCGTGGGCAAAGCCAGGAAACTTCGCTCCGACAACCGGCAGGAGGAGCTGATCACCAGCCTGATCGGGCTGACCGCCATTTTTGTGGCCACAGCCATCTGGTGGAGCGTGGCTCCCCAGTGGCTCACCAGCAGCTGGCAGACCTTTCAGTAATCAGGCATGGACGCCTCAGCCCGCAGCCTGCACCAGGGCTCCAGCAGGGTGGGGCGACCGCAATGGGGGCAATCCTGCCCCCGCTTCTCCACCTGCACGAAGGGGATCCAACGGGAGTTGGCCTGCCCCTCATAGCCGCAGTGCTTGCAGTGAATCCGGTATTCAGCCATGGCTCAGAGGGCGGGCTTTTCCTGACGTTGCACGGCCTCATGGGCCTGGCGCAGGCCATGCACCATGAAGCAATAGGCCGGATTGCACACCAGGTACTTGCCGTCGCCGATGGCGTCGATGGTGGACCCTCGCGAGGTGGCAAAAATGCGGCTTTTGAACTCCATCTCATCTCCAGTGCTGACCTCACTGTTGTGGGGACATGGAGGAGCGGCAACCCGTGTAAACGCGGATTGTGCGCAGGGCTGACTCAGTCGACGGGTTCGCAGTGATCGCCATCGCACTGCAGCCCGCATTGGGGCTGCTTGGCGCCGTACTGCCAGGGACGACGCATGGCCCAGTACTCATCCACCAAGCCAAGCAGGTAGGTGCCGATGCGCCGGAGCAGGGAAGCCTGTTTCATGCCTTCAAGCTGGCAACGGCGCCGCAAGCCTGCAACCGAACGCGACCAAATCAAGGTGGCGAAACACAGCCGAGGTGGGTTAGGCCCGATGCAGTGCTGCTGAGCTTGAGCACCGGCCCATGACCACCACGCAACATTCGAACCAGCTGCTGGAAGAGCTGGTGGCCGAAGAGATCGGCTTTCAGATCGATCAGATCGCTGAAGACCTGCAACGGGAAGGCTGGCCGATTGCCATGGTGAAGCGGTTCATGCATGTGGCCGTGGAACGCCTGCCGGAATGATGCGAGAGGCCGACTAGGTGCAACGACTCATCTGCAAAGAGCTGTTGCGCTTTTAACAACAGGGATCCAGGCAATTCGTCGACAGTTGGCAATCGCTTGCGCCATTCCCGATGAATGTCGTCACTGCTTTTGCGGCCGTTGGCCTGACCGCGGTGTCGTGGGACGACACCCTCAGCCGGGCTGGGGCCAGGGCATTCCGGCATGCCCTCGACTACCGCGAGCCCTACTGCCGGATGAGTGAAAACGACGTGGTGCTGCTGATGGATGCAGTGCTGGCCATGCGCCTGGAGAAGGGCACCAAGGCGCTGATGCTGGAAGCAGCCAAGGCGCTCACGGCCGATCAAGCGCTCACGGCCTACGCCATGGCTTCAGAACTGATGCGCTCGGATGGGCCCTATTCCGCCGAAGAGCGGCGGCGGCTCGATCTGCTGGCTCTGATGCTCTCGATCTCGCAGGTGGAGGCCGAGCGCATCGATTCGGTTTTTGAGTTGCTGCACGCTCCCCTGGAGCCAGCTCTTCTCGTCAACGGCGCGCCTTAGGCAGCACGCTTGTCATCGCCGAACCAGATGCCCCGGCGGCTGTCGGGCAGACGGACCACGGCGCGCTCATAGCGCTGGCGGCAGCTGCGGGCACGGAGATGCTCTTCAGCCTCCTGAAGCAGCTGTTGCAGCCTGACGTCGTCCATGGCGTTGCCTAGATGCCCACCCATTCAGGCCACGATCCGAGCGGCGTCAATAGGCCACGTTCAACTCGTCAGATCCGTAGCGAAGCAGGAAATCCGCTTCGGATTGATCGGAGAGCAGCAGACAGGTGTGGTCGTTGGCGCCGCTTCGGTAGCAGTAGACGTCGAGCTCTTCGGGGTTGCGGTTGGAGTGGATGACCTCCCCCGTCCGAAGCACGTAGCGCGTTGCCATCAACTTCCACCCACGGATTCCTTCCCGATAGCGCTGATCCAACCCCAGCGATCAGCTCTGTGCTGAGCTGCGCACCGGAGGTGATTCGGCATTGAAATCAACTCACCTTCATCCGTTGTCGACGCGGATGAAAAAGCGACTCTCCACGTCCATCTCGCCCTGATCGTCGGTCTCCGGATCGCCCTCCACCAGCTCCACGGCGAAATCCTTGTCATCCAATTCATGCACGACGCTCTGACCGTGCACCAGGTTGTGAACGAGCAGGAGTCGTTTCATGGGTGGAGAAAGACGCCATTCCACCGGTTGATAGCAATAGCTTGGTGTTTAGCGGAACCTGAAGCCTTCACGGCTCGGCTGCTTGGCGGAATACTCCCGCGAAAGAGCATCAAGCATCAGGGCGATGTAGCGGTCATCCATGCCGATGTCCTGCTTCAACTGACGCATCAAGCTGTTGATGCTCTTGAACGCGTCTGGAATCTGATGGTCCAGATGCTCCTTGGTGGGTTGATAGGGCATCGGAGCCAAAAAAAATCCCCGTGGAACCTAAGGGAACCACGGGGACAATGGTGTTGCTGCTGAACCGGAGATCAATCCTCTTCTTCGGAACCGCCAACGGGAATCAAGCGGATCTGCTTGCGTCCAAGCTTGATCTCATATTCATCGCCGGGCTGCAATTCCAGAAGGGCGGTGTAGGCCTTGCCAATCAACAGATTGCCGTTGCCCTGAACCACAGCTTTGTAAGACAGCTTGCGACCACCTTTGCCCACACCGGATCCACCGGTGGAGAAGGAAAGGCCCTTGGCTTCCAGCAGAGCCTCGTAGAACGCGGTGAATTTCACCTGCTCAGAGCCGTCTTTCTTTTTGACGACATAGCCACAACCTCTGGCCAGATCTGTTTTGGCGCAATCGCCAAGTTCCTTGACGCGGTTGAGCAATTCAGCTCCGGTAAGCATGGGTCTGTGAGGTCGTTACTTCTCTATTAGAACAAATATTGTGCTGCTCACAAGGGGAAAAAAGGATTGAATTCAGTTCATTGGCTGGAAAAGCAAAAAATCAGCATGTGTAAGCAGCTTGTGTTGGTGGTTTGACAAAGCCCTCGGCGTCAAACAGTTGGCCTCGAGAATGCGCTCAAATGGCCAACACCCAGCAGCAATCAAAATCCCAATCACACCCTGACCAGGGTGGACGTGGATGGTTGGTCAACACAACCCAACAGCGGCTGGTGCATTTCAAGCCGGAACTGAATTCAGAGACAACGCCCTGGGTCTCAATCAGGACGTATCACTACGACCCACCCAAACCACCGCAACCCCTCAGCCATCGCCGCGTTCTTGATCAGAACGCGATCGACACCTGGAACGTGATGGTGAAACGGGGCTGGCGGCCCTGCCGCGCTCCAGCACGCTGATCACTTTCGTTGTCGTCGCTACTGGTTCGGCAATCAATGGCATCAATTGCGCAGCAATGTCTCGCTTCAGGCTGTCAAAGCCAGATCACGATCGATAGGTTGCCGCGCAGGAACAGATTCAGTTGTGAGCGTCAGTTCGGTTCAGCCCGCCCAAGCGATCAGTTCCACCAGCGTGCATGGCGCCTGGCAATTGTTGAGCTACGACGTTGAAGAACAAGCCAACGGAAACACCTTCGCACCGATGGGGGACAACCCCAGCGGCTATGTGATCTTCACGGCGGAGGGTCGTCTCTCCTTCATGCTCTCAGGGGAAGGTCGCCAACCGGGCAGCAATGCCGAGGAGCGATCAGCCCTGCTGAGCAGCATGATCGCCTACACCGGCACCTACCGGCTCGAGGATGACCGTTGGATCACCCAGGTGGATGTGGCCTGGAATCCGGAATGGGTGGGCACCGAACAGACTCGCTTTTTTGCGATCGAGGGCGACGTGCTCACGGTGCACACCCCCTGGCGTGTGATGCCCAACTGGCCCGAGAAAGGGCTCACCCGCAGCATTGTTCGTTTTCAGCGCTGCCGCTGAAGGGTTTCAAGAAAAGACTCAGGCGTCGGTCTCACCCTTCTGACCACCACAGGCGTGGCGGGGTTGGTAGCCCTGCTGCTCAGCCAGATAGCGCAGATAAACAATCTCATGACGGTCCGGCATGCCCACCGCAGAAATCAGACCCAAAGGCCCGAACAGAAAACCCGCAACAGCCCAGCGGTTGCTGTTGCGGGCCTTCTGGGCGGCAACGGTTTTCGAGAGGCCGGCGCTGATCAGATGAGCGATCAGCACAAACAGCAAAGACTTGAGTTCCACGGAGAACGCGCAGCACACCAGTTGAAATAGCCAGCGCCTGCAGCACTGTCAGCCCTAGAACGGCAGCTCACGCCGAGCTGCGATGGCCACCACCCCCCTCCCCAGCACCGGCGCCGTGAGCGGACTGGGGGAAACCCTGGCCTTCTTCACCCAGGCGGATTTCGCCCAGCGGCGCTTTGAGACCCACGGCGATGTGTTCGAAACCAAGCTGCTGGCCCAGCGGATGGTGTTCATCCGCGGCGAACAGGCCATCGGCGACCTGCTGGGGCAAGGGGATGCCTTGCAGGGCTGGTGGCCCGAAAGCGTGCGGCAACTGCTGGGGAGCCAATCGCTGGCCAACCGCAGTGGGCCGGGGCACAAAGCCCGGCGCCGGGTGGTGGGGCAACTGTTCTCCAGCGCAGCACTGGTGCGCTACACCCCGTCGATCGAGCAGATGGTGGCGGAGCTCTGCCAGGAGCTGATCACCACCAACACAGCGCTGCCGCTGGCGGCACGGATGCGGCGCTTCGCCTTTGCCGTGATCGCCACCACGGTGCTGGGGCTGGATGGCGCCAGCCGTGATGCCCTGTTCGCCGACTTCGAGATCTGGACCCGGGCCCTGTTCTCGATTCCGCTGGCCATTCCCGGCACCCCCTTTGCCAAGGCGATGGCGGCACGCCAACGGCTGCTGAAGCGGATCAAGGGCGTGCTCCAGGCGGGGACCAACCAAGGCGGGCTTGATCTGCTGAGCGGCGGATTGGATGAAGCCGGCATTCCCCTGGACGATGACGACCTGGCCGAACAGCTACTTCTGTTGCTCTTCGCCGGCTATGAGACAACGGCCTCATCGCTGAGCTGCCTGTTCCGGGCGCTGCTGCTCAACCCCGAGGTGGAGCGCTGGTTGCGCGATGGGTTGGCGAATGAGGCGGCGTCAGCACGGTTGGACGCAACAGTGCTGGAGGTGATGCGGCTGACGCCGCCGGTGGGAGGGTTCTTCCGGCGCAGCCTGGCGCCGATCGAACTGGCGGGGGTGGCCGTTCCCGAAGGCAGCGTGATTCAGGTGGTGCTGAGCCCGACGTCGGCCGGTGATGACGAGGATCTGGCGGCATTCCGGCCGCAACGGCACCTGGATGGCTCGTTCAAGCAGACGCTGCTGCCCTTCGGTGGCGGCGAACGGGTCTGCCTGGGTAAGGCCCTGGCGGAGTTGGAAATCCGCCTGATGGCGATGGGGCTGCTGCAGACGGTGGAGCTGCAGCTGCAGCCGGATCAAGACCTGGCGCTGCAGCTGATCCCCAGCCCCAATCCCAAGGACGGCCTGCTTGTTCAGGCCACTGCGCGCTGACTGTGACGGTGACGGCGACGGCCGAGGGGCTCGATCCAGTCCACCAGCACCTCCTGGTGACGCGGCATCGGCTCCGGCAGGCGGCAGCCGAGGTTGATCTGGCCTTGGTCCATCAGGCGTCCGAGCCGTATGGCGGCGGCTTCCTCCGGCCGATCAAAGCTGGTCTGATGGGAGGCAAGCCAGTTCACCTCGTGCTCGGTGATCACCCCGGTGGAGAGGCTCTCCAGGAAGATTTCTCCGACGGTCATGAGAAACGTGTAACGAATTCGTTACATCCTGGCGCGGCCGGCCGGCAGCTGCGATTCGTGGCCCGTCAGGCCAGCCATTGATCAGCATCCATCACCTTCTTGATCAGCAGGCCGAGGCGCTTGAACTCAGCGAAGTTCACATCCTTCACCGCCTGATCCAGGCCGCAATCCACCCAGGCGCCATCGCGCTTCTCCTCAATCGTGAAGTCCTGCTCGAGGCTGTCGCGGCGGATCCGGTAGGTGATGCCGTCCTCGTGGAGGTAATCGGCGGAAACCAGCTGCAGACCCATCGATCGCTCGCGTCAATCAAGCGATGGTGGCGTGAAGGTGTCGGCCACCGCAACAATCCAGCGGGCTGCCGCCGCCGTCACCTGTTCCTTGGTGACGTTGAACTCAAGGTCGTGCCCCTGCTCGAGCAGATCGGGAATGATCGTCTGCCAGGCCATGCCGGCGGCACTGGCGTTGAGATCACCGATCAGAACGAAGGCCTTGGCCGCCCCGGTGACGGCATCTGCGTACTCGGGATTGGCACTCACCTTGCTGCGGTACCAATCACCCACCACATCCCGCTGGGCCTTGCTCAGAAAGGGTGGGGCGCCAACGAGGTAGGCATCAAGCACCAACATCGGACTGGGGACGCTCTTGCCCGGGTGCTTGAGCTTGAACCAGGCCTGGCCGATGGAAGCAGCATCGGGCCAGTGGCAGAGGATCGCCGCATCCTGACTGTCGAGAGAGCTCTGGCTGGCCAGCTGATCGATCCGCTCCAGCAGGGCCTGTCCGGTGAGGGGCGGTTCACTTCGGGCGTGCTCAGCGCGGGCCTCATTGATCGCCTCAGCAACAGCCGCCTCGTTCTCGTTGAGCTGCTCAAGGGCCCGCTTGAGGTTGGCGTCGGCATCGGCGGGGCTGGCCACGAGGCATTTGGCGGGGGCAATCCCCAAGATGTCATCCCCGAAAGCCAGCCGCAGCTGAAGCAATCAGCAGGTTATTGATAATTTTCCACCTGAAGGTTGTAAGCCGATACCAGCAGATTTTTATCCAGACAGATCTCAGCTGGAAACTGTGGCGACGCTGATTTGATCAGCCGCAAGTGAACATCAATCGGCTTATATCCCGTTCTCAGACAGCACTCAAAGAATTTGGAGACAGCCACTTCGAGAACTTCAGTGCCAAAGAGAGGCGTCACCTGGCCGCTTTCGTGCACCAATAGCCCGAAGTAATACATCCACAAGCCAAAGAACTCGGGGACTTTACGTAAACGAGGATGATTCTCAATGAGTAGTAATACCCACGAAAAAAGCAGGAGGGTTGCCCCTCCTGCCCTAATTACTCAACTCATCGCTTCATCGCTGCAGGCAGCAATGAATCAGAAGCGGCCGTAGTTGAACTTGCCGCCATACATGCGGCGGTAAGCAGCGTTGCGAGGGTTGCTGACGGCGTTCGTGTAGGAGAAACCACCACGATCGCTGTCGTCTGAATAGACAGCAGCAGCAGCGAAGGAATTGAGATCCATGCTGAAACGCTTCACCAGGGAAGGGCCGGTGTACATGGCGTTTTCAGAGCTGGCATTGGCCGGAGTGATTTCGGCCATGCCAACAAAGGTGGAGCAGGAAGCCCGTGCTTCCGACTTGAAACCACGCAGATAGGGAACCGTGTCGGTTCCGAAGGTCTCGAGGTACTCCTCCGAACGAACGAGGCTGTCAACGAAAGCGTCGAAACCCTCTTCAGCGATCAGCTGAATGCCAGCACTCACTTCCTTCTGATTGATCGGAGGGCGCCCCAGCAGGTGCTTTGTGGTGAGCTCGATGCCGCGCATGGGAGACACGGCGTGGAAAAACTTGTTCTTGTACAGCTCAGATTTCACCAGGCCTGCCATGAAGCCCTGCACGTTGATGCGGCCGTCACAGAGGAAGGCTTCAAGTGAGACAAGACGCTGGTTGTCGGAGATGCCGATGTTGCCGAACACCTGCTTGTAGCCAGCGGTGATGGCAGCTTCCAGAGCCTGGCTGCCCGTGGAGGCATAGGAGTGGTTGATCGCCGAGTAGGGGCACTCCTCATGGATCCGGGGGCCCATACCAATGCCCATGGCGGCGCACTGGTTTTGCTTGTACTCAGCAGGTGTAGATGCCGCCTTGCCCTTGTTGGAGCTGGCACTTTTGGCTGCATCCACGGAGTTCGCAAAGGCGAACGACACCCGCTGTTCGTGGGTGAAATCCCGCTTGTACTTCAGGGCTGGCATCCGAGAAAACAGTGAAATCAGATCAAAGATATGGCGATCGCTTCATCTATGGAGATGAACTTAGTAATAGTTAAAAGCTGCGTTACAGCAGCAATAGGCATTCATTGCTTCAGGCCAAAACGAAAGCCTGATCCCGGCCAGAACGCAGGCTCATCCAAGGGTGTTGGCCACAACCCTCGGGAAGGGTTGGTCTTGAATCTCAGCCGCCGTTGCAGTAGCGAACAGCTTCCGCCTGGGAGCGACCCTCGGCCACAACGGTTTCCACGCAGCCGTTGAACAGGCGGCTCTCCTGCTTCACGGCACAGAGACCCACCGCAATGGCCGCCAACGACACAGCCGACACCACGGTGGCGGAGATCTGAACCAGGCCATAGGCGAGCATCGCCCGCTTCTTGCCGCCGCAGGACTGCTGGTTGGTGGTTTCCTCGGACATCACTACAAAGCAACGCCGAGACCCTATGGATCAAGCGTTGGCCACCGAAGCGAGATCACGACCGTGATCACCGAACAGCCCATCCAGGACTCAGCCGAGGGGATCGATCAGGCCGTAAAGCAACGCCATCACCGCCAATTGGGTGCGATCAGCGGCACCCAACTTGTCTTTGGCGTTGACCACGTGGGTCTTCACCGTTTCCACCGAGATGCCGAGGCTGCTGCCGATGCCCTGATTGGTGAGGCCGCGGGCCACGCCGGCCACCACCTCCAGCTCCCGCTCGGTGAGCTCTTCAATCAACCGCGGCAGGTTCGGATTCGGCGCCTGGGCAGCACCGAGCTGGCGAATCTCTTCGGGGAGATACACACCGCCTTCAGAGAGGGTCTGGAGGGCTTGCACGAAATCTCCCTTGCCGGTGCCGAGGCTTGATTTGAAGATCACTGCATCGGCGTAGGCCTGCATCGCCTCCTGCACTACGGCCTGGGTTTCGCGCACCAGCACGATCAACAGCTGACAGGTTGGCAGCTCCGCCTTCACCCGCCGCAGCAGGTTCATGCCGTAGCCGGTTTCCAGATCCGAGCTGCAGATCAGCAGGCTCGGCTTGTGCCGCAGCACCAACTCAAAGCCTTCGTCTTCAGTGGTGGCGGCACCCACCACGGCACGGCGGATCGGCTCCGCCAGGCAAAGGCAAGCCAGGGTGAGGCGATCACCGCAGCAAGCCACCACCCGCTGGGTCTTGAAAAACTGCGCCGTTGCTTCCACAGCTTCGTTCAACGCGCGCGACTAGAGCCGCAGCTCCATCCCAGGCTGTTCGGATGCCCTTCTTTTAGCGGCGATTGGATGACTCAGCTGCAGAGCCATCACGCCCAGCATCGCGACGGACAACACCGCGGATGCAATGGGGAAAGCGCTCACTCCCCAAGCGCCAGGCCTGGGCGGCATCGACCACCTGCACGGTTTCGGTCTGCAGCTACCCCTTGCGCTGAAGATTCAAATCATACAGAGGAGACATGCAAACCGGCGGCGCGCTTCCTTATTCAGCAACACATCAATGAATTGAACATCCCTCAGTTGAGGGAGCCATCTATGTAGCCATATCCCTGAATTGAGGGATTTAAGCAACGAAGTAGGCGCCAGACCCCCTTCGTGTCATTTGGCACAACAGCATTGGTAAGGAGCCAGCACATTGATGCTGTTGCTTCAAAGCTGTGGCCAGCCGGCTGCGTCGATCCCTGCTTCAACTCGGTGACCGTGTTGGTCGCCGGGTTCAGCGGTGGCCGGAGGGATCCTGGCCCGATGCCATGCAACGCAGTCCCCGCCGGGTTCGCAGCACCGCCAAGGATGTGATCAAAAGCACCGCTCAGGCAGCGGTGGGGCTGGGGCGCCGGGCTGCCCGCCTGGGGATGGAATCCATCAAACGCGCCAGCAACCGATGAACAGTGGCTTGCTGGTGTTGTCTGTTTTGCTGTTTGTGGCCGGTGTCACCTTGATCAGCCTGGGCTGATTAAGCACAAGTACTCAACACGATTAAACGGATCGATCGGCAACCAAATTAAAAAAAAAAAATGACAGCGGTTGATACAGCTTGTCTCTGAAATTCGCTGGATTATTGCTTCATCAAATTCCAAAGCCAATGGAATTCCTCGTTGCAAGCTGCTTCATTTTTCCGCTCTCAGCCTTGTGGATTCAATCCCGGGAAGACGACAACAATGAAGACGAGATGGACTTTCTCTGAATCAAGCCCAGAACAGAGGCAAGGATGGGGTCTTCAACTCATGGGCCAGAAGATCAACAGCCAGCATGATGAGAGCGATATTCATCAGCACAAGTGACATAGCCTGATTTGGCAAGGCAAAAACTGTATTGCTGGTTAATTCCAGATGTTGATCCCAGAAGAAATGCATCGGCTAGGAGCTGATGCATGTTTTAAAGGCATTAAGCCTTGACGATCCGGGTGATCTAAAAGGTTGGAATGGACTTTCTCTGAATTAAGCCCTGGAGGACGGCAAGGCTGAGGCCTTCAACTCATGGGCCAGAAGATCCGTGGCCAGCATGGTGAGGGCAACACCCATCAGGGCGAGGGCAATACCCTTATTTTTGTCTGACGCAACAGCTACATTCCTGGACAATTCCAGATGTTTTTCCCAGGAGAAATGCATCAGCTCTAGGCCTATACATGCTTTCTAAGGCCATAAGCCTTTGCGATCCGAGTGATCAGTGGCATTCAGAAATGTTCTGTAATGACAGCAATGCATTGAGATGAGCATTCTTTCCTCAAATCGGTTGCAAGTACTACGTTTTTGATTTGCAGCAGCAAAAGTTCTCGGGTACGTTCCGCTCACCAAGCCACAAGCCAATGGAACCGATCGCGTTGACTCTGGGCCAGAAATTTGAAGTCGAAAAATTCTCACGCGAGATCGACAACTCGGATGACCTTGCATCCCTACGCAGCATTGCCAAAGATCTGTTGTTGGCATGGAAGCAACAGGAAGCCGCATCAGCCTGGATCGTGCGCCAGCAGTCCCAGGGCCTCTGAAATCAGCTCCTTTCCCTCTTAGCGCCAATGGAAGACAACCCAATGATCACCACCATTACGTTGGAGAGAGATGTTTTGCGTCTTCTGCACCGTGTCGTAGCTGAAGCTCACGACAACTGGCCCGGCGGTGACGCCAACGAACAGGCCTGCCTGTTGAACATGAAGACCCAGCTTTATGCGGCCTTGATGGACCACCTGCTCGAATCGGGCTCCATCTGAGCCCACTTTGGAAGCAAATCGGTCGTTTTCCCTTACCCAGTAGAAAAACTCATGTGAAGGCAGAAGCTGCGACAACAGACTTAACCCGGCCGTGGAGTTCGCCATGCAATCTGATCTCTCCCGCCTTCGCGAGCTGGAGATCCGTGTCGCCAACCCGCAGCACTGGAGCTCGGGCGAACACCAGATCAATGTTGAAAACCTGAGGCAGCTGCGCTTTCAGATCGAAGATCAACTCAAGAAACTGCGCCAGCACAACCAGCCATCTGCTTGATCGGGTAGCTGGGCCTGCTCAGCTCAACTGGGGGTCGGCCTGCGTTCGGTTGCAGATGAAATCCCAGGCCTCTTCCGCTGAATCTGAGAAATGAATCAGATCGAGGTCGTCATCTGAAATCAAGCCCGTCTCGGCGAGGTAGTCGAAATCCACCAGCCTCCTCCAAAACTCTGAACCAAACAGAACAATGGGCATGCTGCCTTTGGTGCCCACTTGCCGCAGGGTGAGCAGCTCAAACAGTTCATCAAGCGTGCCAAAACCACCCGGGAAAAGGATGGCGCCAATCGAGCGCATCACAAAATGGAATTTGCGCAGTGAAAAATAGTTGAACTTGAAGCAAAGATCCGGGGTGATGTAGGGATTGGGATGTTGCTCAAACGGCAGGGTGATGTTCAGCCCAATCGAGCGGCAGCCGGCCTCAAAGGCACCCCGGTTGGCGGCTTCCATGATTCCCGGACCACCGCCGGTCACGATCACATGGGATGAGCAATCGTTGGGTTGTTCCCTGTTGCACTGACCATGCCGGGAGGCCAATGAGGCGAACTCTCTAGCTGCGTCGTAAAAACGAGACAACTCCACGAGCTGTTGTGCATGGACGACTTGTCGCTTCAACACCGGTGAGCCCGGGGCTGCACTGAGCCTTTGCTCGGCTTGCGTCAGCTTGGCGACAGCAGTGTCTTTGTCGACGATCCTGGCGCCACCAAAAACAATGATCGTCGATTCGATCCCGGCTGTTTCCAGATGCAGATCCGGCTTGGTGATTTCAAGCAGCATGCGCACACCACGCATGGCATTGCTGTTCAGCAAGTCGGGATCTTCATAGGCAATTCTGTAGGTGAGGGACTTCAGAATTGCATCCAGGTTGGCTTGCTCAGGTGAAGCGGTACTAGGTAATTGGGTCATGTGTTCAACAGTCATGGGTGGTAGTGATGTCGGCGGTATCGGCGAGGTCGTCTTGATTCAGAGAATGTTGGCGGCCAGTTCAGCCAGTTCACTCCGCTCCCCTTTGGTGAGGGTCATGTGTCCCACCAGGGGCTGACCTTTGAGCTTTTCCACCAACCAGGTGAGCCCATTGCTTTCGGCATCCACATAGGGATTGTCGATTTGATAAGGGTCACCGGTGAAGACAACCTTGGTTCCTTCACCAACCCGCGTCACGATCGTTTTCACTTCCAGGGGCGTGAGGTTCTGCGCCTCATCCACCACCAGGAACTGATTGGGGATCGATCGGCCGCGGATGGTGTTGATCGCCTCAACCTCCAACAACCCCATGCCCTGCAAATCGGCCCAGGCGTTGCGTGGTTCGCGGTGCCGCTGTTTCTTCGTCTGCTCAGTATTCTCGCCAGGGTTTGAACCGGTGATGAAGTCGATGTTGTCGATGATCGGCTTCATCCAAGGGCCGAGTTTCTCCTCAAGCGTGCCCGGCAGGTAGCCAATGTCTTTGCCGAGGGAGATCGGTGGGCGCGTCACCAACAGGCGGGCGTAGTGATGGGTGTCGGCCACCTGGTGCAAACCCGCGGCGATGGCCAGCAGCGTTTTGCCTGTGCCGGCCTTGCCCACCAGAGTCACCAGAGCAACGGAAGGATCGAGCAGTAGATCCAGGGCGAAGCTTTGCTCGCGGTTTCTGGCTTTGATCCGCCCCAAGTGGGCGCGATGCAGCCAGTGCAGCGGCTTGATGGTGTTGCTGTTGCCTTGATGCCGGGCCAGCAGGGTGTGGCTGTCGTTGCGCTGATCCACCAGCACCACGCCTTCATTGGCCTGGAGATGCTGCCCCTCAGAGTTAATGACAGCCTCCAGCGGCAGCTGCTCCTCGTCATGCAGGGTCTTGATCGTCTCCGCATTGGTGCTGAGTTCACGGAACCCTGCATAGAGATCGTCGATCGAGACGTTGTCGTTGACGTAGTCCTCGGCCTGCAGGCCCACCGCATCCGCCTTGATCCGCAGGTTGATGTCTTTGCTGATCAGAACGACCTCGGGCGCCTGTTTCAGCCCGCTGCATCGCATCTGCTCGAGGGCCACTGCAAGGATGTTGTTATCGCCGCCTCCCCCCTGCAGTTCTGCCGGCAAAGCGCTCAGGGCTTGAGCCTGACAGAACACCACCTGCAGCATGCCGTGGTTGGTTCCCTCAATCGGAACGCCATCGGCAAGGCTTCCGCGCGCTCGGTAGGAATCCAGGAGCCTTGAAATCCGCCGAGCGTTGCGGCCTTTTTCAGAGTGATCCTTTTTAAAGCGATCGATTTCTTCAACCACTTGCATGGGGATCACAACCCTGAGATCACCAAAGCGGTGCGGCGCCTCAGGATCGTGGAGCAGCACATTCGTGTCGAGAACGACAATTTTGCCTTTCATTGAACCTCACCATTGATGGATCAATTGGTGTTAAAAACTCA
>Ga0189284_100411_pt1 | contig 21504 bp, 15 predicted proteins | sample N32C7minimetaG_FD_130314 | JGI IMG/M metagenome (GOLD analysis project Ga0189284, IMG submission 130314) | Marine microbial communities from the Costa Rica Dome - N32 C7 mini metaG | ecosystem: Environmental > Aquatic > Marine > Oceanic > Photic zone | place: Costa Rica: the Eastern Pacific...
ATACGCTGTGAGCTCGACCCTACGCTCTTGTCATTTTGTAAATGCAAAAAATTTGCATCAAGAAATTGAACAAGCTCTCGCTCGCACAAACAATCTGATCTATACTTCAATATGTCTAAGAACTAAACTTTCAGCGAAAAAAAATGCCGACTAAACATCTGTTTGGTCAGCGATTTTCGTTTCCTTGAAAGGATTACAAAGATAGGGGTTGGACCCTATTCACTGCAAGTATTTTTTGAAATTATTTTCGCAATTTTTGCTCATACTTCTGTGCTATTCAGATTCGTACAATGAATGCCCTGAAGGGTCTTCATCGTAATGTTTAAGAAACCTTACCCCCAAATAAAAGAGCGGGGTATCAAAAAGTGCAAAGAAAAATTTGAATAAATATGAATTGATAATGAGGATAATGAGCGTGGCGAAAGAATTTACATTATCCCCGAGGTTCCCGGCCAAATATAAAATGGTCAATATTGCTGTGGAGTCTACAAGCTGACTGAACATGGTAGATGCATTATTCCTGAGCCAAAGATGTTTTCCGCCTGTCAGGTTTTTCCAGAAATGGAATAAACGAACATCCACTGTTTGTGCGGTTAGATATGCGATCATACTCGCAATAGTATTCCCCACCATAAATTCATACACACCTTCAAAAAGTGGCAATCCTCCGCTAACCCCTCCGGTATTCGGAAGCCAATGTCCCACCGACATCACCAAGAGCATAAAAAAATTCAAAAAGAATCCGACCCAAACTACAAGCTGTGCTTTCTTTCTGCCAAATAATTCTGAGATAAGATCAGTAGCAAGAAAAGTAACCGGATACGCAAGCACCCCAACCGGAACACTCATAGTATAAATATTTCCATCCCTTACAATTGAAGGAGTAATAGCTTGCAGCCATGTGGGCATATCAAGGGTAAATAGCGTAACAAATTTTGTAGTACCTATTACATTTCCCAGAACCAATGCAGTAATAAAAACTCCGGCAAGACTCAGAAACAATGTATCACGCTGAGCCATCGATGGTTTGTTTTCAGACATAAAAGCTTATGAATTTAAAGTCGGTCAAAAGTAATCATTCAAAACTATTTTTCAATTTCTATCGTAGCAACGAACTGAAAGCTTTCCGCATTCGTTTTATCAGTAAATTAATAACGTCCATGAATACAGAAGAACTAAATACCAAGATTGAGCTTACAGAAGCCGCAATAGACCTATATATTGAGGGCAGGTTTTCGATCCCGAATTTAACCAACGAAACCGGCATAACCGCCTCTGAGATCTACACGCTTTTCGCAAACAAAAATTCCATCCTGAAGTTTTATTATCCTTCTTTAGTGATTCGCTACCGTGCGATGATCGGCGAAATCGATGACTTCAATTCCTATTCCATCAGCGAGAAACTCTCTAACTTTGCCTTTACCCTATTTGATATGATGGCCGAGCGCCGGGAATTTGTGCAGGATACTTTTGAGAAATACGAATGGATGTGTACCTCCAAAAGTGAATTTCAACAGGAGATCAGATCTTTATTAAAAAAATTCTTTACTACTGATGGTAACATAGCAACGAGCGCCGGGTTTTTTATAGGAGATTGGTTCTATGCTTCCCTGAAAACGCAATTTCTCTTCCTGATCAAATTCTGGCTGGAAGATGACAGCGATGGCCGCGAACGCACCTTTGCCCTCACAGATAAGATCACCGAATTTATTGAAGAACTTGTGTATTCCAAGATCGTGGATAAAGGGTTTGATTTAGCTAAATATTCTCTGAGTGCATTTGGCTTCAACAAAAAGGTAGAGGATTTTAATGATTGGGTTTCAAGCTGGTTTGAAGATGAACCGGACGCGGAAGTTGAAACTGAAGACGAAGAAGAAAACGAGACCAATAACACCTCTGACTAATTTTAACTGCTAAATGTTGAATATTAAATGAATGAGTCATTTAATATTCAACATTTATAATTCAACACTTCCTAATGAGTAAAGACTTTCCTTCATCAAAATTTGAGCGCGGCAGCCGGATTGCCAAAACCGGCATTAAAGTCGGAACGAATTATGCCAAGCGGTATCTCCGCAAGAAGACCGGTAAAACGAACGGCGATACAGACGGCGACTTTCATTCCGAGAATGCCAAAGAGGTTTTTAAGGAATTCACAAAGCTTCGGGGAACAGCTCTGAAAATTGCTCAGGGGATGAGTATGGACCAGGGGTTTTTACCTGAGGAATTTGCTGAAGTGATGACCCAGGCTCAGTATTCAGTTCCTCCTATTAATAAGGCACTGGTTCGCTCTATTATAAAGAAAGAATTGGGGGCTTATCCCGAGCAGCTGTTTACAAGTTTTGAGTCTGAGGCATTTGCAGCTGCTTCCATTGGGCAGGTTCACAAAGCAGAATTGAAAGACGGGCGGAAAGCGGCTATCAAAATTCAGTATCCGAATGTGCGTGAGACCATTGATTCCGACCTGGGATTGGCCAAGATCCTGGTTAAGAGAATAGTGAAGAAAGGAGCAGATATAGATCCATACTTTAATGAAGTGAAGGAGACCCTTCTTGAAGAAACCGATTATAAAAATGAAGGGCAGCAAATTGAATTGTTCAGAGAGCGGTTTGGCGGATTAAATATTGTTATGCCTGAATGGATTAAAGAGTTCTCTACGGACAAGGTATTATGCATGACCTATTTGGAAGGCCGGCATCTGGGAGAATTTCTGAAGGAAGATCCCGATCAGGAAGCACGAAATCACTTTGGACAGCTTTTATGGGATTTCTTCCATCAGCAAATTCAGGACATGGATTATGTTCATGCCGACACTCATCCCGGAAATTTCTTTTTTACGTATGATGGTAAACTGGGCGTTATCGACTTTGGGTGCGTGAAGAAGTTCCCCAGAGAATTTTTCATGGACTACCTGCGGTTGCTGCCTACACATCTTGAGGATGATAAAGATGCTATTCGTGAGCTATACGAAAAGCTGAATGTCATCAATTCCGATTCGGATAATCCTGAAAACGAAGAGCGCTATTTTAAGTTTGCCCGAAATTATGGGATGACCTTCGCCGAGCCTTATAAGTATGATATTTTTGATTTTGGGGATGAAGAATATCGAAACACCATCAAATATTTCACCAAAGATGCTCCGATTGGAAATGAGCCACGAGGCTCTCAGCACTTTTTATATACGACGCGCGTCCATCTGGGACTTTATAATTTATTAATGAAAATAGGGGCGCACATCGACACCTCAAAAAGCAAGGAGATATTGAGTGATATGCTGAATGTAGATTTTGGGGAGTTGGCAGTAGCATCGGAATAGAACGCTGATAAAGCGGATTTTGCGGATGGGCGCAATTGAAGTTTCTCTGATTTATCCGAGCAGACACGGTTGGTTCTCATTACGAACTCCTGGTTCCATTTTTGACAAGTACTCAAATTCATTTCACCACTTTGAACCAGAGGTTCAAGCAGGCATTCCCAACGGAACAACCTGTGTGAAAACTCAATACTTATGAATGGACTCATTAATTTATTAGGAAAAAACCTTCCAAGGATTCTAAATTCTTGGAGGTTTTGCTAAAGTGAACTGTTTTCCCTAATAAACTTGGTACTACTTTTTTAGCATAATACTTTTCGCACAGGCTGAGAGCAGGCATAATAAGCTATAAAATATATTTCATTTTTGTGCTTTAGTATTTTATGACCTCAAACCACTCTTCTTAAAAAAAATTGTAAGGAATTCGGTTTTCATAGCTCTTACCTTAGAAAAAGGTCATGCAAAATTCAGAAACCACTTTAGTTACTATGCCGGATATCCAACAAGCAGAACACGTACTCCATGAAGTTTTCGGGTTTGAGGAATTTCGGTCACTGCAAAAGGACATCATTGAAAACGTCCTCCAAAAAAAGGATACCCTCGCGATTATGCCTACCGGCGGTGGAAAATCACTTTGTTATCAGATTCCCGCTCTCATTTTTGATGGGCTCACCATTGTGGTCTCCCCTCTTATTTCACTGATGAAAGATCAGGTCGATCAGCTTACAGCCTATGGGGTTTCAGCCTCCTATTTAAATAGCTCGCTCTCGCCACAGGACTATGAAGCTATCCTGGATCTGATCCGCAGAAATAAACTGGACCTGCTTTATCTTGCACCGGAAACTTTATTAAAAGGCAACGTCCTGAATCTGCTCTCCGGATTGAATGTGGAATGCGTAGCCATTGATGAGGCACACTGTATCTCGGAATGGGGACATGACTTTCGACCCGAGTATCGGCAGCTTTCGGAAGTGACCGGCCGGTTTGAACATGCGGTTAGTTTGGGTTTGACCGCCACCGCTACGCCCCGCGTTCAAAAAGACATCGCGCATTCACTGGGTCTTACAGATGCCAATACGTTTGTAGCGAGCTTCAACCGGAAGAATTTGTACCTGGATGTGGTCACCAAAAGCAGCCCGCTGCAACAGACCATTAATTTTTTGAGACGACATGAAAGTGAATCGGGTATCATTTATTGCTTTTCTCGCAAGCAGGTCGATCAGCTTACGCAAGATCTTAACGCGAATGGTTTTAATGCCCTCCCTTATCACGCAGGGCTTGGGGAAACCGACCGGACGCAAAATCAGAATGCGTTTATTCGGGATGAAGTGGACATTATTGTGGCGACGATTGCCTTCGGAATGGGTATCGACAAGCCGGATGTTCGTTTTGTGGTACATCACGATATGCCGCAGAATATTGAATCGTATTATCAACAAATTGGCCGGGCGGGGCGGGATGGACTGCAGGCCGATTGCCTGTTTCTGTTCAGTTATGGGGATGCTGGCAAGATCCGCTATTTCATCAATCAGAAAGAGGAGGAGGAACAGCGCGTTGCCGAACAACATCTGCAAAAACTGATGGGTTATGTAGAGGCGCATCAGTGCCGACGGATCAAACTGCTGGAATATTTTGGGGAGCATTTCAATGAACCGAACTGCGGCATGTGCGACTTCTGTACCGGCGATACGCCCGAACGGGAAAAGATCACTATTCCGGTTCAAAAATTCCTGTCCACTATAGTTCGTACAGAGCAGAGATTCGGCTACAATCACATCCTGAACATCCTGCTCGGTTCACGCCGAAAAGAAGTACTGAAATTTAGCCACGATAAACTCTCGACCTATGGGATCGGGAAGGAATTCAGTCGGCCGGAGTGGAAGCAGGTGTACAGAGAACTAATGAAGCAGGATATCATAGTCCGGGAAATTGAGCATAAGAGTTTGAAGCTCACTCCAAAGGCCAAGGAAATACTGAAAGGAGATCAGGAAGTATTTGGAGTGATCGAAGAACCAGTTCACAAAGAACGAAGCAAGTCCTCCGCCAAATCCGATATAGAATCATTGGATTTCAACCGGGAATTATTTTCGCGATTGAAAGAAAAGCGTATGGATCTGGCTCGGAAACAGGGTATTCCACCGTTCATCATTTTTGGAGATACCACGCTGATAGAAATGTCCTATTATTATCCACAATCTGCAGAGAGCTTGCTCAAAATTCACGGAGTAGGACGGGCCAAAGCAAAGAAATATGGCGATGATTTTCTTGGAGTGATCAAAAGTTTTTGCAAAGAAAAAGATCTGAATGAGAGATCTAAATCTGATACCAATAAAAAAACTACATTAGTTAAGAAAACGCTGAACAAGGACAGCCGTCCGTTTCAAGTCGGACAGATGTTTCGGGATGGGAAAAAGGTGGCTGAAATTGCTTCCGAGATCGGGGTTAAAGAAGGAACCGTGGTTGGCTATATCAGCAAGTTTGTGAAAGCCGGACATTCTATCCCTACTGAAAATATACTTGAGGCTTCGGGTTTGAGTGCGGAGGAAATGGATAAAGTCCGCAAAGCTTTTTATGAACATGGCCACGAACTGCTCCGTCCAGTTTTTGATGTACTGGATGAGGAAGTTCCCTACGATAAGTTGCGGGTAGTACAGTTGTATTTGATGGTGCAGGACAGTGCCTGATAATTGCGTTCCGATCCGGAGCCTATAAAACGAATGGTATAAATTAACGTGAGTTCATATAATGATCCTCGTCAAAGCCTTTGAGGAACGGTCTGATGGCTCCAAGTCCATTTGACCGTTTGTTTGATTTGGCCACTTAAGCTTGTTCTTATCCTAATCCAACATCCTGCGCCTGTATCATCGATCAGATGGGGTTTCCATCAGATCGAATTCGGGAATGTGTAACCTGCCTCACGGTCTGGCCGTTTTAATTTAGCTTATCACCTCCATTCAGGCCCATCCATCAGACGGGGTGATGGATCTCATGGCTATCTTAACATTTTTTTAGAAGCATTCTTTATCTCAAACTCATGTTAAATGACCATTTCGCAGCGGATGCCTAAAATCCTATGGTTTGTCAGGTATCGAATACGGAAATAATGGCAACCATTAGATTCCCGTCTCCACGGGAATGACCATAAACATCCATTTTTATCCTTTTAACTTAGTTCTTATCTCCAACTGACGTTAATTATGTTTTATCGGCAGATCTTTTCTGCCAAAAGCTTTCAAAAACAACCATTCCTGCCGACCATAACACTGATACAAATAATGTTTCAATCCAATCAAACCCAGTATCAGAAAACAAATACATACCGATTCCATAGATAGGAGCGAACACAATGATCCCTGCAAAAAATCGGGCGAATTTTTCTTTTCGAGACATATGTGTAAGGTTACTTTAAAAAAGCACGAATGATTAACTCGTGCTTTTAAAATACGATTTTGGTTTATTTTACCTAATCAATGCTGTTCAAATAACGGAAGAAATCGCTATCGGTTGAAAGTATGATATTTGTTTCTTTATCCATGGTTTTAACATAGGCGTCCATCGATCTGACAAAGGAATATAATTCCCGGGATTGATTATTCCGGTTGTAAGCAGCGTTATAGATCGCTGCAGCCTGGGCATCAGCTTCACCTCTGATGATCTCCGCTTCCCGGAAAGCTTCTGACTGAATTCGAGCCAGATCCCTTTCTTTTTCACCATTTATGCGGGACGCTTCACCCTGACCTTCAGATCTAAACTCATCCGCAATTCGGTTACGTTCTGAGATCATGCGATCATACACCGTTTGGCGAACATCCTGTACATAGTTTACCCTTTTGATCCGGAAATCTAAAATTGCGATTCCAAGGTCGGCTGCCCGTTGATTAGCCAATTCCTGAATATCTTCCTGAATTTGCTGCCGGCCCGTGTTGATGTCTTCCAGGGAATCCTCTACCACTTCCAACATTAAAGCACCGGTAGTATCCGGGTCGCGATTGCTTGATCTTACAATCTCTAATAAGTCATGAGATGCAATAGCGTTTCGGGTTTCACCATCCAGAATATCGTCCAGTCGTGATTGAGCACCTCGTTCAGTTCCCAGGCGCTGGTAGAACTGAAGCGGATCGGTTATTTGCCAGCGGGCATAAGAATCTACGAAGATAAATTTCTTATCCCGTGTCGGAATTTGATTTCGGTCTCCATCCCACTCCAGGTAACGTTTTTCAAAGTAATTCGCTTTCTGAATAAACGGGATTTTAAAATTCAATCCCGGCTCTGTTACGGCTTCACCAACCGGATCACCAAATTGAGTTATGATAACCTGCTCGGTTTCATGTACAATATAAAAGCCATCGAACAATGTTAGGGCTATGGCCAATCCAACAACAACTGCTATTATTCCTTTTGTCTGACTCATCAGTTGCCTCCGTTATTGTTTTGAGATGAAGACGAGCTTGCTCCGTCTATCTGCATTTGAAGCAGCGGAAGTACATTATTTCCGCTTTCATCCGTAATAATTTTCTTACCCATTTTTGGAATTATCTCTTCCATTGTTTCTAAAAATATCCGCTGTTTTGTAACTTGGGGAGCTTTGATATACTCTGCGTAAAGATCGTTGAATCGGGATACCTCACCCTCTGCATTGTTGATCCTTTCAGAGGCATAACCCTCAGCTCTTTGTATGGTTTCCTGAGCCTGTCCACGAGCGCGTGGAATTACCCTGTTGTAATCGGCCTTAGCCTGATTGATCAAGGTTTCTCTTTCCTGCTGGGCTTCATTCACTGCATTGAAAGAAGGTTTAACTGGATTTGGGGGATTAATATCCTGGAGCACCACCTGCTCGATGGTAATTCCAAGCTGATACTCCTGAACTAATGCCTGGATCAGATTCTGAACTTCTATAGACACTTCAGCGCGTCCAACGGTAAGAACTTCATTCACAGTCCTGTCACCTACGATCTGCCGCATGGCTGCTTCAGAGATATCTGAAAGTGTAGATTCCGCATTTCGAACTTTGAACAAGTAGCTGTATGGATCGTTAATCCGATACTGAACTACCCATTCCACATCGGCAAGGTTCAGGTCGCCGGTTAACATCAATGATTCGTCTTCATATCCTGCTTTTTGATATTGAGATTGCACTCTGGTACTAACCGTCCTGTAGCCGAACTCTTGTTTAAGTTGTCGTTCAACAGGAACCAATTCTACCTGATCGATGAGCGGAAGCTTGTAATTAAGTCCCGGTTCAACTGATTCCACATATTTTCCCAGTCGTACAACCACCCCCACTTCTTCCGGATCAACCGTAAAGAAAGTAGAAAAGCCGAGGAAAAGCACAATCAAACCGATCACGATGGATCGGATGTTTTTTGTGACCTTCTCAAACTGTGGGGGTACATTAAAATCAAAGTCTTGATCTTGAGCCATGTTCTGTTTTTTAAATTTACTTTTTTGTTAGAGATATACCGTAACACTGCAACGCCATAACACTCACAAAATAAGTATGTTATGACGTTACAGTGTTGCAGATTTTTTTAATTTTTATATACCAAGAAGCATCTTTATATCTTCAGGCATATAATAGTGGTATCATCCACCAATTGATAGTTACTAAACTTTTGAACGGTACGTTTTATCTCTTGCGCAATTTCATATGCTGAAAGTGAGTCGGTATCGATTGACTCTATTAAACGAGGCACCTCTTCAAAGCCAAAGCGCTCACCTTTTTCGTTCACTGCTTCGGGAAGGCCATCTGAATAAAGCAGGAAGAAATCTCCTTTTTTCATAGCTATAGTCTCAGCCCTGTAAGTAACATTCTTTTTTATTCCCAGCGGGTAAGCCGGAGCCGGGGTATGAATGTATTCTGCTATTCCATTTCGTTTCAGGACTGGCCTGCAATGTCCCGCATTTGCTATGCTCATTTTCATAGTCTCAAACTCGTAGCGAGCAAGGGCACAGGTAATAAACGTTCGTTTATCTGTTCGGTGAAAAATGGGCTCTGTAATGCGAGATAAAATATCAGAAGGCATGTCATCTTTCATTCTGGAAAGAAGCAGTCCACTGGTGAAAACGGCTGGCATTGCAGCCCTCATGGCTTTGCCGGAAACATCCACAACGGTCATATTTAAAGCAGTTGGATTTCCGGATTTATCTTCACTCATAACATAGTCAAAATAGTCTCCGCCTACTTCAAAAGAAGGAAGAAAAAACCCATAGACATCAAGGCCATCTACTTTCGGAGCTTTTAGTGGCATCAATTTGTACTGGCTTTCACGAGCGATCTCAATTTCCTTTTCTACCCGCAAATGCTGGGCTATTCGTTCCTCATATTCAGGGATATAATCCCCAACTTCTGAAACTGAGACTCCATATCTATAGGCAATAAATCCATAGATAAAAGGACCTGCCATTATAAAAGACTGAACCCATCCCACATAAGCTACTTCAATTGAAGAAGACCCGATGTAAGGCTGAATCATCAAAAACACAGTAAAGAACCACCATCCCGTACAAACCGTTAACAACCCAAATTCTTTGATGGCGTAAATGAAGATCACGGCTATACTCAAATAGATCAGCATGTCCAGAAAAACGGGACCGCTTGTTTCAATCAATCTGCCCAAAACTGTAATACATATTCCTGAGATCACAATAGATATTAAACTTGCCAGCCATTCTCTTTTTATCCACTGCTGTAAAATTGAATAGACAAAACCGATCTGAGCTATACCCACCAGCCAGGTGGTGGTCCAGGAACTCATGTTAATGGTAAGCAGCTTCGGGGTAATACTTGCTTCCGAAAACCCAAATTGACTGTCTGACTGAATCAAAAATTCACCGGAAAAATATAGGATAGAAGAAATGATCCCTATTACAATACCACCGAATGCAAACCCGTGAACCAAGGCTGAACCTATTTCACTTACAAAAAACTTTCGTTGCCATAGAGCATCGATTATAGCCACCTGATGCTGACCCTGAGACCGGGCTAATGCTTCCCAGCTTATGTATGCTAATGCGGCATAAAGTCCCACTACCAAGCCGAATACCAAATTATTGATGGTGCCGGCAAATATTCCGGCAGTGCTCAAAAAAGGATGGTAGCTATATATATAGTATATAGCCCGCCAACCATATACTCCTGCTGAAATGGCTATAAAGATCACCAGGGCCCTGCGCCATTCCACTTTTCCCTTAAAAATATTCCTAAGCCCTACTGCAAAGATCAAGATAATGAGCAAAAATAAAGCTGACAATAGGGTGTAAGAAAAAAGAAGATCATCGGAATTGTTAGTTGCATCTGCTTTTAAGTCTTCCGGCTCATAGGAATCCAATGCTGAAAAGGACTGGATGGTAAACCCAAACTGGGTTCTGAATCCGGATTCGTCATTAATTTCACGAACAATAGGCTGTAATCTCAAAATCAGTTTTTCAGGTGCCCTAACGGTATCAGCCTTTACATTCCAAACAATTTCCAATGATTTCTGATCACGACCATTATTCAGTTCCCTTCTTTGGTTTAACCCCTCATCAACTGCAGAAACTGAATCATCAATATTATTCTCCTTCAATTCATATAATCCCAGATCATAGCCTAAGATGTCTCCCACTATTTTTTCTGCTATGCTAAACAAGGAATCTCCCTGAATAAATGTAGGATTGGGATTCTCGTTGTTACTATTTATGCGAATAATCTTTCCGCTATTTGCTGTGTTTATTTTAAGCCGTCCTGTTTCATCGAATAGCTGACCGGGCGCAGCGAAGACACCATTGCTCTTATTTTGAGCACCTAAAACTGTTTCCCAGCTTTGAATATGAAACCCCCTTTTATTGAGTGTTGCCGGAGAGGGCTCTTCTATAATCGTGTCTTGCAGTATTTTTGTATAGGACAAATGCTGTTTGCGAGTAGACATCATGGCCAAACTGTCTGCTGAAAAGCCGAGCTGCAGTGCGATTTCTCCTATCTTCTCTTCAACTTGCCCCTTGCTTTCGCTTATTGGGCCTGATGCATAAAACTCGATATCAGCGCGGAGCAGGAAGTAGCTCAGGATACCGGCTAAACCACACAATAATAGTATGTAGGATCTTCTATTTAACAATTGCCTGAATTGCCCTAATTATAAACCTGTTATTGTTTAGACCCGGAGGTAATTTCGTTAAAAAAGAAGCTACGATTTTTTATACGCTTTGTTACCAGATTTTTATCATTCGGTGCCTAAGAAGTTACTTTTCTTTCTTAAACTCAATTCTAAAAGAACTACCTGAACCCTTCCTATTCTCTAATATCTCAAACTTTCCTTTGAGCTGTGATGTAAGAGTTTTGATCAAAGTTGCCCCCAGGGTATCGGAGTCCGAAAATTTTTCTATATCAAAACCACTTCCATTATCTGAGATAGTCATAATAACATTATCTCCTTTCTTTTTGATATGAACTTTAATCTCGCCCTCTTTTTGATCTTCAAATGCATGCTTGAATGCATTCACAATAAGCTCGTTTACCAAAAGAGAACAGGGTATTGCTTGATTTATACTAAGAGAAATGGGCTCAACTTCTGAAATCAGTTCAATTTTACGACTTTTATTCACATGCATACTGCTTATAGCCTGCATCAGGTCATTTATATACTTGTCATATTTTATGTAAGCAAGAGATTCACTTTCGTAAAGCATTTCATGAACCAGTGCTATTGACTGTATTCTCATTTGGCTGTCATTCAGTGCCTTTTCTACATGCTCGTTTTTAGCACTATAACTTTGAAGCTGGAGTAAACCCGATATTACGGCCAGGTTGTTTTTTACACGGTGATGGATCTCTGCTAACATCACTTCTTTTTCTTTAAGGGAGGCCCGAATTTTTTTCTCTGCTTTTTTGCGTTCAGAAATATCACTTGCTACTGCTACCGTGCCTATTTTTTCATTCTTATGATCAAGAAGATCAGCTTCTGAAAATAGTACCGGAATGGTTGTTTTATCTTTATGTATCAAAGAAAACTCAAAGGATCGATGGTTGCTCTTCTTCTTTTCATAGAAATCTCCCATTTCCTCAAAGTTATAAAACCTCGTAATTGATTGGTTCCTCATTTCATCAACGGTATAACCTGTAAGTCTTCCGGCTGCAGAATTCATCCGAAGTAAAGTGCCGTCATTGTCAGCTACAAAAACGGCTTCCTGTATAGACTCAATAATATTATCTAAGTATGCTTTGGAAACCGTGGTTTTTTGAAGTCCGGCCGCCATCGTGTTAAAAGCTTCAGCAAGGTCGCCAAGCTCGTCTTTCGAAGTTACTTCAATGCGTTCATTTAGATTCCCCTCCCCAATTTTTTTTGCAGAATTACTTAACCTGGAAAGCGGATTTGCAATAGACCGATAGATATAAATGGCCAATATGATGGCAAATAAAATTGAAAAGACCGTCGCAATATAATTTACCAGTTCTGCTCTTTTTAGCGACTCACCCAATTCTTGATTTATTCCCTGCCGAATCTCCAACACATAATTTCGAAGCTGGGTTATCTCAGGAATGATATTATTTCGGAAATAAGGTTCAATGGAGTTCAGGAACATCAGGTTTGCTTGTACACTGTCTTCCCCACTTAAACCAAGCCATTCTCTTGAAATAGACCTGTACACTTCATAACTCTGGAGAAGCTCATTTACATCTTCCGGGAGGCGTTCGTTCTCACCCAGCAGCAACTCCAACTCTAACAAGGCTGATTCAAACTTTTCAAGTTCACGTTCAAAATTACTGGTAAGATCTACTACAGCAGGAAGTTCTTGAATAGCGTTATATGACTTTTCAGCTATCAGAGCCCCTCTGATTCCATTTAGAAAGATGAGACTTTGAAATAGACTTCTCTCCATCTCACCCGTGTATATAACTACCTGTGAAGCCTGATTCACCGAGTACAACTGTTCCTGCCTGATCTTTGATGTAAACTGATCAGATACAAACCCCACCACAGCCAACAATAAACTGATGCAGATAAAACCAATGATAATTTTTGTGCCAAGTCTCAAATTAGCCGTTTTTTTAGAAATCGATTCAAAGTATAGATTAGACTTAGAAAACCCTATGAATCAAAAATTAAAAAAGACTCATGTAACAAAATTAGAATCACCTAAAAAGTGAGGATATTTTCGATTTTGTCAGCAATTTTCTCAGTGGTTGGTAATACCGATTCCATAAGTTTAACATTATAAGGAACAGGAATATCAGGCATGGTAATACGCTCAACCGGTGCATCCAGGCAAGTAAAAGCTTCTCGCACAAGCACAGCTGCAATTTCGGCACCAAAGCCCGCTGTCTTATTATCTTCATGAACGATGAGACACCGGTTTGTTCGCCGAATTGAATCAAGAACAGCCTCCTTATCCCATGGCATTAATGTTCTTAGATCCAGAATATCAGCTGAAACACCTACCTTTTCAACCGCTTCTTCACTACGCTCGCACATCGCTCCCCATGTAACAATGGTTATCTCGTTACCCTCTTTAAGTTTCTTGGCTTTACCAAAAGGCACTACAAAATCATCCCCTGGATAAGGTTTTCGAGCATACTTGGCGTCCAATAAATTCCGGTGTTCAAAGAAAATGGTAGGGTTATTACTTCGCATTGCTGAACGTAAAAGTCCAACTGCATCCTCCGCATTACTTGGCATGGCCAGTTGCCAGCCTATAGCATGGGTGAAAAACACTTCATTGCTCATACTGTGCCAAGGATCTCCGCATTTAGCAAATCCACCGGGCATCCGAACTACAATGGGTGCCGCAAAACGATTAGATGTTCTCCATCGAATTGTTCCGCAATTATTAAGCTGCTCTGTGGCGGGATCAGCATATTTTCTGAATTGAATTTCAGCAACAGGCATCAAGCCGGAATAGGCCAAACCTACGGCCCGACCAATAATTCCTTCCTCAGAAAGGCTGGTATCAAAAACCCGTTCTTCTCCGAATTCAGACTGAAGGTCCATGGTTGCTGCATGCACCCCTCCTTTCATGCCCACATCTTCCCCAAAAACCATTAGTTTTGGATTGCTCTCAAGTTCATACCTGAGTGTCCGGCGGATAGCCTCAACAATATTGATTCGCTGTTTTTCAGGCTTTGCTTCCTCATTAGATCTCGGAAACTCATGCCCTTCAACCAATAATCCGCCAATAGTCTGAATCTCTTCTTCTGCAAACGCGTATTTTTCAGTTTTAGAGTCATCAGGCTCCGGGCGATTTAGCGCAGCTTTTGAAGCCTCCTCTATGGTTTCTTTTGCCTTTTTTTCCCAGTTTTTCCAGGTTTTATCGGTAACCTGATTTGGAACCATGAATTTCTTCAGCTTTTTCAATGGGTCATTTTTCTGCTCTTCTTTGAGGAGTTTTTCATCTTTATATGCCTGATTATCCTGATATGAATGTCCGTTCAACCTTGGGACTGTAAGACGGATCATTGCCGGGCCTTTTCTGCCCCGAACGTAATTCACTGACTCTTCAAGCAATGAAGCCGCTTCTTCAGGTTCGGTTCCATCACCATCAAAGATCTTAAGATTCTTAAAAGACTGAAGGTTATTGGAAATGATACCACCGGGGGTCTGATATTTACTGGTTACTGAAATTCCGTAACCATTGTCTTCTATATAAAACAGTACCGGAAGGTTCTGTGTGGTGGCGATCGTTAAGGCAGACCAAAAACCATTTGTAGCAACCGAACCGTCTCCACCCAGAATCACTGAAATGGCTTTATCATATGCTTTTTCCTTGAGCACATTTTTGCGGTATTCGATTCCCTGAGCCCAACCAATTGCAGGCGTATATTGAGAACCTACATCTCCGGCCATAGGCAGCACTTTTGGGCCATTCTCATCAGGTTTGTTGCAAACAACGCCAATGTCTCTTCCGTCACTATATCCGCCCGATTTCCCCATTGGAGCTGCCATTGCGTCTTCTTCGGACAGACCGAGCGTTAGCAAAAGCGGGCGTGAACGATAATAAGCACTTGCAGCGTCATGCTTATCATTGAGTAAGCTTCCCAGTAAGATCTGTCCTAACTCATGGCCACGGGCAGAAAATTGATATAAAACATCTTTATTGGGAACAAGCTCATTTTCTTCTTTTTCATCCATTGCCCTTGAAGTGAGCATAAGCCGGGCTACTTCTTTCCAATCAGCTTTCGGTGAGCTTTTCTTCTTATTTGATGTCGTTTTTTTCTTGGCCATTTTCTTTAGTGTAAATACTTGCTTTAAAATTCTTGCGGATTGTACCAAAAGTAGATATTGGGCACCAAGCAGTCGATACTGTGAATTCTGTTCTGCTTACTGTTTATTCCAAACTTCTAAAAATGATTGCTCGAAATGATCCATCTCGTCAGCTAAACCTACAGTTATCCGAATGCAATTAGGTAAACCGAATGCATTTATTCGTCGAAGGATAACACCTTTTTCTAACATCTTTTGAGCGAAGTCGATGGCTTCATCTTCAGTGGGAAGCACCATCATTACCGAGTTTGAAATTGATTTCACGTATTCAACCCTATGTTCATTAAAGAACTCATAGAGCCGTTCTTTGCTTTCCTCAACTACTTTGACGCTTTTAGCTAAAAACTCGTCGTCCTTATATGCAGCAAGTGCAGCTGCCTGTCCCAATGTAGTCGGTTCAAAGGTAAGCTTCGTTTTCATCATGCTTTTGATAAGCTCTTCATCAGCGATCGCATAGCCCACCCTGAAACCGGCCAGTCCGTAAGCCTTAGAAAAAGTTCTCAATACAATGATGTTGTTATAGTCATACTCAAGTGCGTGCGGATAGTCTTCAACATCTTTGGCGTATTCAAAATATGCTTCATCCATAACCACCAATACATCTTCGGGAACTTTTTCCATCAACCACGAAAATTCATCTTTGGTTAAGTAAGTTCCGGTTGGGTTATTAGGATTTGCGATGTACACCATTTTTGTGTTTTCATCTATTGCATTAATGATCGCTTTCACATCAAATTTATAATCTGGAGTAACCGGAATATTCTTCATATGAATCCCTCGAACCCCAATTTGCACAAAAAACCCTACGAAGGTAGCATCTGCAGTAATGGCATTCTCTTTGTTCAGGAAAAAGGTCTTACACAGTATTGAGATGATACTTTCGGAGCCTGAGGCTATCAGCACATGTTTCGGCTTAACATTATTCCGTTCGGCTATTGCAGCTCTTAGTTTTCGCGCTATAGGATCCGGATAATCCTGTATCTGTTTAAAGGCTTGATCTACCGCCTGTTTTACTTTGGGGCTGCAACCCAGGCGGTTTTCATTGGAAGCAAGCTTAGCGATCTTCCTGGGTTTGTACAGCTCGGCAACTTCGGCTATTGTTTTGCCGGCCACGTAAGGTTTTAGCGTCTCTATATTACTGGGTACTAATGGTTTACCAGTTTTTTTACTCATTAAGCTTTAACTTCCTGTTTGTAATTTTAATGAGTAGAAATTTACCACTAAAAAAACGCTTTTTCCAAGCTTTAAGCGAGATAGCTGAACTATTTAAGGTTGCATTTGTTTTGCACTATAAATCAAATAGGATATACATCAAGTTATGAGTAAAAACATTTTAGTTACCGGTGCAAGCAGGGGGATTGGTTACAAAACTGCCTTAATGTTAGCTTCCCAAGGTCACACAGTGATTGCGACTGCACGTTCAGAGGATAAACTTTTAGAGTTGGCTGAGTCGGCTTCTTCAGGAAATATCGTACCGGTTTCCGCAGACCTTACCCTGCAGGATGATATTCAAAAAATTGCAACCGCGGTATCTGACTTTGATACCTTGCATGGCCTTATAAATAATGCCGGGGCGGTCCACAGAGAAGCATTCATGGATACGGATATCGAAGTCTTTCAGCATTTGATGGATGTGAATGTGTATGGTATCGTTCGCTTAACGAAGGCATTAAAGAAATACCTTAGTGAAGGAAGCCACGTGCTGAACATTTCAAGTATGTCGGGGTATCAAGGGAGCCTTAAATTTGGAGGGTTATCTGCTTATGGTGCAGCAAAAGCTGCTGTTGTTGGCCTTTCCGAAGTTTTAAGTTCCGAATTTGCATCGGATGGTATTGCTGTAAATTGTCTTTGCATTGGGGCTGTTCAAACAGAGATGCTGAGTGAAGCTTTTCCTGGTTTTAAGGCCCCTGTCTCTCCCGAACAAATGGGAACATATATTGCTGATTTTATTTTAACAGGCCACCAATTTTATAATGGCAAAGTTCTTCCGGTTGCTTTGAATGATCCCGGATAGTAATAATGGTTTTGCCTGTCATTATTTACTAACTTCGGCTAAATAAAAACCAAAGGGAAAAATGCGAACAATTATCGGTCTATTATTTTGTCTTTTGATCTCTTTTTCGGGTAATCAAACGGCTAATGCACAAACCATTGAACTACTTGCAGGAAATACTTTAAATGGTACTGTAAATGGAACCTTATTAGGCGGAGCAACTATGGCTTTAACTGGTAATCCAGATTTTGATGCACTTAGAGTAGGAGTTGGGGCCGGCACGCTTTATGGTATTGGAGTTGGAGTCTATGATGTGACAACATCCGGAGGGCAACAGATAATAGTTTCCGGTTTATTTAATGATGGCAATAACACGAGCATCATTGTATTACTTGATACTTTTTATGGAGCTGCGGCCGGAGCAATCATAGCAAGTTCAGTAATGTTGATCGCTGAAGAACCCATTATAGACGGGTTGAGATATGGTTCTTCGACTGGAGCCTGGATCGGTTTTGGATTTGGTTTGGTTGATGCCTTTGTTCTGGCAGAGCGCATAACTTCTTCTTCAGCTTCTTTCCGTAAACCTTCCAATGTCGCAGATGGGTTGGTGGGAATTCAATTTAACGAAAAGAATAGTATGGGACTTTTGGCCCCATCGTTTACTTCAACTTACAAAGTTGATGCTTCAGGTGTATATCAGGAATTCACACCAACTGTTAACCTGTTTAATTACACGTTTAATTTTTAGGCTCTGCCAGTTTTTTTATAATTGCCTTTACGGTTTCTATATGTCCAGAAAGTGAGTGATGCAGTCCATCAGGTAAATAATTCCAAGCTTGAGGACCATTTTCTCCCATACGTTTTCCACTTGAGTCTATAACAGCTCCACTCTTACCGGCTACTAATTCTTGTATCTGACTTAAGTCTTTTTCTTTTATTGTAAAGTCATACAAGAGGTTTTCCTCTAAAAGATCATTAATAACAGGAGCAGGCGTAATCCAAACTAAAGGATTTTCAATCCTTGACTCTAAAATTGACTGAATACTATCGATATTTTCCCAAGTCTCAGAAAGTGGGAGCAATGTTCTTTCCGGAGCAATATTCAGCCTTTGCGCATCAAATGTACCAATCGCAATAAATACCCAATCCGGTTCGTGTAATACTACATCGCGATCTATTCTTCTTAAGGCTTCCGCCGTTGTATTATAAGACACTCCGGCGTTGATAAAGTTGAAATTTGCTTTTTCAGTAGATATCTCAAGTACATGCCTTAATATTGTAAACCATCCTTGTGCATCTTCTGTGTTGGAATCCCCGAATGCTACAATGGTTTCTTCTCCATCCATTGGAATATTATCAAGGCAATCAACAATATCGTCGTCTTTCAATATTTCTAATGCCGCTTCTTTTGCATTCTCATCAAAGTTTTTCCGATACTTTTTGAGTTCTTCTTCCGTGACCCCAAATAGTCCAGCTTCAGATGCTGTGTTATTTTTACCTGGAAAAAGTGGAATTCGTTTTGCAATATGATGATATGGAAGCATGAATTGCTCTAACACACTTTTTTCTTCTTCTGTCGCTTTCTTCTTGGCCATTTATTAACTATGCTCTTTTTTAAGTTTCTCTGCTAATTTCTTTACACCTGTTCCTGCGTTTTCCTTATAGTGAACCCATCCTTTCATATCATATAACTGAGGTTCTGCAGGATCTATTATATATTTCGGGACATTCAGTTTAGTGTATTCAATTAATCCGGCAGCAGGATAAACCACTAATGAAGTTCCTACTACTATCAAAATATCTGCTTCTATTACTTCTTTAGCTGCAACTTCTATCATAGGAACCATTTCCCCAAACCACACAACATGTGGACGAAGCTGAGCTCCATCCTCAGCAAGATCTCCTAATTCTATAGGGTCTGCACCAATATCCAAAATGTGTGATTCATCTTTAGTACTTCTGGCTTTTCGCAATTCTCCATGCAAATGTAGTACATTGCTTGATCCCGCCCGCTCGTGAAGGTCATCAACATTCTGAGTGACTATAATCACTTCAAAATTATTTTCAAGATCAGCAAGAGCTTTGTGCGCGGTATTAGGTTGGGCTTCTGTAGCTTGCTTTCGTCTCAGGTTATAGAATTCGAGTACTTTTTCTGGATTTTTCTGCCAACCTTGCGGGCTAGCTACTTCTTCAATATTGTAACCTTCCCATAAACCACCGGAATCTCTGAATGTGGATAATCCACTCTCAGCACTGATTCCTGCCCCAGAAATAACTACAATTTTTTTATCAGACATTCACCATAGCAAACTTAAACCAAGAACTGTCCATTTCATACTGTTCTACTACATCCGCTTTTGCACCTTGCTTGTAGTTATAGACAATAGTATTTACCTCATTTTGGAGGGTTTCGATAGCGTTTTGAATAAGCTCTTTATTGAACCCTTGGTCTCCCAGGTTTAAAGTAAATTCCATTGAGATAATTCGCCCTAAAGCTTTACCAAGATCAACTAATTTACGTTGGGGCATCTTTGGGTCAATTTCAAAATTCAATACATCCTTAAAATATTCAGAAGATCTTTCTGTTAAATGAAATTCTGACAGAAAATCTTGGAGATTACTCTTTTTGAGTCTTCTCATCATTTTAAGTACAGATTCTGTTATTTGTTGATAGAGGATGTCATTCGAGCCTTCAAAAATTTGGAAGGGACGACTGTCAACTACCGATCGCCCTGCTATATTATCCAGACGATATCCCATTGCACCTTTAAGCTGAAGTAAAGATTGGGAAGCCTTTTGCATATAATCGGTAACAAGCGACTTAATTGCATTGGCCTCAACATCCATTCGGGAGGTGTTCTTTTCCAAAGGCACATGTGTACTTGTAAAATTGCACATTGCTGAACAAACCGTAAAGTAAGCTTGTATCTCGGAAACTCTATGACGAACCTGGTCATAATTGATCAAACTTTGCCCACCTACAAATCTTTCCCTACAGTGAGATAAAGCTTCATCCATCATTCGTCGAAGAAAGCCCATTCCCATCCCCGGAAATTGCAACCTGCTTCTATGAAGAAGATCCAGCATCATGGTTACACCGGTACTTTTGGGCTGGAGCTTATGAGATTCATCAATTTTTATATCGATCTTGTTCTTTCCATATGGTAACATATACAAGCCGAGGTTGTTATAATATTCTTCTACCTCAATACCTCCATTCCTTGTATCGTGAATAAAGAAAGAAATATCACGACCTAAATCTCCTTTATCATTTACACCTCTTGCAGTGATCAACCAATAATCAGCCATGCCTGTAAGACCACCCCAATGTTTGAGGCCTTCAACCTTATAGGTGTCGTCGTTAATTTTTTTAAAGGAAGTCTGCATTTTCAAAGCGTCAGAGCCATAATCAGGCTCAGTGATCATCAATCCACCTAATTTATTTGCATTAATCACTCGATTAAATATATCCTTTCTAATTTCTTTATCAGCGTAATTAGCTATAGGCTGTAAAAACAGAGCTCCATTTATACCCATCATTAGGGAAAGGGGAAGTGATTCATATGAACTTGCTTCCAGCATTGCCAGTGCCTCTGATGTATTCGCTCCAAAGCCTCCGTACTCTGAAGGAATGAAAGCACTTAGAGGTGACATATCAAGGATATCTTTCAACGTATCATCCGCAATGCCTCTTACTAATGTTTGTTCTGCTGCATCATGCCTTTCAGAAAAAATAGCAGCTAATTTTTCTTTATAATCTTTTAAAAATTTTTGAAAATCCAATGTTTTGTCCTTTTATCAATTTTATAGACTAACAGTCGAACTAAATATAAACATTCCTTACGCGCTTTTCTTTTAATTCTTTAGGGGGGATAAAAAAAGCCTCCGGGGTCGTTAGACCGGGGAGGCTTGGGGAAAAAAGGAAGAAGGCGACGACCTACTCTACCGCGATTGCAGTACCATCG
>Ga0189284_100418_pt1 | contig 20348 bp, 13 predicted proteins | sample N32C7minimetaG_FD_130314 | JGI IMG/M metagenome (GOLD analysis project Ga0189284, IMG submission 130314) | Marine microbial communities from the Costa Rica Dome - N32 C7 mini metaG | ecosystem: Environmental > Aquatic > Marine > Oceanic > Photic zone | place: Costa Rica: the Eastern Pacific...
CGCGTTGTAGCGGTTCTTTTCGCTGATCAGCGTGTCACCGAAATTGGTGTTGTACCGTACATCGGTGGTCGGCGTCGTGCCGTTGCGGGCGCAAAGGCCGTTGCCGAAGTCCAGACGGCAACCCGGGAAGGTGCTGGGCTGCAGGTAGAAGTCATCGTCGCCGATCGGCGTGCGGCTCGACGGGGCCTGGATGTCGAACTGGCCGAACGGGCCGAAGGTGTTGCGATTGTTGAAGGAGGCATCGCCTTCGAAATCGGTGCCCACCACCAGCGGCAGGCGGTTGTCATCGGCAGCGTAGTCGCGTTCCGATGCGGCCATGCCGTTTTCGTGGAAATAGCCGCCATAGACAGTCAGGTTCGCCCGGCCTCCGGCAAAATCGAAGCCATAGGCGCCGTTGATGCTGTAGCTGTAAAGCCCGGTGCCGTCCGATCCGCGCCAGTCGCCTTCGACAAAGCCGCCCGTGCGGTTGCCGCGCAGCACGGTGTTGATCACACCGGCGACCGCGTCCGCGCCATAGATGGCCGATGCGCCGTCGCGCAGCACTTCGACCCGGCGCACGCTGCCCGGGGCAATTTCATTGGTGTCGGAACTGACTACGGGCACCAGCAATTCGGTCTGGAAACCGGGGTGCAGCGTCATGCGGCGGCCGTTGATCAGCAGCAGCGTGTTGCCGGTGCCAAGGTCGCGCAGGTTGATCGAGGCAACGTCGCCGCGCGAGTTGTTGACGGTGGTGGCGTTCTGTTCGTTGAAGGCCACGGTGCCGGCCTGCGGGATGGCGCGGAACAGCTCGTCACCCGATGCCGCGCCGGTGTTTTCAATGTCGGTTTCGTCAAGCACGGTGACCGGCAGGACGTCGTTGATCTTGGCGCCCTGAATCTGTGTCCCGATTACCACAATCTCGGTGGATTTTTCGCCACTCTGCTCTGCGGGCGGTGGCGTCTCGGACTGCGCAAGAGCAGCCCCATGCGCCAGCGCGAGAACAGCCGTGGAAGTAATGAAAGTAAAGGTTTTTACGGAAATACGAGACATGCGGGCCCCTCCTGTTGTCAACATTTGCCGATGCTTGCCCCGCTTTACCTTTACTGCAACCGGAATCCGCCCGGACTCCTAACGAATCTCGGCTACTTGCAATTCGACTTGACTTTTTGGGGATTTAAGCGGGTGAGGCCCAAGTCGGCCAAGTAAATTTTACTGAGTCGGTTTTGGGGTCGACGGCGTCATCGCAAGGGTGATCCGCGCTGCACGAGCGGCAAGGGGGCTCTACCCGGTGGCGATGAATTCCGGTGCTGTGAGGGTGGGGTTTGAGCGGGCGGGAGCGGTTCGTACCTGCTTGCCGACGCTGCGGCCGATCATCCAGACCGATCCAATTGGGTGTGGGGATGATCCCATGACTGACCCTGACGCTGTCCTACACTGCCTCGCGCAGCTAGCATCGGGCGCATGGTCGCCTTTCATTCCGCCCTCGATCCACCCGCCGCGCGTAGGCTTTCGGGTGACACTTGCCCCCGCGAAAGGCGACACTTCGGGTGCGGCTATCGTGACACTTTCCCGCCCAAAGGTGACACTCCTGCCGATCCGGGTGACACTTCGCGCTCAAAGGTGACACTTTGCGCGCCAATGGTGACAGAACGGAGGTTTTTTCCTCTGGACCGTGTTCCACCTGTTCCACGCTGTAGGCTTTGGCTGGCCAGAGCGGCGGAGGTCGATTCGGCGCGGTCAGCGCAGCGGGGCGGTTTGCGGGCGGTCTCCGGCGCGGAAGATCAGCGTTCTGCGCTCGCCCCCGCTGCCGATGTTGACCCGGTTCTCCTGCCGCGCCCAGATGTCGGTCAGCAATTGCGAACCGAGACGCACATCGGCTCCGGCGCCGGGGGAGGGGCCTTCGAGGTAGATCACCAGATTGCCGCCGTCGATCTCGCTGCCGAGCAGGGTCAGCGCGACGGGCGCGCCGCCGCTTTCGAGCACGAACCGCTCCGCCAGATAGCGCACGAAGGCGCGGCGGCTCTCGATATCGCCGACGATGTCGGGCGCGGCGACACCCTGCGATTTGAGCGCGTGTTCGGCGTCGTGCAGAGGGACGAAGTGGATCACCTCCACCATGCCGGTGCGCGGATTGTGCGAGACATTGGTGATGGTGGTCTTCTGCTGGTGTGCCCATGCCGGTGCGGCAGCGGGGAACGCCAGCAGCAGCGCCGCCAGAAGCTGGAGGGCGAGGCGCTTCACTCGGCGGTTTCCTCCTCGGTCTTGCTCTCGCTCTCGTCCTTCTCCTGCACCAGCACTTCGGCCATCAGGTCGCGGCCGGTGCGCGAGGTGGGCTCGGAGCTCTTGAAGGCTTCGACCCGGCTGTCGATGATGCGGCGTGGGTAGTGGTTGTTGTTGATGTCGGCATCAGCGGTTTCCCAATCAGGGTCGATCACCACTTCGGCCAGCTCCTTGCCCTTGGGGAAGACCAGCAGCTTGCTGACGTTGCGGGCGTTGCGGCGCCAGATCTCCGCCGGGATCATCATGCGTTCGCTGGTCCCGTCGGTGAAGCGCAGGTCGAGGATGATGGGCATGACAAGCCCGCCGATGTTGGAGAAGCTGAGCACGTAGTAATTGCTGTCCTCCTCAACCGCACGGTCGAACACGCGCCGCTCCCAGTCGTCGAGCCCTTCGAGGAAGCTGTTGTACCGCTTGGTGTCGCGCGGGGTGACGGTGAACTGGTCGTTCGTGTCATAGAAGTCGGTGACGCCGGGGTTCTCCAGCACCCAGATCGGCAGGCCCTGTTCGCGGTTGAGCCGGACGCCGACCTTCTCGGGCTCGTCGGCGAGCTCCTGACGGCGGCGCGACAGGTCGATGTCGGGGTTCTGGGTGTCGAGCCGCAGGCGGTGGATGCTGTCGAGCGAGATGTCGACGTGATCGGTGGTGTAGAACCAGCCGCGCCAGAACCAGTCGAGATCGGTGCCGGATGCCTCCTCCATGGTGCGGAAGAAGTCGGCAGGGGTGGGCCGCTTGAACCGCCACCGCCGCGCATATTCGCGCAGGGCAAAGTCGAACCGCTCGCGCCCGATCACCGTGTCGCGCAGGATATGGTACGCGGCGGAGGGCTTGCCATAGGCGTTGGGGCCAAGGTTCAGCACGCTGTCCGACTGGGTCATGATCGGCACCTGCTGGTCCGACGTCATGTAAGGGATGAGATCGCGCGGCAGGCTGCGGGTCCACGGAAGGTCCGGGTCCCATTCATATCCGGCGACGCTGTCGAGGAAGGAGTTGATCCCTTCGTCCATCCACGTCCACTGCCGTTCATCGGAATTGACCGTCATCGGGAAGTAGATGTGGCCGATCTCGTGGATGACCACGCCGATCAGATAGACCTTCTCCGACAGCGAATAGGTGCGGCTGCCGTCTTCGTTGAGAGTGGTGCGCGGCCCGTTGAAGGTGATCATCGGGTATTCCATCCCGCCCACCGGACCGTTGACGGACTGCGCCGTGGGGTAGGGGTAGTCGAAGCTGTAGCGCGAATAGACCTTCATCGTGTGGACCACGGCCGCGGTCGAGTACTTGCGCCACAGCTCGCCGCCTTCCTTGGGCCAGAACGACATCGCCATCACGGTTTCATGCTCCGCGCCGGGCTGTTTGTGGCCCTGCGCGTCCCAGATGAACTTGCGGCTGGAAGCCCAGGCGAAATCGCGCACGTTCTGCGCGGTAAAGCGCCAGGTCTTGTTGCCCGTGGGGCCGGTGGCTTCGTTGGCCTCGGCCTCTTCGGGGGTGACGATGAACACCGGCGTGTCCGAATTGCGCGCGGTTGCTAGCCGCTGGCGCTGGGTTGCGGTGAGAACCGCGGTGGGGTTTGCCAGCACGCCGGTGGACGAGACGATGTGATCGTCAGGTACCGTCATCGTGACATCGTAATTCCCGAATTCGAGCGTGAACTCGCCCCGGCCAAGGAACTCCTTGTTGTGCCAGCCTTCATAGTCGGAATAGGCGACAAGGCGCGGGAACCACTGGGCAAAGAGGAAGATGTCGTTGCCACCTTCGCGCGGATCGTCGGGGAAGTGCTCATAGCCCGACCGGGCAAAGACCACGTTCTCTTCGACGATGTTGTAAGCCCAGTCGATGTTGAACGATACGCTCTGGCCGGGGCGCAGCGGCGTTGGCAGGTCGATCCGCATCAGCGTGCCGACGATCGTGTGATCGAGCGCCGCACCACTGGCGAGCGTCACCCGGCCGATTTCATAGCCGTATTCATTGTCCGCCATCGCCTGCTGGCGGCGCAGCTCCTCCAGCGAAAGCCGTGCCGGGGAATCGCCGCTGCCCGGCCCCATCGCCGGCCCGCGCCTGCCGGGACCGCCAAAAGTAGTGGTCAGCTCGGACATCGAATCCTTGCGAAAGATGTTCTGATCCAGCTGCATCCAGATCCACGGCAGCGTGTCGGGCGAGTTGTTCTTGTACGTGATCGTGGCGCGGGCGGTCAGCCGGCGGCGATCCTCGTCGAGATTGGCGGTGATCCGGTAATCGGCCTGTTGCTGCCAATACTGGTGTCCCGGAGCGCCGCTGGCGTTGCGGTAGACATTCGCATCGGGCAGCACTTCGTCGAGCTGGCGGAACTTGTCTTCGAAATCGCCGCGGGTTTGCTGAATGCCTTGCGCGGCAGCCGGTGTGACGATGAAGAGAGCGAGCAGGAAGGCGATCAGGCGCAATTGACATTCCTTTGTCGGTCGAAAGAGACAGTGTATCGCGGGGGCTTCTGGCAGCGACCGCCCATTTCGACAATCCCCGCAACCCGGATCAATGCCCCGATCCGGATTGCGATCCCGCCTAGCCGGATTCCGGTGGATCGGGAAATGTCGTTTGTCGGTCGCGATTGGCGGCTCGCCGATTGCAGGCGAGCGACATGATCGCGCAGATGCTGGGGAACCTTCAATGATCGGTTCTTGTTCTGGCACTGATCAAGGTTTCAACTTTCAGGAGAAGATGATGCGGGCTGCATTGCTCACCGCCATTTTGGCATTCGCGCTTTCGGCGTCCCCGATCGCCGCGCAGGAGGCAAAACCGGTCGAGGAACAGATCGGCGCAGGCGGGCGGCCGGTTGGTGCCAACTGGTCGCGCAGCCCGGTCTATTCGCAGCATGGCATGGCGGCGACCGCACACCCGCTGGCGACGCAGATTGCGCTTCAAATCCTGCGCGATGGCGGAAGCGCGGTCGACGCCGCGATTGCGGCCAATGCGGCGCTGGGCCTGATGGAGCCGACCGGGAACGGGATCGGCGGCGATCTGTTCGCGATCATCTACGATCCGAAGACGGGTCGTCTGCATGGCCTCAACGGTTCTGGTCGCTCACCTATGGGGCAGACGCTGGAAGACCTTCTTGCCAAGCTTGGCGGGGAAACCTCGCTGCCCGCACTCGGGCCGCTGCCGGTCACGATCCCCGGCACGGTAGATGGCTGGTTCGCGATGCACGAACGTTTCGGCAAACTGCCGATGAGCGATGTGCTGGCACCCACGGTCGAGTATGCGCGTGAAGGTCATCCGGTTGCGCCGGTGATCGCGATGTATTTCGCCCGCAACCTCGCCGGATTTGAGCGCCGTTCGGACCAGTTCGATTTCACCAATGCCCGCGCGACCTATTTCGCCGACGGCGCGCCCGTGGCGGGCGAAGTCTTTCGCAATCCCGATCTGGCGAACACGCTTGAGACAATCGGCCGCGAAGGCCGCGATGCCTTCTACAAGGGTGAACTTGCCCGCGTGATGGTGGACTATCTGCAAAGGCAGGGTTCGGCCTACACGCTGGAGGATTTCGCCGCGCATGAGAGCACATGGGTCGAACCAGCCTGCGCCGAATATCGCGACGGTTACGAGCTGTGTGAGCTTCCGCCCAACTCGCAAGGCTTCGCCGCGCTGCAAATGGTCAACATCCTGCGCAATGTCGATCTGTCACAATGGGAACGCGGTAGTCCGGAGGTGATCCATTACATTACCGAGGCGAAGCGACTGGCCTATGCCGATGTCGCCCGCTTCTACGCCGATCCGGACTTTGCGGCGCTGCCCGAAGAACTGCTGACGCCCGAATATGGCGCGCAGCGTTTCGCCCTGATCGACCCTGAGCGCGCGACCCCTGAATTCGGCCCGGGCGAGCCGAAGCTGGAGGGCGAAGGGGATACCACCTATCTGACCGTTGCCGACAAGGACGGGATGATGGTGAGCCTGATCCAGTCGAATTATCGCGGCATGGGCGGCGGTCTGGTGCCTGACGGGTTGGGCTTCATGTTTCAGGATCGCGGCGAGTTGTTCAGCCTCGATCCCGCGCATCCCAATGCCTATGAACCGGGCAAGCGACCGTTCCACACGATCATTCCCGCCTTTGTGAAAAAGGATGGCCAGCCTCTGATGACGCTCGGCCTGATGGGCGGAGGCATGCAGCCGCAGGGGCATGTGCAGGTGCTGATCAATATGGTCGACTACGGCATGAACATTCAGGAAGCGGGCGATGCCGCGCGCATCAATCACGATGGCGGCAGGCAGCCGACAGAGCCTCTTTCAGGGCCTTCCGCCGATCCGCTCGGCACGCTCAATGTCGAACCGGGAATCCCGGCTGAGACGGTCCGCCGCCTGCGCGAAATGGGCCATGATGTCCGGGTGGTATCCGACGGGATCATGTTTGGCGGATATCAGGCGATCATGCGCGACCCGGAAACTGGGGTCTACTCCGGGGCTACCGAGATGCGCAAGGACGGGCAGGCCAGCGGGTACTGACACTTTGGCCGGAGCCGGGTGGTTGGGGGTGCCCGGCTCCGGCGAGCGGCTTACGAAGCAAGCCGCTCAAGCTCGATCGTGTCGGACCATGCAAGGCCGGGCCGATAGCGCGCATCGACCTTGCCGTCCTTCAGCGTGAAGAGGTGCAGCCAGCCATTGTCGAACAGAGCGCGCACTTCAGGGTGCCGTTCGAGAATGTCGGCAATCGCTTCGCGCGGTGCCTCGACCATGACGGACAGGCGCAACGGTTCGTGGGCGAGGCTTTCCCCGTCGTGGACCGACTGCCACGGCAGGCCGGGACGCAGGCGACCGCTGTTGCCTTCGATCACGCCGATCCCGCCGGTGACGTTGTGGATCAGCTTGTTCCCGCCGCCAAACACGTCGGGTGCCACGCTCGATCCATAATATTGCAGGCTGATCCAACTGGCGACGACGACGGGCGCGGTCATGATCAGTTCTAGCGTCGCAAACCCTTCGTCCGCCTGCCAGTCATAGCTGTGCAGGAAAGAGCGTCCGCCCAGATCCTTGCCAGCAGTCGCTACACGCGGGGCGGCGATGAAGGCCGCGCAGCCGGCAAGGCCCCATTCCGGGCGCGTTTCGGCCCAGTTGAAGGCGCGTGCGGCAACGGTGTTCCATTTCGCCCCCGGCAAACGGGCCGAACGCTCCGTGCGGGCAAAGCGGCCTGCGGTGGCAAGGAAACCGCGCACGCGGGTGATGTCGGACGCGCGATTGGCGGGCAGTGCGTCTTCGTAGATGGTGATTTCATCCGTGGTGGTGTCGTGCAGACCGGCCACAAACAGCGTGTCCTCCGGCACTTCGATCCCGCGCGTCTTCAAGCCCTCGCGGGTTTCCGGATCATTGAGCAATGTCGCCAGCACCCGGGCGGAGACTTCGCCCGTGTGCCCGCCGCAAGCGCCGCAGTGATAGGCGCTTTCGTGCGGATTGTTGGTGACGTTGCCGCCATGACCCAGCAGCAGCACGATTTTCCCGTGGCCGGAGGTCAGGCTCATCGCCCTGAGCACGGCAGCGGCGGTATCGGCCTTGGCTTCAGCCGAAAACCCGCCGACGATTTGCGGTGCAGGAGCGATGGGCCTGTTCTTGCTCGCACCCCCCAGCGCGCTGCGCACCAGCTTGGCTGCGTACAGCGGTCCCATCGATTCAACGAAGGCGAAGGAAGACACCGCCGCCTGCCGGAATCGGCCCCATGCGCGGCTGGTGCGCGCGGCGATGCGGCTGGCCTGATCCTTTGCCGGATCGCCCGCGCTGGTGGTTTCGATCGCGGGATTGAGCAGCACCGGAAGGCGCGCCTCGACAATGTCTGAGGCGTGCGGATGATGCGCCAGCGGCAGGCCGAAGAAGCCCGCGAACCCGATCGTCTCGATCCCGTCGTCAACGCTTTCCAGCGCACGGCGGAACACTTCGGATCGCACGTCGATGCAGAACGCGGCTTGCAGGAACGGGCGACGGTCCAGCGTGTCGCCCCCGTCGAGGGTTGCGATCAGGCTGCGCTGGTGCGCGCGCTCGGCTGCGTCCTGAAGGATCGCGAGAGTGATCTGGTCGAATGTCGGTGCAATTGGCTCTGCATGCGCGGCGAGGGTTTCCGCCCAGCGATCGGCGATCTGCGGAACGTGCTCAAGCAGCGCCTCCTCCCAGATCAGCCGGATGGCAAGAAGATCGGCAATCGTGCCATCGGTTTCGCCTGCCAGCTCTGCCTGCCACAGCAGCCAGCGCGCATGCTGCGACCATCCGCCAAGGCTCATGAAGAGGCGGTGAAACGCGGTCTGCGCCGCTTCGCCCGAAATTCCCAGAGCGTCCGCACAGGCGAGGATCGCGCGTTCGGTGGTGTCCGGGGCTGCGGCCACATGCGCGCAGAACCCTTTTAGCCCGGCGACTTCCGGGGTCAGGTCATGCACGGCCCATTCGCGCCAGGCGACAAAGGCGGGCGTGCCCGGAGTGGGCGACCACAGCGCCTGACCACGGTCGAACTGACCGGCTGCCCAGCGTCCCACGGTCTTGTCGATGATTGAGGGCCAGTCGATGCCCGTCGCTTCCGCCGCCAGATCGGCAATAGTGGGCAGGGCGGTTGCAGCCACCCCCGACCCCATGGCGGTGGCTGCAACCTTGAGCGCGGAAAGGCTGGATGGCTTGCCGGAGTGCGGCGATGCGTCGAGGGCTTCGGACAGGTCTTGATCGGTGATCTTCCCTTCGCGGATGGCAGTCGCAAAGTGCTGCGCGTCGAGCGTGACGGGGCAACCCGCAACCCGCGCAAGCAGCGCCTGCGTCGTGGCGAGGTCTTCACCCGTCTGACCCAGGAACGGATTGACGGCGACCGTCGCATCCAGCGGGAAGGCGGGGGGGATCGCCCGTGCAGCGGCCTCTGCAGCGCCGAGGATTTCCGAGAGGCGGACGGGGGTGATCTGCGAATGCTTCATGAACATGACTGGTCTGCCTTACGAATTGGATTTGGCTTTGCTGAACCCGCCAATGGCGCGATCAAGCAGGGCATTGAGGTAAAGGCCGTTGGCGAGGTGGACCCGCAGGCCTGCGGTTGACGGGTGGTGCGCCCAAAGCGGGAAAAGAGCCTGTGCAAAGGCGACAAGGCCGAACGAAAGCACTGCAACCACGATCAACGCCCATTCCAGCGGGCCTGGCGTGGGAGCGGCGGGCAGGCCCGGACCCCAGATGGCTTCGGCGATTGCCTGAAAACTGAAGTAGGCGATGGCGGCTGCCAGCGAAGCGGCAACGGTGCGCTTGGTAAGAGCAACCGGTGCAAGATCGGCAAGACCCTGAGCCACGAGATAGGCGACGCCGAAGATCAGGATCGCACCCAGCGCCAGCGCCTGCGCGCTCTTGGGGCCGATGAAGATCGTGAACAGTGTGGCAATCGCGGCATAGAGCACCAGTGCAAGGCCAAAGCTCTTCAGCACGGCCGGGACACTGGGCGCGGCAACCGGGCCGGGGCGGCGGATGCTGGCGACATCCTGCACCGCTCCGCCCGACGACAGGAAAGCGTGTGCCTTGTAGAGCGAGTGGGCAACGATATGCAGCAGCGCCAGCGTCCACAGACCCAGCCCGCATTGCAGCAGCATGAAACCCATTTGCGAGACAGTCGACCAGGCGAGCGCGGTCTTCACGGCATTCTGCGTCAGCATCACGGCAGCACCGAACAGCGCGGTCAGCCCGCCCAGCAGCACCAGCGCCGCCATTGATCCGGTGCTGGCCTGAACCAGCGGCGCAGCGGTGATCAGCAGGACGCCGCCCGAATTGATGATACCCGCATGCAGCAGCGCGGACACCGGCGTCGGAGCCTCCATCACCTCCGTCAACCAGCCATGCAAGGGGAAGGCGGCGGTCTTGAGCGCGGCGGCAAGGACAATGAACGCCACCGCGAGATTTCCTGTAAAGCCGAGAGTGACGGCATCTGCCGAAGCGGTGATTGCGGCGATGTCGCTCGTGCCGAAGACCGTGAACAACAGCGATGCGGCAAGGATCAGCAGCATATCGCCCGAATGCCAGACCAGCGCGAACTTGGTCGCCGCGCGCTGTGCCTCCGGACGATCAGGGTAGAACAGCAACAGACGCTTCAGCGTCACGCCGACAGTCATGGCGGCAAGGATGATCGTTACCATGCTGCCCGCCTGCACGAACACTAGAACCGACGCGAGCGTCGCCAGCATCAGGCCATGGAAAGCGCCTTCGCGTTCTTCGCCGTCGAGATAGGTGCGGCTGTAACGCATGACGATCCAGCCAATGAACCCGACCAGCAGCGCCATTGTCGCGCTGACCAGATCGGCGCGAAGGGCGATGAGCAGCGGTTCCTGAAGGGCTGTCAGCCGCGCAGGCTCGCCAAGGATCACCTGAGCAAGGCCGATCATCGTCAGCACGAACGCACCAAATGCTGCCAGTTCTGAGAGGCGCGGCAGATTACCGGGGCGTTTGCCGGGGCGGAACAGCGCGATCGCTCCCACAAGCAGCAGGATGAAAGGGGCAAGGTGCGATAGCGAGAATGCAAGCGGCATCTGGAACTCCGATGAAAACTTGCGCACCAGATAGAGGGTGGAATTCATCAAGAAAAATTCATATAATCGCACTAAGCATTCTATTTTGTGGAACTATGTCTAATCTCAATCTGCACCATCTTCGCCTGTTTCGCGCGGTCGCGCGGGAAGGCAATTTGACTGACGCGGCTCGGGCGCTGAACATCTCGCAATCGGCGGTTTCGACCCAGATCAGGACGCTTGAAGCCGCGCTGGGCCACGACCTGTTCGATCGGGTCGGGCGCACCCTGCAATTGACCGAAGCCGGGCGGATCGCGCTTGATCATGCCGACGAGATATTCCGGGCCGCCGATCATCTGACTGCAACGCTCGACCGCGCAGAGGGCCAACGCCGTGTCTTGCGCATCGGCGCACTCGCCACCTTGTCGCGCAACTTCCAGATGCGCTTCCTTGAGCCTCTGCTGGGCCGGGACGATGTGGAGGTGGTGCTGCGCTCGGGCACGCAGGAAAGCCTGTTGCGGCGGCTTGAGGCGCTTTCGCTCGACGTGGTGCTTACCAATCTGGTTCCGGCGCGTGATGCCGGCAGCCCTTATCTGGTGCGGCGGCTCGACGAACAGCCTGTCAGCCTTGTCGGCACGCCAGCCCGCAGATCGGGCGGCGGGGTCGAGCAATTGCTGGCAGAGAATCCGTTGATCCTGCCGACCCCTGAAACCGCGTTGAGGGCAGGTTTCGATGCGATGGTTGATCGCATGGGCATTGTACCGCGCATCGCGGCAGAGGGGGATGACATGGCGATGCTGCGCCTGCTGGCCCGTGCTGATGTCGGCCTTGCGGTGATTCCCCCGATCGTCGTCAAAGGCGAGTTGGAGAGCGGAATCCTTGTCGAACTGGAGCGTTTGACCGGCATCACGGAAGTTTTTTTCGCCGTCACTATGCGGCGGCGTTTTCCCAATCCGCTCATCAAAGACGTATTGCCGTAGCGTCAGGCGCAATTGGGTTGCCTGCAATCGAACAAGGCTTGCGCATAATCGGCGCAAAAGAGGCTTTGAGCATGGAACGCACCGTGGCAGGAAGCGTAGCAACTAAAGACTTAATTGGGAGACAGTCGCGATGAATCTCGAGTTCACGCAGGAAGAGATTGCGTTCCGTGAAGAGGTGCGCGCCTTTATCGAGGAAAACCACCCCAAGCATCTCGAAGGGATGGGCAACCGCGAGGACATGACGCCTGAAGACATGACCGCGTGGCACAAGATCCTTGGCCGCAAGGGCTGGTCGGCACCGGCATGGCCGGTCGAATATGGCGGCACCGGATGGAGCCCAACACAGCGTTACATCTGGTCCGAGGAAAACGCCCGCGTCGGCACGTTCATGCCGCTGCCTTTCGGCATTTCGATGGTTGGCCCGGTGATCTACACCTTTGGCAATGACGCGCAGAAGCAGCAGCACCTGCCCGGCATCCTGAGCGGCGATGTCTGGTGGTGCCAGGGCTATTCCGAGCCGGGCGCGGGGTCCGACCTCGCCAGTCTCAAGACGACGGCGGTGCGCGACGGTGATCACTACATCATCAACGGACAAAAGACATGGACCACGCTGGCACAGCACGCCGATTGGGGTTTCTTCCTGTGCCGCACCGATCCGGATGCGGCCAAGCCGCAGGAAGGCATCAGCTTCATTTTGATCGACATGAAGACCCCAGGTGTCGAAGTGAAGCCGATCAAGCTGATCGACGGCGGACACGAAGTGAACGAAACCTGGCTCACCGATGTGCGTGTGCCGGTCGAAAACCTTGTCGGGGTCGAAAACCAGGGTTGGACCTATGCCAAGTTCCTCCTCGCCCATGAACGCAGCGGGATTGCGGGTGTCGCGCGTTCGAAGCGCGGGGTCGAAAAGCTGCGCGAGATCGCCGCGCAAGAGACGATCGACGGCAAACCGCTGATCAGCGACTTCGATTTCGCACGCAAGGTCAGCCAGCTCGAGATCGACCTCGCCGCGCTCGAATACACCGAACTGCGCACTTTGGCTGGTGAACAGGCGGGCAAAGGGCCGGGGCCGGAAAGCTCGATCCTTAAGATCAAGGGCACCGAAATCCAGCAGCGCCTGACCGAGCTGACGCTGGAAGCTGTCGGCAGCTATGGCACGCCGATGTACGGCAGCATCGCTGATGTGGGATCGAACCAGTATCCGATCGGCCCGGACTACGCGCAGCTTTCCGCCGCGACCTATTTCAATATGCGGAAGACCTCGATCTATGGCGGATCGAACGAAATCCAGCGCAACATCATCACGAAAATGATCCTGGGCCTGTAACGGCACCAAAGGACACTGAGGGGATTAGAAGTGGACTTCAACTTCACCGAAGAACAGCAAATGGTGCGCGACGGTCTGGCTCGCCTCGTTCGCGAGGCATACGGCAGCGAAACGCGCCGCGAAGTGATCGCCAGCGATGCCGGATGGCGCCCGGAAATCTGGGCGCAGCTGGCTGAGCTTGGCATTCTGGGCATGCCGTTCAGCGAAGAGGACGGCGGCTTTGGCGGCGGCGCGATCGACGCGATGGTCGTCATGGAGGAATTCGGCAAGGGGCTGGTGGTCGAACCGTTCGTGCCGACCGTCGTTTGCGCTGGCGGTTTCCTCAAGCATGCTGGCACCGCCGCGCAGAAGGAAGAACACATCGGCGGCATCGTTTCGGGCGAGCGCATCTTTGCTTTCGCCTATGCCGAACCAAAGGGCCGCTATGATCTCGCCGATCTCCAGACGACGGCAAAGAAGGACGGCGATGGCTATGTGCTCAACGGGCACAAGGCGGTTGTCATCGGTGCGCCCTGGGCAAGCCACCTGATCGTCACCGCGCGTACATCGGGCGAACAGCGCGACAAGGACGGGATTTCGGTCTTCATCGTCGACAAGTCGGCCGAAGGCGTCGTCACCCGCGATTATGCGACCTTTGACGGTCGCCGCGCTTCCGAGGTCTATTTCGAAAACGTCAGCGTTCCGGCAGACGCATTGATCGGAGAGGAGGGCGCGGCTCTCCCCCTGATCGAGCGGGTCGCTGACGAAGCGGTCGCCGCGCTTTGCGCCGAGGCCTGCGGGGCGATGAAGGTCGCCAATTACATGACGCTCGAATATTCCAAGCAGCGCAAGCAGTTCGGCGTTCCGATCGGCAAGTTCCAGGTGCTGCAGCACCGCATGGCCGACATGTACACCGAATATGAGCAGGCTGTTTCGCTGACCTATTACGCCACGCTCAAGCTCGACGCGCCTGAGCGTGAGCGCAAACTGGCCGTGTCCACCGCCAAGGTCCGCATTGGTCAGGCCGCGCACAAGATCGGTCAGGAAGCGATCCAGATCCACGGCGGCAACGGCATGACCGACGAATACGCCATCGGCCACTACTTCAAGCGGCTGACGCTGTTCGATTCCGAATTCGGCAATGTCGATCACCACATGAAGCGCCACATCGCGCTTTCGGCAGGCTGATCGAACCGCAAACCGGTAAACAAGGGCGGGGCGTTTGCTCCGCCCTTTTGCTTTGGCCCTTTGTTTTCGGGGGCTTATTTCGAGGTCATCACCCACACCCCGTCCCAATCATCGCCGGGCGGTTTGGCCTTCATCAGTTCGCACCGTTCGATATATGTGCGGCTGAGCTTGTCATCGGGATTGGCTTCCAGCGCTTTCCCGAAATAGCCTGCGGCGCGGTCCCATTCCTGCTTGCGATAGACCTTCACCCCTTCGTTGAAATTGCCCAGCACATCCATCAGATTGGGGAAGCTCGCATCAGAGTGGTAATCGAGGCATTCGAACACTCCGACGGGCTCGGTCTTGCCCTTTACCACCACCTTGTCGACTTCGCGCAGACGGTAGACACCTTTCAGCCGCGCCACGGTGTATTCGGACAGCAGGATGCGTGCGGAATACTGCTTGCAGGCGCTTTCGAGCCGGGCTGCGAGGTTCACCCCGTCGCCGATCATGGTGTAGTCCATGCGTTTGCGCGATCCGATATTGCCCGCGACGATCCTGTCAGTGTTGAGGCCCAGCCCCATGTCGACGGGCATTTCGCCGCGCGCCTCGCGCTCGGCATTCCATTCCCACAGCGTCTTGATCATGTTGATCCCGGCACGCAGGCCGCGATCCTCGTCGTCCTCGTGCCCAACGGGGATGCCGAAAGCGGCCATGATCGCATCGCCGATGAACTTGTCCAGCATCCCGCCCTGTTCGGAGATGCAGCCGACCATCAGCTCGAAATAATCGTTGAGCAGAGCGACCGTGCCCTGCGCGCCGAGCGATTCCGTAATGGTTGTGAAACCGCGGATGTCGGAGAACAGCACCGTGGCCGTGGTGTCCTTGCCGCCCAGGATTTCATCCTCGCCGCCGCCGCTCAGCATTTGCGCGGCGACACCCGGGTCCATGTAGCGTGAGAGGGTGGATTTGGCCCGCTTGGCGTCGGAAATGTCCTCGATCATCACCAGCGTGCCGAGTGAGGCGCCTTCGCCGGATACCATCGGCAGAACGGTGACATTGGCCGATACCTTCTCACCCGCGAACACCAGTTCCATGTCGAGCAGGCTTTCGCCTTTGTCGGTTTCGGCAACATGGGCGATGGTGTCGACCAGCCAGCGGTTTTCCTCGCCCAGCACCTCAGCCGGAGACTTGCCCATGATCGTGCGCGGATCGATCCGCAGGATGCGTGCGCCGGCCTGATTGCACGTGCGGTTTTCGCCTTCCTCGTCGAAGGTGATCACACCGTTCGACATCGATTGCAGCATGCTTTCGTTGTAATTCTTCATCGACTGGATGTCGCCGAACAGCTTGGCGTTCTCCAGACCGATGGCAATCTGCGCGGTGAAGGCTTTCAGCCGGCTCTCGTCCTCTTCGGTGAAAGGGCCGCCACGCTTGTTCAGCACCTGCGTCACACCGATCGTCTCGCCCGCCTTGTTGACGACGGGCACGCAAAGGATCGAGCGGGTGAAGAACCCGGATTGCTTGTCGAAAGCGGGGTTGAAACGCAGATCGGTATAGGCGTGCGGAATATTGATCGCCTTGCCCGAAGTGAAGACCGTGCCCGCGATGCCCAGATGATTGGGTAGACGGATTTCCATCGCATCGAGCCCTTCGCCGACATGGCTGAACAGCTCGTTGGTCTTCTCGTCATTGATGAACAGGGTAGACCGTTCCGCATCCAGCATCGATGTCGCCTCGGTCATCACGCGGCGCAGCAACGTCGAGAGTTCCAGTTCCGACGTCATCTCGGACACGATATTGAGGAATTCGATTTCGCGCCGCCGCGTGTCCTCCATCCGCTCGACCATCTGCATCGATTGCAGCGTTATCGCACATTGGGTTGTCACACCTTCGAGCACGTCGAGATCCTGCTGGGTGAACTCGCCGGACTGCTTGTTCAGCACCTGAGCGACACCGATGATGTCTCCACGTGCATTGCGGATCGGCGTGGCAAGGATCGACTTTGTGGTATAGCCGGTCTGTTGGTCGACTTCGCGATTGAAGCGTTCATCGGCATAGGCATCATGAATGATCACGCCTTCGCCCTTGTGGAACGTCCACCCGGCAATGCCGACATCATCCAGAATGCGGATTTCGCGGCGCTTCAGCCCCTGCGCGATCCGGCTGAACAGCTCGCCAGTGGCGGCATCATGCAGGAACAGCGAACCGCGCTCCCCGCCGGTCTGTTCCACCGCAACGCTGACCAGAGTATCGAGAACCGCATCAAGCGTGTCCATCGACGCGACTTGGCGCGAAACATCCAGCATCATCTGCAACTGCCGCACGCGTTCCGCCTGCGTCAGATTGGCGCCCCCAGCCTTGGTGTTTGATACATCGCTCAAAGCTGTTTCTCCGTAAGCCGTTCCCGCAGGTGCTGGATCGTGTTCTTGAGTTCGAGCAGTTGATCGCGCTGGCTGCGTTCGAGCGCCTGCCGCTCCGAATTGAAGGTGGCGCGCATCTCGTCCATTTCGTCGCGCTGCGATTGCACGGCGTGTCGCAACTGGGCGATTTCGGCTGCTGCAGCCTGTTTTTCAGCCTGAATGCGCCTTGCCGCATCGGCCTGCGCGTCTTCGAGCCGGTCACGCAGGGCCTGTATCGTTTCCTGCAAGAGTTTGATTTCGGCAGAGGCTTCCTGCCGTGCTGCCTGCACCTGCCGTACGGTTTCGTGCGTCTGCAGTTCCAGTTCTTCGCGCAAGGCCTGCGCGGTGGCTTTCAACTGGGCAATCTCTGCTGCGGACTCGGCCCTTGCCGCCTGTGCCTGTCGCCGGGCATCGGCTTGCGCGTCCTCCAGCGCTTCGCGCAGCTTGCGATTTTCCGAAGCGGAATCGTCTTGAACGTTATCGGACATATCGCACCCCTGCCGCTGAAACCCATCAAACCGATTAAGACAGCGACCCGCTAATTTCCCCCTAACCCGGCTAATCGGGGAAGAAAGCCGCATACACAAGGGGGCTCCCGGAATTCTGGCGCAGACCCGCTAGGCTTAGGGTAGGGTGTGGGCAGGGCATCAACGGCAATTCCCGCAGTGCACCCGCCCACAATGTTCTTACAGTTGGCTGATTGAAAGCAAGCCAGCCGTTACTGCGTCATACCTTGCAGCACGAAACGTTGCACCCGGCGGCCGGTGTTGACTTCGGATGTGTAGACATTGCCCATGCTGTCGACGTCCAGGCTGTGCAGCCAGATGAACTGGCCCGGATAGCGCCCGTTGCGCCCGAACCATCCGACCACGCCGTGCGTCTCCCGCAGCAGAATCCAGACGCGCCCGTTCATCATGTCGGCGACGTAGACATATTTGCCATCGGGGCTGAAGCCGACATCGCTGGCTGTGCGGGTCCCGCCGGTACCGTCGGCAATCGCGACATTGGCGACGAAATCGATGCCGCCATCTTCTCGCTCGCGGAATACCTGCAAGCGGTTGTTACGCCTGTCACAGACATACACGGTGTCTTCGGGTCCGCGCACCACGCAGTGCACGATATCGCCGAAAGAGCGGCTTTCGGGATTGGCTCCCCCATCGGCATCGCTTGAAGCGAGGCTGGGGTCGAACACCACATCGCGCGAGGCGTTCTCGGCGTTCGCCCCATAGGCGCCCCAAAGCGTCAGGAATTTCAGATCCTCGCCCGAAAACCGGACGATACGGCGATTGATGTATCCATCCGAAATCAGGATGGTCTTGCCGTCAAAGGCGACATCGGACGGGTTTCCGAGCAGTTCTTCGGAGAAGTTCCCGCCGGTCTCCTGCCGCCGCCCGATCTGGCGAATATATTCGCCATCGGCGGTGAAATTGAGCACGGCGTGGTCGCCCGGACCATTGCCTCCGAACCAGACGGTCAGGTCATCGTCCACGAAAATGCCATGAATGTTGCGCGGCCATTGCTCGTCGCCTTTCTCGACCGCGTTGCGCCCTTCGCCCTCGATAGTGCTTTCGCCTGGTGCGAGTTCCGGCCCGCCCCAGCCGCGCAGCACATTCCCTTCCTGATCGAATTGCAGGATGTGCGGCGGTGCCGAGCAGCAGGCCTGCGTCATCGGCGGATTGGAGTCGCGGCCAATGTCGGTAAAGCCCAGCGCATTGGGGCGGTTGGCGATCCAGATGTTGTCGTCCTTGTCGACATCGAGACCGGAGATCTGCCCGAGGATCATGTTCTCCGGCAAACGCGGCCAGCTCGCATCGGCCTTGAAAACGGGCATGGGCACGCTCTTGTCGATGTGCTCGCTGTCGATTTCGACCAGTGTGTCGGCCATCGCCGGGCCTGCGCCAAACATCGCCGCGCCGAGCGCCAGTGCTGTCATCAAACGCATGGTTGGTAGTTCCTCTCTCAATCAGGTTCGCATCGAGTCGATAACTTGCGGGAGCGCCTCTGCATAGCGGGCAACATCTTCCAGCTTCCCGGTGCTGACCCGCGAATATTGCGTCCACGGGCCATAGGCACCCCGGATAAGGATGCCGCGCTCGCGCATGGCGGCTTGCACCGCATCGGCATCGGGTACTTCGACATAAACGAAATTGGTTTGCGAGGGCAGGGCGGTCAGCCCCGCTTCCTTCACTGCGGCCATGATCATCTCGCGCCCTTCGATCACCATCGCACGCGAACGATCAAGGAATTCGGTGTCGTCATAGCTCGCCATCGCGGCGGCGACTCCGGAAACATTGCCGCCAAAGCTCATCAGATAACCACGGATGCGATCAGCGTTTTCCTCACTGGTGATCGCATAGCCAACCCGCATTCCAGCCATGCCGTAAATCTTGGAGAAGGTGCGGCAAACGATCACATCTGCTCCCTCCCTAACGAGGTCGATCATCGTGTTGTCGGCCGGATCGTCGGTGAGTTCGTTATAGGCTTCGTCAACCAGTAGCGTCGCCGTGTTCTTGATCGCCTTGGAAAACGCCCGCAGGTCCGCCGCAGGGATCAGCACGCCGGTAGGGTTGTTGGGATTGCAAATCTGGATCAGTGATACTTCGTCCGTCAGCGCCGCCTGCATCGCAGCCAGATCTACATTCATGTTCGCTGCCAGCGGGACGCGGATCGACTTCACTCCCTGCCGCTCACCGTAGACGACCGTTGTGTCCCAGAACAGGTCGGGACAAAGGATCGCTCCTTCACGCCCCCAGGCGAGCGCGATGGCGCACAGGATTTCGGTCGAGCCGCTGCCCACCACCACCTGTTCCGAACGGACGTTGTGCCGTGCGGCTATCATGTCCTGCAAACGCCGCAGGCCGCGATCGGCGTAATAGCACCCGAATGATGCCGAGCGATTGATCGCCCGGATGGCGGAGGGAGCGGGGCCATAGGGGTTTTCGTTCCGGCTCAGCAATGCCTGCCCCGGCATCGGCCCGAAATCCGGAGCGACGGGGCCGGGGATGATCGTCGCACTGGCGGCAGACCCGGCGAGGCCAGCCCCGATCCCGGCGCCCATTCCGGCTCCGGCGAGGAAAGTTCGGCGATTGGTCTGCATGGCGTTCGCTCCTTTCGAAAACTTGGGCTGATCAGAACTTGGCGATCATCGTGGCTCCGACGACAATGAGATAGACGCCGAACACCCGGCGCAGCACGGCCGGGGGAAGCCGGTGCGCCGCCGCGACGCCGAGCGGGGCGAATATGACGGATGTGATGACGATGGCCAGGGTCGCGGGTAGGTTGACGAAGCCGATTGAGCCCCAGGGCAGCCCGCTTTCGCCAAGGCCGATCAGCATAAAGCCGATTGTTCCGGGGATCGCGATGATCGCGCCCATGCCTGCCGCCGTTCCGATTGCACGGTGGATGGGGGCGCCGCATACGGTCATCGTCAGGGTGGTCAGAGTTCCCCCACCGATACCGAGCAGCGCCGAAAACGCTCCCAGCGTCCCTGCCATGCCGACCCGGGGCAGGCCCGTGGGCATGGCTGCGAACAGCGGCGCGCCCTTGCGTTCGGGAAGCAGGAAATAGACGGCAAAGACAAATACGCCGATCCCGAAGATCAGGGCCAATTGCGCTCCCGAAACATATCCGGCAACCAGCGTGCCTAGGTCCTGTTGACAAAAGACTTGAGCCATAGCCTGGCGGCGGCGAGGTTGAGGAAGCTGGCGAAGGAGAGGACGGTCTTGTCGTAGCGCGTGGCGATGCGGCGCTGTTGCTTAAGCTTGCC
>Ga0189284_100419_pt1 | contig 20333 bp, 18 predicted proteins | sample N32C7minimetaG_FD_130314 | JGI IMG/M metagenome (GOLD analysis project Ga0189284, IMG submission 130314) | Marine microbial communities from the Costa Rica Dome - N32 C7 mini metaG | ecosystem: Environmental > Aquatic > Marine > Oceanic > Photic zone | place: Costa Rica: the Eastern Pacific...
CGGCCGACTCCTGCGGCCCGGATTTCTGTCTCATCTTCGCTCCCTTGGCGGGCTACGATGTGCCAGAAATCCTCCTTAGGCAATTTCCCCGATATGTCTCATGGTTGCTGACGGGGAACAGCAGGCGCAGTCCGACCACCGCGCGGTGGTTCGGGGCTTCATAGGGTTCGGCATCTTCAAAACGTTTGACATGCATCGGCTTCCTCCCAGATCCTCGCATGTGGACCGGCCGCCTGATGCGGCCGGTGATTGTCGCGGTTAGAAGCTCTCGCCGGCCTCAATGCGGTACTGCTGGTTCTTGTCGATCATCGCAACAAGACGGATGATGCAGCCGTCACCGCGATCCCAGTTCCACGGGAAGAAGGCAAAAGTGCACCGTTTTCCGGTGACTGCATCCAGGTCGCCGCCAACGTTTTCGATTCCGAGGATGCCGTTGCTGAACAGTTTTTGGTGAACCGGTTCCCACTCCGGGAAATCCTCTTCCCAGCCTCGACCACCGGACCATTCCTTATATTCGGCCTCCAGATGTGGCAGGATTGGACCGTTGCGCTGCGGGCCTATTGCGGTTGCCAGCGGATGATCGTTGGCCTGGGTGTCGTGACCAACAACCTTGACACCTTTTTCAACCATCCAGTCCGCAGCAGACGGGACCAGGCCCGGGCAATAGGCGAAGTAATCACCGTCTTCATATTGCTTGTGCCAGCCGGTGTTGATGATCAGGACATCGTTTTTCCGGATTGCATGGCCGCAAGCCTTTTCCAGGTCATCAGCCGTGATCTGTTCCCATTTCTTCTTCGGGATGGAAACGACAAGACCGGAGCCGAAGAAATGCGGCAGAGGTACTTCGTCGATAAACGGGGTGCCTTGAACCACGTGTGCCGGGGCGTCGATGTGTGTTGTCACATGCATCGTGGTGGTGATGGTTTGAGACAGCACCCCCGATTTGGCCATGTAGTGCTTCCGGTCGATCTGAACGTCCTGGAAATAAGGCCAGTTCGGGCACTGGAAGCCGTAGCGGTGCGAGAGATTGTAAAACTCCACGCCCATGTCGTTGTTCAGATTTTCCTGAAACTCGATCCCGCGAATGGTCACTGACATGTTTGTTCCTCCCAAAGGTCAGCGAATTTCTGTATTGCTTTACGGTACGAATGTATCATAATGCGGTCAAGTGGTTTCTCGACAAATCAGCTTTTTTTGCCTATATGCCCGTATCGGGTAAGTGCAAACCCGAGTAACCAAGTGGGTGAATGTGGGGATCTATGGCGGCTGACAGTGCAAAAACTGATAGGAAAGGTCAGTCTGGCCAAGGAGTTCAGGTTATCTCGCGCGCAGCCGAGATCTTGCGGATCCTTAAGAACGATACTTCTGGCTTGAGCCTGGGCCAGATTGCCGATCGCGTACATCTGCCCCGCTCTACGGTACAGAGGATTGTCAATGCGCTGATCGCAGAGCGTCTCGTGATGGCGAGTGCAGCAGAAGGGGGGTTGCGCCTCGGGTCAGAAATCCAGTCGCTTGCCGCCGCCGGACGGATCAATATGACCGAACTTGTCCGGCCCATCCTTACTGAGTTGTCAAAAGAGACTCAGGAAACCGTCGATCTTGCGGTGTTTCGAGGCGATCATATGGTGTTTTTGGATCAGGTGGTCGGGTCGCATCGTCTGCGGACAGTGTCTTCCGTCGGTGAGTCTTTTCCGATGACGACAACTGCGAACGGCAAGGCGGCGTTGGCCCATATGGAGGACGACGCCTTGGTGGCTCTAGCAAGCCCGGAAGTCAAACTTGCCGGCGATGGAGCACGCCCCCTCTCTGATTTTCTTAAAGAGATCGAGCAAATTCGCCAGACTTCGATTGCCTGGGACATCAACGAGCATACAGACGGTATCTCCGCCGCAGGATTTGCACTCAAAGACCCAATTGGCCAGATATATGCCGTCTCCGTTCCGGTTCCATCTCACCGTTTCAAAACGATGAAAGACAGTCTCGTGGATTTGCTTCTTCAGGCACGGAAAGCGATAGTGCAGCTTCTTTAGACTGGAGCGGCACCAGAAATTGACCTTTTAAGGCAGACACCTCTTTTGCCCATCATGATGTGTCATTGTTCATTCATTACGAGCGCTCGCGATTTCTGTCGTTGGTTTCGACAAAAGAGGAAATCCAGATGTGAGCAATTATGGCTTCAGTGACATCCAAGGATGGTAACGGAAGTCGGTCAAACTTCAGTCCTGCGCACCGGTGAATTCTTGCAATTAAAATGAAGTTGGTAGCGGGAGAGGGACTCTAACCCCCGACACGCGGATTATGATTCCAACGGAAAAGCTTTGAATCTCATTGTTTTGAGATGACATTGAGCTTGCGACACGGAGCTCGATCGCTGTAACTAGCTGCATAAAATTACGCGGATAGTTTCTGTGAAGTCAGTCATTGGTTTGATGTTTGTTCGGGGATACCCGCATGGGATATTGCCGGTTGAAGCTCGAGCAACACCTTCAGGGCTCTTTCAGTATCGAGCGATAGAGCGCTGGGCATCAGAGCACGGCAAAGATATTTGCGGCTGGCTGGCTATTGGTGAAGATGCCAGTCGGCCCTTAAGACCATCGAACTCGGGGTTTTCGTTGGCCCGCCTTCAAGTTTCAAATAAGCATGTGCCGTTGGTCATGGACAACGTTTTGCGGCTCTATGACGGAGCGACGCCGAAAAGTGCTACTGAGCTAACGGCGTACCTCCAGGACACACGCTTTCCGGTTTTCAGTGCCGCGCATGGCTGTGTGTTGCACGCGGATCCGGAGCGATTTGAGCTCGCTTTGGCTGATCGTCTTGTGCAGATCAATGAACGCAGTCAGCGCAGGGATATCAAAGCGGAGCTAGCCGAGCTGGGGATTAGAAAATCAACTCGGGCAAGGCCTGGCCCAAGGCAGGAGCAGGTCGCGGCGCAAAAAGCGTCCGAGAGTGTTTTGCTATCAGCGCAGATCAGCCTGATCACTTCCAAGCTCGATGCTAGTGAACTGCCGCTCGAGCTCAAAAGACTATGCGACGAACTCAATAGACGCGGTGTTCTGACGAAGACAGGCAGGCTCTGGACACTGCCCAATTTAAGGAAACGGCTCCAGAAAATGAGGGCTGTAAAACCTAATGCTCGGATTTGGGAACATGTGAAGGTTTGACTAAGCTGCCTCCAAATCTGCTTCGAGCTTCGCAAACAGAGCAACATCATCCTCGGCGTTGTCGAACAAGTGCCCATAGACGTCAAAAGTCATGGTGATCGAGGCATGTCCCAGAAGCGTCTGGATCTTCTTCGCGGGCCAGCCTTGCTCAATGTACAGCGAGGCAGCGGCATGGCGCAGTGCGTGGAACGAGAACTTAGGTTTGCCCGCTGCAGTGATAATTCCAGCGTCTTTCAAGAGCGGGTAGAGAACCCGGTTTGAGATGTTCGATGGGCTTTCCACGTTGCCGATGCCGTTTGGAAAGACAAGATCGAGCTCGCCGATTGGGCAGTCTGGTTTCCAGGACATCAGCACCTTCTTGACGCTCGGTGCCATGGGAATGTCACGGCGACCCGACTTCGACTTGGGCCTGCCGATCTGATTGAAGCGATCAGCGCGTTGGCGTACGCGAATGATCGACTTTTGAAAATCAACATCTTCCCAACGCAGACCACGCAGCTCAGACATGCGCATGCCCGTGTAGATCGCGGTGGTGATGAGTGGGCGCTGCTTGTCTGGAACGGACTCGAGCATCGCCCTGATTTCAGCCTTGGTCGGGATGATACGATCGGGCGCGTTCCGTGAGGCCCTGCGCAGCTTCACGGACAGCGCCACGTTATTTTCGATCCACTCGCGATCGAGAGCTTCATTGAGAGCTGAGCGCAAAGAGCGTAGCACCTTGTCGGTCATGGCCCTGGAATTCTTGTCCAACATGTCATCCATAAAGTCGCGCACCTCTGAGCGGGTGAGGGCAGATAGCTCCCGGTCACCAATGGCTGGCTCGATGTGGTGGTCAACATGATTACGATATGAGCGCAGGGTTGCCCGCTCCAGTTCATCGCGCTCACAGCGCTTGATCCAGGCTTTGCATGCGTCACTGATTGTCTTGTTGTTTGTCATTCTGCTCGTCCAAGTCTTCGATTTACAAAAGTGTAGGACGGGCGGAAGCCGGTGTCGGGTGTTTTTCCAGTCGGGCAGATGGAAAAATGAAGGCGCATATCAGTGCAGTGTGGAAGTCCTAGAGAAACAGCGCCAACGCATAAGGGATGCCTTATGGGCTCGCCAGCAGATCCACGCCAAACCCCGGACAGTTAGGCCTGTGGTGATGGCCGCTTTCGGCGCGGAGTGGACATTAGTGCCCAATCAGGTAAAAGTCCAGATCGAGCTCAAACGCATTCATACGCAAAAAAAGCAAGAGTTTCGCGCAAGAACGCTGCATATTTCGCTCTTGTTTATTAGGCACGTAGTCACAACACACATGAAGATAAGGCACAAACCACACCAGGAGTTTGCGGGGGTGCGTTTTATAGTCCGGTCTATAATCGGAGCTCTTTCAACAATCTAGGCTGCGCGCAACCGGCTCAGGAAGCCGTCGATCTTATGGTCCAGTTCTTCCGCCTGGGCCAACAGTTGCTGGGCGGACGTCAGAACTTCGCCTGCGGCATCACCATTCTTTTCCACGGACATCTGCACAACAGAGATGTTGTTTGCCACATCCTGCGTACCTATCGCTGCTTCCTGTGCGTTTCGTGAGATCTCTTGGGTCGAAGCGTTTTGCTGCTGGACAGACGTCGCTATCGATGCCGATGTTTCGGAAATCTGTGATATCACGGACCGAATCTTGTCAATGGATTGAACTGAACTCTTGGTCGCGCTCTGCATCGCAGTGACCTGTTCCTCGATCTCGCTTGTCGCCTTGGCGGTTTGGCTTGCTAGAGACTTGACTTCGGAGGCCACGACCGCGAATCCTTTGCCGGCCTCTCCGGCACGTGCCGCCTCAATCGTTGCGTTAAGCGCCAGAAGGTTCGTTTGCTCTGCAATGTCGTTGATCATGCTAACGACGGCGCCGACATTTTGAGACATGTCATTGAGCGCCTTCATTGTGTCGGTGGCATCGCTGCTGGTCTTCTCTGCATTTGTGGCGACCTCAAGCGCCGTATCAACCTGCCGGTTAATCTCTGCGATTGAGCTCGACATTTCCTCTGAGGCTGCAGCCACTGTCTGAACATTTGCAGACGCCTCTTCCGTTGCACCCGCAATGGAAGTTGATTTATGTGTTGCGTCCTCAGAGATTTGTGACATGTTTTCCGCTGTGGACCGCATCTGGGCAGCAGCGCCTGCAATGGACTGAACCACCTCCTTCACTGCGTTTTCAAGATCGTTGGCCATCTGGATCTGGGTCAGCCGCTTTTCTTCTTCTGAGCGAATCTGAGCTTCTTTTTGCTCTGCTTCCAGCCGTTCCTTGGCGATGGCGTTGTCCTTGAAGATCTGGACCGCAGCGGACATGTCGCCGATTTCGTCCCTGCGCCCGGAGCCTGGAACTTCCGTTGATGTTTCTCCGGCGGCAATGCGCTTCATGCTTCCAGTCATGGCGTTCAAGGGGTTGGCAATGCCTGATCCAATCAGCCAGGCAAGAACACCGCTGAACAGGAGAGCAAAGGTTGTAACCCCGAAGACAACCGTATTTGTTGTGCTGACCGTTTCCTCCTTAGCGGCAAGACGTTGGTCCATCAGGGCTCGTTCCTCGGCCTGGAATTCCGCCATCACACTACGAAAAGCATCGAAATACTTCTTGCCTCGTGTTTCACCGACAAGGTCGGCCATATCGTCCATGGTTTTGGCATCGCCAATTTCTCGGCGGAGTGCAATCGTTGGTTCTGTGACGTTTGTCTGCCAAGCCTTGATTGTCTCTGCGATTTCGCCCATGAGCTGAACTTGGGCAGGATTGTCGTCGACGGTTTCCTGCATGGCCGCGACCTTATCGTAAAATGCCGTTTGTCCGATATTATAGGGCTCAAGGAACTCTTCTTTACCCGCAAGCAGATAACCGCGCATGCCGGTTTCCATGTTGACAGCCTGTGAAAGTATTGCATTTGCCGATGCGATCACTTTGTAGGTGTGGCTCACCCAGGCCTCGTTTTCCGCCATGGTCTTGAGACTGGCTGTGCCGGCCTCCATGGCGGCATCTGCCGTTTTTTGTCTTTCAACGATAAGCTTTGCTTCAATGTCATGGAACTCGTTCATGACGGTCCGGAATGTGTCGAAGTACTTCTTGCCTTCCTTGCGCTGGATTTTACGGATGACATCGTCATAGGGACGTACACCGGAAGTGACCTCGCGGCGGAGGGCGATCTGCGCCTCAGTCACGTTGTTGATCCAGTCCGCAATAAGGTCCTCGGCTTTCTTGAGACGCTCCACTTGAGGGGGGTTGTCGCTGACGGTCTGCTGAAGCGTTGCGATCTCTTCGAAAAAGGCTTTTTGTCCCCAATTGTAGGGCTCTAGGAACTCATCCTGACCGCCGACCATGAATCCACGCATGCCGGTCTCCATGTCGACCGCGGCTGCCAAGACGCGCTTACCAGCGGCAAGCACCTTGTGTGTATGGTCAACCCACTTCAAAGCATCGGCTGTTTTTTCGCTGGCAGCGCTGACTTCCTGCTTCGCTGTTTCGAATTCCTTTCTGCGCTCTGCCAACAGCGCTGCCTCACGATCGATAAAGGTCGCTATTTGCTCACGAAACTTGTCGAAAAATTGCTTGCCACGGGCTTCCCCAACCAAGGCCGCCATATCGTTCATGGTCTTCGCATCGCCTATCTGCCGCCGCAGTTCGATCGTTGGTTCGGTGACGTTAGCTTGCCATTCCCGCAGGATGGTCTTGGCTTCCGCAAGCTTTTCGACCTGCGCCGGATTGTCGTCGACAGTTCTCTGGAGTTTCTCGATGGAAGCGTATGTGACAGCTTCGCCTTGATTGTATGGATCTAGGAACTCTTCTTTGCCCGCCAGCAAATAGCCACGCATCCCTGTTTCCATATTTATGGCAGCGGAAACGACCCCGGATGCCTTGGCGAGCACTGTGTGCGTATGTTGGACCCATTTGTCTGTCTGAACGAGCCGGCCAATGGAATAATAGGCTGTCATACTCAGCACGATCAGCAGCCCTATCGGGGCTGCAAATCCTATGAAAATTTTTGATTTCGTCTTTATGTCTTTAAAGCGCACTGAAAAAACTCCGAATCGAAAATACCCTATGGTTATGTAAGTTTTTTACTAATAAACTGATTAAGAGGAAGTAAACGATTGCTTCCATTTGTAAAATCATGATCAATCTTCAGTTGTTTACCGAGCAATAATTTCTAATTTGGCGGGAATATCGTGTCTGCTTTTCGCCATGTTAAGTCTCCTTCGATCGGCTTAGACAATTTTTTCAAGTCGTGAATATTGTAATTGGCCGAAAAAGCCGACCTTGGTTTACAGCGGAGCAAAATCACATTCTCCACCCAATATAGAACCCGGCTTGAAATTGGGGCTTGGTCGCTAAGCCCGCTCAGCAGCCATTCGTTCGGACCGTCGCGAACGTCTGCTCCCCGCCCAAAGCCGACAAGTACTCCTGAGCTGGAGCTGTGTTTGATGTACTGCGATAACTGACCCGCACCGAAAGCGAAGTCCTAGAGAAACCGCGATGACGCTTGGGGGATGCCTCCTGGCCTCACCAGCAGATCCCCTCCAAACCCCGGAACATTTGGTTCAAAGTTGGTTCACAAAAGTTCATAACGCTCGTTCCAGCGTGAACTTGTTTGAAAATCCCGACCGGCAAACTCGCGCGATCCTCTGATCCGCTGCTCATCGACCGGCCAGGTTGGTTGTATTAAGTGCAAATTAAGTCAACAGGATCTGAGCGTCTTCGCTCAACCGCAATCGCGAACCCGTGCTTTTCTGCAGATCGCTAAGTCTGATTGACTGTCGATCTTGAGCCGTGTCGGTGAATTCGCCTCATGGCGAGATCGGGCCGGATAGTTTTAGCTATCAAAACGATAGCAATCTGACCATCTGATCGGCTGTCATTCATTTGCCCAATCAGGCTGATGATCATCTCATGGTCGACCGGGAAACACCTTGCTGGCCTTTGGTCCGAAATAGATGTGCGTCCGGACCGATAGTTCTTGAAACGCCAGATCGACAGGGAAGCCCCGTGGCGCGCGTTCTGTTTGGCGTGTGTGATTATCGTTGAGAGTGCGCGGTGCGTGCCAGTGACTCTTAAAATCGATCCTCGGTCATGTCTGGTGTGTTTGGGTCGGGTAATTATCAGCCGGGGAGGGGAAGGAGTGCGGAAACACCCGCCATCTTGGTTGAGTTCCAATAATTGGAACAAAAGCCCGGAACAAAGATCGCGTGATGTATACATTGCCAAAGAGCGCTCGTCGGGCCGGAACGGCCCATCGAGCTGGAACAGTTTTCTGTTCTTGTTTCCGGAGGAGAAAACCTAACGCGTCGCTAAGCCGGAAGGAAGGGAGCGGAGAGCGCCGCAGGCGCGAGCCGGTGCCATTCATTCAGAGCCTCGTGTTTAAGCCAGACCAAGTCCGATGCCGGGATGTTTTTGAGATCTTCTTTTCAATCTTTTCCGGGATAAAGATTTTACACCCCCCGGTGCGAGCACAATGCCGGAGCCGAAGGCGACGGCTGTGCGCAGCACTGCGCCCGAAGGGCGCTCTCTGTTATGTTTTTATTGTTCTTCCATTCTATTGTCTAAGGCAGGAAGTCTGGGCAAAAACCAAGGAAATCCAAACTGTTCCGGCATTCTTACCCTGTTTCTGTTCTGCCCGTTCTCTGTTTCTGACCTGCGCTAGTTCGGCTTGCAATGGGCAGTCATTCAACGTCCAGACCAAGCTTTTTGCATGCGCTCACATACTTCTCCTTGTGCCGGAATGGCCGGTCGCTGATATGCCGTCCGATGAGGCGGGTCATCTGCTTGAGTGTGTTCCCGTCGATCGGAATGTCCAAATGCTTGAGCATGGTGCCGATAGCCAAAAGGTCCGCCCATTCTCGCTTGTCCACTCCGGCTTTGAGAGAACGGTTTTGGAGGTCGATGTTGTAACGCGCCCTGGCACGATGAAATACCCTTTGGGATGATCGATCAGTGGCGTGGAGCAAGGTGACGTTCCCAAGACGGCAATGTTGAGGTCCGAATGTGTCGTGAAGTTCGATCAGCTCGAGCTTCTTCAAGCTTTTGCCTTTTGAGCGCGCAAACCTGTCCGCGGCGTCAAAGTCAAACTCCGCTCCAAAGGTCGCCGCAGAGATTGCGTTTTGCTGTGGCCTATGACCGGCGCACCAGCAATAATGCAAATCGATGAGACGAACGGTGTTGGCGAGCTCCACAGCATTGCCTTTCGGGGCTTTGCTGCGGGCAGGTTGCGGACGAAATGCCGGTGCAGGCACTCCCTTCTCAGCAGTTGCAAAGCGCTCGTTCAGCACCAGGTGACAAGCAGTGAACTCGTTCTTCAAGCGCCCTGAAAACGAAGCCGCGTCTGGCTCAGCTTCGATGGTCTCTTTCAGCTCCTGGAGCAGCTCAAGGATGTCAAGAGACTGGCAGTTCCTGAAATGCTTCAGGTCCCTGGAGATCGCTTCGATCACTGAGATCGCCGAACCTTCGACAGGCGGTGCGGATGAGAGGTGGCTGGGTGTGCTGTCAGCCTTTTCTTCGTTCAAACGTTTGGCAACATCGGTGAACAAGTCGAATTCGATCTCTTTTACGCCAGAAGGGAGGCTATTCCGCTGATGCCAACGCAATTCGTCATGTAGTGGATGATCTGGATCGATATGGTCCATCAGCAGGCCGCCTTAATCGGTCGTGAAGTTGAAAAATTTGAGTTCGCATTGCCTGCGGCATGCAGGATGCATGGGGTGCTGCAGATCAAAGTGTGCTCCTATCAGAATGTTCCAGGCACTCTTCCCTATAGCGATATCTTCCAGGCGATTTGCAAGAGCCTGTAAGAAAAGCTGCTCGTGGAATACGTGTGTGATGTTTGGGGAGGGGCGTCATTCGGCGATGACGCCCGTCGCTTTGCACAGCTTTCGAAAAGGCAGAGCCGTCTGTTTGATGATGTGACCTAAGCAACATTCCGATCTGAACCAGTCGGCCTCACGTTGTCATTTCCTTCAGAGCAGGAACTTGAATGCGGTAGATCTTTCGCTTTCGGGCGCGCACCTCTTTTAATCAGGAACCTGAAATCGCGGAGACGAACGGTGTTCGCGAGCTCGAGCATTGGCTGCCCGAACACGGCCAGAAACTCTGCGATCAGTGAAAGTATAATTATTGTGCTCCTCTTGCTTTGTCGTTGGAATCCCTTTTCACGACGTACACACCGTCACAGTAAGGATCAACAACAAGGGCTTCTGCGCCTATGAGCAGCTTGTTGCCACAAGCGGCTTCGATCTGGGCGATGTCTTTTAACAGGGTGGCAGGGCCAGGGTGCATAAGTGTCTGCCGCCCGCGAACATACTGTTCGGTGCCCTTTTCTAGCCTGTTGAACCAGATCGAGAAGAAGTGAATATCGGTATGGTTGAGGGTGAGAAGGTTTCGAATGATGGCGGCAGCCGGCATTCCGGACTTATTCGCCAGGCCGTTGATGATCTCTGCCGTGTATTCATCGAGCGAGATTGTGAATTTGTTCGTTGTCACAGCGAACCTCATAAGAACATGTTTTCATTATTATATCACTTTGATTATGGCGAGTGCCATAGAATTATGAACAATGGAATATTTTCTTGGCGCCGCGCTGCCAGCGTCCTATCGCGTTGTGATCTGAAGCGATGAAGAAGGATCACAGCGATGACAATCAGAACCCTTGCAATGGCTCTCACAGCTGCCACGACATTGGCTATTTCAGGCTTACATGCGGCCGAAGTAGATCCCGCACTAGAGCAGGCTGTGCGGAAGAAAGCGGCTGAGACGCTTGTTAATCAATACTCGGCCGTCTTCACGTTCGACGTGGTCAATGAATTCGAGGGCGGTATGGCTGGAAAGATCTGCGGCTCGGTCAACGCGAAGAACCGGTACGGCGCGTACACCGGGCAATGTTTCTTCTATGCTGGCTATGTGAAGACGGGAGGGAACTATCTGATGATCGCCTTTACGACGATTGCAATGCGCTTTGACCCATCTGTGGCGAATTGGAGCATTTGCTCGTACCGCTTTGAGCTATGGCGCGTGAGCTGTCCCGAGATGCATGCTTGGGGCGGCTCAGCAACATCAGAGGATGTCCTGTGCGGCTTGAACAGCGGATAGATGGTCCGGTGGCTTGAGCATCCCTTTTTGTGGTGTCAGCTCGTCGGGCAAATCAAACAATGTCCGTCCTCTAGCTGCCGTCGAAAGCGACATCAGTTCTCTTTTCAAGAACCTTAGCTTTGCGTTTGACCTAACCTATCTTCAAGTAACTGTAATAATTGATTATTCTCCCCAGGTCTCTTGATGTGCTTTTTTTTGGGGAAGGTGTTCACGGTCCCCTGAAGATCCGCTTTTTTCTTGCGAACAAGAAGTTTAAGATCATCTTTTGATGGACGTATGTCTTTTTGGTGTGTGCGAGCGTTTTTACCTGAGGGGGAGCTGTGAGGCCAACTGTACATGACATCGCCCGGGAGGCAGGTGTCAGCTTGTCAACCGTCGATCGCGTGCTGAATGGCCGGACTGATGTTCGCCCAAAGAATGTCGAGCGTGTGCAGGAGGCGGTCCGGAAGCTGGGCTATATCCGGGACACCAATGCGGCCAATCTTGCAAAGAAGCGGCGCTACAAGTTCATGTTTGTTCTGCCGCAGGGGCCAAATCATTTTGTGGACACTGTTGGCGAGGCGATTCGCGAGGCGGCCGATGCACAGGTTACGGATCGGGCAGATGTCGAGATCGCATATGTAAATGTCTCGGATCCGCACGCGGTTGCCAAGAAACTCACCATGCTGGATCTCGACCTGCTCGACGGTGTGGCTTTGATGGTGCCCGAGACGCCTCAGGTCAGGGATGCAATTGCGCATATCAAGGATGCCGGTGTTCACGTCGTTGCCTTTGTATCCGACTTGCCAAATTCGAGATCGGATCATTTCATTGGGACCGACAACTTCTCCGCCGGCCAAACCGCCGGGGCTTTGATTGGCAAATTCTTGCGCAAGGAGTGCGGCTCGGTTCTTGTGACAGCAAACTCCATGGTTGCGCGGGACAGCATTGAACGACGGCATGGGTTCGATGAAATTCTCTTGAGTGAATTCACGAATCTGAAGGCCTTGCCGACCATCGAGTTTTATGATGATCCAGACCGGATTGCCGACACATTGTCACGCGCCCTTTCGGCCTATCCGGATCTTAAGGCCATTTATTCAATGGGCTCTGGGAATGCCGCCATGCTTGACGCACTGCGGCCTTTTGCGGAAGAGCGTGACTTGGTGGTTGTTGCGCATGACTTGACGCCGGTAACGCGGCAGGCGCTTCTGGATCGGGAGGTCGATGCTGTCATCGTGCAAAACGTTGGGCATTTGGCGCGCAGCGCACTTCGCGTGCTTAGGGCCAAATGCGACGGCGCAAACATCTATGAGGCGCAGGAGCAGATCCGAATTGAGATCATCCTGCGCCAGAATCTCTACTGAAATCTGCCTATAGGTTGTTCGAGAAGTCCGTCCCGGTATTTGGGGCCGGCATTGCGTGTGTTTTGCTCGAGATCTCTAGTGATCAGCAAAACAGAAAGACGTATGTCAAAATTTTGATTGACGTGACATACGTACGTCAATAACGTGCTCGTGCACTTGGAGGAGTGCGGCTGCCGGGCTAGAGCGCGGCGCGTGACCATTTCGGGAGGAAATCAGCGATGAAAACTGCGAAACTTCTCGCGGCAACCGCTCTTGTGGCGGCAAGCGGAGTACTGGCGCCTCAGGCACAAGCCGATGAGCTGACGCTATGTTGGGCCGCATGGGACCCGGCAAACGCCCTTGTCGAGCTTTCCAAGGAATTCGAGGCTCAATCCGGACATACGATGAAATTTGAGTTTGTGCCGTGGCCAAACTTCGCCGATCGCATGCTCAATGAGCTGAATTCCGGCGGCAAGTTGTGCGATCTATTGATTGGAGACAGTCAATGGATCGGCGGCGGCGCGGAAAACGGCCATTACGTCAAACTGAATGACTTCTTTGACAAGGAAGGCATCAGCATGGACGATTTTGCTCCGGCAACCGTTTATGCCTATTCGACCTGGCCGAAAGGAACGCCGAACTATTACGCCCTGCCAGCGATGGGCGATGCCAACGGCTGGTTCTATCGCAAGGATTGGTTCGAGAAGCCGGAAATCCAGGAAGCCTTCAAATCTGAACATGGCCGGGATCTGGCTCCGCCGAAGACGCAAATGGAGCTGCTGGAAATTGCTCAATTCTTCCAGGAGCGGGAGATCGACGGGCAAAAGCGCTATGGCGCAGCAATTTTTACAGAGCGCGGCTCCGAAGGGATCACCATGGGCGCAACAAGCTCTATGTATCCGTTCGGTTTCAAATATGAAATGACGCCCGGCAAATACGATATGGAAGGCGCCGTCAATTCGCCGGAAGCAGTCGCAGGTCTGGAGTTTTACAAGGAGCTTTACAAGACTGCGACGCCTCCTGGATACACCGACAGCTATATGGAGCAGTCACTGGATGCGTTTAAGTCCGGCCAGGTCGCAATGGCGATGAACTGGTTTGCGTTTTTCCCAGGGCTTTATGCGGATCCGGATACTGGTGGTGACAAGATCGGCTTCTTCGTAAATCCGGGGCAGGCCAAGGAAGCTTCCACGCTCGGCGGCCAAGGCATCTCCGTTGTCGCCTATTCCGACAAGCAGGAGGCAGCTCTTGAATATATCAAGTGGTTTGCCCAGCCGAGTGTCCAAAGCAAATGGTGGGATCTGGGCGGCTATTCCTGCCACGTCAGCGTCCTGAACGATCCGAGTTTTGCAGACAGTGCACCTTTTGCCTCCGATTTCCTACTCGCCATGGACGGCGTGATGGACTTCTGGCAGGAGCCGGCTTATGCGGAGCTGCTGTTGGCCATGCAAAAGCGCTTGCATGACTACGTGGTTGCAGACCAAGGCACCGCACAAGAAGCCCTCGACAAGCTGATTGAGGACTGGACGGAGACCTTCGAGGACGAAGGTAAACTCTAGGCGTATGGAGCAGGTGGCTGCGCAGTCGGCGCAGCCATAGCACGCAGGATTACCGGCAGGCAGGTTACTATTGGCGCAGGCCTGCCGGTTGTTCCAGACCTATTCTGTGAATGAGCACCAAATGTCAGACACGCCTTTCAATCGCGCGGCGAAAGCCACGCCACCCTCTGTCGCGGCCAAAATTCGGGGCCTAAGCGATCGGGCAATCGCCTGGATTTTTGTCCTGCCGACAATATTCCTGCTTCTGGCGGTGAACATATTTCCTCTGATCTGGACCATAAATCTGAGTTTCACCAACTTCCGGGCCAACCGGCCCAACAGGGAGGTGGAGTATATTGGCCTGCGCAACTACGAACGCATCCTGACCGACAGCGATATCTGGTTGACGATGCAGGCGACCGCGCATTTCCTATTCTGGACAATCTTCTTTCAGGTGTTGATTGGTTTTGCACTCGCATGGCTGATCAACCGGAAATTCAAGGGCAATGACCTTTGGACGACCCTGATCGTGCTGCCCATGATGCTTTCACCCGCCGTCGTCGGCAATTTCTGGACCTTCCTCTATCAGCCGCAGATCGGCCTTTTTAATTATGGTATCTCCTTTCTGACCGGCATCGACCCGTCCTCCTTTCAGATGATTGGTGATGTGACGCTGGCCCCATGGTCCATCGTTATCGTGGACACCTGGATGTGGACCCCGTTTGTCATGCTGATCTGCTTGGCCGGGTTGCGATCTATTCCGGATTACATCTACGAGGCTGCCGAAATCGACCGTGCCAGCAAATGGCGGCAATTCTGGACAATCACGATCCCGATGGTGCTGCCGTTCCTGATGCTGGCGGTGCTTTTCCGCGGCATTGAGAACTTCAAGATGTTTGATCTCGTGGTGCAGCTCACCGGGGGCGGGCCCGGATCCATCACAGAGCTGACCTCTATCAACCTGAAGCGCGAAGCCTTTGAGAAATGGCGCACTGGATATGCATCCGCTTACGCGATCATCCTGTTTGTGACTGTCTTCGGGCTGGCGTCGATTTACGTCAAGGCGCTGAACAAGGTGAAAGAAAGATGAGCAGTTATTCCATCACAGAACCATCGGCGCCGCAGAAATGGATCGCAGGCACGCTGGTTGTCGCTTATGCAGTCATCACTCTGCTGCCGCTTGTCTGGATCCTGACAACCGGGTTCAAATCCCCCGTTGATGCGATTGCCTATCCCCCCAAGGTTCTTTTTGAGCCCTCTCTGGAAGGGTATGTAAACCTGTTCACCACCCGGACGAGGGTGTCCCCTGAACAGTTGGAGGCACTACCGCCACCCGAGACCTGGTACGAGGAGGTCGTTCGGAACCGGGACATGGTGATTGCCGGCCCGTCCCGGTATGGAGAGCGGTTCCTCAATTCCGTGATCATCGGTTTTGGGTCCACCTTGCTGTCCGTCTTTCTGGGTACTCTGGCTGCCTATGCCTTCTCAAGGTTCAAGGTGCCGCTAAAGGATGATCTTCTCTTTTTCATCCTGTCGACACGGATGATGCCGCCGATTGCGGTTGCAATTCCCATATTTCTTATGTTCCGGACACTGGGATTGTCGGACACTCACCTCGGAATGATCCTGCTGTACACGGCGGTGAATATTTCGTTGGCGGTCTGGCTGCTGAAAGGGTTCATTGACGAGATCCCGCGTGAATACGAAGAGGCGGCCCTGATCGACGGATACACGCGCTTTCAGGCATTTTACAAAGTGGTCTTGCCACAAGCTGCCACCGGCATCGCGTCTACGGCGATCTTCTGTCTGATCTTTTCCTGGAACGAATATGCGTTTGCCGTGTTGCTGACATCCGGCACAGCACAAACAGCGCCGCCCTTCATCCCGACAATCATCGGGGTGGGAGGACAGGACTGGCCGGCTGTGGCGGCCGGGGCAACCTTGTTCCTGGTGCCGGTCATGGTTTTCACAATCCTGCTTCGCAAACACTTGCTGCGCGGCATTACCTTCGGAGCTGTCCGCAAATGACTGTTTTTCTAAATGGATTAATGAAATTCCGTCGTGGGCCCTGGGAAATGCTGGCATCGGTCCTGATCGCGATTGGCGTGATCATGCTGATGCAGCCCCTGGTCATGTGGGCCTACACCTATTCCTTCATTGTTACGCTGACCGGAACTGTGATGTTCATTGTCGTCAGCCATTTTCCGGACTGAACCAAATGGCAGAGATCATAATCAGGAACCTTCGGAAAACTTTCGGTGACTTTACGGCCGTGCAGTCCTCATCCTTCAAAATCGAGGACGGCGAGTTTTTCATGCTGCTCGGTCCGTCCGGGTGCGGCAAGACCACAACGCTGCGGATGATCGCGGGATTGGAGCTTCCGACGTCTGGCGAGATTTACATAGACGGCGAAGAGGTGGGTCAGAAACCAGCGCGCCAGCGTGATATCGCCTTTGTTTTTCAGATGTTTGCGCTCTATCCGCACATGAATGTGCGCAAGAACATCAGCTATCCGCTTATCTGTCAGGGAATGCCAAAACGGCAAGTGACTGAAAAGGTTGCCGAGGTGTCCCGAATCCTGGGTATTGAGGACATTCTGGACCGTCCGGTGGGCGGTCTTTCTGGCGGCGACCGTCAAAGGGTTGCTCTGGGCCGGGCAATTGTGCGCGAACCCAAGGCGTTCATGATGGATGAGCCCTTGGGTGCACTGGACGCTGAGTTTCGGGAGCACATGGCAGAAGAGCTGCGTGCCCTGCATGACCGGATGGGGGCGACCACCGTCTATGTCACGCACGATCAGCTGGAAGCCATGCAAATGGGCGACAAGATCGTTGTCATGAACCATGGGGTGATCGAGCAATTCGGTACGCCGCAGGACATTTATGACAAACCAGCCAGTATGTTTGTGGCCGATTTCATTGGATCCCCACCCATGAACTTTCTGCGGTTCCACGGTCAGGTGCATCCCGGTGCGTCTTCAGTCCGGATGCATCATGCGGATCTCGTCATCCCATCTGCGCGCGAACCGTTCGAGGGAGACCTGGTTTATGGCATACGGCCGGAACACATTTCATTGACGGACGAGAGTGACAGCCGCGGTGAGGTTGTCGCGGCCGAGTATCTCGGAACCACCCAGATTGTAACAGTCAAGACGCCGGGCGGTGACCTAAAGGCGCGCGTCCCATCCGGCCAAACAGTGCGGTCTGGAGAGCAGGTTGGTCTGACATTCAACGGGATGACCGCGACGCTGTTCGATAATCAATCAGGCCGGGCTCTCCGGTCGGAGCTGAATGAGGGGGTGCTGGCGCATGTCTGAGGTGCATCTGCGAAATCTCTCCAAATCCTTCGGAACAACCGTTGCTGTTGAAGATGTGACCTTGACCGTTCCAGATGGTGCATTCGTTACATTGTTGGGGCCAACCGGGGCCGGAAAAACCACAATTCTGCGGCTGATCTCCGGTTTGGAACAACCGGATGCCGGTGATGTTGTGATCGGTGGCCGCTCCGCAATTGATGACACGCCGGCACAGCGCAACGTGGCAATGGTTTTCCAGCAGTATTCGCTTTATCCGCACCTCAGCGTGAAGGACAATCTGGCTTTCCCCCTGCGCTCGCCTCTTTTGAAGACGCCAGAACACGAGATAGAGCGGAAAGTGACAGAGGTTGCGGAGGTTTTGAGGATCCCGCACAAGCTTAATAACAAGGCGACCGAGTTGTCGGGTGGTGAAATGCAGCGGGTCTCAATAGGCCGCGCACTGGTCCGCAATCCGAGCATCTACCTGATGGATGAACCCTTGAGTTCATTGGATGCAAAACTGCGGTCCGATCTCCGCATCGAGCTGAAACGCATTCAGGAAACGCTGGGGGCGACCCTTCTTTACGTGACCCATGACCAGGTCGAAGCCATGACAATGTCGACCCATATTGGCGTCCTGGACAACGGCCGGCTTGTTCAATTTGGGTCACCGCGGGAAATCTACGAAAATCCGGTGAACCTCTATGTCGCCGGGCGTCTTGGTCAGCCTCGCATCAATATCCTGCCGGCCGACATGTTTGCCGGCAGCCCGGCGGGCGCACGCCAAATCGGATTGCGTCCAGAGCACATCGAGCAGGGCGAAGGCAAAGAGTCGACTGTCAAACGGGTGGAGCACCTTGGTGACCAGATTCGCCTTCATCTCACGCTGGAGGGGCACGATTTGGTGACGCTAACCGATCCGCATGCGGATTTGGAGCCCGGCGACATCATCTCGATCCAACCTCGCAATCCGCTTTTCTTTGACGCCAGTGGCGCCCGTATCAACTGAGGAGAGGGAACATGAAGCAGTTCATCAACTCAAAAGAAACCCTTGTAACAGAAGCCATAGACGGCGCGCTTAGAACCGCGGGTGGCCGACTGGCGAGGTTGGACGGTTATCCGCATATCAAGGTTGTTGTGCGCACCGATTGGGACATGTCGAAGGTGGCGCTCGTGTCGGGAGGCGGCTCCGGGCACGAGCCGAGCCATGCGGGGTTTGTCGGACAGGGCATGCTGACGGCGGCCGTATGCGGAGAGGTGTTTGCATCGCCATCTGTCGATGCGGTTTTGGCAGGCATCCTGGCGGTGACCGGCAAGGCCGGATGCCTGGTAATTGTCAAGAACTACACGGGTGATCGGCTGAATTTCGGCCTTGCGGTCGAGCGGGCCCGGGCATTCGGCCTCAAGGTCAACATGGTCATTGTCGATGACGATGTCGCCTTGCCCGATTTGCCCCAAGCACGGGGCGTCGCCGGAACCCTTTTCGTCCACAAGATCGCGGGCGCCTTGGCAGACCAGGGGGCTGATCTTTCGACGGTCACAGAGGCGGCGCAAAAGGTGATTTCCGGTGCGGTTTCCATCGGGATGTCGTTGGACACATGCACGTTGCCCGGGTCTCCAAAGGAGGAGCGGATAGAGGCCGGAATGGCAGAACTCGGCCTGGGCATTCATGGTGAGGCCGGCGTGGAGCAGGTCGCGTTTTCCAACGCCAAGTCTGCAATGGCGATGGTTGTTGATCGGCTCGAGGCGTCAATTGCACCAGGGCCGCATGTGGCGCTTTTGAACAATCTGGGCGGAACAACACCTCTTGAAATGTCCGTGCTGGCGGAGGAGCTGACCCATTCACGCATCGGCGGACAAATCCGTTGGTTGATCGGACCGGCTGCCATGATGACATCGCTCGATATGCACGGCTTTTCGGTGTCACTTCTTCCGGTCAGCAAGGCAGAGGAGGGCTTGTTGCAAGCGCCAGTCGCCCCCTGGGTCTGGCCGGGATGTCTGGCGCTCGGGCCAGTGTCCATACTGCCTCTGCCGGATGGGTTGGCGCCGATTCAGCCATTGCCATCGGCAAACGACAAAACCCGGCAGTTTCTTGAAAGATGCTGCAGCATCCTCATTGAGGCAGAGGATGACCTGAATGCCCTCGATGCGAAGTCCGGAGATGGCGATACGGGTAGCACACTTGCGACCGCAGCCCGTGCGTTGATTAAGGCATTGGATCGATTGCCGTTGGCGGATCTTACCCAGCTCTATCGTGCGATCGGTCTGGAACTCAGCCAGACGATGGGGGGATCTTCAGGTGTCCTGCTGGCAATCTTCTTTGCCGCAGCTGGTGACGCTTCCTCCTCTGGCAGCGATGCTATTGGATCCCTGAAAGCCGGACTTGACCGGATCATGCAAGTCGGCGGAGCCGAACCGGGTGACCGGACAATGATCGACGCCCTTATGCCGGCTTTGAACGTTCTGGATCAGGGGCTTGAGGCAGCAGCCAGAGAAGCCCGGCAGGGGGCTGATGCCACATCCCGGATTACGCGGGCACGGGCAGGTCGGGCGAGTTACGTTTCGGAAGCCAATTTGTCCGGACACAACGACCCGGGCGCTGAAGCCGTTGCCCGTCTATTGGAGAGGCTCGCAAGCGAAGAAGCCTTGGTGGGCTGACGAAGAACCTGTTGTGGCTCTTTGTGAACTCAATGCTTTGGGAGGTTTTTGATGAAAACGATAAAGGGGCCAGGGCTTTTTCTTGCGCAGTTTGCGGGAGATGAAGCGCCGTTCAATTCCTGGGACGCGATCACGAAGTGGGCCGCCGATTGCGGATACAAGGGGGTACAGGTTCCAAGTTGGGATGGCCGGCTCATTGATCTGGAAAAAGCCGCCAGCTCGAAGGGATACTGCGATGACTTTGCCGGACAAGCC
>Ga0189284_100420_pt1 | contig 20287 bp, 17 predicted proteins | sample N32C7minimetaG_FD_130314 | JGI IMG/M metagenome (GOLD analysis project Ga0189284, IMG submission 130314) | Marine microbial communities from the Costa Rica Dome - N32 C7 mini metaG | ecosystem: Environmental > Aquatic > Marine > Oceanic > Photic zone | place: Costa Rica: the Eastern Pacific...
CTGTTGATCGGCGAGATTGTTTTGATTTCAACGAAGTCGTTTCCCAATCTACCATCGGAGCCTTGGGCATGGTTCTTGTGAAGTTTGATTCCATACATGATCGCACCGAAAAGTTCACCAATATCGCCGTAGACGTTGAGGTGCTGTCCAGTATCGCAGAAATAGGCCTCTGCAAGCGTCAGCAGGTCCTGAAAGTACGGAACCAAAGTTGGATCAGCGTTCGGGTACTTCAGGCGTAGTTCAGCCTCGCGCTCAAGTTCAGCGAGACGGCTGTACTTGGTTTCTTCTGGGTCGATAATGCTATCCCAACCAAGCCATTCGCCATCAATCCAAAATGCGTTGTCTGGCCCTAGTACGTCGGCTGTCATTTGAAACTCCTGTCCCAGAACAATACCCTAAGACTTTGAAAAGATTATGACCGCCCTTCGCTTCGGTTCACGCCTTTAAAGCTGATAGAGTTCAGTGATCCCGGCTGGGTGCCGGTCTCGTTTTGAGTGGTAGCCAGGGCAGGGGATCGACGTACTAGCGTCCGCTCACCCCAACCCTGACAGCTTCCATATCCTGTTGATCCGCCTGCCATCCCGGCAGGTCCGAGAAAACCGGCAAGCGCCGCCGGTGGCGTCGGTTCCGGTCGAGAATTCCGGTTCCTCCCACGCGCAGGCGCGCGGTTCCCTCCCAAATTCACGCCCTCCACCCGGTTGTCACGGCCCCGCCGGGCCGCAGGACGGGCTTTGCCCTTACCTGCTCTGCCCTTCGGAATGCATGGGCATTCCAAAGATCAGAACAGGAAGGCCCGCCCATTGGCGGAAAGGGAAAGAGACCCGGCCCGCGTCACTCGAAGGAGGGTCACAAATGACCGCAGAGAAGTTTGACGTTTATTCCCATGTCACCAATCAGATCGTCGCGCAGATCGAGGCGGGGACGCCGCCATGGCGCAAACCTTGGACCGGCGGAGGGGCAGGGGTCAGCTTGCCGGAACGCTTCAACGGCGAAGCCTATCGGGGGATCAACATCCTGATGCTCTGGGCAACGGCAATGGCCAAGGATTACAGATCAGCCCGCTGGATGACGTTCAATCAGGCCAAACAGCTTGGGGGCCATGTCCGTAAGGGCGAGAAATCCGCAACGGTGGTGAAATACGGCACCGTTGAGCGCGAGGACGAGAACGGCGAGGAACGCCAGATCCCCTATGCCAAGGCCTACCGGGTGTTCAATGCCGACCAGATCGAAGGCTTGCCCGCTGAATTCTACATCTTGCCCGATCCGCCCCGTGATCTTGGCACCGTGGGAGACCCCGAGTTGGAGGCGTTCTTTGCCGCAACCGGCGCGCAGGTCGACGTGACCGAGGAGCCGCGCGCCTATTACAACATCAAGACCGACCGCATCCACATGCCGCCGATTGGCACGTTTTATCGGGCGGCTGGATATTTTGGCACCTTGGCCCATGAGACCGTCCACTGGACAGGCGCGGCAAAGCGGCTGGACCGTTTGGGCCGGTTCAACGACCGCAAGGCCTATGCGTTCGAGGAACTGGTGGCGGAGATTGGCAACTGCATGCTTTGCGCACAGATCGGGGTGGAGCCTGAATTTGACCAAAGCGCCGCCTATGTCGAAGGATGGCTGGAGGCGATGAAGGAAGACAGCCGCGCGATTTTCCGTGCTGCGTCCGAGGCGCAGAAGGCCGTGGATTACATCATGGAGCGCACCGCGCAGGCCGACAGGATGGCCGCCGAGTAACAGCTCGCCCCGCTGCAATGATCTAGGCCCCCGTCAGCAGGCGGGGGCCTTTTGCGTCCTGGCGTGATCGTGGGTGTGGGCGGTTTTTGGGTGACCTGTCGGCGGGCAACCTGAAGGCCACCCGCCGACAGGCCCGGCGCTTCGCGCCGACGGGTATGAGATACCCGCAAAGCGCTAGTTTGCCCCCTGTCAGGAAGGCGCGCGCGGGGTGATCTAGTTAGGCCCGAATCTGGATTTCAATCTGATCCGGTTGAACCCCCAGTGACTTCGCCAACATAGACTTTGCCTTTTGTATGGTCAGAGGACCGTCCACCCCCTCCGCATTGAAGGTTTCCTCTTCGGTTTCTGAAATTGGGTCAGAAACCTGTTCGACTTCGTCCGCCTCACCAGCGGCAACTTGTCCGAGGCTGACGCGGCTATACGACCACTCAAAGCGGGAAGAGCTGCCTCTTCGCCCTACGATAAATTCACCGCAGCCCGCTTCTTCGAGAGCCTTCGCCAGCGATACCGCTGCGCTTCGGGAAATTCCTAGTCTCGCGGATATTCTTTCGATGCTTGTTGATGTCGCATCTCGCTGGAGCGATGCGACCCAATCAAACAGTTTCTTGGCGTTATCATCTTGTTCGTAAAGCGCTTTCACTGCATCTGCGATTGCTGGTTGGAAATTGTCATTCATATAAAGTCCTTTCATTATAAAGTGGGCTTTATTGCCCAATAAGACTAATATAAGCCATTTTAAGGCTCTTGTCAAGATTTAAGTGCCCCTTAAATTACTTTAAAAGGTTTGTGAGGGCTTTATTGGGTGTGATATTTCTCTTTTCGAACCTGGCGATCCAAATCGCCTGCGCCAGAAAATGCGATCTCTGGCCCGTTCAGAAGGCCGGGCCAGAGGCTGTGGTTAGGCAGATATGGGGGTGCGAAGCTCAATGATGTTCCCCTCATCTGGAATGGGGTCCTCGGGTTCCCCTTCCTCGGTCAGTTGCATCAGCGGCGCGATTACTGCCCGTTCCCATAGCGCTCCCAGCCTCTCGTCGAGCGCTTCTTTAAGGTCCGGGCGAGTCTCGTCGAACCAGCGGTTCAGGTGGCCCACCACACGATCCTTGAAACCTGGCCCCCTACCCCATTCCGAGGCGCAATCCGACCAGACGCTGTCCTGTGTCAGCGGCTCTCGATAGATTTCCATGGCGATCCGCTGCGCACCCTCTAGGAAGGCGCGTTTAGAGGTTTCTGCCACCGCGCCAATCTGGTCAATCGAGTGTGAGGCGAGCGTCAGGTCCTCATCAGCCTTTAGCTCGTTCACGTGACCCTCGATCTTGGCGAACCAGTCCCGCGAGCGCAGACGTGCGTCCTTCGCCGCACCAACGCCAACCTGGTGAACGATGTTTAGTCCGTAGTATTCACCGCTCCGCCGGGTTGACGCCCAGAGCGTCGATGCGAAGCGGACCCCCCGGACCGTGCTCAGGGCTTCCTCGTAGGCATGGCGTTCTCTGGCCCCGAACTTTCCGTTGCCCCGAAGAAACGTATTCAGCCGACGGGCTACCTCCTCTATCGCCGCTGTTACTGCGTGTTGCTCATGGTTTTCGATGATCTCGGTCGCGGCATCGCAAAGGCTGAACAGCCGCTCTGAGACAGTATCCCGCATCCTTGCGAGTTGAGCGAATAGTTCGGCCCTGACTGCCGCAGCGTTGTCGCTCTCCACATTGAAGAACAGCACCGCCACTCCGGACATCTCCTCCGCGTCCAGCTCAGCCGCGACTTGGAGGCGCTTGAACTCGTAACCTTCATCATCGGTGAGGGCCTGATCGCCCATGTCGTCCTTCATCTCCCGCGCTTCGCCAGAGCGCGGCAGCGATAGGATCGAAACCTTGCCGGTGTCGAAACGCTCCGAGAAGGTCTGCTTCATATGCTGAAGCAGCGCCTTGGCGCTCGTGCCAGGCGCGTCGTTAAAGCGGCTGCATAGCACGACCGAGGTGCGCGGGTCTTTAAGGCGCAGGTCCAAGTCCTCGCGCACAGCAACGTCGTCTACACCTTTGGTATCCACGACCGTAATCTCAAACTCGCCGAAGGATTTGCCAAAGTCCGGCACGATCAGGCCGATGCTTCTCGGAAGCGGCACGTCTCGCATGCGGCCGTTGTTCACCGCCAAGAAGGCTTCGCGCATCCACTCCGAGGGGTGCTTGCGGCTGCCGCTCTCGTACCAGATTTCGGTGTTGGTCCGCTCCGGTAGGTTCATAGCGTCAATGACTCGAGCGCGGAACTCATCTTCACCTTGGCAGTCACGGATCAGATCATGGATTGGATCGTGATAACTGGCTTTGCCGTCCGTCATGATCCGGCGGCGAACTAGCCCCGACATGTTGCGGATCGCCCGCTCGACCTCCCGGCTCACCTGTGGCGTCTCTGCGCTCTCACCTTCCTTGCGATGCATCGCTGCCCACTTTGCTGCGCAGAAGTCCGAGACCAAGTCGGTGAAATCAATCCCGTCCATCGGCATTACTGAGATGCCGAACTCAGGACCGTTCTTGATATGCACCTCGCATATTGTGGTGCCCCCTGCGCCGGTTTCGAGCACCGGTCGGTTGATACTCTTTTCCTCTGCTTTCGCCGGAACCAGAAGATCGAAAACGAAGCTGATCGCCGTTGATTTGCCGACGCCGATATCTCCGATGAAGGCGATGTTGTGCTTCAACTTGCTCAGGAAGCTCGCCGCCCGCAGTAGATCGCCTTTGCGTCGCTCCAGCTGACGACGCAGCGGCCAGGGCTGCTCTTCATCGCTGAGGAAGCCCTCGATTTTATCTAGAGTTTCTTCCGCAATCTCCAGTGAGGCCCGTTCTGGGTTCCAGTAGGACGGCGGTTCGACGAAGCGCCACTCCCGCGACAAGAACCTCTTGAATCCTTCTGCGTCTTTTGAGCCGAGCGCCGCCAAAGCATCAAGGACCCGCCCGACTTCTTCCGGCGATACCGCCTCGCCCTTTTCCATCCGCGAAAGACGGCTCTGATCAACGGAAGCCTTCTTTGCGACTTCCGATTGTGTTGTTCCTATTCCGGACCTAAGCCGGGCTACTGCATTCGCCAACTTTGCTGAATCTGGATCGTTCACTGCACTCTCCTACCGCCGTACATGCTTCAATCAAGTATGATGCATATATGCGGCAAGTTTGCTTTAGTCAAGTCTCGCTCGTCTTGTCACCCTGTGCCTGGAGACAGAAACGGTCGTTTTTGGCCAAACGCCCTGCCCTACCTAGGATCAACCGCTTAGATAGGACAAAAACCCCCGACAAAACCTTTGCAGTTTTGGCAGGTTTTTGTCACAGTGAGGCATGATCATTGGATATGCCCGCGTCAGCACTGACGACCAGAGCCTGGATTCACAAACGGATGCTCTTTCGGCAGCCGGTGCCGAGAAGGTTTTCGCAGACAAGATCAGTGGATCGAGGCGCGCGCGCCCGGAACTGGACAGAATGCTGGAGCAGCTCCGCGACGGCGACGTTGTGACGGTCACGAAGTATGACCGCCTGGCGCGGTCTCTGAAGGACCTCTTGGAGATCGTAGAGGCGATCCGGGAACGCGGTGCCGGCTTCCGGTCCTTGGCGGAAGACATCGACACGACGACGCCGGCAGGCCGCCTGGTGTTTCATGTCTTCGCTTCCATCGCCCAGTTTGAGCGTGAGCGGATTTCGGAGCGAACTAGGGAAGGGCTGGAGTCTGCGCGCAAGCGGGGACGGATCGGTGGCAGGCCTCCCGCCCTCACGGCTGCTCAGAAAACCGAAGTTCGCCGAATGAGGGATGGCGAACAACGGGCAGTATCTGAGATCGCGCGACTGTTTAAGGTCAGCGAGCGGACAGTACGACGTGCATAGCACGCTCGCGGAGGTTGTCCGTTTCTGCCATATATAGTGCTCCAAGCATTCATTTTTCCGAGGTTTTGCGGCGGCAGAAAATGGATCGAGATTTGAGTCTACGAGGATAGCATTGTGATTGAAGGTTTTAATATTCTCAGGAATGTCGGTCAGTTCGACTCTGTCACGCCAGGCGGGCACGTCAATTTAACACCACTATCGTTGATTTACGCCGAGAACGGTCGGGGCAAGACAACTATTGCTGCTATTCTCCGTTCGCTTGCACTTGATGAGCCTTCGCTCGTCATGGAGCGGCAAAGGCTCGGCTCTACTCACCCACCACACATAGTTGTTCGGAACAATGGGCAGCAGGTCATTTTTCAGAATTCTGCTTGGTCGCAGCCGCTGCCAGAGATCGCAATCTTTGACGACGCATTCGTTGCGGCAAACGTATGCTCCGGGATCGATCTGGGAACCTCGCATCGGCAAAACCTGCACGAACTAATACTCGGGTCACAGGGTGTCGCTCTGAATTCTCAACTGCAGGAACTCGTCGCCAAGATTGACGCCCACAACACCAGCCTGCGTGAGAAGGGTGATGCGATACCAGGCAACGCCCGTGGCCCGTTCAATGTCGCAGATTTTTGTGATCTGGAGGATGATCCAGACATAGAAGCGAAGATCGAGGAAGCAGGGCGGCGGCTTGCAGCGGCAAAGGCAAGCGATGCCATTCGGCAGCGGTCTGGCTTTATGCCGTTTCGCCTGCCGGACTTTGACATTGATGCGATCAATGCGGTGCTAGGCCTTACTCTCGAAAACCTGGAGTTGGATGCAGCAGAGCGCGTTCGTGAGCATCTCGGGGCTTTGGCGAACAATGGTGAGACTTGGGTTGCTGAAGGCATGGGGCATGTCGCGGCAGTTTCCGAAAACACGGGAGCAGACACATGCCCATTTTGCGCCCAGGACTTAAATGGTTCTGACTTGATCCTTCATTATCAGGCCTATTTCAGCGATGCCTATAAAGAGTTGAAGGCATCAATACGTCAAACTGGAATCGGTGTACGAGACACGCACGGTGGAGATGTTCCGGTTGCATTTGAGCGCAGCATACGGACAGCCGTGCAAACGCATGAGTTTTGGAAGGACTTTGCTGAGTTACCAGAGATTGATGTTGATACGGCTGCTATTTCCCGCGAATGGACGGCTGCACGGGAAGCGGCTTTGCAGGCTCTCAGAGAGAAGGCCGCATCACCGTTAGAGGTGACAATCCTTTCGCCAGATGCTGTCGGTGCCATTCAGACATATCGTCGTCGCATCGAAGAGATTGCACAGCTATCTGACCGACTTGTTGGCTGCAACGAGGCGATTGATCTGGTGAAAGAACAGGCAGCTGCCGACGATGTTTCCGCGCTTCAAGGCGATCTGGCAAAGCTGAATGCTCGCAAAGCAAGGTTCGAGCCAGCGGTTGCGGTGCTTTGTCAGAAGTACACAGACGAGAAGACCGCGAAAGCGAACACCGAGGGGCGGCGCGATGCCGCACGAACCGCACTCGACAACTATCGTCACCAGATATTCCCGACCTATGAAACAGCGATCAACGATTTTCTCGCTAGGTTCAACGCTTCTTTCAGATTGGGTAGGATGAAGTCGGTCAACAACCGTGCGGGATCATCTGCATCCTACTGCGTTGTGATTAACCAGAAGGAGGTCAATGTTACTGCATCTGAAGGGCCGTCTTTCCGAAACACTCTAAGTGCAGGTGATCGGAACACGCTGGCTTTGGCTTTCTTTTTCGCGTCACTGGATCAGGACTCCAACCTAGCTCAGAAGATCGTCGTGATTGACGACCCGATGACCAGCCTAGATGAGCACCGAACGCTGCGGACCCGCCAAGAGATGCGCGGGCTAAAGGCCAAGGTTGCTCAGATGATTGTGCTTTCTCACTCGAAGCCATTTCTATGTGCCTTATGGGAAGACGCCAGTACGAACGACCGCTCTGCTTACCGGCTCGCCCGCGCTGCAAGCGGGTCTGAGATTGCCGAATGGGATGTTCGAAACGACAGCATCACAGAGCACGATAAACGATATGAGATGATTGCTGGTTACATCCAGTCAGGTGGTCCTCAGATCGAACGGAAGGTTGCTGAAGCGCTGCGACCAACTCTCGAAGCATTCATGCGGGTTGCATACCCAATCGAGTTTCCACCAGGGCAACTGCTTGGTCCGTTCATTGGCCTTTGCAACCAACGTCCCGGCACAATTATGTCCCAAGCCGATGTTACAGAACTGCGTAGTCTGCTCGACTATGCCAACAAGTTTCACCATGACACAAACGCGGCTTGGGAGACGGAAGCAATCAACGACACAGAATTGACTGACCTTGCCGAGAGGGTTGTCTTGTTTATTTCTAGGCGGTGAATCGACAGAGCCGACTACAGGAAAGCACCCTGCTCTGTTGGTCACTCAAAATGCCAAAGTGCGGCCCATGAGGGACGAGAGAAACTGTGCCGTCTAGGATCACGGTCCTGCTCAAAGTCAGCGAGCGAAGCGTGAGGCGAGCTAGTCTCGGCGCCAACGAGACAAGAACGGCTAGGCGAAGCTTTGAGGCGACAGACTCAGGCATCCAACCATCCAAAATGCGACAGGCAAATTTCTTCGATTTATCGAGTAGATAGACGATGTTCGCCTTCAGCAGTAGTGTCGGGAATCGAGCAGATGAAGAATTGTGACAAGGCGCTCCAAAATCATGGCGGACGAAACAAAGATTTACGAAGTTGATTTTTTCAGATGGTTTAAAAACGAACTGAAGGACAAGGGTCTGCAATTCTCCCAATGTGGCTTCAAGCTCGGCGATAGCCTGGGTTCTCGCCATGACATTGATTTGCAAACCGGATTTTGGAAGGAACCCAGCTACTCTGCAAACAAACCTTCGAGATGGCTGTACCAGATTGAGCCGGATGGCGCAGGCTGGAAAGCCGTAAATCCTGCCCACGGCGCACTGAATCTAGGTGCGATCAACGCTTCCCAAGAAGACAAGGCAGGAGTGGTCTTCCGTTTGGTGCCTTTGGTGCAGCAAGGGATGAACGACTATTTCCGCGACGACGCCCTCGAAGTCCACGCGCTTTTCGTCTTCCATGGGGCAACGCCGCAAGGGTCGTCGGCGGAGCCATTTCAGTTCGATCCCGAAAGCGGGGCGATGAGCTTCAAGGGCGCGGCCCTGCCCTATCTGCTCGCGGGACTTCTCGGGGTGAAACCGCGCGACCATGAGGTTGAGGTCTCGATTGCGGGTGCCGTGCGCAACCTGAACTATGGCGAGGTGATCGACGCTCTGGCAGCAGACATCACGGTCTCGCCAGAAGGTGGGGCGGCAGGGCCAATCCCTGTCTATGACCTGAGCGAGCAGGCTGACTTCGAGCGATTGAAGAAGGACATCTCCGACGCCTGGAAGGTGGCGGGACCGGTCGCGCCTGCAGCGGCGGCAGCGGGCTCTGGTCTTGAAGACGATGACGACGAGGCGGCGGATGACGGCGAGATAGTTGCTCCCGCCTCGCTGCAGATCCCCGAGATGACAGACCTTCTGGGCATCGACCCTGCGGTCTATCGCCAGATCAATGCCGCGCTCGCCTCGGGCAAGCAGCATATCATGCTGTACGGCCCGCCTGGGACGGGCAAGACAACGCTGGCCCGCCATATCGCAACGGTGCTGACGGGCGGCAAATGGACGTTGGTGACGGGCTCCTCGGATTGGAGTTCGCAAGACATCATCGGGGGCTATCAGCCTGTTGGTAGTGGATCGGTGGCCTTCATTCCGGGGGTGCTGCTGCGCCGCTTCGACCGCCCGCTCATCATCGATGAGCTGAACCGCTGCGACATCGACAAGGTGATCGGGCCGCTTTTCACGGTGCTGTCCGGGCAGCAAACCACCCTGCCCTACCGGCTCGACATCGAGGACAAGGACAGCCTGCAATATGTGATTTTACCGGAGAGTAAGCCCTCGGCGGCGGCGCATGAGTTTGCGCCAGGGCCACATTGGCGGTTGGTGGCGACGATTAACTCCATCGACAAGGCGTCCCTCTACCAGATGTCCTATGCGCTTGCGCGGCGCTTCGGCTGGGTCTATGTCGATGCCCCGCGTGATACGGAGGGCTTCATCGAAGCCTTCCTGCGCAAGGAAGAGCCCAGTTGGGCAGGACCGGCGGCAGGAGCCCCCTGCCCTCTCTCATCTTTCTGGGAGGCCATCAACACGGTGAGGGTGATCGGCCCCGCGCCGATTATCGACGCCATCAAAGCCGTCCAGGCAATGGAAGATGATGCGGAGTTCTTCGCTGCGCCAACTTCCTCGATGAAGGAGGCACTGCTCGACTCGGTGGACATGGTGCTCCTGCCCATGCTCGACGGAATCGTCGTACAGGATGCGGAGTTCCTCGCGGGCAAGGCTATCGAGGTTTTTGGGCTAGATACCGCCCAAGGCGAACGGATAAAGGCGCGGATGGCGTCAGTGGCCGTGTAGTGAGTCCGTGATGGAGACGCTCGACCGCGCCATCAACGATTATGCCGCGGGGGTGTTCCTGCGGTATTTCCGGCAAGGGACGCTGGCGGGGGCTGACAGCCCTCATCTTGATCTCGCGCGGGACATTGACTTGCTGCGCGCCCATTGGGCGCTGTCGGAGCCCGTGAAGACGTTCCTGTCCTATGTGCTGAGCCATCGACACGAAGCGCAAAGCCTTCTGCAATTCGTGCGACGGACAGATGATGCTGTGGCACGGGGTCGGATCGACGCCCGGGAAACGATACTCGCGAGGCGGGTGGCCGGTCATCCGTCATTGGTTGTCTACGAAGAGCCGGTGAGGAGCTTCAACACGGGGCCGAACCAGGTCGTGGCATGGGTGGTTCAGACAGTATCGACCTATGCGACGCGGCTCTTCGCCGTTCAGCCGAAGGGATCGGCCTATGCCGGTCTAGTCGAAGAAATCATGACTGACGTCACGGCAGTAAAGCGCCTCGACGCATTGCGCGAGGTGCTCAAGAGCGTGTCTGTCCATCGCAGGCCAGGGCCAGGCGCGTTGCGGGACGCTGCGCGATCGAGGCGGATGATATACCGCCTAGCTATAGCCGCCTACGACACGCTAGCGCGGATCGAGGCGGGGGACGAAGATGCGCTGCGGAGCGTTCTATTAAGCACGCTGATCGGACCTTTGGAACAGTGGCGTCGTTTCGAATTGGCCGTTGGACTTGGGATCGGCGAAGCTCTCGCAGCAGAGACGGGCGATCCGATGAACCTTGCCCTACTGGGTAAGACATCTGCAGCCCCAATCGTTTCTTGCGGGCGCTATGACATTTTCTGGCAGAGTGGCGGCGGGCTGTTCGCTGCTCCCGCCCTGGAGCCCTCCGAAAAGCGGCTAGAAGCGGCTCTGACAGCCTATGGAATGCATCTTGCAGCAGATCGGCCGGATTTGGTGATCACCGACCGGCTTGCCGGTCAGGCGAAGGGAATTGTCGAGGTCAAATATCTGGCGGGAGACACGGCAAGCGCCCGCTTCCGCGAAGCTGCGGGACAAATCGTACGTTATGCGCGGGGCTATGCCTCTGAAACGGAGATAGACGCTTTGGTCCGCACCTCACTCATTGCTCTTAACCGCAGCCCCCCTGCCCTTCTAGATGAAGCAGCGACAGCGCCGCGCGCAGTGGATTTCGAAGGGTTAACCGATGGACGGTTGCGGCTTTGGGTTCGGGAGAGGCTGCTTGCTCCCCCTGCATAGGAAATGGCAGAGGGAGAAGTGTTTACTCGGCGGCAATCTTGGACGAAGCCTTCTTGCGCATTGAGGCGGGGCGTTGAGCGCCACCGTCGGCAAAAAGCGGTACTTGCTCCTCATTCACCGGAAGGGCGCACGGCGATGCAATTTCGTAGGGAATGCCGCGATCCTTTGGCAGAGGTTGGAGTGTCGGTTCAAAGCGGGCACGGGCACCGAGCAAATACTCCTCGGACAGCTCGCAACATGTCCAACGGCGCTTCAGATTTTCAGCAACAACGCCTGTGACACAGGAGCCGCCGAACGGGTCAACCACTAAATCTCCTGGATCAGTCAGGAAGCGAATGAAGTATTCAGGGAGCTGCGCAGGAAAGCGCGCCGGGTGAATCGGGATATTTTCGGCGCGACAATTATCCTGATAGCGCCCATTGGACTCTGTGTTCGCGATAGCCAGCAAGTTCGGCGGGACAGAACCGCCATTGTCCTTGTTAAACTTGTCAGAAATGTCGTGTCCAGATGGGCGTAGCTTAGCTTTATAGCCATTCTTCAGCAGATGTTTCATCGACTTGGAATAAGGTTGAAGGACGCGTTTGTTATTGGCCTTCGGAAACGGTGTCTTTGAGAGCCACCAGACGGTGTTCACAGCATCTTTGACACGCACCCTGCGGACATTGACCCACTCCGCTGGTGTTGGGAGCTTAGAAGGGTTGAACCAGTAATGCTCCTGGCACAGATGAAAACCATACTCCTCGACCAACATGACGAGAAGTTTGAAGTGGTAGAGGCTGCGAGTTGGCTGACCCGGCACCCAGGCGCCGCCAATGTCGATAACCAGACTACCTGTGTCTTTCAAAACGCGATGCGCACCTTCGGCAAAAGGTCGAAACCAGTCGCAGTATCGGTCCGCATCTTCATTTCCATAGCTCTTCTTTCGCACCAGTCCGAAAGGCGGAGAAGTCATGATGAGATCGACACTGTTCTCCTTCGCCTTGTTCAACAAGTAGCTTCGACTATCGCCCCAAAGGATTTCACCATGGTCGGTCTTGTGAAACGGTCGCAGTAGCTTAGCGGGGAAGTCGCGCGGATCGGTCCGTTTAGGCCCAAAGTCAGGCTCTTCCACCTGGGCAAACTGTGCATGAAGAGCCCGGAAGTATTCACTAAGAGAGCTAAATCCTTGTGCTGCCGCTGCGGCTTCTATCTCTGATCGCTCTTCCTCTGTGAGACGAACGTTTGCGGCCTTAGTCCTTGGATTCGTTGCTTTTGGTCGCGCCATTTGATTCCTCGCCTGTTTTACAAACGCACCCTAGCTGAGGGTTTTTTGTATTACAATAACCAGATGGACTAACCGTCACACAAAAATGGAAAGAATGGCTTAACGTCAGTCATTTCCATTTTGGTATGCAGCGAGCATATCGACTAACACGTCGTTCAGCCGCCTGCCTTCGTTGTCTCTCAGTTCATTGAGCCGATTTCGAAGGTCTGAAGAAACATAGATGCGCCAGTACGTCATGTCTTCGTTTAACGGCGGCCTTCCACGCCTCGGGGTTGGTGATGGCTGCACAGCTTCCGTGGACCGATTGAAGCCGTTTGCACGTCCTGCGGCGGCTACAGCTTCAGCGTCGGCTCTCGGACGAGAGCCCTTCTTCTTGCGCTTTAACCCTGCCCCAATCTTTGGCTCTTTAGCCTCATCTTGGTCGTCATCGCTCAGGTTCAGAAACGTCCCGGCCATCACTGTGCCTCCAGTATTTCTGCAAGCTCTTTCCCCAGCCTAGCAGTGTTGCTGATCGCACTCTTCACAGACTGGCTGTCTTGCAGTTCGAAAAGGGTTCTGCCCTCTGCCATGACACGCTCAAAAGGCGCTCGTCGCATGAGTTCGGTCTGCAGGCGCTCCACCCCTGCCCCGTCCAGCTCAGCCAACAGTTCTTTGTGAGATGTGGTGACGATTGCAGCGTCCGTCTGTGTGATCAGAATGCGAGCTGGCACCGTCCGCCTGGCTGCTCGCCCTGCATCACGGATCATTTTGAGCGCCGCGCCCGCCGCATCACCGTCCAAGGCGCTTGGGCGCATGGGAACGATACAGAGATCAGAGGCCGAGGCGGCATAGGACGCCATGAGGCCTGCAACACCTTCAAGGTCGACGAAAACCAGGTCGTGGTCATCGCCCGCCGCCTCCAGCGTGTCGAGAATGGTGCTGTCAGAAGGGTCTGAGATCACCTTGAAAGGAGCGTCCCCAAGGTTCTCTTCATTGCGCTTGCCCAACCAGACACGCGCGATGCTTTGCCGGGGGTCAGCGTCAACGATGGCAACTGAGAGGTCTTCGTTCTTCGCGAAGACTGATGCCAAAGTCAGTGTTGCAGTGGATTTCCCACAGCCACCCTTGGGTGAGAGGACGCTTACAATCATTTATCTGCTCGTTGTTTTGCTCTCTTATGTGACGTGCCACAAAATATGTCACGTCATTTTTTATATGCGGCATATATTATGCCGTGCTATATTGTACGGCATAATATATGCATTATTGCTGGCGCGCTGCCCACTTGCGGCAGAACCCGATGAACGCGCTGTCAGGATTTCGCGGCGGCTCCATGCCTTGCTCAAGCAGGCTCATGACCCACGCCCGCCACTCCTGTTCGACCACATAGACATCCCAGCCAGGCGCGGCTCGCCGCGCCGCCTCGTAGGTGTCCGGCATGAGCTTAGTGGAGAATCCCGAGCCGACGATCATCTGTTGTGAAGCACGACTGCGGAATGAAACCATGTCGCCTTCCATACTTACCGAATAGTCTGGCAAGTGGTCGAAGTCGCACAGCGCACGGACGGCCAGCCGGAAATTGCGAATGGCGTCGCTCGAACCGCACTTCTTTTGAAGCTTCTTCAAGCCGATCTGCCAAGTTTCCTTTGAGCCACAGTGTTTTCGAGCAATCTCGTAAATCCGGCGCTCGATTGGCTTCCGGAGACGGAAATAGTCCGGGTGAAGTGTCAGAACCTCGTTGGCCTCAATGGCTTTGAAAAGCCATTCTGAGAGCTTGAGGCCCCATTCGGTGACACGGCCATCATGTCGTTTGCGCTTGATCTTTGCGCCTTCGATCAGACCAAACGCCTCCCATGTCTCTTCGCCGCCCGTCTTGATCGTCGTCCTGAGACGAGTGCTGTCCAGCCGGTCAAGGGAATCACGCAGCAGGTCATAGTCGTGACCACCCGTGTGGCGATTGCTGAACTCCAAGAAGTCCTGAGCTTGGAACTGGATTTCGCGCGAGTAGTGGCGACCTTCGTTACGCGCCGCCATGATCTGGCTAATCGCAAAAATCAGGATGTCCTTGTCATAGATGTTGGCGATGCCCTTGGGACCGGGAGTAACCTCCAGAACCACATCTCCATGCTCATATCGCTTAACATCACGGATCGGCTTCTTTGACAGCGTGAAGATCGGATGCTCCATGGACGCCATGTCGCTTTTGATGACAGCATCGGCCACGTCACAGATGAATAGGTTGGCCTGGGGATGGCGATCCGGGAGGAGGGGGCGGTGGTCTTCGTCCATTGATTCACCTATCGGGATAACGGCTGCACTCTTATTGCTATCGGGATATTAGCTGCACCACAAGACCTATCGGGATAACGGCTGCACTTTTCCGGATAATACCTGCATTCTATCGGGATATTAGCTGCGCCATATTTTCGCAACGCACTGAAATCATTAATTGAATCCAGTATCTGCGCGTGCGTAACACAGATTCTAACACACATATAACACCCAGCTTCTCAGGGAGGGCTGGCCACCATCAGCGTTCTGTCGCTCACCGTTGATAGAACACACAGGCATCGACGCCCGTGGTTGTCGTTGTCCAGGAAGCACCAAGGGTAGCGCACATGGAAGCGTTGCTGGCTAAGAAACGAGGAAGCGTCACCGTCAGGACAAGAGCCAAAACGACAGCACCCAGACCAAACCATGGAATACGGCTTTTGAAGCGATCCAGCTTTTGTTCCCGTTCCCAAAGCTGGCGCATGGTGTCCGACCTGGCATCCTCGGCTTTCTTGAGAACTTCCTGAGTGTGGTTGGACGCCCGGAGTAGATCACCGGCCATCTGGCCAACTCGGTCCAAGGTGTCGCCGATCCTCCCGTCAATCGTCGCGCCGACAATGTCGCCATAGTGTTCCGGGTCCGTTTGCTTTTGAGCCGCGAAAGCGGCAGAGCGGGCTTCCGTCGCCGTCTTGTTCACGCGGTCGAGTACGCGCGTCTGATCATCCACCCGATCCGAAATGCTGGCGACCGCCGTGGCGAGAAGATCGAGCGTTTCGCGCAGATCATCATCCGAGAGCGGGGCAGGGGAGGCGGGGGTGTCAGACATAGCGGTTTGCTTTCGGGTTATCGGGCTTCTGGCGTGAACAGCCCGGCAAATTCAGGATCAGCGTAGTAACGCAGCTTTTGTGCGACGGCTGTGGCCTGCCCCTGGACGCGCAGGAGCTGGCGTTCCGGCGGGAGCTGCATGATTTCATCGGGGGTCAGCAGATCGCGGCCCGTGAGGTTGTTCGAGAAGCTGGGGCCATCACCGGGCTTGAAGCTGTCAGTCTGGAACCCGGCAGTTTCCTGGCCAATCATCTGGCTCAGCCACTTGGCCGTCTCGAAGTCATTCACCCCGAAGACCTGTTGCACCCCAGCATTGGCAATGAAGGTGCCAGCGCGTTCGCCGTAGAGGTCCTTTAGCTGGCTCATGTCCTGTAGGATCGGCCAGAGCTGAAGCCCGTAGCCCGCCATCAGCCCCATGGCGCGCTCCACAGCTTCCAGACGGCCCAGGGCGGCGAATTCATCGAGGAGGAAGAGGGTGGGGGAGGAAAGCCGCTGAGACGCGCTCTGAGCGCCTGTGGTGGCCGTCAGGGCTTCTGCGTCCCGTGCGATGTCCTGGAGGGCCTGAGAGACCAGAAGGCGCAGCCAGCGGCTGTAGGCGTCCATCCGGTTGGGTGGCAGCACAAGGAACACCGAGGTGATCCGGTGGCGCAGATCGGAGAAGGCGAAGTCCGAGCGCGCCAGACACTTCGCGATCCGGGGGCTGTCCAGAAAATGCGTGTGCCGTTGCGCGTTCGATAGGACGGAAGCCGCTTCGCGATCCGCCTTGCCGAGGAAGCGGTTGGCGGCGCGGGCAATCAGCCCGCCTGCCTCGTCGCTTTCCTGCATCAGCTCCAACAACGCCCGGAGTTTTTCCGGGGGCAGGGTGAGATATTCCCGGACGGTGGCGAGGGACCGGCGGTCGCGATCCTCATGGCAGACGCAGAACATGATCAGCCCGCCGAGGATGGCTTTGGCTTCTTCGTTCCAATGCGCTTCCGTCACCTGGCCCGGCGGGTCCATCACAAGCGCCTCGGTCAGGGAGGCCGCATCCTCGCCCAGATCGAGGCTGTCCGGTGTCAGCCGGTCGAGCGGGTTGTAGGCGGCGGAGGGATGGCCGCTGACCTCAAACGGATCGAGGACATGAACCGTGCCGAACCGCCGCCGCGCTTCCCCGGCGATCCGGGCATTCTCGCCCTTGGGGTCGATGACTAGGACGGAGCGCTCAGCCGCCAACAGGTTCGGGATGACGGTGCCGACGCCTTTCCCGGCCCGTGTCGGGGCGAGGGTGATCAGATGGGCCGGGCCGTCATAGCGCAAGAGCCGCCCGGTATGCGGATTGCGTCCGATCAGAAGACCGGCATCTTCATGACCTCTGCCCTGCTCCAGCTTCTTCAGCTCCTTGCGGTTCGCAAATCGGGCCGAGCCGTGGCTGTCCCCGGTCAGCCCGAAATAGGCATCAGCCCCGGAGGCCATGCGCCAGTACTGAAACCCGAAGACAGCACCCACAAACATGAAGGGACCAAAGACCAGCCATTGCCAAGCGCTTTCACCGGGCGTCTGGTCGAAGAAAGCGAAGATGAACGGAGTGGCCACCAGTGAGCCGAGCATCGCCCCGAAGGCCATCGCTCCGATCAACCATCCGAGCATGATGGGCGTGAAGATCAACCGACCGAAGAAGCGGAACAGTCCCCCGAAGACGAGCATCACGCTCCGCATCAGGACGCGCCATCATCGGCAGGGGCAGGGGAGGGTGTCTCCCACTCCGCGAAGGCCTTGCGATCCTGTTCACGGGAGAGGTTGCGGATCAGCCGGTCGAGCATAGCCGCAGCACTCGAATCCCGTTCCGCCAGGTCCATGAGCGCCCCGCCCAGGATCACCTTGCGGCGTGTATCCAGCTTGCGCTGTCTGGTGGCTTCCCGGTTCTTCAGAGCCTGTAGGCGGGCCTTGGCCTGGGCGTAGCGTTTTTCGGCGCGTTCAAGCTCAGTCTCGGCCAATTCGGGAATCCACTTCAAAGAGGGCAGGTGTAAAGGTTAGGCTTGCCACAACCAGCGATAGCGCTTACCCGTAGGCCTGTAAAGGACAAGGGCGCACTTATGCAAACTCTACACCTATGGTTCCGAGATTTGCGTGCGATCTCCTTGAGGCAGGGCCTCAGCCGATGGCGAACTCCGTCCGACGCGATGTGCGCCGGAATGAAAGGTCCTCCCGGCCTCTCAAACTCTCCAGGGCCAACTTTGGCAGTTGGATCGCGTCCCGCAATGTCGCGCCAACGTCTCGCCCGCTGCCCCACGGTGGGGGCCGGTCTGCCGCTGGCGTCTCCCTTGCAGGAGGTTCGTATCGTCGGACCTGGCGGTGCCGATACGAACCGGGTTTGCCCCCGGCAAACCGCCAGTGATCTGCCCCTATATCCCGCCCCCCATGAGGCTGGGGATCTGGGGGGAGATCACTGGCAAGCCCGCGCCTCAGAGAGCCAGAGGCTCACTTCGGGCGGGCTGTCTTTTCCACTCGTTCCGCGCCGGGCCGGGGCGCACTCCTTTGGGGAAAAGACGGCTGACCCCGTGGCCCATGTTGGGGCATGGGTCGGGGTCAGCAACGGCGCACTTTGTCGTCGTTCACGTCACGGTCGAGGGTAGGGCGCATGGCCAGCTACCACCTCTCTGTGAAGACGATCAAACGCAGCGCCGGGCGCTCGGCCACGGCGGCAGCAGCCTACCGTGTCGGGGAGCGCATCGAGTGCCAGCGTGAAGGCCGCGTCCACGACTACACCCGCAAGCAAGGCATCGAGGAGACCTTCATCCTGACGCCGAAGGACGCCCCGGATTGGGCGCTGGACCGCTCGAAACTCTGGAACGAGGTCGAGGCCAGCGAGACCCGCCGCAACTCCGTGACCGCCCGCGAGTGGGAGTTGGCCCTGCCATCCGAGATCAGCGCCGAGGACCGCTCGCAGATCACCCGTGACTTTGCCCAGGAACTGGTCAGCCGCTACGGCGTGGCCGTCGATGTGGCGATCCACGCGCCGCACCGCGAAGGCGATCAGCGGAACCACCATGCCCATGTCCTGACCTCCACCCGCAAGCTGGAAGCGGAGGGCTTCACGGCCAAGACGCGCGTACTCGATTCCGCGAAGACCGGCGGCGTTGAGATCGAGCAGATGCGCGGCCTCTGGGCCGACATGCAGAACCGCGCCCTGGAGCGGGCAGGGGAGGTGGAGCGCGTCGATCACCGGTCGCTCGAAGCGCAGCGCGAAACGGCGCTGGAGCGGGGTGACGATCTGGCCGCCGAGGAACTGGACCGCGACCCCGAGCTGAAGCTGGGACCGGCGGCCAATTCCATGGAGCGCCGGGCCAAGGCGTTGGCCGAGCGCCAAGGCTGGGAATATGTCCCTGTCACCGAACGGGGGGCCGTTGTCCATGCCGCCCGTCAGGCCCGTGCGGCCTTCCGCGAAATGCGCGAGCGGCTGGAGCTGGCGCGTGAGACCTACGGCATCGAGCGCGAGGCCGGGCAGGGCCGCGTTTCTGCCGGTCTGGCAGCGCTCAGGGCTGCAACCGCGAAAGATCGCGACCGAAATCCTGAAGACTTCCGAGAGCGTCTAGCGCGCGTCGTGGGCCGGTCACGGGACCAGGACGACACGCAGAAACCGGAAGGCCGCAATTATGCGCGGGAGCGGCTGAAAGAGATCATGGAGAAGGACGCGGGCCGCGATGGCCAGGCGGCGGTTCACAAGCTGGATGGTCACAGCGAGTATGACATGGGCGAGGACACAGGGCGCGAGGCGCGCAAGCCGTCCGTCAACGAGCGCCTGAAAGACGTGCTGAACAAGCCGCGCGAAAAGCTGGAGATCGAGGACGAGCGCGATCAGGAGAAGGATCAGGAGGTCGAGAAGGATCGGGACATCGACCGCGATCCGGGCCTCAGTCACTGACGAGGCGATGCGAGGTCGTTTCCCCGTTCTTCATAGGAATGCTCGCCTGTGCGAACCCAATACCGACAAGGAACGAAATAACGCCAGTTGCAGTCTTGAACTCGCGCACTCTGATTGCGTTCTGCGTCACGCGCGTCCTGGCTGTGACAAGGATTTTCTCCTGTCCATCGTTTCCGACCGTCCGCATGATCCATAGACCGTACCAGCTTGGTCCTTTGCGTTCAGGATCGGCTTTACACAGCACTTCGACCGTATGCCCCTCCTCGGCAAGCGCCCGAAGGCCTTGTTCGGTGGTCACGTTGAGTTCGAGTTCAGTCGTTTGGTTCATCGCATAAACTGAGAAAGGAGAGACTGTCTCAGTGTGGCGGAATTCAGCAATGCGTTCAATAGTATATTATTGGAGAGGCATGCATTTTCAGATCAGTTGGCTTCGGGCATGTTTGCCCATGATAGCCGGAGACTGTTGCCCGCTCTTTTTGGCAAGTTGGCCCGCTTTACGAGGCGTCCCGAAACTTCAAAGTCGTCGTCAATTTTTACAACGAGCAGTTTGCTGAAATGCCTGTCGAGACGCACGCTGGTCTTTTCTTTGCTGTTGATCGGCGAGATTGTTTTGATTTCAACGAAGTCGTTTCCCAATCTACCATCGGAGCCTTGGGCATGGTTCTTGTGAAGTTTGATTCCATACATGATCGCACCGAAAAGTTCACCAATA
>Ga0189284_100422_pt1 | contig 19997 bp, 20 predicted proteins | sample N32C7minimetaG_FD_130314 | JGI IMG/M metagenome (GOLD analysis project Ga0189284, IMG submission 130314) | Marine microbial communities from the Costa Rica Dome - N32 C7 mini metaG | ecosystem: Environmental > Aquatic > Marine > Oceanic > Photic zone | place: Costa Rica: the Eastern Pacific...
AACCAACATCCCCAACTCGCCCCCTCAATCCTTTGAGGAAGCTTCTGAACAGAAATATCAGGGGGGTCACTTTTGGACGCCGATTACCCCAATAATGGGGTCAATTTTGCATGCCGTTCCACATCCACACCGGACAAGGCGTCATCCTTCAGAAGCCGCACCAGGTCGGTATAGGCACTCATTGCGATGCTGCTCAGAGGGGTCATGCCTATCATTTCCATCTTTTGCTTGGCACGTTTATACCTATCAAAAAACAAAATTGCTAGGCAAGATGAAAATCACGCAATATCGACCTGCGGCGCGCGCCTCGGAAACCGGGGCAACAGGGGCGCGCTGCATGTCGGCGGGGTAAGGGCAGTCATGCCTCGGGCAGGCGTTCCGCAACAACGCCCCCACCGGCCTGACCGGTCGCAACACAAGACCCACTGACACGGCCCCGGGTCGGCTCATGGACAGAAATGTCTTGGTCATACCAAGGTATTCAGACTACCGTTCGGAGCGATGGAAAAGGTGAGTTTTCAACAAGCAATTCAATGCATGCATCGAAATCGAAGATCAAATACATCTGTTTGTCCGACCTTCACCTGGGATCGCACTCGGCGCTGCTCACCGATACGCCTGCGACTGACGGAACCTCCGGCACCGGGACAAGCGCCGGTCCCTTGCGTGACGCGTTTTCGGCGGCGCTGATCAAGACACTCGAAACGTTTGACCCCGCTCCGCAGCCTGAGGAATTGCCCTTTGTCGTGCTGCTCGGCGATATATTCGACCTGTCCCTCGGAACGCCCAAGTCTTCCATCCAGACGTTCGGCGCGTTTCTTGACTCGCTCATGAATGCCGGGGCCGGCGATGCGTTCGGCCCGTTCATTTTCCTGCCCGGCAATCACGACCACGAATTGTGGACGGTAACGCGCTTTCAAGACATGATCGGCGCGTCCGAGGCGGACGACAAATACGTGCACACCACCCCTGCTTTTGCCGACCCCCAGACGCAGCCCGCGGCGGCGTTGATGGACCGGATCCTGACCGACAAGGGGTTCAAACCGGCGACAACGTTCTATCCGAACATGGGGTTAAGGTCCGACGACAACAAGCGGATGGTCGTCCTTCACCATGGCCATTTCGTCGAGTCCATGTACCGGGTGATGTCGATGCTGACATCGCTGCTGAACGGCTCGCCAAATATCTCGTTCGACGCCGAAACGCTTGAGCGGCTGAATTCCAGCTGGATCGACTTCATATGGTCCACCGACGGCGACAATGGCGAGCTCGGCACAGATATCACGCGCGCTTTCCACGCGCTGATGACCGGGCGCCAGGATCTGCGGTTCGACCACAGGCTGGCCCATATCCTGGCCGAAAAGCTGGCCGCGGGCCTGCCATTGCCGCACACGGCGAAGGCCCGGACCTGGACCGAAAACGCCGCCAGGGCCTTTGTCGACAGCACGTTGGGCAACTTCAGCCAGATGGAGCGTTTCAGCTATCACGAGACCCTCGGCGCCGACAGTCTGGCGGGCTTGAAAACCTATATCTCGGACACGGTTCAACGGCAGATATCCGACGAACTTCCGGGTGCCGAGGTCGAGGATCTGACGTTCATATTCGGACATACGCACAAGCCGTTTGAAACACGCGTCACCGTCCCGGGCTTTGCCACGCCACCGGCGATCTACAACACGGGCGGCTGGGATATGGACACACCGATGTTCGGCACCCGTCTCGGGGGTGCGGCCGTGTTCATCGACGAGGATCTGAACGTCGCATCGCTTCGTGTCTGCGACGTGCCGCAACAGGCCGACGATGCAGCGCCTTCAAAAGTTCGGGTTGTCACGGCAGACGGCACGCCCGACAAGAACCCGTTGGCGCGGGGGCTGCAGCACGCGGTTTCGGCCAACCAGGGCCTTTGGGATGCGTTCAGCGCCAAGGCGGTCGAGGCCTATCGCGTCAAGCAAGCCTACATCATGGAGCAGCACCAGACGGGCAATGATCGTGAGAACGAAACCGGGGGAACATCGTGACGGATCAAACGGGCACACGCTTCACGATGGCGCCGATATCAATATCCCTCGACGAATTGTTCGCGCAAGGGCAGTCGCCCCATTTCAAGGTGGTGATCGTCGGATCGGGCTATGGCGGCAGCATTGCCGCCTCGCGCCTCGCGCCGGAGAAACAGCCTGTCTGCCTGCTGGAACGCGGGCGCGAGATATTGCCCGGCCAATACCCCAGGGATCTGGTGGGCGCGCGCAAGGAATTGCAGGTGATAACGGCGCGCGAGGGCCCGCTTGACCCGGATGCCAACGGAATGATGGAACTGCGGGTCAACGATGACGTCCATGTCATCGTCGGCAACGGTCTGGGCGGCGGTTCTCTGGTGAATGCGGGCGTTTCGATCAAGCCCGACATGCGGGTGTTCAAGTCAGGCTGGCCGCGGGCCTATCTTCCGAGCGATGACGAAAAGCCCGCCGAGGGTGACGGAGAACCGGAACCGCCTGGAAATGTCCTGTCGGCGCATTTTGCCAGGGTGATGACAAACCTCGGCGCGATCGAGCTTCCCGAGGAACACAACCCGCCCAAACTGCAGGCGCTTGAACAAAGCGCGGCGGCGATGAAACAGGATTTCCAGCGCGCCGAAATCAATGTGACGTTCGAAGCGGGCCCGAACGCGTTCGGTTTCAATCAGGCCGGTTGCACCATGTGCGGCGATTGCTGTTCGGGCTGCAATTACGGTGCGAAGAACACCCTGCTGATGAATTACCTGCCCGATGCCAAGCGTGCGGGCGCCGAGATCGTGACCGAAACCGAGGTCACCACGATCGAGCCGGTCAAGGGCGGCGGCTGGAAGGTTCATGTGCTCGACCGGTCGAAGACGGTCGATGGACAGGCCCAGAAAACCATCACGGCCGACATGGTGATCCTGGCCGCCGGGGCTGTGGGAAGCACTGAAATTCTTGCCCGTTCCAAGGATGTGCACGGGCTGCCCCTGTCGAAAGCGCTGGGAACCAAATTCTCGGCCAATGGCGACGTTCTGGGTTTTGGATTTGGGGCCAACCTGCCGGGCAGCAATGGTTCGGACCAGGCCGCCACCCCGCTCTACAGTATCGGGGCGGGCAGCAATCTTCCCTTGGACCATACCGCCGGAAGCGGGTCGTCGGTTTCGCCGGCTTTTCAGCCCGGACCCTGCATCACCGGTGTCATCCGCGTGGACATGGCTGACGACAAGCCACTTGAGACCGGCATGGTGATCGAGGACGGTGTCGCACCAGGGCCGTTGGCCGCCATCTATCCGCCTGCGTTCTTCCTGCAAGATGTGCTGACCGCCGATTACGCCGGTTTCCCCGATACACAGGCCCGGCTGGGCGCGTTGCAGGGGTTGGGAGAGGCGCTGCAATCGGGCGGCGATCCGGCCACGCTCAGCTACGAGGGCGTGATGACGCAGATGCAGTCCTATCTGCTGATGTCGCATGACAGCGCGTCGGGAAATCTGACATACCAAATTCCGAAAGACCCAAAGAAACTGGGCTATGTCCATGTCGACTGGGAAGGCGCGGGCAGCGAGCCGTCTTTCATGCGCGACAATGAGAAACTGACCGAAGCATCCGACGCCATCTGGGCCAATTACATCGCCAACCCGATCTGGCAAAAGGAATTTGGCCGCAACATCGTCTCGGTCCATCCGCTGGGTGGTTGCCCGATGTCCGACAGTGATGCCGACGGTGTCACCGATGCGGATTGCCGGGTCTACAAGGGTGACGGTCAGAATACGATCCATGAAACCCTCCTGGTCTGCGACGGCGCGGTGGTGCCCAAAGCGCTTGGCGTCAATCCGCTGCTGACGATTTCGGCGATCACCGAACGCGCGATGGACCAACTGGTCGGCGCGCCGAAGAAAGCGGAAAAACGGGTCGACGCCGGTGCCGCCCCGCCACCCCCCCCTGACGACCCGGCGGCGCAGGGCGGATTGGATTTGCCGAGGATCGCGATGGGCATCGGTGCCGCTGCAACGCTGGCCGAGACAATCGCCGAAGCCTGCAAGGCAGAGGAGCCCAACTGGAAAGCGATACTAGCCGAAATCACCGCGTTCCTGGTGGGCATGATACCAGATTATAACTTCAATGACGTCGCCTCGTTCCTCATTGATGTCGGGTTTTCAATACCGTCGAACGAAAACGGCACCTACGAATATGGTGACCTTGGCAACGGGTTCGCGCAGTTGGCCGAGGATCTGCGCAGCTTGTTCCTGGCCGGCGGCGAGAGCCAATCGCAGGGTAGCCTGCAACCGTTTCTGAACGCATTTTTCGATGCGCTCGGCGATGTTTCACCCAGCTTCGGGTTCGACGAAACCATGCGTGGGTACATTTCTGACCGCCGGGTTTCCCAGGACGACGACATCAGCGACCCCTACGAGGTTGCCGCGGGGCTAGGCCATGCTGCCAAGCGGTCTCTGCGGGCGGATTTCACGGTCGGCGCCCCGTCCACGCTCGGCCGTGATGCGAAGGGCAACGTGATCGCATCTGTCACCGATGCCAAGCTTGGCGGAAACGTTCATCTTGTTGCCGGGGAAGGCGAAGACCCTGTCACCTACACCGTAACGGATGGCAAATTCGATCTGCTGGTGCCGGATGAAGATGCGGTCGAAACCTGGCTGATGACCTACACCTGCACATTGACGCCGGAAGATACGACCGGGACAAGCTGGACCATGACAGGCACCAAGTATCTGCGGCGGGCCCCCGGATCCTTCTGGTGGACCGATCTGACCACGCTCTATGTTGATCTGGAACCCGTCGGACCGGCTGGTGCGGCCACCCCTCTGCAAGGCATCCTCAGGCTCGACCTGCAGGATCTGGCCGCGCAGATGGAAACGATCAGGACCGGGTTTGAAGGCGCCGTTGCGGTTTCGGATCTTGAAGATCAGGCCACGCAGGCAATTTCGAACTCCACCTTTGGTGCGGCGATGGCGAAACCGCCAAAGGCAAGACGGACATCGACCAAGCCCACGCTGCTGCAGAGCGCTTTTCTGACCCTGCTGAACAAGGGCGCGACCAGTGGCGGCGACAACTGGACAAGCGAATTGGCGACAGGGCTGGAGGCATATTTCGGCGCCGGGATCGCCCAGGTTTTTGCGGGGCTGGTTTTCCGCGCCTATGGCGGTTTCCCGGCCTATATGGAGGATTTCCCGTCACAAAGCGACGATACGCTCAAGGCCCTGCCCGAAGATGGCGAGGAATATGGCGGCTCCAGGCTGAAGGTGATCTCGCTTCCGAAGACCGATGACGACCCACCGATCCGGTTGTTCCATTTCCCGCCACCTGATCCCGACAAGCCGGTGAAAGGGCCGATCCTGCTGGCGCCGGGCATGTCGACCACATCGCTGACCTTCGCCCTGAAGACCACCGAGACGTCGCTGGTCAAGCGCCTGTTGGAACAGAATTACGACGTCTGGGGGTTCGACAGCCGGCTCAGCCCCCGGGTTACGCCAACGCAGACGGACTATACGCTTGACGATGTCGCAGCCCAGGACTGGCCCAGGGCGGTGACCCATGTGCTGGGTGAAGCAAAGGCGGAATCCCTCCAGATCGTCGCCCATTGCGTCGGTGCGCTGACCGCGCAGATGGCTTTGTTGGGCGGGCATGTGCCGACCGAACAGGTGCGTCGGATGGTGTTGATGCAATTCACTGTCCACCCGGCAGCCAACTGGTTCAACGTGGTCAAATCCGAACTGGGCCTTGCCCATGATTTCAGCAATGGTTTCCCCCCGTTTCTGTCCGGCATCGTCCGGAACGAACTGGGCGACGGCCCCGATTGGGAGGCCATCAAGGGTCTTCTCAAGGACGGAATTCCGAAGATCAATCCGGTATCGCCGCAACCCGGAACCGAGGGGTACCGGATCCCCCTCGACGAGTTGCACAATTCCGTCGACTGGAATGCGCCCTTTGGCATTGATCACGTCTGCTACAGTCCGACCTGTCACCGCATTTACGGCCTGTATGGCCCGGTCATCGCCCATAAGAACCTGAATGAGGCGACCCATGACGCGATGCGGCAGATGTTCGGCGAGATTGCCACCAGCCCCTTTGAACAGCTCGGATTGATCATGGAGCGCGGAATGGCGGTGTCGAGCACGGGCGAAGATATCTACCTGTGCAATCCCGAACGCCTGAAACTGCCGATCCACATCATCTCGGGAACAATCAACCAGATCGTTCAGCCGGAAAGCGGCTATTACACGCAGCAATGGCTGAAGGAAAAAATGCCGGGTGACGCGGGTTTGTTCACGCGGACCCTGATCGAAGGATATGCGCATAATGATTGCATCATCGGCAAACACGCCGATAAGGATGTTTTCGACGGAATAATGCGGGTTCTCGACAACGACACAGTCGCGGACTGATGCGGTCTCCGAAGCGTGAACCCAAAGACCGTAGCGGTGTCCGTGCGGCGCGCAAAACCGGGTGCTTCCATGGCTGGTAATACCGATGATCCTCAGGTCGGAATGCCAAAGAAACTGCACACGCAGAGCGAGTTGCGGCTGTCGACGGTCATGATGGTCGACATGTTGGCTTCAACCGAGATGAGCGAGCGTCTCGGACCGGAAGCAAGCTTCCTACTTCTGCAAGATGTCCTCGACGTCGCGCAATCCGTCGTGGCGGCTCATGGTGGGACGATCATCAACGACATGGGGGACGGGTTCTTCGCCCTGTTCGGCGCGCCGACCTCCATTGATCGCGCGTCCCTGGCCGCCTGCCGGTCCGGACTCGAGCTATGCGAGGCGGTGCGCGCCAAGTCCTGGGAATACAAGGCGCGTTTTGGCCTTGCACCCCAGCTTCGGGTGGGGCTGGCGGCTGGCGAAGTGCTGATCACCCGGCGCGATACGGATGGAACAATCGGGGCCAGCGGAAACACGATCAATCTCGCGGCACGACTGCAATCATTGGCGGACCCGAACGGCGTGATCTGCTCGGAAAGCGTCGCCATAGACACTGCGGGTTTGGCCAACTTCAAGCCGCTGCCCCCGCGTGAGCTGAAAGGTTTCGCCGCGCCGGTTCCGATATTTCAATTGCTTGAGGTGATTTCAGACGGTCCCAGCCCGCCGAAAGGGGTCGGCGGGAACAGGGGGGAATTTGTCGGCCGCGCCGCGGAGCTTGCCCAGTTGATGCGCTGGCACTCGGAGAACTACAAGCGTCGCCCCGCGGGCCTGATCGTCGGCGAGGCGGGCATTGGCAAGTCGCGCATCCTGGGTGAATTCGCGGCGCGACTGGGTGACCGTAGGCTTATCGTCGGGGCTTGCCATCCAATCACGACCGCCCGGCCTCTGGCCCCACTGATCGAGATCTTGCGGGGGTATAGCGGTTGGCACGACGGCATATCGACCGAGGCGCTTCAATCCAGTCTGGCCCCTATCCTGCCCTCCGAACCGGCTGATCAAAAGGTGCTGCTCACCCTGGTTGCGGAAAAGGAGTCGTCGGATTCCGAGACGGTTTCGCTTGACGAGACGGCCCTGCTACGTGCCCTGACTGCTGGCCTGATCTCTCTGGGTCAGGACGAGGGATGCCTGATTGCGATGGAGGATCTGCACTGGATTGACCCGCTCAGTCTGGAAGTTCTCAGGGCAGTCATACAGTCCGCTCCGGCCCCGTTTCGCATATTGGGCACCACGCGGCCGGTGGGCTGGCCCGAACGGATGCCGACAGACCGCATCGAAAGTATCGAGGCCGGTTCGATGCAGGCCGCAGACATATGGACCATCGCCCGCTCCGTTGTCGGTGAGGCAGCGGATGAAAAGCTTGTCGAACGGGTGACACGGCAGTCCGAGGGCAACCCGTTTTTTGCCATCGAGATTCTGCACCACGCGGCAAATCGCGCCGGCGAAGTCGAAGCCGGACGAATTGGCGCAATCCAGAACATTGCGCTGGCGCGGTTTGACCAGCTCGAACCTGCCACGAAGGGGCTGTTGCGCGCGGCCTCGGTGCAGGGGCGAAGCTTCCGCCGCGACGTGCTTGGAATGGTGGCCGATCATTCGGATGCGGATCTTGATCGGCTGCTCGAAGCGGCAGAGGGGCTTGTCGAGCCCGATCCGGCCGATCCCCGGGGCACCTGCCGGTTTCGCCACATTCTGTTTCGCGACTCGATCTACACCACGCTTCCATCATCGACCCGGAAGACAATGCACCTATCCGTGGCGCAAGCCCTGGAAAGCGTTACCGGCGATCGGGCGACCGGAATTGCCGATGTCCTTGCCGATCACTTCGAAAAGGCTGACGAGCCGAAACGTGCCGTCAAGTATCTGCGGGAAGCCGCGCGAAAGGCCTATGGTTTCTATGCGCTGGAAAGCTGTCTTGCGCTTATGGATCGCGCCTTTCGCCTGATCAATGCGGATGCGGCCAAGTTCGGGCAGGACGAATTGGAAGACGCGGTGTCGATGCAACTGCGCTGCCTGGACATGATGGACCGCTTCAGGCCCGTGATCGAGGTTTCAGATACCTGGCTGCCGCGCCTGCGCACAGACGAAGGCTCGCCCACCCTGACTTTGATGCTTATCCTGACCGCCAAGGCGCATTGCCACATGTCGAATTTCGCAGAAAGCCGACAGATGGCGACCGACGCGCTTGAGATGGCGACCCGCCTTGGCCATCAGAGAACCATCGCCTATGCCAAGATCGTATTGATGCGCGCCCTCAGCGACAGCGGGCTTTGCGAAATCGAAGAGGTGGAACGGCTCTTCGAGGAGACGCGCGCCTTCACCGAAGACCTGCACGATCCGGCGATCTACGCCAATCGCATGTTTCACATGATGGCCGCCTATCGTTCACACGGGATGTTGCGCCGCGCATCCGAAGTGAATGACGAGATCGAGGCGCGCGGCGATCCCTACAGCCAAACCCATATCTACCTGGTCGGACTTTGGAATCGCGCCTTGAACGCGGTAGAGGCCAATGACAGCCGTACGACAATCGCACTGGCCGAAACCGGGCTGGCCATCGCGCCCGCAAACAGCGAAGTGAGACTGATTTTCGAAGGTTTGAAACTCGCGGCCGAACTCGCCCTTGGTATCCCCGGATCGCTGGAACGGCGTCAGGCCATCCACGACGATTTTTTGGAACGCGGCGAACTCACGTCGCGATATGCGACGACGATCCAAATCGGTTTCGCCCTGTTTGCGCACGGACGGATCTGGCGTGGCTGGCGGCACTTGCGGCGGATTGAACCCATGATCGCGGCAAAAGGCCATGTCGAAACCCGCCGCTTCTTCTTGCTGCACCGGGCAGAGCTTCTCCTGACGATCACCGGTGATCTCAAGATCGACGCTCCGGCTCCCAAACTCGGTCTCGCCGACATCGCCATGGCAATCTACCTGCGGATGACCGGGCGAAGAAAAGCCGAAGCCCTTCTGGGCGATCTTCTGTCCCAGTTCGATCAGCCCAAGGGGTTGTTCGTCGCCCGCGCTCACACTTGCCTCGGCTTGATCTTTGCAGCTGCCAACAAGGCCGACCCCGCCCGCGAGAGCTTTGATCTGGCCGAGCGTTTGTTCAGGCAAGAGGGCCTTGCGGCGGAACTCGAACGGCTGTCCGGGATACGGGCATCGGGCGGGCTCTGATCACGCCCGGAGACTTCGGCGCATATCGAACCTATGGAGTGCCGACCGATCACGGGTTAACAATCGTTTGAAGCCACCTGGCGGACTTGATCGAGACCCCCCGAAAACACCCATTGAGTTGCAATCCGCTCGAACGCCGAAACCTATAACCGAACGGGTAACCGTACCATGTCGAACCTCTTGCCTGCTGCCGCATTCGAAGTCATGGGCTTTCTTGGCGTCACCTTGTATCTCGGCTCTTACGCCGCGCTTCAGACCGGCAGGATAAGAGGTGCCGGATATACCTACGCGCTGCTCAACCTGTTGGCAGCCGCGTTTATCCTTGCGTCTCTGACAGCGGATGTCGCGTTGCCCTTAATTCTGAGACACGGCGCGTTTGGTGTCGATCTTTGCCCTTAATTGCGAGATTCGGCTGTCATGGGGCCTGTGCTTCTCGCGCGCCTTTGCGCAATGTGATCGATGGCAGCAAGCAGGCGTGGCTCCTTCTCGAAGGCGCGCAATAGAGCAACCCTTGCATAGTCGTCGATACTGTGGCTGACGATAGCTGCTTTAGCCAAGGGATGAGATCGAGCGGCGGCGATTGCGGCGAGACAGAACAGCCTCATTTCCGGTCTGGGATTCTGGAGAGCGAACGACGGATCCCCGCGGAAGGCCTTTAATGACATGGCAAAGGTGACTGCGCGCATTGCGCGCCGAAGTTGCTTGGGGCCGCGTGATCGCGCGGCGCACTCAAGCATCCCTGCCCCGCGGCGCGCTCGGTAAATCAGTTTTTCGGATATTTGTTCGTCACCTGCTTTGCCAAGGGTCTGAACAAGTCTCGTCCCGCAAATCTGGCAGTCGAATGCCCAGGCACGCCTCCAATGCCTGAGCGACAGACCCTCTCTGGAGCATTGCAGGCAATGCTGGAATGGCATCTGGGCCGTCAGCGAGGCTTCTCGTGGCGTCATTGCCGGAAAAGTCAAAGATCGCACAACATCTGGGTCGACTTGTGTGGCGTTGGCAATCTTCTCTGCCGCAGCTGCGCCGACGCTGAAGTCCAAGGCGGTGCCATGCGCGGTATCGATTTTTATATGAGCCAGCAGTTCCGCGTCATCACAGTAGTTGGCCGCCGCCAGCCGAGACAACCAACCTGACAACAACTCGTCTGGCAGCGGCGCGACAGTCTTCGGCAGCGGGCGCGGCGTCATACGCCGGACTTCTCGAGCCGCCGATGGGCGTTCGCATGGCGCGACCAAACCGGCGTCCATTTTGCGATTGCGTCATCGGTGATGCATTCATCACCTGTGACAATGGCGTCGATGGAAAGATCCTTGATCAGGGCGAAGATGCGCGAGGTCACCCCACCGGTCAGCGCAAGTATCTGCTTGAGCGACTTGACCCTCAGATTGGATTTCTGCTCGAGGGGCATTGCCGCGATGAGTGTCTGGATCATGTCCGAGAACTCGGTATCGTCGCGCCAGTTTGGCAGGTGATGTTCGTCCAGCCGCCTGGCAAGCTGGATATCACCACGGATGGCATCAACGGCCTCGCTGACCCCGAGGCAGACCAGCGACACCTCGAGTTCATTGCTAAGATACCGCAGAACATTGAGAAAGCGGCGCTGTTCGCGGTGGGTCCCAGCCAAGAGGTTGTGAACCTCGTCGATCATGATCATCCGAAGGCCAAGGTCGCGCAGGAGCGCGATGACGCGGACTTCGAGGGAAGCCACATTTTGAGCGCGGGCGCTCAGTGCCGTCGCCGGGGCGCCGACGGCGGCCAAGATGTGCAGGTAGAACCGCCGTTCGTCTGGTGCGGGCGGCGCTTGCAACAGCAGCAGCGGTGTGCGGGTGATGCCTGACGCCGGATCGTATTCTGGTGAGTATTTGCGCGACAGGTTTCGGGCGATCATTGTCTTGCCGATCCCGGAGGCACCATGCACAAGAAGCCCAGGCATACGGGTTTGCCGTGGCGCTTCGATCATACCCTGCAAGCGGTCCAGCACTTGTTCGGCGCGCGGAAAGCCGATCCAGATATCCGATTGAATGAGGGCGATCCGACCGCCTTCCTCAGTTGTCCTTGCCCTCAATTCACCATCTCTCCACCTTGAACAATGGGCGCGATGTATCACCCGTATTGATCGGGCGCAGCCCTTCGGTTGTCGCGACAGCCGAGTTCGCGCCCTCCGCTGTCCCTTTTCTTTCACGGGATCGGCGTTCGGCCTTGGTGAGTCCCCGGCTTTCAGTCTCGATCTGGCGTTGCTGTCGGATCAGCTCAGCTAAGACCAGCTCATTGGACCCGGACTTGCCAAGGGCACGGGCCTTCCTCATGGCTTCGCGATATTCCCAGAGGGACACAGGCGGAATTTCAAGGTTTCTGTACCGCGCCTCAACATTTCGGCCATCTTCCAGTTCAACCCAGATCATTGAGATATCGCGAGGATCGTAGCGAACAACCACCTTTCCATCGCCGCGCCCAATGTGGCCTGCAAGGGCATCGGACCAGTACCGTATCTGGAACAAATGGATGCCGTCACGCCTGACTTTGCGCAGTTCGCTGGGCAGGAAGCTCACCTGAAAGGCTTCCATCTCGAAGGGGATGTCGCCCGTCATTTGCTCTGAGAGCGCTTCCCATTTGGCAACGGGCGTACAGCCAAGGCTTGAATGAATGCTGTTGTTGTAACGGCAGATTTCGAGAGCCAACCAAAGATCGAATTCGCTCAGGGTCATCGTGGCCTGGCCTTCGGCGTCATAGTCGCCCTTGGCCGCGATTGAGGCTTGCGTTGTTCCCGGCAACAGGTGAGCGGCCCCCATCATCGTCCCGATCAACCGCTCGATGTGACCCCCAAAGTGAGGACTTCCCGGCGGCCGATAGATCAGATCGATCCCCCATTCCGCACATGCCGACCGAAAGGCCCGCGACCGGAAATCGCGGCCATTGTCGACATGGATGCTCTGCGGTTTGCCTTGTGCGGGCCAAGGAATATTGCACGCCAATTCCGCCAGAAGTTCCGCCTTGGGGGCTACCGCCTGTGTCAGGCAAAGCGCCACTGACAGACGCGAAGGTGCCTCGAGAGAGGTGTAATATCCCGTTACCAACCGCGTTGCGACGTCGATCGCCAGCGTGACCCACGGTCGGCCAATTGGTTGGCGTTCAAAACTGTCAACGAGAATGATGTCGGCAGGTGTATGGTCGATTTGCACGACCTCCAGTGGCTGACTGGCCTTGTTCTCGCCTGTGACGGCCGCAAATTTTTGGCGGGCGGCCTTTGCCCCCTCTCGTGCCTTTGCAACTTCGCGGGCATCCATTGCATCCAGACGACGCTGAACCGTCCGCCGTGTCGGCGGTTGCAAGCCCTGCTGCCAGCACGCGCTGCGGATCTCAGTCACGACGCGCGAGAGGCTCGAACGCTCCCGGCGCAAGAAATATCGGCGAAGATGTTCTTCGATCACCGATTCAACTTTGCCGGATATCAAAGTTGTACCGACCGGACGGCCCCGTTTCCGCGGAGCCAGCGCGCTGGTGCGCCCACCCTCTTCCGCCAGCCGCTTTATCCAGCGCCAGACCGTCGCCCTGCTGACACCAAGCTCCCAAACGGCGTCATTGATGCCACTTTCCAAACTCCCAGTACCTTTCAGAAATGCTTGAACAAGCGGGCGCAGCACAGCAGCCCTACGCGCCTCTTCAGCACCAACGGCAACCGAGCCTTCGTCATCATTTTCCATCGATATTTGCCGCACAAGCCTGTGAACCCTGTCTCAGTTTTAAGGGCAAAAATATCGGAATTACAGGTAAAATCTCATATTTACGGGCAAAGCATAGCCGTTGATTTCGTTGGATTTCCCATCTCAGAATTAAGGGCTATGCGACAACTAGCGTAAGAATTACTGTTCTGACCCAGTCCGTAAAAGAAGTTAGGTTGGTCTCTGACAAACTGGTTGGCTATGTTTACAAGCAGTTCCCAGACGTCACCGGGATCACGCGTGCCGATATCAATTCCAACCTCATCCCAGGCGTCTATCGCGACATTGCCATAGTGGTCGGAGTCTATATTGGTAATTGAGCGGATCGGCATAAAATTGAAGCCAGATGTCTCTGACGAGGAAAATCCGCCAAATTGCACTTCAATCTCATCCCGATCAGGTCCCGTGGCCCCAAATACCAACTGAAGATGCCACCAATTACCAGTTCCAACAGTGCTGTAAATTTGGCTACCAGCAAGTACGAGTTGAGACATTTCTATTACTCCCTAATAAAAGACACTGCTGCGTAGTCCAAGCCTCCGTCCGGAAAGAACGAAGCGGTGAAGTTAATGGTTGGCTCGAAGAATGCTTCATCCAGAAGCCTCTGAAGACCCCATCCGCCGAGCGAGGAATTTTCGGTCGTTTCCTCCCAAGTCCAGCTGCCGGTAAACAGATGACCAAACCGCTCGACCATATCTGCCTGTCTATTCGTCCCAGCAACCGACATGTTAAACTCTTCCATCCAAGCGACCACCAGTTCCGGCGACTCAAGCGCTGTCCAAACACGAAACAGGCAGACGTCGTGTGCGTAGCGCCCATCGATGCCCATCCAGTCATACGCCAGAAGATCCAGTGATGGTCCACCGCGCGCATCTTCGGTAAGGCAGGATTCGGTGGTCGGATGTCGCTCCAGCGCGTCTTCATACCGTGGCCAGCTTCGGGCTGAGGGGGTCACAACCTCGCCTGCAAACCGGAAGGGGTTGGCATCACTTTGGTCCACGAGGTCTCTGGCAAGCACGAACGGGCTGGCGGGTTCGATAGCTTCGCCCTCCCCAAATGCGGGAGAACCCATAGACAAAACAGCTACAGAAAAAATTCGGTAAAAAGTCGGGACCAAGGAGTGGATCCCCACTTTAATTAGCGGGATCAGGTTGTCTACTTGCTGCTGCGTAAAAAACATACAGTTTTGTTACTCTTCAACAAGCCAGCTCAGGATGGTCTCTCTTCCATATCGGTCGATTTCGATGAACATCGTTACTTGCTCCACTCTGACACGTCATGTTCTGCAAACTTTGAACCTGTCCAAAAGGACAAGTCAAGAGTCACCTCACCCCCCTTCAACGTGAGCGCCACATGCCGTAATTGGAAGGCGCTCGGTTGTATGGAGATTGTACCAAAACTCCATTCTTTCCGGTGGCAGAAAGGGTCAGTTGCGCAACACTCCCCTGCCCCGCTGAGGCTCAACGACCTCCTAGGCAATCGCCGAGCCAAGAAAAACAGGCTTATGATCGCAGCGGAATCCGAGTCCCCTACCCCCTGTCGGATTGTTGCGAATATGTGTTGCGGATTAACTTGATTGAGCAACAAGAAAGCGCAACAATTCAACTATGCAGTTGGGCTACGCCAGAGTTTCTACGGACGACCAAGCCACCGCCGCACAGCTCGACGCGCTGAGCGCAGCGGGTTGCGGGCGCGTGTTCGAGGAACGTGCATCCGGTGGCCGTTGGGATCGGCCGGAGCTGCACCGGATGCTCGACCAACTCCGCCAGGGCGACGTGGTGATCGTCTGGAAGCTCGACCGGCTGTCTCGGTCACTCAAAGACCTTCTGTCGATAATGGAGAAGATCGACGCGGCCGGGGCCGGATTCCGTTCTCTTACCGAGGCCATCGACACGACCACGCCCGCAGGGCGCATGATGATGCAGATGGTCGGCGTCTTCGCAGAGTTCGAGCGCGAGATGATCCGTGAGCGCACTCGCGCCGGTCTGGAGCGCGCGCGCAAGAAAGGACGCCACCCAGGACGCAAGCCGAAGCTTTCCGACGATCAGCGCCGGGAAGTCCGCGACCTGGTGCGATCCGGCAAGCGCACAGAGGCGGAAGTCGCGCGCCTGTTCAATGTCCATCGCTCAACGATCAGCCGTGTCATGCGGGAGGCGTCACCCGATGCAGCAGCTTGAGATGTTTCCCGAAGACATCCGCATCGAGCGCGTGGACCACGATGCCAATATGTATCGGTTCTACCGGCTGCGGCTGATGCCTGACCTGTTCGGCGGCGTCTCGCTCCTGCGCGAATGGGGCCGCATTGGCACCCAAGGGCGGCACCGGATCGACTGTTTCGAGGATGCAGGCCGCGCGACCGACGCCATGGTTGCGCTCTTCCGGTCAAAGCAGAAACGGGGCTATCAGCTCGCAGGATGAGCATGGTGGGATGGACGGTCAGGCTGCACTGGCCCCTGCCCCTCCACCAGACTCCGCGACGACTTTCTGAAGCCGCCGTTCAGACAGAGCGCGGCGAAGACTACCGAAGAGCCCACTTTGACAAATGCTGCAGCGCACACGAATGTCCGTTTAAACAAGGTGGAGATTAAGAATGTCGAACTTTTCAGACCCGACGGATGCAATTCAAGCACTCTATGGTCAGTTTCTGAGCGCCTGGAACAGTCGTGATTTTAAGGGCGTCGCCAATTGTTTTTCAGAACCCGCTTTTTACGCTCTCCCCGGAATAGATATACCGATTTCTGACAGGGCCAGTTTTGTTGCGCTGCTCGAGAAGGTGTTTGCAGGACTGGAAGCAGACGGTTTCAGCCACACAGAAGTCAGCGAGATTTCGGCTCAGGCCTGTGGGGAGCAGATGGCGGTCGTTGATGCGAAGAGTGTGGCGCGTCTCAGGAAGGATGGATCATCCATCGAAGTGATAGATGGGCACTATGTAGCTCGGAAATCTAACGATGGCTGGCGATTTACTGTTGCTGTAACCTGCACTTCCGGCTGGCAGGGAAAAAAGTGAAGCAAACCGAACAAATCATAAAGCGGGCATTGATTGTCGTCTGGCAAAAGTCGGCTTTGTCCCGCATTCCGTGAGTTCAGGCAGGTGCGGCGAATGCCCGGTCTCGCACTGAGCTGCCGCTGTGCTGCGCCCCAACTAGCCTTGGTCGCTTGCGGCCATCTCGCCTATCCGGCGGTGAAGACGCGCCTTGGCAGCCGCAAGCTTCTCACCGGTCAGTTCTTGTCTGGGTTTCAGGCATTGGAGGCGCGCCACGACAAGAGGTTCCGCGTCCTCGTAGGCGCATTGCAGCTCTTCCGCGATGCTTGAGATGAAGGCAGACGATTGGCCTCGGCGCTCTGTAACCCGCCCAGGGTGCGCTGGAGGAAAATGAACGCCGACGCGATTTCCTGATATCCCGATGCGGCAGCTTTCTCGAACTGCCGTTCACCGAGCAGGCCTTCAAGGGCATCGAGCGCCTTGCGCAGATCACCAACGGCATGGGCAACGCCAACGACAGCATGATCAACAGTTTCAAGCTCAGCCGTCCGGGTGGTCAAAATGGTGTTGGTGTCGGCCATATCCAATTCGCCAAGGCCCCCTACCCTGCCGCGCGATCCAGAACTTCTTCGGCCCATTGATTCAAGCTCTTGCCTGACAGCTCGGCAGCGAGTGCCGCCTTGCGGTGCACTTCAGGATCGACACGGAACATCACCTGGCCCGAGAACGCCTTCTGCGGCTCCTTGCCGATCTTTGCGCAGGTCTCGATGTAATCTTCGACTGCCTCATGAAAGGCATCGCGCAATGCTTCAACCGTGTCTGCATGAAAGCCGACACCATCACGGATGCCGGCGAGGCGTCCGGTGAAGATTCCATCGTCGTCATCATACTCGATGCGGGCCGAGTAGCCTTTGTAGGTCATGGAATTGGTCATGGCGTTACTCCGATCCGTTCCAGAAACGCCCGTGCGGCGCGCACCTGGTAGCGTTTGGCTTCCTTGGCGGGGTGTGGTCTGTGAAACGTCTCGACCTCGCCATCCTTCTCGAACCGCACCCGCGAGCCGCGCCCTTCGATTACCTGAGCGCCAGCGGCGACAAGCAGACGCTCGACCGCTGACCATTCGATTGTTCCCGATACCGGGTCTGTGAAGACAACGGCCAAAGTCTTGCGGTGTTTGCTGTTCATCAGGTTATATAGCAATTGCTTGCATATTTTGCAATCATATCTTCGCCGCAGCGTCAGAGATGGGAAATCTTTAACGTTAGCGTTAAAGATAAATATAGAGTTGACTTTATCTCTAACTTTGGCATTGTCGTGCCTATGTATGTAATCACCTTTGCAAATCCGAAAGGCGGGTCGGGGAAAACGACGTCCGCCATTCTTCTCGCCGAACAGATCGCTCTTTCGGGCGGTCGGGTGTCCATTCTCGACCTCGATCCGAACGCCAACATTCTTGCGTGGGCTGAAGGCAGAAAGGCGGGAGGGCGCGATGTGCCTTTTTCGGTTCATGCGCGCCCGCAGGCCGAAGACACAGTGGAACTGATTGATCAACTTGCCGACGAAGCAGACTATCTGATCATCGACCTGGAAGGATCAAAAGATCAGGTTGTCACTTTCGCCCTTTCTCGGACGGACCTTTGCATTATCCCGCTCGACGGCTCGCCCATGGAAGCCAGACAGGCAGCGGCGGCTGTCCGGCTTGTGCAGTCCACATCGAACATGATCCGCTCACCGATAGGGTATTCGCTTCTCTTCACGCGGACCAATGCAGCGTTCCAGACCACGGACGAGCGCGACGTGCGGCAGGAGATGGAGATCAACAACATCCCGACATTGCCGGTCCGTATTGCGAAGCGTGCGCCCTACACCCGCATTTTTCGCGACGGAGTGCTTCTGGCCGAGTTGCCCGGCATCGTCGAGGAAGAACACAAGGGGAAGGCAGCATCTGCAACTGACAAGGCCATGAAGCAGGTCTCCGGCGCCATCGAGAACGCCCGTGACTACGCGCAGGCCGTCATCCACACCCTCACGAAAGAGAGGGCGGCATGAGCAAATATGGATTCGGTGGAGGCATTGAACTTCCCAAGCCCTCCCAAGCCCCCAGAACGCGATCCAAAGCCGAGCCGGATTCTGTGGACAGGGCCGTCGAGGCAGGTAAGTCCCTCGGATTTGTTAGTCGGGAAGGCCCTACAAGACTGAAGCCCGGTCCAAAGCGCAAGGAGCCTCAGGACAAGGTTTCAATCCCTGGCCCCAAGCGCGTTGTCGATGAGTTTCGGGCTTTTTGCCAAGAGCGCAACATCACGCTTTGGCAAGGCCTTGAGCTTTTGCTGTCGGAAGAGCGAGGCGGCTCCGGTTAAGGCCTGCCGCGTCTCTCGAAGACCTTTTTGCAGAACCCTATGAAGGCGGCGTTGGGGTTGCGGGGCGGCTCCGTCATCCATTCCCGCCATTCTCGTTCGAGAGCATACACGTCCCATCCCGGCGCGACCGCCCTTGCATCGTGGTAGGCCTCCGGGTCGAGCCGGACTTGTGACAGGGCAGGGGGGACAGTCCCGTTTTGGTCGCTGCGCCGGTTGGCGAATATCACCATGTCGCCTTCCAGCCGCACGGCATAGTCGGGCATGTGGGCGTGTTGTTTGTCCTGTCGCACGATATTCGTGACCAGACGACGAAACTCTTTCTCGGTGGAGCTGGAGCCGCACTTGGCTTGCAGCTTCGCCAATCCGATCTTCCATTCCTTCTTCGCACCGCAATGCTTGCGAGCCAGCTCGTAGATGCGCCGCTCCAACGGTTTGCGCAGGCGGAAGTAGTCGCGGTGCAGGGTCAGAACCTCACGATGCCTGATGGCATTGAACACCCAGTCCGAGAGCCTGATTTCCACTTCCTGCATCCGTCCGTCGCGGGTCTCCCGAACGATCTTGAATCGGTCGATCAGCCCGAAACCATCGAACTCTTCCTTGCCGCCAGTGATGAGATTGGTGGTGATCACCGTGCCTTGCAGGCGCTCCAGGGCCGCCCTGAGCTGTTCATAGCCCCGTCCATCCGATCCACGATTGGTAGCTTTCAGCAATTCATAGGCGCGAAAGCGGATGGTGGGGCTGACTTCCCGATCTTCATTCAGGGCTGCGATGCACTGACTGATACAGTAGATCAGAACGTCGCGATCATGGACTGTCGCCAGCCCTTTCACGGAAGGGGTAATTTCAACGAAGTTTAGCCCGTTCTCATAACGGCGGATGTGCCGATCAGGTTTAGTCGAAATCGAGAAGATCGGGTGCTCCATCGACGCCATGTCGCCTTTGGGCGCGGCATCGAAAATGTCGCAAACAAAGAAATCTGTCTGCTGCATCCGGTCCGGCAAAAGCGGAGACCGTGAATTCGTGTTATCACCCACCATTTGGCGACATTCGTGCTTTCACCCACCGGGGTCAAGAGATTCGTGCTTTTACCCACCGTTTTTCGTGTTATCACCCACCATCCTTCGTGCTTTCACCCACCGGGATAGATGACAAATTCTTTATATTCCAGAAAGTTAGGGGCAATCATTCGTGGCGTAACACAGACTCTAACACATATATAAGGGACTGTTGCATTAACCAAGCCATTTTGCCACGATTCTACTTTTGAGGTCGATCATGCCGCGTAGTTCCCCTTTCAAGCACCATCGCTTTCCGCGTGAAATCATCCTCTGTGCAGTGCGGTG
>Ga0189284_100425_pt1 | contig 19673 bp, 19 predicted proteins | sample N32C7minimetaG_FD_130314 | JGI IMG/M metagenome (GOLD analysis project Ga0189284, IMG submission 130314) | Marine microbial communities from the Costa Rica Dome - N32 C7 mini metaG | ecosystem: Environmental > Aquatic > Marine > Oceanic > Photic zone | place: Costa Rica: the Eastern Pacific...
ACCACCAGATCCTCGACATTTGCTGCCGCGCCTGGAACAAACTCACGGCGCAACCCTGGACCATCATGTCAATCGGACTGAGGGACTGGGCGCATCGGTTCTAATCAATTGAGACTGGTATAAACTTATTTAAGTGATTATAAAATAGGCACTATTTAGGTCGTCTTGGTAGATCTGCATATGCGAAAAGTAACGAAAATTGCTGAAACTATTGGTAGTTATTTCTAGGTCGTTTGCAATATATAATATGTTCAGCATTTCAATATGACCTGACGGCAGTATATTGCGAGGGCTGCCATGTCTGAAACCGATTTTGATCATCGTCTGAGATTTGCGGAAATTGATTCCAAAACCATCTCGGCACTGAAGAAAACATGGCCGGTTATTCAGCCGGCTCTGGATGAACTGCTTGCCGGTTTTTATGCGCACATAAAGGCTGAGCCTCATATGGCCAACATGGTCGGCGATCAGCAGCCGCGCCTGGTGGGTGCGCAAAAGAGCCAATGGGAAAAACTCTTCTTGAGCGGCTTTGACAAGGACTATCAGGAAAGCATCAACCGGATTGGGCATATTCATTGCCGGATTGGTCTCGAACCCCGCTGGTATATTGCCGGTTACAAGTTCGTCCTGACACGCCTGCACAAACATCTGGTCAAGAAATATCGGACATCCTTTACAGACCTCGGTGATGTTCTGGAACACGTCACTGCGGCGGTCATGTTCGACATGGATCTTGCCATTTCAACTTATGAAGAACAGTTGTTGCTGGAGCGCGCCGAGCAGGCAAACAAGTTGAACAGAGCGATCGAGCAGTTTCGGGAGAAAATAGAAAAGCCTCTGAAGGATGCCGATGAGGGCGCCAGAATTGTGACCAGCGAGGCAGCTCAGCTTGAAAGCGTCTCCCGGGATGCACAGGACCAAATATCCAGCGCGGAAACCGTGTCGAAAAATTCCAGTGACAGTGTGCAAACGGTGGCAGCGGCAACGGAAGAGTTGTCCAGCTCCATTCAAGAGATCTCCAAGCAAATTGTTGGCGCGTCCAGAATTGCCAGCGAGGCGTCGACCGGAACCGAGAGATCAAGCGACCAGGTGGCCAGCCTTGCAGGCGCTGCGCAAAAAATCGGAGATGTGGTCGGGTTGATCCAGGCGATTGCCGAGCAGACCAACCTTTTGGCACTCAATGCGACCATTGAGGCTGCGCGGGCCGGGGATGCGGGCAAAGGCTTTGCGGTCGTAGCTGCCGAGGTCAAGGAACTTGCTCAACAGACGGCCAAGGCGACGGAAGAAATCAGTCAACAGGTCTCTGAAATTCAGGAATCAACGGATGGGGCGGTTGGATCCATTCAGTCCATTGCTGAAGTGGTCAAACAGCTTGACGAAATGACATCGTCCATAGCGGCAGCCGTTGAGGAGCAGGGCGCTGCGACCCAAGAGATTTCAAACAGTGTCCAAACCGTTGCGAACGGTGCGCAGACCCTCGAGGAGAACATCGAAGGTGTTGGGCATGCGGTGGTGGCAACGGATAAAGCTGCCGTGAATTTCAAAACCGCGGCTGACCGGATGAACACAAGCGTTTATGTGATTTCCGATGAAATCAAAAACTTCATTGAGACACTGCGGACCGGAACCTGATTGAGGCCGGTAGGGGTCGAAAAGGCTCCCGGGAACCCTTTAGACCTTAGCCACATGCGCCATGCATCATCTGGCAGGATCGGGCAAAAGCCTGTCGACCGCGCTTTTGATGAGGCTTTTTAGCTCATCTGGATCTTCACCTGCTCGAGCGCGCACCGACATGCCATGGAGCAGGACGGAAAACAGCCTTGCCGTTTCATTGGCTTCGTCTTCATGAACGGTGGCATCGCCGGAGCCAAGAATGAGGCGGACGAAGCCGCGGTCCATCCGGCTCATGACATTGTTCAAGGCATTCAGAAACTCTGTATCCTGGGCTGCTTCTGCTGGCAGAGTGGAAATGGCAAGGCAGCCGAAACGGGATGCAGATACACCCGTTTGACCGGTATAAAGATCGATGGCAGCTGACAGGATCGCCTCGAAGCGGTCCTTTAGAGATCCGTCGAAATCACCAGCCGCCGCAAGATGTGCCTGCATCATGTCGGCAAAGCGGTTTATCACCTTCAGATACATGTCTTTTTTGCTGCCAAAGGCAGAATAAAGGCTCGGTCGGTTGAGGTTGGTTGCCTCAGCTATCTGGTCGAGGCTCGTGGCTGAATAGCCGTGCTCCCAAAAGACCTGCATGATCTTGTCCAGAATTGCCGTCTCATCGAAAGTTCGGGGACGGCCGCGTTTTCGTTCCTTCGTCATTCTGTAACGCGTCGCATAAAAATCTCGACCTGTCTATTTTTATGCGATACGGTACAAATAAATAAAGGGACTGATATGACCATCATCTGTCAAACAAAACGCAAGGCGCCAATTATGGGATCTCTGGCCTGGGGCGAGAGAAAAGGGGCGTTCTGCGAGGGTCGGTTAACGCGGGCCGAGAAAGTCACAGTCATTGGAAACATGGTTCGGATGAGCCTGCTGCAGGCATTGGATCAGGCGTCAGACAAATTGGGTCTGATGAATGCTTATGGGGCCGATCTTGAAGGCTTGTTGCCGCTCCAAACCCGGCTGGTATCCGATAGTGAGGCGCTTGCTTCAGAAAAACTCGGAACAGACGTTCTCGAACACAGCTGGCGAACTTATTACTGGGCGATGTGCCTGGCCGGTTACAAAAAGCTGGACGTTGACCGGGAGATCCTGTTTTCGGCGGCCATGCTCCACGACCTTGGACTGGCCAAGGACCGTCCGGTTCATCCGGGCGCCTGTTGTTTCACCGTTCACGGCGCAAAGCGCAGCAAGGATTTCCTCGTCTCTCAAGGCCACGATCCAGCAAAAGCGCGGAAGATTGGAGAAGCGATCGGGCTGCACTTGAATGGCTATGTCTCGCGTCGGCTTCATGGCGCAGAAGCGCATTTGCTTTCAAGAGGTGCTATGTGTGACGTCTTCGGTATGGGCCGGGCGCGCATCGCCGGATCGACACGCCGTGAAATCCTGAAATGTCATCCGAAAGGCGATCTCATGAACGGCTTGGAGATCTGGCCCGGACACCATCTTGAGGGAACGCGCGGTGACTTTCTGATCCGGGTTGGCGGAAAGCAACATTCGCAGACGGGTTCTGACGGGCAGGTGCACAGCCCGCCGCGCGTCGGCAACAATTCCTGATGAAAGAGAATTTAGACGTTGCGGAACTTGTCTGCTGTTCACAAATCATCAGATAGTGCCGCAGCGGAGTTTTGCGGATACAATTATAGATAGAAAAATTAGCCGGTTTATTACTTTGTTTACATCGCTGCCAGATGCTCTTTAAGCGCGAGTCATTTCGAATATTCTCGTAAGGGCTGTTTTTGTTATCAGCTTGTCCGGGACGGCATGAAGGGCGAATACGATGGAAAAAACGTGTATTATTGACAATAAATCAGCATATAACAGCTTCATGAGCCGGCTGAAGATTGGCATGCGGATCGGCCTAATGGTTGTGGTCATCGCGGTCGCCATTGTGAGCCTGGGTGCAATATACTCGATTGGACGGTTCAATATGAGTACGTCATTGGAGAACCGGTCTCAATATTCAAAGTTGTATGAAACGGTGCAAACCGTTGAGATTGGGGCTCTGCAAATGCGCCGGAGCGAAAAGGATTTCTTTTTGCGCCGGGACGCGGAATACGTCGACAAATATGATGTTGCGGTCAATAACGTGGTTTCCGCGCTGGATACGATGTCCGAGATACCTGCATCCATGAAGGTGTTGTCCAGCATCCGCCGGCTCCAGGAGGGGGTCGCCGCACACCGGGCCCAATTTCACAAAGTGTCTGAAATGGAGCAGACCCTCGGGCTGAACGAGGAAACCGGTCTGCAGGGTGACTTGCGTCGTGCCGTTCACCAGGTTGAAGAACGGCTTAGAGACGCAGGCCTCGATGCGCTGACTGTCAAAATGCTGATGATGCGTCGCCATGAGAAGGATTTTATGCTTCGGGGAGACGAAAAATACATCAGGCGGGTCGGTCAGCGCGGAACCGAGTTTGCTCAGTTGCTGGAGGAAGCTGATTTGCCTCCGGCCATTACGCAGGAATTGAATGACTTGATGACAGCATACCAAGAGGGGTTCCAGCTTTATGCGGAGACTGCCTGGTTGCTTCAGCCGGAAGTCAAGAAACTCAGCAGCATATTCGCCGATCTGGAACCGGATTTTGAAGTCATTCAGAGCATTTCAAATGAAGGCCTCCGGAGTTCGGGGGTGAAGTTCAGCCGAGATCAGACCCGGACTGACTACACCTTTATGTTTAGCTGTGTGTTGATCCTGGTAATTGCAATTTCTCTTGCGATTATTGTTGGGCGCAGCATGTCGGGTCCAGTGCGCAAACTCACCCGTGCCATGGCAGCGCTTGCCAAGGGCGATATGTCTGTGGACGTGCCCATGGTTGGACAGCCGAACGAATTTGGCGACATGGCGGGAGCCGTCCAAGTCTTTAAGGACAACGCAATTGAACGTGCACGGCTGCGCAGTGAAAATGAACGTGAGCAGAAAGCCCGGTTGGAGCGCCAGTCGAAAATCGACAGATTGATCGGCAAGTTCAGGACTTCGGTTCAAACTGTCCTGCAAACTGTCAATTGCAGAAGCCAGGAAATGGTCACCTCTGCCGGACATCTTTCTGCAATCACAACTCAGACCAACTCTCAGGCTGAAACTGTGTCCAAAGCGTCTGTCGAAGCTACGACAAACGTTCAGGCGGTTGCGTCTGCTACAGAAGAGTTATCGGCTTCAATTGGCGAGATCACGCAGCAGGTCACACAGACGAAAGATGTGATTGGCAAGGCTGCAACGGCTACAGGAGCAACCGACAGGAAGATTCAGGGCCTTTCAGGATCCGCCCAAAAAATCGGCGAAGTCATAATGCTGATCCAGGGAATTGCCGAACAGACAAATCTCTTGGCCCTCAACGCAACAATCGAAGCGGCTCGAGCCGGAGATGCTGGAAAGGGATTTGCCGTGGTTGCCTCTGAGGTGAAGGAACTTGCAACGCAGACAGCAAAGGCAACCGACTCCATCTCGGAGCAGATCACTGATATCCAGAAGGAGACCGAGAGCTCTGTTACAGCAATCCGCGAGATCACCGAGACAATGACGAACGTTTCAATGTCAACGGAAGCGATTGCTGCTGCTGTTGAAGAGCAAGGTGCTGCCACGTCCGAAATTTCGCAAAACATTCAATCGGCAGCTGACAGGTCGACCCATGTGTCAGACAACATCGCTGTAGTTCGGCACGCGGCCGGGGAGGGGCAAAAGTCCGTTGATCAGGTTTTGGCAGCTGCGCATGGTGTCTCTGACAACATGACCCATTTGAGCGGGCTGGTTGATGAGTTCCTGGACGGCGTTGCCGCTGCTTAGAACCCGCCCTGAAGTAATTTTCCCGCCGGAGTTTTCCGGCGAGTATTATTTCAGGACTTAGTTCGCACCGGTCACAACGTCCGTGTCGTCGCGCGCACCCCATTCGGACCAGGATCCGTCATAAAGGCTTACGTCCCGGGTTCCAAGAACTGTCAGCGCGAGCGTCAGGATCGCTGCGGTGACGCCGGACCCGCAGGTTGTTGTGACCGGCCGGGACAGGTCAACGCCGGCGTTTTTGAAGGCCTGCTCCAGACCATCCCGTTGTTTGAACGTGCCGTCTTCGGAAATCAGGTCCGTGAATGGCAGGTTCAGCGCATTCGGCATATGTCCGCTGCGCAAGCCCTGACGTGGTTCTGGAGCTTCTCCGGCAAATCGGGCGGCAGACCGGGCATCGAGAATTTGCCCATTTCCGGACGCACTCAAGGTTTTGACCGCAGACAGATTGGCAACCGCGCTGTGGTCGAGCCGAGCAGAGAAGTGACGTTCCGGCCGCCGGACAGGATCATCGTTGACTGGCCGGTTTTCGGTCTGCCATTTCGGCATGCCGCCGTCCAGAACATAGACGTTTTCAACGCCGAAGGTTCGGAAGGTCCACCAGACACGGGCGGCGGAATAGAAGCCAAAGTCATCATAGACGATGATGGTCTGCCCATCTCCGATCCCGAGCTTGCGCATGGCGGAGGAAAAGACGTGCGGGGCCGGCAGCATATGCGGAAGGTCGCTGTTCTTGTCGCAGATTTCATTGACGTCAAAAAACACCGCATCCGGGATATGGCTGTCCGGATAAACCGGTTTGGCGTCCGGTGTCGTTACCGGCGGCATCCAGGCATTGACGACGACCACATCCGGTGCATCCAGATGATCGGCCAGCCAGTCTGTCGAGACAAGCGGATGATAGGTCATGGGGTGTCCTTGTTTTCGTAAAGGCCGTGGCGCTTGTGCCAGTCTTCGATGGAAAGCTCTGGATATTCCGGGAAATGGTTCTGATCGGGTCCCTCGGCAACGTCAACCCAGTCCGGTTTGCTCTCCAGGAGGATGTGAACGGTCTCAGGTGGTTTCGGCAGCGGCGTATCGATGGCAGCAGCCAGCGGATGAACAAGGCCTGGCCAGCGCGGATCCCAAAGCCAGAGATGGCTGCCGCACCGTCCGCAGAACGAGCGTTCAGCGGGGCTCAAACCTGTCTCAAACTCCGCCTGATAGATCTTTCTCACCTTATGCGGATCGTGGATCTGAAGGCTCTCAGCTTCGCCCATCAGATTGATCGCATAACCACCGGCGCCGGTTGTCTTCCGGCAGACCGAGCAATAACACCGCATGTAAGGGTAGGGCGTCTTGCTCTCCAAATCGAAATGAACGGCGCCGCAATGGCAACTGCCGGATAGTTTCATGGCACTTCCTCCCAAACAGTCTCAATCGGCGAGGCGAACCCGGACCCGTCTGTTCTGTTTGCCTTTTTTCTCGCTTTTGCCGAGTTCCAGAGGGCCGATTTCAGATGTTTTGGAAACGTGGGTGCCCCCGCATGGCTGAAGATCGATATCCCCGCCGATCCGGACCAGCCGTACCCGGCCGGCACCGCGTGGCGGCTGAACGGACATCGTTTTCACAAGTCCGGGGTTGGCGTCCAGTTCCTCATCGGTGATCCACTCGAACGCGACATCATGATCGCCGCCTGCAAGTTCATTCAGTGTCTCGGCGACTTTTTCCTTGTCGAGCGCAGTGTCGCCCATATCGAAATCGAGCCGGCCTTCGCCGTCACCAATTTGACCACCGGTCACTGGAAATGGCAGCGCGACCGACAAAAGATGAAGCGCTGTATGCATTCGCATCAGCCGGTAACGGCGTGCCCAATCAATATGGGCGGTCAGTTTTGTGCCGGGCTCCGGCAGCGTCTGTTCCTCTGCCGGCACGTGGACGATCGTTGTCTTGTCGGCGTCATAAACGGTCGTTGCAATGTCGATGCGGTTGCCGTCTTCAAGCTCCAAATATCCGGTATCTCCCGGCTGCCCGCCGCCGGTTGCATAAAACACAGTTCGGTCCAGGACGATGCCGCCACGCTCGTTCACTGCCACAACATCCGCTTCACAGCTGCGCAAGTAGGCGTCATCACGGAAGAGGGGCGTGGTCATCTAAGCAACTCCTTGGAAGAAAACTGATTTTACCCAAGAGTGCACAGCCGGAGAAACGGGTCAATCCGGTTTTGGGGTGAAAAGACGCGCGCAACCGTTCAGGCGTTTGCCTTGGCGACCAGCAGCTTAAGTGCGAAGGTTCCCATGATCCCGGCGAATAGCCAGTCGAACGCGCGCATGAACGCTGGGGACGATTTGAGGAAGCGCGAAAACGCGCCCGCACCCAAAACCATCAGCACACAAATCGGCATCCCGAGCAGAACGAAATAACCACCGAAAAACAATAGCTTTGCAGCTGCATGCGGGTCGCTTGCGGACACGAATTGCGGCAGGAAGGTCACGAAGAACAGGACGATTTTCGGATTGAGAATGTTCACTCCAAGCCCCTGCAACCAGACCCGGCGGAAAGGCTGGGGTTTGCTCTCCGCGGCCTCAAGGGTGATGGATGTGCCTTTTCTGAGAGCCTGAATTGCAAGCCAAATCAAATAAGCCGCGCCGACAAATTTCAACACTGTAAAAGCAGTTGCAGAGGCTGCAAGAAGCGCAGAGATACCGATAGCGGCGAGGATCGTGTGGATGATCAACCCGGTCGTTGCCCCAAGGACTGCCGCGATTCCGGCTTTGCGTCCCTGGGTGAGCGTTTTGCTCATAAATAAGGTCATGTCCGGTCCTGGTGTGATTGTCAGGACAAGAGCTGCGGCCGTAAAGGCGACCAGAACCGAGAAAGAGGGCAGAAAGTCGGGCATTGAACACCAAAGCTTAGGCGTAAGATGACCGCACAACACCTTATCGCTCTGTCGGTGTCAAAGCATATTTGGTGAGAGCGGTCTACGCGGCCTAGACGTCCACGCGAATTGTCGCTCTCAAAATATTGCAAGGGTCGCCGTAAAGCTTTTCCAGATACGCGATTGGTGAGGGACGGGCGACGGACAATTTGGCCTCCATGATCCCGCTGTCGATCGCAAGGTTCGCATCATGCAGTTTCGCAAGGTTTCTCATGCGTGTGTTTTCAAGAAGGCACAGCATATGGATGGTCTTGATCTGTCTGGTTTGGGCGGCGCCGATCACACGTTTGAACAGGGCTTTACCGATTCCCTTTTCTTGCCAATCCCGTTCAACGACAAGCGCAAGCTCGGCTGCGCGCGGCCAACTGTTTTGCAGTTCGCGCAGTTCCACCATTCCGCGTAACTCATGGTCAGGAAAAGCGCCATACCCTATTGCGCCAGCTGAGAGAATGGTTTCGGCATATTGATCGACAAAACCGTCACTGACCTTGCCGGCAAACCTCAGCCGCCGGGTGTCGCTGTCAAGTCTTTGAAAATGTTCGGTGAGCCTGTCGAGGTCAGACTGCCACAGGCGTCTGATGCCGGGATGAGAAACAGCTAAGTTGTCGTTCATTTAAGGACCCTCTGTGTCTGCCGGTGTTCCGGCAATGAAAGTGTCCTCCCTGGAATCAAAGGTTAGTGCTGCAATGCGGCATAAACAGGGTCAAATGGTTTTGGTGCTGTGCGTTGGCCTTTAAAGGATCGGAGACAGCAGCCGGGCGCCTTGGGCGAAAACCTGGAAAATGTAACTGCGTGACTGGAAGGCATCCGGCCAGGTGAGGCGGGACTGCGCGAAATCTTCTACCAGCATCTTCTCCACCTTCGAAATCAGCCGTTCATGGGTAAACCAGAGCGTGAGTTCAAAGTTGATCTGGAAGGACCTGTTGTCGAAATTCACCGTGCCGATGGACACAAGATCATCGTCAAGCAAGGTCACCTTTTGATGGAGGAAGCCGTCCGTGTAACGGTAGATCTTAACGCCACGCTGGACGAGTGAATCCTCATATGCATGACTTGCGAGCCAAACTGTCCAATGGTCGCGTTTTTCCGGTAGGAGAATGCGGACATCGACCCCGCGCATAGCGGCTGCGGCAAGTGCCGTTTGCACATCCAAAGACGGCACCAGATAAGGTGTTGTGATCCAAAGGCGATGTTTTGCTTGCGCTGCGGCTTCAACAAAAGCAATCGCGCATTCTTCCAGTTTGTCAGCAGGACCCGTTGGCATCACCAACACGGACTCATCGCCCGGCATGGGAATTTCGCTCACCTGCGGCAGATCGATGTGATTGCCGCTCGCCCAGAGCCAGTCTTCCACAAATGACAAGGCGCAGGCGACTGCTGCCGGCCCTTCGATTCTCACATGGGTGTCACGCCAACGGCCAAACCGTTTGCTCCGCCCGACATACTGGTCCGCAACGTTGTGTCCGCCGACAAATGCTTCGCGGTAATCGATGACAACCAGTTTTCTGTGATTGCGATAATTGAGCCGCATTGGCCCCAGAACCCGCAGATATTTGTGGTTTTCATTAAAGCCGCAAACCTTTATGCCCGCGTCCGTCAGGCGTTTGATATATTTGTTGGAAAGCGAATGACTGCCGACATCATCATAGAGAAAGTAAATTTCCACCCCGTCCTTGGCCCGTGTGATCAGCGCGTCGGCCATCTCCCGGCCAAGGGCATCATCGTGTATTGCAAAGAACTGAAAAAAGATGACGCTTTCCGCCCGGGCGATCCCCTCCTTGATCGCGGTGAAGGTTGCGTCGCCGTCGATCAGAAGTTCTGATGTGTTGCCTGCAAGAAACGGTACACCGGCAACTCGGGAAAGCACGGGCCAATCCCGCGTTTCGTCGTGGTCTGTGAGACCAAGTTCATCGGCCCGGCGCGCTCGTTCGCTGCGGCCAAGTGTAATTTGTATCTTCGCGTAGTCTGAAAAGGACCGCCACCCGAACACAAAGTAGAGCGGGACCGTGACATAGGGAATGAAAAACAGGGACAGGAGCCAGGCAACCGAACCTTGTGAGGTGCGCGAGTACATAATCTCGCGAACCGCACAAATAACTGCTGTGATGTAAACAACCGCAAGCGCACCTGCGACCAGCCCCAGGTTGTTTGCCACCATATCAACGACGGTTATATCCGTGGCTGCATCCTGGATCACGCGCCTTGTATCGGCGATGCCGGTTTGAAGTGCAGGATCATGGGTCGACATGACTGGACTGGCTCGGTCCCCTCCTCATTCTAAGTTATGCGAAGGGCGGTTTCAGGTCGACTGCGCGCTCAAGCCAACTAGGCACCGGCAGGTTCTTGGCCCGCAGAAACTCTGGATTATAGAGTTTTGATTGGCTGCGGGTGCCATGATCACAGAGGATCGTCACGATCGTATGGCCCGGGCCCATTTCCTTTGCCAAGCGCCGTGCGCCAGCCAGGTTGATCGCAGACGAGCCGCCGAGCAGGAGCCCTTCTTTTTCGGCAAGATCAAAGACAAGCGGCAGCGCTTCCTCATCGGGGATCGAATATGGATGATCGACCTTGATATCGCCGACAATTACCGTTGAGCGTCCAAGTCCAATGCCTTCTGCAATCGAACCGCCGTCGGTTGCCTTCGCTTCACCGTCCCTGAAGAGGTGATACATGCCAGCACCCAACGGGTCTGCGCATCCAATGGTAATGCCCGGCTTTTGCTCGCGCAGATACGTGGAGACGCCTGCAAGTGTTCCGCCGGAGCCGACAGCACAAATAAACCCGTCAATTTCGCCGGCGGTCTGAGCAAGGATTTCCGGACCCGTTGTCATGTAGTGGGCCTTGCGATTGTCCAGATTGTTCCACTGGTCTGCAAACAAAACACCGTTCGGCTCTGTCTTGGCCATCTCTTCGGCAAGGCGGCGTGCCACGTGCTGGTAGTTGTTCGGATCTTTGAAGGGTTTGGCTGGAACCTCGAGAAGTTCTGCGCCGCACATGCGCAGCATATCCTTCTTTTCCTGTGTCTGGGTTTCGGGAATGACGATGACGGTCCGATATCCACGGGCGCTTGCAACCAGTGCAAGGCCGATGCCGGTGTTCCCCGCTGTCCCTTCAACGATGACACCGCCGGGCTTCAAATCGCCGCGCGCTTCAGCCTCCAGGATCATTTGACGGGCCGGGCGGTCCTTGACGGATTGTCCCGGGTTCATGAACTCGGCCTTGCCGAAAATCTCACAACCGGTTTCTTCGGACAGGCCCTTGAGGCGGATAAGCGGCGTATTGCCGATGGCATCGACGACAGATGCGGACACAGACATTCAATTGATCCCGACAGAGTGGACAGCGGAGCGCTGTTCCTTAGATTTCGTAGTGCGTTCAGCGCCGACGCTAACGGCACCGATAGGTCTTATCAAGCAAGCAATGTAAGTGTTTAACTGCGGATTGCTACACACAAAAATCGATATTTTTGGCGCTGTAAGCGTTTTCATTAAAAGTACTGCCTGAGTTGTTCTTCAGATCCCCTAGATCCGAAGGAAAAATCAGCTTATCTAGTTATGCAAATGATCCAGATACTGAATCGAGCCGTAGGTGAAATGTAATCTGGAAGCAAAAGGTAAGCATGAGATACGACATGGAAAAGCACGTGACCGGAATGGATGAGTTGTTGGCTGGATACGCAGCCGGAACACTTACGTATCCGGCTCAAGCTCTGATTGGTGCTCACTTGGAATTGAGCGGCCAGAACCGAGGCTATGTCCATTCTCTTGAGACTCTCGCCAGCACGGGTCTTGCTGACAGTGACCCTGTTGAATTTTCTGATCGCGATTCTGCTTTGGCCGCGATTTTTGACAGTGAAGAGCCGATTCGGGATGTAGGGTCAGTGCGTCAGTGTGCGGCTGATAGTGGTGTTCCGGAGTCTCTCCGCTCGATCATTGGCCCGTCGATGGACAGTGTTGCCTGGAAAACACTTCTTCCGGGGGTGAAAGAATGTAAACTCGGCGAGATTGATGGCTGCGATGCCAGCCTCATATGGGTTCGGGCAGGGCGCGCAATGCCGTCACACACTCACCACGGCACTGAACTCACCCTTGTTCTCCAGGGCGGCTTCAAGGATACCGATGGTCACTATGTGACCGGTGATGTCGCCTTCGCTGACGACGACGTTGATCATCGCCCGATTGCAGATGACGGCGACGATTGCATTTGCTTCGCAGTAACCGCTGGGCGCCTGGAACTGACTGGGCCGGTTGGCCGCTGGTTCGCACCTTTCATGCGCGGATAAGCAAACCATTTCTCCTGTCTTTGCGTATAGATAGCACAGACCTAAGGAGACATCATTGTCCATAGTGAGTTACGTAGCAGCCCCGTCCGACGGGGCTGTTTGGATTACGGGTGCAAGTTCCGGTATTGGCCGGGAACTGGCGTTGGAGATGGCACGAACCGGCTGGACGGTGGCCGTCACAGCGCGCTCAGAAGATGCCTTGGCGGAGCTTAAAGACGCCGCATCTGGTTTTTCTGGTTCCATTCAGGTTTATGCTGGCGATGTGAGCGATACTGCACTGATGGCGGCGCACTGCGAGTCCATCACGACCGAACATGGCCTTGCATTGGTCGTCGCAAACGCAGGTATCTATTTGCCGCAAGATGGCCTGGATGGAGCTGCAGAAGCCTACCGGAAAACTTTCGATGTGAACCTGATGGGCACTGTAAATGTCGTTCTGCCGGCCATCAATGTGATGAAAGCTGCAGGGCAGGGGCAGATCGCTATCGTGTCATCAGTTGCAGGTTATCGCGGGCTGCCTACTTCTGCGGCCTATGGCGCCAGCAAAGCCGCGCTGTTCAATTTCGCGGAAAGCCTGCGGTTTGATCTCGAGCGTGCCGGAATTCGTCTGCAAGTCATCAGCCCGGGATTTGTCGACACACCTGCCACCAAATCGAATCCGTTCCCGATGCCACACCTGATTTCACCGCAAGAGGCTGTCAGGGGGATCATGGACGGACTTCAGGACCGGAAGCGCTTTGAGATCTCGTTTCCAAAGGCGTTTGTTCGTCAGTTGAAGGCGATCGAGTTTTTGCCGTTCAACCTCTATTACAAGCTGGTTCGCAAAACGACTGGCTGGGATCAGAAGGGTGAGGCGTAAGCCTCCAGAAATTGTTCGGTAAGCCCCTTGGCCATCATGGGCATCTTCAATGGCTACCTTTGATATTGATGACCTGTATTCCATGTGCATTTGCAACCGTTGAAATAATCCTACAAATGCAAACGAGCGGTGCAGCTTAATGCTACACCGCTCATTTGCTTTTTAAGTAAGCTCAACTGACCGCGTCAGGTCGCCTTTTCATAAACCAGCTGCCTAACGTCGATGTTGCCAGCACGGAAACCGGCTTCGCAGTAGTGCAGATAGAACTCCCACAGCCGTTTGAACCGTTCGTCAAAACCCATCGGACGTATTTGAGGCCAGGCAGTGCGGAAACGTTGTCGCCATTCTAGAAGCGTGCGCGCGTAATCCTGCCCGAAGATTTTCTGATCTTTCAGATCAAGGCCAAGTGACTTGCCGATTTCTGCCAGTTTTCCGGGAGGTGGAAGCATGCCGCCCGGGAAAATATAGCGTTGAATAAAGTCAGTGCCCGACCGGTAGTCCTCGAACATCTGATCCTGGATCGTGATGATCTGCAGTCCCGCCTTGCCGCCCGGCTTCAGACAGTCCGACACTTTCTCAAAGTAGGTCGGCCAGTATTTCTCGCCGACAGCCTCGAACATTTCGATCGAGGCAATCCGATCATAAACGCCTTTTTCGTCGCGATAATCCTGAAAGACGATTTCGACCTTTTCATTGAGACCGGCCTTGAAGATCCGTTCTCTGGCGTAATCATATTGCTCGCGAGAGATCGTCAGGCCTCGGACATTCGCCCCGACCGTTTTGGCAACGTGCTCTGCAAAGCCGCCCCAACCGCAGCCGATTTCCAAAACGGAGTGTCCAGGTTCGATCCCGGTCTGGCGAACAAGCGAAGCGTATTTTTCAAACTGCGCTTGTTCCAGGCTATTGGTTTCATTGCTGAAGATGGCAGACGAGTAGGTCATCGAAGGATCGAGCCACTCTTGATAAAACGCATTTCCCAGATCGTAGTGCGCCGAGATATTGCGTTTGGAACCGCGCTTGGTGTTTGCGTTTAGCCAATGACGGAGCGATAGCAGCAAACGGGTGAGTGGGCGGCCACGCAAGGCCTCCAAGGTGGACGCTTGATTGAGCGCAAAGATCTCCAGGAAAGTCGTGACATCCGGAGATGACCAATACCCGGCCATGAAGGCTTCACCGACACCTACATCGCCGCCTTTGACGGCCATAGTGAAAAATTTCCAGTTATGGATTTTCAAAACGCCGTCGGGCCCAGGTTCCGTCCCATTGATCCGGAACATGCGCCCGTCCGGAAATGTGACGTTGAGTGTTCCATAGCGGATATTGACTGCCAGGTTTGCCGCCATGCGCGCAAGCCGCGGCGTCCCTTTGAGTTGCGTGCGGAGATTGTCCTCGGACAACACAATAGGCCCATTCATGCCGAACCCCTTGAAATGTTGTTTGTTGTTTCTTGCCAAAGTTCCGAAGCTGTGCTCCGGCCCGCGCTGTCGTCCCTACCATCATTCGCAGGCCGCGGATGAAATGGTACACGCTTGCGCCAAATTTTAAAGGCTTGCCAATGAATGGCGGCCATCACCTTGAAGGTCAAAAGTGGAACCCGTGCAAAAGCGCGCATCAAAGACCAAGAGGTCAAGGGTTCCTGTGTGCCGGAAAAGGTCGCTGACAGCAATGGACCTGTGTCGTCCGTCTCAAGGATCCGGACCCGTACCGCTTTGCCCGGCGGCAGCATTCGAAAGTGATAATGCTGCTGCATGCTGATAAACGGCGACACGTAAAATTCTTTGCGCTGAGCCTGGCGAACACCGGCATCGCTGATCTGCCCGTCGCGCACCGGCCCGACATACGTGTGAAGACCTCCGAACGTGTTGCGGACCTCATAGACAAGTGCGGTCGGGTGGCCGTGCTCATCATAAGCATAATAGACGCTGAGTGGATTGAAACCGTAGCCTAAAAGCCGGGGGTAGGCGAGGAGCACAATGCGGTGGGCCCGCGCCAAACCTTCTTTTTCCAACAAGCTGTCGATGTGTTTTCTGAGCGAGCTTCCGTCTCGCGGCCCATGATCTTTTTCATGGAAGGAGAGCAGGTTGAACCCGTTGATAGACAACATCCAACTCATTTTTGAGGCTTCTTTCAACCGATCGATATCGATCAGAAGATTGAAAACGTCATAAGAGAACCGGTGCTGTTTTGGTTTCATGCGCTGGTGCATGACAGTGCCATTGTAAAGCGCTGCCGCAGCTTCCGGCGCGGGACCATTGTCCGACATCCTGTTTGTGGCAGGTGCGGGTGTCATTCAGCGGCTTCCAGCATCACCGGCTCTTGGCGCTCGCGTTCCCATGGCAGAACAGCCCCCAACGCCTTTGCTACGTTGAGACCGGATGCCAATCCGTCCTCGTGGAAGCCATGACCGTTCCATGCGCCGCAAAACCAGGTGTTGTTCACACCCTGGATCTTGCTGATCTGCTGCTTGGCTGCCAGGGCTTTGGCATCAAACTGCGGGTGGTCGTAGATGTATTTGGCAAAGGTCTTGTCTTCGCTCGGTGCCTGGAACGGATTGAGCGTGACAAAGACCGGCTTGGAGCGGTCAAGGTTCTGCAGCCGGTTCATCCAATAAGACACCGTTACATCGCGTGTTTCACCCGCCTCGCGGTCCGACATGTAATTCCAGGATGCCCAAACCTTTTTCTTCTTGGGCATCAGGCTTACGTCCCGGTGCAAATAAACCTCGTTCGCACGGTACCGGATTGCGCTCAATATCTCCCGCTCTTCCGAGCTTGGATCGCCGAGCATCGCAAGGCTTTGATCTGAATGGCTGGCCAGTATGACGTGATCGAATGTATCGGTATGACCCGTCTCATCACGAACAACGACTTTGCCATCTGTTCTGAGGATTTCCGCAACCGGGCTGCCAAGACGCATCTTGTTCGCAAACGGCTCGGTGAGCTTCTTCACGTAGTTGCGGCTGCCACCCGACACCGTCCGCCACAACTGACGGTCGAAAGACAGTAGCCGATGATTGTCGAAGAACGCCACGAAGCTCTCGGCTGGGTAGGCGCGCATCTCGTTAATTGGGGTCGACCAGATGGCGGCGCCCATGGCAAGCAGATAATCGTTGATGAAACCGCTGGAATAGCGCTCCGCCTCCAGATAGCCACCAAGTGTTTGGCCCGCGAGCCGACCTGAGTTCAAGTCCGCGACGGCTTGTTTGTTGAAGCGGAAGATGTCCCGAAGCATTTTTAAGAACCGCGGCGAGACGATGTTCTTGCGCTGCGCGAACACGGCGTTCAAACCGTCGCCGCACCACTCCAATTTGCCGCGATCCGCTGACAGCGAAAAACTCATGTCGCTGATCTCGGTTGCAACACCCAGGTGGTCGAGTAAGGCTGTGAAATTCGGATAGTTGAGCTCGTTATAGACAATGAAGCCTGTGTCGACGCTCATCGGGGTGCCGTCGTAGTCGATATCGGCCGTTGCGCTGTGGCCACCTGGACGGTCTCTTTTCTCGTAAAGAATAACATCGTGGTGGCTGTTAAGTGCCCATGCAGCACTGTTTCCGGAAATACCCGAGCCGATGACGGCAATCCGCATGTTAAATCCTTTGGCTTGGCAGGGCCGCCTAAATCCCAGCGTTGGGAAGCCCAGTCGGTTGGTCAGTTGCTATTCAAGACGGTCTACGGGGGAGTTTAAAGTGCGGATCACGCAGGGCAATGAATTTCCTATGAAAATTCAATTCGAGACAAAGGTGTGTTGAAAATCAAGAGACAACCCGCCGCTGTTCGCGGCGCGGACTTTCAAAGGGTGTTGGTTCCGGGCACTCTTGCGTGGCCAAGGGGGCGCGGCCCGCTCTGACGAGCGGACCGCATCAACCTGTTCGCGGGGACTATGGCGATCAGGCTTGAAGCGTGTCGACCAGCCAGGTCCATGCGACCTTTACCTGACTTGTAGCGGCGTTGAAGAACGCAACAACCCGTTCCCAAACTGTCTGGCCAAAGTCGGCGATTTCGAGCATCGTGCCCTTACGAACGGGCTCGTCCGATGTTTCGATCAATTCAACTGCTGCAGCGTTGCCGCCATCGTTGATGACCCGCCGGGTTACAACAAGTGCGCCTTCGGTCACGAGACGAGATTCATCCTTTTCCGCAACCAATGTCTGTGGATCCAGCGCATTGACCACGACCGCGCGTCCATCCGGCAACAGATGGGTTTCGTTGGTGCTGACTTCAGAATCGTAAATCACTTCACCATAAGAATCGATCAGTTCAACCCAAACGACGTCGCGGCCGTTCAAGTGCACTTCTCCGACCCAAATGGTCAGTTCGCTCTCAAGCGGATCTTTTTGATCCAGGCTCGCAGAGGCGACTGTTACCTCAAGGCTGTCTTCTGGCAGCGTAATCGTTTCTTGCGGCAAAGGACTGGCTGCCGCGCTTCCCGCAAACGCGAGGATGAGGCCAAGCGCAAACGCTCCTGCTTTGGTATTCCGTTGCATGATCGCCTCCCAAGGCTAATACAACTCAATTTACCGCGCTTTGGGGCCTTGTGATCCTGGTCCGTTTTGGAATTCTTGACCAAATTCTTTTTGTTTTTCGTCTTTTAGCGTGAAAGCGCCCCTATATGCGCAGCCACTATTTCGCCATTATCGCACCACAATCTGGTGAATGGGTGTAATAAACATCACAAATGTGCCTGTTTCTGGCTACTTTCCGTTAATAGGTGTGTCTTAATCGCCTCAGTGCAAGAAAAATCACGCTGACGTGATGTTATCTTCATTGTAAGTATTGCGGATAAATTCTGCGGTCTGTCGAGTCTGTTGCAGATTGGCAACGAAAAAAGCCGGTTTTTGAGCAAAAAACCAGCAGGCTTCTTTCTGAATTAAATGAATATGAGCATTTGCCACTCTGGCCTCTGCGGAAGGTTAAGGTGTGTCGTTTTATCCAACTTTCTGCCTTGTTGGAGTGATTATCAAAAATTACGAGAAAGAATTTAAAGTTGATTCAAACTATGAATTAATAAATGCGTAATTCATTGGGTTCTCAATTATGTTGTGAGACCAAGTTCCAGATAGATTGCCAATAAAGGTAAGGGAACATGAAATACGCAGATCTTAAGTCATTAGTAAAAATACTGCCAATACATGCTGTATTGGTTGGAGGTATTTCACTTTCATCTGCGGCACTGGCAGATACCGTAATTGTTGGCGTTGAAGATCTAACCTACTACCCGCATTACACGATGGAAGGCGGGGAGTATGGTGGTTTTGGACGTGCGCTGCTGGATGCGTGGGCGTCGGATAACGGACACACGCTGAAATATGAGGCGTATCCGATCAAGCGCTTGATGGAAAACCTGGTCGAAGGCACGATCGATATCAAATATCCGGACAATGCCTACTGGTCGGCGGATCTGAAGGACGGCAAGCCGGTGGTCTATTCCGACAAGGTGGTGGAATACATCGACGGGGTCTCGGTCACGCCGGACAATGTCGGCAAAGGCATGGACACGGTCAAGAAACTGGGCACAGTACGCGGCTTCACACCTTGGTCCTTGATCGATTTGACATCATCAGGTGCCGTTGAGTTGTCGGAAGTGAAATCCCTGGATGGTCTGATCAAGCAAGCCATAAACAACCGTATTGACGCTGCTTATGCCAACGTTGCGGTCATTCAATACCAGCTGGGGGAAATGGGGCAGCCGAATGCGCTCTCGTTCGATCCGGATCTCAAGCATACCCGCGACTACTATTATGCCAGCACGACAACAAAGCCGGAGTTGATTGCGGACTTTAGTTCCTGGATGGCCGAAAACGCTGACAAGGTCGCGGAATTGAAAGCTCAGTACAAAGTGAACCTGGACTGATCGACGGCAGTCCATGACAGGGCGGGGCTGGCGGTTTCCGTCAGTCCTTGATTTTTGCGTTTTCGAACGCTCAAGACTCAATAGCGGACGCGCCTGACGACCGATTGTGCGTCGATCTGATCAATTGCATGTTTTTAGATGCCCGACCTGAGACATAGGTAACAAAACGTTCCGGACACATGGGTCACACTTTCCGTTTTGTGGGAGGTGTCGATGCCGTGGAAAGAGGTGTCCAAAGTGGAGGAGCGTCTACGTTTCGTCGCCCGTCTTCTGGATGGTGAAGGCATGAGTGCCGTCTGCCGGGAGTTCGGGATCTCGCGCAAGA
>Ga0189284_100427_pt1 | contig 19474 bp, 15 predicted proteins | sample N32C7minimetaG_FD_130314 | JGI IMG/M metagenome (GOLD analysis project Ga0189284, IMG submission 130314) | Marine microbial communities from the Costa Rica Dome - N32 C7 mini metaG | ecosystem: Environmental > Aquatic > Marine > Oceanic > Photic zone | place: Costa Rica: the Eastern Pacific...
AACAACGGTTCGGATAACATCCCAATAATCACATTATACGAATGAAAAGGCTCAAAAAAGCGTTTAAAAGCGGTTTCTGCTCGTTCGTCCTAACAATACCCTCGTTCGGATAATATTATGTTAGGCAACTTTTCCAATTATAAATACCATGCTATGAAACGAACACTACTATTTTCTTTCTTGATCTTATTTTTAAGTACAGACATTCTATATGCTCAAGATTTTATTCAAGAGGATATTGGTGATTCTAAAAAAGAAGAAAACCCAATTGACAGCCTTTATATCCCCGTAGATGATTGGGTTGGGAAAGAGGTAATTTTTCTTCCAAAATCTAAAGCTCTGCAAGAATTTGGTTATAGAGTCAGCAATAAAAAAAGCGAGTTTCCGGTGAATCTACTGATTACAATGAATTGGTGGGAAAAATAGCTACAGTGATAGACATAGAAGGTGCTTCTTCTGATTATTTCCAAACAATGACCTTAGAGCTGGAAAACGGAAAAAAATATTACACAAATGTAATGGATGGAACTGTCAGTGATATTGCACTAATTAATGATATTAAAATTGCCAGAGAACGATACTTGGGGAAAACTCTTTGGTACATGGGAAATTACCGAGGGGAAGCTTTTGATTTAGTAATCAATACTTATAATTCAGAAAACGATGAATTTGGTGAAGTCCAAGTTTCCAAACTTCAACCACTAACAGTAGAAAATATCGTTGCCGGTTGGGGAGATAACCGACCTGTACGATTTATTTTGGAAACAAAGGATGGCGAAACAGGGTTTATGGATATTAATTTTTCAGGCAGTAATACCACTAATTCTGGAAGGTATTTATACAGATTTGAAGATTTTTTCTCGGAAGTAAATCCCAGAAATATTTATGACTGGTCAGAAGAAATTTGGGAAGCTATTGAAAAAGCAGAACCAAAAATTGGCATGACAAAAAACCAATTAATTTTGGCTATCGGAAAACCAACTTCTATAAACAATACGACCACTGAAGTTACACGGTCTGAGCAGTGGGTTTATGAAAGAAGCTCATTCTACGGGTATGTTTATTTCGAGAATGGAAGATTATCAGCTATTCAAGATTAGAACCTATCCAATTTTGTTGCTTTTCCTTCGATTACAAGGTTCACAAAGTAACTGAATATTTCTATACGTATTTGAACCACCTTTTGAATATGGAATAATATGGTCGAATTCGAGATTTCTGTTGCTGCCACATATTACACACTGTCCGCCATCTCTGTTCCAAACCAGATCTTTAACTTTTTGGGATATTCCACGAGCGGGGGTATCCCCTTCAGTATTTGCATATTGTGGCAGCTTGAAAACGGTATCCAAATCTTTTAAATCTGCTCCACGTTCAAGCGCTGAAATAATTTCCTTTTCTTTGAATTCAAGAAATTGATCATAACTCAAATCGAATAATTGTTGCAAAGCAACTTTATGAAGAGCCTCATTCTGATCAATTTTGTCATCATCTCTATATATCCTAATAAATTGGCGATTCAGAATATCTTCAACTTCATCATATCGGAATTTATAAAAGTCCCCCTCTTTAATTTGAAAAATTGTTTTTAAAAGCTGAACATTTGTTTTTTCGTTCTCTGTCAAAATATGATCATTTAAAATCAGATTGATATAAACGATTAATAAATCGAGCAATTCTTCTTTAATGTCCTGAATTTTTGCAATTTCATATTCCTTTAAAACTGCATTAAGGTTTTCAACATCGAGATTTTCGTTATAAACCAATTCAGAAATATCACTGATATATTCGCTGAAAGTCTCGATAGACATTATAATCCCGAAAGCCTCATGAAGCTCTAAGTCATTTTTGGGTAAATAGGATTTTTCCATAATTCAAATTGTTCGCAGTACAGAGAGTTATAAATTTGAGGTCATTGAGCATCAATATAATGAAGAAAATAGTCTCTTGGTTTAAAGAGGCTAAGTACCAATAAAAACAATATAAAGTTGCCTAACAATGCGTTTTAAATCGGACGCGGACGGAGTGCGATGGAAACTTGTTTCTAAGAATTTAATTTTGCTACTTCAAAAGAAATCATAATCCCCGCGCCGTTTAAACGCCGGGTCGTTAGCAACAAAATAGGAGGGTAACATGACACAATATATTGACGGTTTTGTACTCCCGGTTCCACGAATTCATCTAAATGAATACAAGAGTGTGGCTGAGAAAGTAGCCGAAATTTGGAAAGAATATGGTGCACTTGCTTACTTCGAGTATGTCGGAGAAGATTTAAAATTGGAAGGCACACGTTCTTTCATTGAAGTTGTGGATTTGAAAGAAGATGAAGTAATTGTATTTGGTTGGGTTTTGTTTCCTTCGAAAGAGACTCGTGATTTAGCAAACAAACAAGTTCCCAACGACCCAAGGATGGCAGAATTAATCGCCCCGTTGACCGACCCTAAAAGATTGATTTTTGATGCTGAGCGAATGGTGTATGGAGGCTTCCGATCGTTCGTTCAATCATCAAGTCAAAGCGCCGTATAACATTTTTAAAAAGGACAGTTTTATTGAAATTCCGGTATGGAGAAATTAAACTTTAGTACCTCATCATGTCTACTTCATATAAACTATGTATTATATTTGAACTGAACAGATGATGATTTAGACTATGAGTGCAAAACAATATTTCAAGTATGCTTTTCTGAGTCCACTCATACTTCCTTTTATAATGTTGTCATTTGAAACATTGATAAATTCATTTACCAGCTGGGATATAAGTCAACTAACCGGGTTCCTGCTAATGACAGTAACTTTTGGTGGGATTCCCTATCTGATCTTTTTAGTGGGCTTTTATCGATGGATAAAGGATAAAAATAAGAATCAAATTCCGCTTGATAAGCTTTTTCCCAAGCTCTGATATGTTTAGCTCGATAAAGACTTAAGATATCATTTGGACATCCTACAAAATTCCCCAAATCAACCGGCCGGCCATAGCTACCGCAAGTATCGCAAAGCCCCACTGCAAGTATTTTCTTTTGATCTTTTGGTTGAGAAAAGCTCCGCCAAATCCACCTATCAATCCACCTATGGCCAGAGGGAAGGCCGCTCCAAAGTCAACATATCCTATTGAAAATTCGGTGATTCCTGAAACGGCTCCGGGTTCGAGTGCAAGCTGAACCCAGCCGGAAGTTACCATCAGGATCATAGCAAGATGGGAAACGCTGACTGCTTTTTTAAACGGCTGATGGTAGAATAGATTCATGATAGGCACCATCACCCCGCCCCCGCCAACTCCTGCAAGGGCAGCTACAAATCCGCCACATCCTCCCGTAATAAAAGATTGCCTGATCTTCAGCGGTTCATACTCCCGATCATATTCATTCTCTTCGTCTTTACCCCTGCCAAACATCATGTACGCCACATATAGCAGCATGACCGAGAAGAAAATCACGAATTCAGTTCGGCTGTAATACGGTGAGGTGATCACAAGTTTCCCCAGATATACTCCCAGAACCCCCATCATTCCGAGCTTAAGACCTTCTCCCCAAAACATGTTATCCTGCACATATTGTCGCACAATACTTCCTGAAGCGGCAATGAAGGTACAGAATAACCCTGAGGCTACCGTCCAAAGTACCGGATTTTCAACACCAGCTTCCTCAAACAAAAAGAAAAGAACCGGGGTGAAAATGATGCCGCCGCCTATACCCAGCAATCCGGCAAGAATTCCCGCTGTCAATCCTACTAATAAAAGAATGAGGAGCTCAGCCAACGGTGATCTCCCCTTTTAAATAGGTCACCGCTGAACCGGAAATTTCCACCCGATCTCCTTTTATTGTGCAGATCAGGTCGCCGCCTCGCGTAGAGATCTGCCGGGCTTTCAATTCCTCTTTACCCAGTTTCTTACTCCAGTATGGCGTGCTTTTGGTATGAGCCGAACCCGTGACCGGATCTTCATCCACTCCCGATTGCGGGGCAAAAAACCGGGATACAAAATCAACCTTATCACCGGGTGCCGTGACGATGACCCCGCGGGCTTCCACTTCACTCAGCATTTTAATATCCGGGTTAAGCGCTGCCACTTCTTCTTCCGAATTTAAAACTACCATATAATCATCTGATTTATAGACTTCATCCGTTTTCGGAATTCCCAGGGCCTGGAACAGTACGTCGGGTGCTTCGGCTTTTTCCATATGATCTGCGGGGAAATTCATCAGAAGCCGGCCATCTTTTTTACCTACGGTTAGCAAACCGCTTCGGGTCCGGAACACGATCTCGTCTTTGGAGAAGCCCGGTTCTGAAAAAAGCACATGAGCTGTTGCAAGCGTAGCATGTCCGCACAGGTCAACTTCTATCGTGGGAGTGAACCATCGTAACCGATAACTGTTTCCTTCTTTCACAAAAAATGCCGTTTCGGAAAGGTTGTTTTCAGCAGCGATGTTCTGCATTAGCTCGTCCGGCAACCATTCCTCCAGAGGAACCACAGCCGCCGGGTTTCCGGCAAATAATTCAGATGTAAACGCATCAACTTGATAGATCGATAAATTCATGGTGTACTAATTTCTGATTCAAAATTTAAAACCGGGATACTTTAACGTGTTAAGACTTATCTCCCCCTTTTTAATTTTAAATTTTTAGTTTTGAAGTATTTAGGAATGTATGAGCATTTAGCAACTAATTAAACCCTTAACTGTTAAGCCCGTTCCACCAGATTCTAATTCGCATCTGCACTTCATACTGTGTTATCTTTGCGGCGATCTAAGCTACTATTCACTAATAATTACCTATGAGATATCTATCAACACTACTATTATTATTCCTGGTAATCGAAACCCCAAAAGCCCAGATCAGGGCTGAGCTTGATTCCATTGATGTCACCGCATCAAGGATCACAACCTCTATTTCCGAAAGTGGAAAAAATGTGTCGGTGATCACTGCTGAAGATATCGGCGAAATGCCGGTTCAGTCAGTGGATGATCTGCTTCGGAGTCTTCCCGGCATCAACATAAACGGACGTGCAGGGTTTGGCGTACAAGCCGATGTTGGAATTCGCGGCAGCACCTTTTCGCAGGTGATGTTTTTGTTGGATAACACGCCGTTGAATGACCCGCTTACCGCTCACTTCAATACCAACATTCCGGTTGCTCTTTCTGAGATCGCGCAGATCGAGTTGATCCGTGGCCCGGCCAGTACTTCTTTTGGAGCAGATGCCGTTGGCGGTGTGGTTCATATAAAAACCAAAGCATACATGATGAAAGAGGTTGCAGCCACAAAAAAACTTCAAACCCGAACGAATGTCGATATTTCAGCCGGAGAAAATAACCTTCGCATCATTGATGCAACCGCGGGTGTTGCCAAAAAGAATATACGCTTCAGTACGTCTTTCCGCACTGCCACTTCCGATGGTGAACAATTCTCAAATCCCGGTTTTGAAGAAGGTGTGTCTTCTAAAGAAAACTACAATACCTATTTCGATATGATGAATCTCTCGGCTGCTTTGTCTATTAATTTAGATGAAAACTGGAATTGGTATGTCCGTTCAGGGCTGGAAAATCGTGATTTTAATGCCCGGTATTTTTACACCCGAAGTATCTATGATGAATCTACCGAACAGATTGACAGCCGCTGGGCACTTTCTGCTCTCACCTTTGAGAAGAAAAATCATCGCTCGGAGATCAATTTCTCGTATCGGGATGTGGAGGATGTCTTTGATTTCAATCCCGCTATAGCCCCCGCAAATGTTCATGAAACGGGTTCTTTATTTCTGAACGCTTCTCACCAATATGAGCTGAATTCCGATCAGCTCATCTCCGTGTCAGAATCACTGAATTACATGCGATTTATGATCGGTGGACAAATTTTGAATAAACAGATTGAAAGCACCGACCGCGGTGATCATGAAAATACTTCATGGGGAGTGTATGGGATTCATACCATGAACTATGATTTTGGATTGAGCGTGACTTCCAGCCTTCGCCTTCAGTTCAATCCGATCAGCGATCTTACCTTTTTACCACAAATCAGCGCTGCTTATGATCTTGGAACCATAAATTTCAGAACCTCCATAGGGCGGGCCATTCGTGAAGGCGATTTCACCGAGCGGTACATTTCCTCTGAAATTCCAAACCTGACACCCGGACGAAATATTGGTAATCCCGATCTGCTTCCTGAAGAATCCACCACTTTTGATCTCGGCTTCGACTGGACTCCGGCCAATAATCTGAGATTCTCCCCCACTTTCTTCTACCGAAGTTCATCTAACCTGATCGACTACGCCCTGACGAATTCTGATAACATCGATAATGCCGATAACCTTCAATCTAATGAAGAGTATTTTTATGCATCCAATATCTCAGAATCGGATGCGATCGGAATTGAGTTGATTTCATCTTTTACTACTGAATTGGGGACGAACACCACCTTACGAACAGAACCGGGATATACCTACGTCAAAACCACAAGTAACCAAAACACGGTTTCCAGATATATCGCCAATCACCCCTCACACCAGGTTAGTTTTGATCTTTCCCTGAACGCCGGGAGTCTTTCCATTCAATCACAGTCTATGTACAATGTCCGTTCGGAAGAAGCCGCAGCCTTGATCAATGCCGAAGTTCCAGACGAATATTTCCTGAGCAACTTGAAGGCAGGATACAAACCATTCGGCAATGACTTCCAGATCTACATCCAGATCCTGAACGTTACCAATACTCAATACCAGGAAATACTCGGAGCCCCTATGCCGGGAAGGTGGACCTTGGGCGGGGTTAAATACAGCCTTTAAGTATAATTAAAGCTTGATTGGATGCATGAATATGTAAATGCATATTCATGCGTTTTTTATTTAGTCTAACGCTAATTTAATATAATCGTTTTTGTTAAAGCCTTTGAGTTAGGGGCAGATGGACTTGGAGCCATCAGACCGAGGAGCTGGTTACACATTCCCGGATTCGATCTGATGGATTACCCATCTGATCGATGATACAGGCGCAGGATGTTGGATTAGGATAAGGAAAAGACGTAGAAACCCAATTCAAACAAACGGTCAGATGGACTTGGGGCGTCAAGCCGTGCCTCAAAAGGCTTTAACAAGGACGATTATCTCGAACTGACGTTAAAATAATATACACATATTTAATTCTTATAGACTCTAACATAATCAATGATCATATTTGCCTCTGTTAGGCTCGGATCTATACCGTTTCGTTGATCGCCCGTTTCGTATTGTTGATCACTGCCCCAGTTACCACCCATGGCTACATTCAGAATAATGAAAAAATCGTTATTGAAAGGCCAGGTTTCTTCCGTTTTTAACGATGGGTTATAAACATAGAAAGCCTCACCATCTATACTAAAGCTTATACTCTCAGGAGTCCATTCAACTTCATAAACATGAAACTCAGAACTAAAATCAGGAACCGTTACATGACTTGAATTTTGTGTATTCCCGTAACTGGAAGGAGTATGCAAAGAACTGTGGATAGAACCTGGGTTTTTACCCACGTGTTCCATAATATCTATTTCTCCAGAGGCAGGCCAACCAACTTTTGTAATATCGGAACCTAACATCCATATGGCGGGCCAGGTACCTGAACCCTCTGGAAGCATGGCTTTTACTTTCACAGTAACATATGTAAAGGTTTTAAGGCCTTGCGTTTTAATACGTGCGGAAGTCCATTGATCGCCTTCCTTCAATGCACTTATGATCAGGTTACCATTTTCAACCCGAACATTCCTAGAATCATCGGTATAGTATTGTACTTCGTTATTACCCCAGCCCCATTCACCGTTTCCAATATCATAGGTCCAATTGTTTGGATCAGGTGCTCCATTATCAGAAAATTCATCTGACCATATCAAATCACCAGCCTGAAGAGTATCTGTGGGATCCGGCTCATTGTAGTCAAAGCTATCAACGGTATTCTCCGTACTGCAATTTGAAAAATTTAAAAATAGAAATAGAATTAAGGCTAATTGACTCACTTTTTTGGCGCTTTTTGGCATCAGTTTATCTTTTTAGAAAAAAAAGGAAGGAAGTTCTCACTTCCTTCCTCAAACAACTATTTACAAATACTATTGTGCTGCAGTGAATTGAACATCATCAATAAAGAAAATACCTGGCATTCCATGTGCTTCACCGCCAATTTGAATAATGATCTTATCATAAATATCAGAATCACTCCAGCCACTGAAATCAAACTCTAACTCTACCCAGGTATCAGTTTCAGCCACCGGCTGAATAATGGCCGCCTGATTTTCCCATGGAGCAGGATTCTTGGTATCATGCAGTTTAACCTCTACTTGCTTGGTTAGTTTTTTAGTCGGAGACCAATCAGGAGCATTGGGATCAACTGTATCGTAGTCATTATAAGAGGGCATATATACCTTTAAACGAACAATACTTCTTTCATTTAAATTGATGTTATACTCTAAGTCTGTATAAACATTTTCAAATTGGCCGGTATCTTTAACATACTTGGCAACTTTGGCAGATGTATTTACCGGAACAGGAGCAGGATTGTCATAGCTTTCATTGAATTCTGCTACCTCATCTGCTGTCCAGACAATATTTCCTTCCTCATCAAAATTGTCCAATAACTCCTCTGAAGTATAAGGCAGTTCTACCACAGGGTAGGTATATCCCTCCGGAATTAATCGGTGATACCAAACTATGCCATTCCTTGGGTCTTCATACCTAATTGATAATAGATTCTCAGTTAATTCTAAAACCTGATATGTTTGTGTGCCGGCATAAAATCCAATAAATGCAGGGTCAGAAACTTTCAGAAATAAATCACCGTCCCCTTCCTCTATCAAATTAAATGTTTGGTCATCTGGGGCAGTCCATGGAGCCATTAAATCGGCTCCATCTGGTGGAATTGTTGTATTCTCAAATTCATCGTCATATGCAGCATTAAGGAATACATCACCATTGGTCTCCATTTCATAGGTAAAACCATCCAATTTGAATGTATAACGGTCATTATACAAACCCGACCCTGTCTTAGCTTCAGGAGGTGCCGCCCACCATTCTGGGAAATAACTGGTGGTTGGCCCAACACCCATATGTGCGGCTTGAGTACTATCTATAACCCACGTTTTTCCATCTAAATTACCTACACCACCCGTTAACATGTTGAGATTCGGATCATCCAGCATCAGAGGGTTTGTCTCATCTATAGTTATAGTGGTGGTATTCATAGCCTGTCCGGATGCCGTGAATATAGTAAGGGTAACTGTGTATTCACCTTTAAGCGGATACTCACCGGTTACTTTATCTCCTTCTGCTGTTTGGCCATTGCCAAGGTTCCAGATAGCTTTAAAGCTTTCTGATGTGTTGGTAAAATGAATTACATTAGCATTATCGCCATCTGGCTCGAACTCAAATGTAACATTATCTGATGTTGGTGCCGGGTCAAGAGAGGGATCAGACGATATCTGTGGTTCACAAGCTCCCAACCCAATTAATAGCAGTGCAGCAACTAACCATCGAAATTGTATTAGTATTTTCATAATGATATTGGTTCGGTTATAAATATTCTTTGGCGGATCAATCCAGGATTAGTTATAGCCCGCATTCTGCCGGAGATCGCCATTTGAAATATCGATCTCACTTTGAGGAATTGGGAATAATCCTTGCTTGGTTGTGTTATAGGTAACTTCAAAGTCAGGAGCATCCCCCTGATATCCGGGTTTAACTTCTCCCTGAACAGAAATATTCTGCTCCGCTTCCTGTTGACCATATCTTTGAAGATCCCAATAGCGATGGCCTTCAAGTGCTAATTCCACTCTTCGCTCGTTTTTGATGTTTTCCATCGTGGCTGGAACTGTTGAAAGTCCAACACGTAAGCGTACCCGGTTGAGGTAATCTTCTGCTGTGGCTGGGTTGTTATTTTTCAGATGCAATTCGGCACCCATCAGTAACGCATCTGAGAAGCGAATAACCCGGTAGTTATTACCCCAGTTAAGCTCTAATTGTCCATCTGCTGGTTCATAAGCCTTAGTTGTTGTGTATTTTTGGGTAAATTTACCGGTGTGCTGATACCCAACTGTAAGTCCTCCATTCAGCTCACTTTCAAAAAGTACAGTAGCATCAAGTCTTGGGTCATTAGGGTCAAAAGCATCGACCAATTCGTTGGTTACCGGAGAAAAGCTCCAGCCCCTTTGATAATCTTCATTGGCAGGTTCATTCACTCGAGGACCTTGCATTTGAGGTGCCATATTCCCTTCACCACCCTGAATGAAACCCCAGTCATACCACGGTCTTGAATCTGAATAAGAGATCTCAAACACAGATTCGTTGCTGAACTCAAAATCAGGTTTGAAGTTATCTTCGTAGTTAGGCAGCAGATCATGACCGCTTTGCGTGATCACACTATCGATCATTGTAATTGCTAAAGCTCTGTCAACTGTTTGGCTTCCCGCCGTAAGATCTTCGCCAAATACATCAGAATAGTAAAGGTAAACTTTGGCTAATAATGCCTGACCGGCCCATTTACTGATTCTGCCCTGCTCATTCGGCGGAATCGCTATCGGCAGATTCGGAACAGCTTCTACAAGATCCTGTGCGATCTGCGAATACACGTCTGAAGGATCAGCTTGCGGCTGATTGTACTCATCCGGGTTATCAAGAGGCTCGGTAATGAGTGGGACATTCTGGAAGAAACGAACCAGATCGAAATAGTAATAGGCTCTCAGAAATTTCGCCTCGGCAATAGTTCTGTCTAAAAACGATTGCTCGATTTCAAGGCTATTAATTTCCTGCAAATACTTGTTCGATCTGTATATACCTGTGTAGTATTTTTGCCACAATCCATGCACCTCCCCGTTGGTTGTACGAATATTATGCTTATCAACTTCAATGATGTTAGGCGCATCATTACGACTGACTCCACCTGCATAGGCATCATCTGAAGCAATATCACTTAGCATTTCCGGCACGTGAAAACCCACTACCGTGTTCCACTGAAGAACGTCATAGATGGCTACCAATGCTTCCTGTGCATCTTGCTGGGTTTCATAGAAATTAGATTCTACTCGCTGGTCTAATGGTTCTTCAACTAAGAAGCTATCGCAACTGCTAATGAAAACAATGGAGGCTGCAATCAAGAACGCTGGTAAAGTCTTTAAGTATTTCATGATTATGAATGTTTATGTGTAGAAATATCTGTTAAAATGTGATGCTGACACCGATTCGATAACTGCGTGCCTGTGGATATACACCGCGATCCACGCCAACGCTAAGTGGTGAAGCAGACCCTATTTCCGGATCAAATCCACTGTAGCCTGTCAGTGTAAACAGGTTATCAGCTGACAAATAAATTCGTGCCTTGGACAAACTTATCTTATCGAGAATGCCTTGTGATAGATTATATCCAAGCTGAACATTCTTAACTCTCAAGTAAGAACCATCTTCTACGTAAAGGTCTGAGATCTTAGACCAGTTGCCATTCGAATCATTCCAGGTAAATCGAGGCAATTCGTTTGAAGTGCCGGGGCCTGTCCATCTTTCAAGATATGATGCCGGCATGTTAGACATCGTCAGGTCATGGCGTCGAGTAGCGTTAAAGATGTCATTGCCTACTGTTCCCTGTAAAAACAGTGACATATCGAACTGTTTGTAGTTGGCTCCAAAATTGGCACCAAAGGTAACGTCAGGCGTTGGGTTACCGATCATTGTTCGATCACCGTCATCGATCTGTCCATTTCCGTTCAGGTCTCTGAATATCACATCGCCGGGTGCGGCTAACGGCTGAATCAAATCACCCTGTCCGTTTACATAATTATTAACTTCTTGCTGTGTTTGGAAGATTCCATTTGTTTCGTAACCCCAGAAGTAACCAATTGGATATCCTTCCTCAGCACGTGTTACGATACCATAGGTCGCAAAACCGGTACCGACAATTACACCCTCTGCATTTCCAATGTGGGTAACTTCATTTTTGTTAAATGCAAAGTTAAGACCCACATTGTAATTAAACTCATTAGTGTAATCACGATAATCTACGGTAAATTCGAATCCTTCATTTTGAACGCTGCCACCGTTAACAATTGGCGCGTTGTTCCCAACATGACCTGGAATCGGTGCTCTTACCAATAATCCTTTTGTTTCTTTCTGATAATAATCTGCAGTCAAGATCAATCTATCTTGCCAGAAACCTACATCAACACCAAAGTTGAGCTGTTCTGATGTTTCCCATTTTAGATTTGGGTTCGGCACACTTGATGGAACCGCACCGGTTGTAAATGTTTCATTGGAACCAAATGTGTAACCATAACCGGTTGCAATAGTGGAGGTATATGCGAAGTTTCCAATGTTCTGGTTTCCGTTCTGTCCCCATGATACTCTCAGTTTCAGAAGGTTAATATCGTCCAGATCTTCCATAAATGATTCATTACTCATAACCCAACCCAAAGAAACGGATGGGAATACTGCATATCGGTTATTGGAACCGAATTTTGAAGAACCATCAACCCGGAGAATACCTGTTACCAAGTATCTCTCATCGAAGTTATAGCTTGCGCGGCCAAAATAGGAGAGCAGCTTCTCGTTATATGCACCACCTGTCGCACGCATCGATTCTTCATTGGAGGCTACATTCAGCCAGGCATTCGAAGGGTCGGACATCAACAGGTCAGACTTTGAACCGAACAGATCTTCGAAATGCACTTTTTGAGCAGAGATACCACCCAATAACGTTATGTTGTGGTTACTGAATATATTCTCATAACTAACGGTATTCTCTGAATTCCAGGTAAACCAGCGGCTTTCAGATTTACTAACCAGTGACTCACTGTTTGTTTGCGCTGAATTCAAATAGAACGTCGGCACGTAATTGTCACTCATAACAAACGCAGCATCAATACCAAAGCTGCTTCTGATCACAAGATTTGGCATGAGCTCATATTCTGCAAACAAATTGTTCACCAGCTTGTCAACCTGAGTTTCACCATGTGTAACTTCCAATCGTGCAAGAGGATTAACGATCTCTTGGGTCACATAATTAGAGATTCCATAATACCGTCCATCATTTTGCACAGCATTGCTTGGATAACTCTGCAGGTCATCAGGATCTGTTTCATAAATTGGTGTGAGAGGATCCATGTTTAAAGCATTACTTAATGGAGAACCCCACTCACTGTTACTCAGTACTGCGTTTCGATTTATTCGGCTATAGTTCAAACTATTACCGAACCTGAACACTTCACTTACCTTGTTATCCAGTTTTAAGTTGAAGGTATTACGATCGAACTGAGATTTTTCTCCTCCAATAATTCCTTGCTGAGAGAAGTAAGAAATCCCGGTTGAATACTGTGTATTTTCGTTGCCACCTGAAATTGTGATCTGATGATTCGTCATCGGTGCGTTGTCATTAAAAACCGCATCTTGCCAGTCAGTTCCACCTGAAACCTGGGGATCAACCGGAAATGGCATACTAACACCAGCATAAGCAGCACCTTCATTCATCATGAGCATATACTGACGAGCATCCAGCATATTTATCTTTTTCCAGGCATTTTGGATGCCTGAATATCCTTCGTAAGTAACATTGGTAACGTCAGGGCGGCCTGATTTGGTAGTGATCAAAACCACACCGTTGGCAGCACGCGCTCCGTAAATAGCTGCTGAAGCTGCATCTTTAAGAACCTGCATGGATTCGATTGAACCGGGATTCAAATAGTCAATGCCACCTACCGGCATGCCGTCCACAACAAATAAGGGATCCGCACTTCCGGTGGTACCCGCTCCCCGAATTCGAATGGTTGGCGACTCACCGGGCTGGCCAGACTGGTTCGCTACAAATACACCGGCCGTTCTTCCCTGTAAAGCTTGTTCTACACGGAGAACAGGGGTATCATCAATACTTTCTGAGCTGATTGAAGAGACAGAACCTGTGATCTCACTTCTTCGCTTTGTACCATAACCAACTACAATAAGCTCATCAGATTGAAGAACTGAAGAATTCAATGCTACATTTATAACACTTCTTCCATCAATTGGAACTTCTCGTCTATTAAAACCAAGGTAAGAAAAAACCAAAGTATCCTGGGGATCGGCAGTCAGAACAAAATTACCGTTCAAATCTGTTGCAGTACCTCTTGTAGTCCCTTTTATTAAAATGTTAACGCCAGGAAGCGTTTCCCCGGTTTGAGCCTCAGTAACTCGCCCTCTAACTGTGTCTGCAACAACTTCTTCTTTGCTTTCCTTTTTTGCGACAATCACAAAAGTACGATCTCCTAAATAATTAGAAACCAGCTCATGAGGGTTTAAAAGCGCTTCCAGTCTTTCATATAAATCACCACTTACATCGTCTTCTGTGCTGATTTTCCCTTCTATTAAATCAGACTTATACAAGAAAACAATGTCATAAGCCTTCTCCAGATCTGCTAACTGTTTTTTTAACAGCACAGTTTTCTCAGAACTTTGCGTGGCATTATATTCAACGCTTGTATTCAAAGCATACTGAGGGTCATGCTGTATTGCCCATGATGAACTAACACCACAAAACAAACTGAACAATACTAACAGGGAATATCTTTTGATTTTCATGTCGCTTAGATTTTTTGTTATAACTGTTTTTGACTCATAATTCTTCCTGTGAAGAATCATTCTCCATCATTTTCTTTTATAAAAATTGTTTTGTCTTGCCTTGTGATTTTTACATCCAATGCTTTACTAATACCTTTCAGAAGAAATTCTAAACTCGAGTTTTCAAATTTTCCGGTTAACTTTTCATTCAATATTTCTTCAAGTTCAACATGAACTTTCACATCGTGGGTAAACTCAATCCGATCTATAAGTTCAAACAAAGGAGTATTATCCAGAATCAGCGTATCGCCGGCCCAAGATGTATATACCTCTGCATTAACTTGTCGTACTTTTATTTCATCAGACCCGTGCGAAAACAGTGCTAAATCACCCGGAACCATCGTGTAGTTCAGGTCTATATCTTTTGCATTTTTTGAGACATCAATTCTAACACTGCCCTCTTCCAAAACCACCTGGCTTTGAGACTTTGTGGTATTCACAGCAAATTTAGTCCCTAACACAGATACACTTCCATCTTGTGTATGAACTATAAATGTTCTCGGCCGAGACTCTGGTTTGCGTACAATATCAAATAAAGCCTCACCATCTAACCAGACTTGCATGGTATCGGTACCTACAGCTTTTTGCGGTAATCGCATACTGGAATTTGCGTTTAATACAATCCTGGAACCGTCTGAATATTTAATGGAAGTTTTTTGGCCGAATTCTGATTCCAGCGTTCTATAATCAATCGAGGCAACCCAGCTTTGTTCTGTTCTGTCGTTCTGCATAAATGCATGCCGGGTAAAAAAACCAACTATCAATAAAATACTTGCCGCTGCAACCATTGTGGCCCATACCACTTTCCTCTGGCTTTTTCGAACAACATTATGAGAACTATACCGATTTTCTGAGTCGATACGATTTATAAGTCGTTCATATTCCAAATTTATATCTGGTTTTGGTAAAGGTTGCATACCTCTGCTCATTAATTCACGGCCTTTGGCTATAAGCTTGATATGCTCATCACTTTGCTGCTTCCAGGCAGTCCAACGAACCTCCTCCTCCTTCGATGCTTTTCCTTTCAAAAAGCGAATAAAGGAGTCATCCATTAATAGATTAGAGAGCTTACTTGGCATAAATATTTCTTTTGATAATTTGATTAACCTCGATTTCCAAAGGTAAAGAGAAGAGCCGGCGTCATTTCTACTCTGTTTTTTTATCTTTTTTGAAAAAAAAGAATAGAAAGATCTATAAACTATTGTACAACAATAACCTATAGGTTATATAAAATTTATTTTATTACCCCTTATCCAGAAATTTTCGCAGATTTTTGATCGCATCGAACGCCAAATTATAGATACTTTGAGAGCGGACCTGCAAAATCTCTGAAATTTCTTCAGTCAACATCCCCTCAAAATATTTCAGATAAATTACTTCACGTTGACGAGCCGAAAGTTTTTCTATGGCTTTTTTTAATTCTTTACCCTGCTCTCCCTCAAGATCTAAGATCTGTTCCCAATTACCGAAGTTCACAAGCAGATCAAAGCTCTCTGTTTGATACTTACTGTCAATATCTTCTCTTCTCTGATCTGCTTTTTTCTTATTCAATAATTCACGGCGGAGCGAGATAAATATATAAGCCTTAACGGACTTTGGTTTTTCAAGATTCTCCCGATATTTCCATATTTGGAAAAATACTTCCTGGATGGCATCTCTTACATTTTCTGAATTTGGGATTATTCGATAACCATATCTGTACAGCGTATCAAAAGTTTGCCTAAAAAGCTGTTCCAGTGCTTTTTTATTTCCTTCACACACTTTTTCCCAAAGTAATTCTAACTCTAAATCATTTCCAGATTGTTGATTTAGCTTCATTAGCTATTATAGCTTTTTATTTTGCATTCATATACTCTCTAAAAAAAGAGTTGGTGTGAAAAATCAATTTAGCAGTTACCAATAATTTATAACAGCAAAAAAAATAAAAGCCCTTAATCACCAAAAAAGAGTGGGAAACACATGAGTCATAACAAGCTAATAAAATTAAATCCAAAGTCTTGACTGTTAGAAAATCTTGCGTTAGCTTGGTTCTGTTCTGTCGTTCTGAATTATAAATCTAATTTAATTTCCATATCAGGGAAAGGCATCTGTATCCAAAGCTGCTTCCATCTGATCGGTTAGATTTCAAATATTAAATTCAGAACTCCAATTTTATGCACATCCAATTTCCCATCCAGCATTCCTTCAAACTGAAGGCGAACGGTTATATCTTAGTATTTCTTTTAAGTTTTTTATTGCTTTTCAGCATCAATAGTATAGCCTACGGGCAACTATATTTGGAACCTACCGTTCCGGTAGATGAACGGGTTGAGGATCTTCTTTCACGTATGTCGCTGGAAGAGAAAGTTGGACAGATGTCTCAGCTGAATATCACTTTGATTAATAATGAAGGAATACAATATGATGTTAGCCTAAATGCGGAAAAAGCTCGTGATTTACTTCAGAATCATCATATCGGATCATTCTTGAACGGAGAAGCTGTTCCACCCAAGCAATGGCTAAGTTATATGGAAGAGCTCCAAAAAATTGCTGTCGAAGAAACACGTTTGGGCATACCCATCATTTATGGAATCGACCATATACATGGTGCCAGTTATGTTCAGGGAAGTACAATATTTCCTCATAACATAAACATCGGAGCTACTTTTAACCCTGAAAACTCCTTTCAAAATGGAAAAATTACAGCCCTTGAATCCGGCCCTTTGGGTCATACGTGGAATTTCGCTCCGGTTCTTGACCTTGGGCAAAATCCATACTGGGCTCGCATGTATGAAACCTTCGGTGAAGACCCCTATCTGTCATCAGAACTTGGCCGGGCTTATGTAAAAGGTTTTCAAGACGACTATGAAGTTTTCCCCTATAAACTGGCTGCCACCGGAAAGCATTTTATTGGTTATTCAGTCCCCCGTTCTGGCTGGGACCGGACACCGGTTGACTTATCCATGCAAACCATACATGAATTTCATCGCCCTCCTTTTCAGGCAGCTATTGATGCCGGCTTAAAGACCATTATGGTAAATAGCGCAGAGATCAATGGGATACCGGTACATGCTTCGAAAAAGCTATTGTCAGATCTTTTGAGAGACAAAATGGGGTTTGAAGGCGTAATTGTAACAGACTGGGCTGACATACAAAAGCTCTATGATTATCACCGGACAGCGCGTTCCTATGATGAGGCAACTCTACACGCCATTAATGCCGGTATTGATATGAGCATGACCCCGGAGTCATTGAATTTCAATGAAAGCTTGATCAAACTGGTTAATGATGGATCAGTTACTGAAGAACGCATAAATGAATCCGTTCGACGAATTTTAAAACTTAAATTTGAACTGGGGTTATTTGAACATCCATACCCTTCCGGACAGGCCCTTGACAGTGTAGGGAGCAAGGCACATAAAGTCATCGCTTTGAAAGCTGCAGAAGAATCTTTGGTATTACTAAAAAACTCGGAAAGCGTGCTGCCACTATCAAAAGACATAGAAAAACTTCTGGTGGTAGGGCTATCTGCAAACAACAGAAAAAACCTTTCTGGTGGCTGGACATTAGCCTGGCAGGGAGCTCCTGAAGAGCGATATCCCAAATCTGTAAAAACAATTACAGAGGCTTTGGCTGATGAATTCCCAAATTCTAATGTTATCAGCATGGATTCCATTGGAACTGAAAACTCTGAAATCAGATTAAGATTTGAAAAAGCCGCTAACGAGGCAGATGCCATCGTAATAGCTGCAGGTGAAGAACCTTATACAGAATTTGTGGGTAACATTACCAATCTGGAATTACCACAAGAACAGATAGAGCTGATCAAGGCAGTGAACAATACCGGAAAACCTTCTTTATTGGTTTTAGTTGCAGGCCGACCAAGAGTTATAACAGAAGTTGTACCCGAAACTGATGCCATAGTTTGGGCCGGATTACCAGGTTTCGAGGGAGCGGAGGCTATTGCTAACCTTCTCAGTGGAGACGTTAATCCCAGCGGTAAATTGCCATTCTCGTATCCTCAATTTGTTGGACATGCCATACCATATAATCATAAATCCAGCGCTGCATATTACTTTGATGCAGAGGTTGCTAACAACATCGAGCAAGCAAATAAAACAACGGCACTCTGGAACTTCGGACATGGTTTGAGTTATACTGATTTCTCCTACACCGATCTTACCATTAGCGATACAACCATTACCCTTAATGATGAAATAACAGCCGAAGTATCTGTCACCAATACCGGAAATATTGAAGGTACAGAAATAGTACTATGGTATCTTACCGATGAAGTTGGCCGTATTACACGACCGGTCAAAGAATTATCTCATTTTCATCGGGTTGAATTACAACCCGGCGAAACCAGGAAACTTTCCATGATCATCAAGCCTCTTAAACATCTTGCTTACCCAAATTTTAACGGTGATCAAATACTTGAGAAAGGTTACTTTCGATTGCAGGTAGGAGACATGATAAAACGTTTTTACCTCAACGCGGAATTTAGAAACAATACTTTTGATGAATAAAGCAGCACGAAGAATATTCACCAAAGAATTGATAAAACGAAAAATCTAATTTTTTGAACAGCACTATTCAAAATTCTACTTTTTTAATCACTCACTTAACCAATCTCCTATGACCGGAATAGATATTGTTGTCTTCGTCGGCTATTGTATGCTCATCGTTGGAATTGGCCTTTGGGTTTCCAGGGACAAGGAAGGGCATCAGAAAAATGCAGAAGATTATTTTCTTGCGGGGAAATCACTGCCCTGGTGGGCCATCGGTGCTTCCCTGATTGCCGCCAATATTTCAGCCGAACAGATCATTGGAATGTCCGGCTCCGGTTTTGCCGTCGGGCTGGCCATCGCCTCTTATGAGTGGATGGCGGCCATCACCCTGATCATTGTTGGAAAGTATCTG
>Ga0189284_100433_pt1 | contig 19212 bp, 20 predicted proteins | sample N32C7minimetaG_FD_130314 | JGI IMG/M metagenome (GOLD analysis project Ga0189284, IMG submission 130314) | Marine microbial communities from the Costa Rica Dome - N32 C7 mini metaG | ecosystem: Environmental > Aquatic > Marine > Oceanic > Photic zone | place: Costa Rica: the Eastern Pacific...
AGCCCCCTACGTTCATAATGCCTGCGAGTGATTTTGGTCCATGCCATGGCGTTCTCCTGCTTTCGACGGCAGAAAACATCATAACAAACTGAAATCACTCATCATAGTTCCCGTTTGGGCTCTCAGGCTTTCGGTCGAAACGACTACCACTTTACGAAGGCGCGTATCCAGCTTCTGCTTTTGGCGCACGCGAACAAATGGTGGCAAGCTAACCGCTTCAATAGGTTTCTCAACCAGAGTAGGCGGCAGCTCTTATCAGGCAAACGGCGGCGGTTCACCGGAAGCCATGAACCTCAATTTGTTCGCAAGGGAGTTGACGTTACAGCCAAGAAGACAGTCTGGATTCCCATGGCAGATGCGGAACTGCCGGCGGTCTATGGCCGTGTTTACATGCGCCAGTTTATCCATAAGCACCCCGCAACAACAAGGTGGCATTCGCAACGCGCAAAAACGATATAAAAGAGCGTCATACTCCTATGTCATTTCAGTGATGCACTTCTTCTAAATGCTTCCATCACGCCGCGTAGCAGGATGATACTCATCTTTTCGACGAGCAACTGGTTATTCTCCGAGAGGCTGTAATGCGCGCTGCCTCGGATCGCATGACAGATTGCTAAGTCACCGGCCATACGTTCGGCCAGCTCGCCGTCTTGTTTCTCTTCGTGCCATGCCAGATCGATCATTCGCTCCGCACGCGCTCGACCGTCATATTCCTGCGACTTCAAAAGTTTTCCGACATCGGTATCGCGCGGCCACAGCTGTTTAAACTTATCATAGAGTTGGCGTTTTGGGTGTTTGACTATGCCTTCGAGCATAACGTCGACAAGATGTTCGACGCTCAAAGCCATTCCCTGCAGGTCGCTACGCAAGCCCGCCATATGGTTGAGATCGCCTGAAAAAGCCCGTTCATTGAGCGATTTCCAACGCCAGTAGAAATCGAGTAAATCGCGCTCTTCAACCAGATCGAGAAAGGCGTTGATCTCATCCTCCTCGAAATCGGCGGTCAAAATCGCCCCTGGCCGCGAGAAGCCCATCAGGATCCGCTCTGCATCCTCACGCCATTCAGTCGCCCAATCGCGATAGATCACGCGGCGAGTAGACTTAAAATGACCCGCCACACGCCCGACATCAGCGAAAAGCTGCTCTACGGGAACGTCGCGAAGATAGCGGGCAAGCCAGATCGCTTGTCCCATGAAGCCCTTGTATGCCTTTGCATGGTTTTTGCAGCCGATGCGGTTCCAGTGATCCCAGCGCCGACATAGAAATTTGATGAGCTCGATCATCTGCGGATAGCTAACCCTGAAGCGAGAGCGACAACGCGCGCGGACTTCAATTGTCCGGCGCTCCATTTCGTCGCTCTCATCCTCTTCGATTAGTCGTCGCTTACTACCGGCATTTCGAAGTACATAATTGTCGTTGATCGCCTTTTCTTCCGCGAACCAGACAACCGCATCGAGCTGCTGCTGAAACTTGGCAAACTCACGAAGAGCGCGGACCGCTTCTCCGTCCTCGTATCTATGCCAATGGTCTGGTATCGGATCTTGCCAGCTCCGGTCCTGTGTGTTGCCTACGTAGCGAACTCCCATCTGATGACATTCGAGGAAGAGGAGAACCTGCCAGGTAGAATAATAGGTCACGACGGTATCGGTTTTGTAGCGCGGCTCGCCATCCTGCTCCGCTGCAAGAACGCGAAACTCTTGCCATGGCACGAAACGTCGCCTTGAGGGATGTTGGATAAATGGACGCCATCGCGGTTCGGGCTGATCGAGTGGATGGGAGAGATCGAGCGGGTCATTCCATTGCCGCCGGTGCGGAACATTCTGACGCGCCTCTTCAAGCGCGCAGGCAGCATCCCAGCGAGGTCCGTCAGGCTCTCTCCGCCCTCGCGGCAACCAGCCATACCGCTCATGGTCAAGCCAGCGTCGCTCGATAGCATTCGGATATCGCAGCCGCAGGCGTGGCACGACAATGCGTTCGCGTTCGAGATACTCAAGCACATTTTCCGACGTGCGATGATGTAGGGAGCGCGTGTCGACTATCGCTTGGATAAACTGCTTTGTTTCGAGATACCTCCCAAACTTCATCCGCTGCTATCGCTCCCTTCGGTGGAAGGCACAGGCCGCTCTTTGTGTGTGGATGGGATCGAATGATCCGGAAACAGAAAGTGCTTGGCGTAAGCATCCTCCAACGACAAATCGTTCGTATTCAAACATGCCCCAAAAACATCTCGTGGGCCCTTCAGCTCTATGGTGTATCTGCTCCCCTTTATCTCGCTCTTTGCAGCTTCATAAAGGTCAAACATCTCATCGCTGATGGGCGCTGTAGACCAGAACTCGAAACGGACTGTCAGGTTGCGCCAGTCGGGATGCTCGCGAATATGTTTGTAAACGGTGGGCACATTGTGATGGAGCCATCGCTTGAAGAGCTTATCGGGGATCATCGAACGCGGACTGTAGCCTTTGCACTCGATACAAGTGATCTCGCGGTTGGCAGCGACGCTTAAAACATCAACCTCCGCCAACTCTCCAGCAGGCGCCTTCAACCGACGGTTCATGGAAATCTCTGCGGGGGCCGTTTTCCGTATGACGTCCGCCACCATGAATTCAAACAGGGTGCCGCGGAGCTGGTTTGCAGCGCCGTCGATCTTCGAAAGACTGGCAAACAGCTCCTCAAACTTGTCGAGATCGAGAGATGAGTACGCTGCCTCGGTCAGAATGGCGACGAGATCATGTAATGCTCCAGAGACCTCCTCTCCGAACAAAAGAGAGGGCGTGGTCGCGACGACACCCGCGGCTTTGAGCGCTTGGAATGCGTCTTTGTCGAAGCGATCGGCTACCAGATACTGGAGGCACGGGCCGATGTTGTGCAAGGCTCTGAGCGTAGTGCATTTGCGAATAAACGCCGAGGCGCCGGCTGACGTTATATCTGGTCCGAAAATTACATCGCACGCGATAAATCCCGGCTTGATCTCACCTTCTCGGGTCGAGCGGATCATGGGTGCGAGATAGCTGGGCCCTGCTAGATCCCACGCGAAAGTCCCAACGCGGGGAAGGTCGTCGTCGAGACGTGTGGTCGCCAGGTTGTAGCTCGTGAAACCGAGCTTGCGCAGCCAGTCTCGCATGGCGCTCAGCAATACGCCTTCGGCAATCAAGCGCGCCTGGAGTTCAGGCGCCCTGCGACCATAGAACTGTTCTTCTTGCTTCAGCGCGACACACAAGCCCACACCTGGGACGGCGATCTGTTCTACCAATCCGGCCTCTTCCAAGCGCTCAAGCACAACGCCTGCCGAAAGATGCTTTTGCTGCCGCACTGGAGAACCGCAAATAATGGGGAATTGTCGCGCTGGTATCACTCCGCCCTGTTGGCGCAGTGCAGCGATCGCAAAACCAAGCGCGGACTTGTTCTCGATAAGGGCGTGCGCGAGGCCATTCCAGAAGCGCGGAGAGCCGTAGTCGTTTTTCAGATAAAGGAACCGCGCATTTCGCGGCAACTTTACCCCGGAGAGCTTGCGCACCTCGCCGCCCGCGCGCGATACACGTTGCCTCGCTGCAGCGGGTTTGAGACCTTTGCGCCGGACAAGTTCGGAAACCACATCGCTTGATGGCGACGGACCGATCTGCTTTAAAATGGTTTCAACGAGATCAGCCATACGCAGCCCCTGTCACACTGCGCATTTAATATCATGATCACATGATGGATCGAGGCTCTTTTTTGGGCTTGGTGACGGCCTCTGAAAATAAACACAAAATTTCGCACATTTCTCTCTGTTTCACCGCTGACGTCACAGTCAGCCGTCACACGGGTGCGATATCCTTTTCATTATCAGCGACCATAATCCCTCATGTTTCATCGAGCACGCGTGTCGATCATAGCCGATTGATACAGTATTCCTAAGCGGGCTCGGCGATCTTCACGCTGATCTTGAGGCCCGCCGCTGTGCTCATGTTGACGAGCATGTCCAGGCTGAACTTATCGATCTTGCCGCGCAGGAGATCTGATACCCGCGGCTGAGTGACGCCGAGCTTCTCGGCCGTTTCAGTCTGCTTCCATCCTTGCACTTCAATGTGCTGACGTAGCTGCCTCATCAGGGTAGCACGCAGCTTCATGTTTTCCGCCTCTTGCGGTGTATCTTCAAGAGCGTCCCATACGCTGCCAAATCTCTCTCTCTTCATTTTCCGTACTCCCGCTTGAGGGCGGCATATCGCGCCTTTGCCAGATCAATATCCTTTTTCGCCGTCTTCTGCGTTTTCTTCTCAAAGCAGTGAAGGACGTGGACGCAGTCCTCGAATTTCACCACATACATCACCCGGTAAGCGTCACCTTTGTCCGCAATCCGTATTTCTCTCGCGCCCGGTCCGATCTGTGCGAACGGCTTCCAATCATCCGGCTCCTCGCCATGCTGAACCTTGTCCAGCTGGAAACCCGCATCTCGCCGCGCGCCAGCGGGGAAATCCCGCAAATCTTCCAATGACGAGCCCAGAAACTCGATCTCTTTGGGCTCGCCCTCAACTGTTGTCATGTGAGACATATATAAAAATTTGTATAAACCGCAAGAAAATTCACGCTTGGACCGCCTTGGCCACGATGTCCGCACCGGCGCGCGACAGGCCGAATGCCTGCTGAAGTTGCCTTACGTTCAATGTGCCGAACCCCGTGCTCAAGATATAGGCCTCGGGCGCTCGCGACGTGGAACGCACATGCGCAAAGCGCTTGTCCATCTGTTTTGCGACAATGCGGGCTCGCTGCAGCAAGCGCGAAAGCCGAGCAATCGCGGCAACCAGACTTTCAGCAATGAACTGATTTTGCCTGTTCGACGCGGACTTTGCCCGCAACGCTTCAGTCCGAACAAAACCGGGCAGTGGTATAGGCACGTTCGCGGCACCCGCATCTTTAAGTGCGCTGCCAACAGTCAGATCGCCTACCCATAGAAACCCCAGCTGCCGCGGTGCAGAGATATGGAATGTGCCGCGCGGGGCCTTGATCGCGATGGCTCCGCTATCTTCGGGCGGGAGCAAAGACGATGTAGTCATCTCCCTATGAAACTCATCAACAATGGACAGCGGCCAATCGGCGTCTCCTCCCGAACTGTTGCTCGACCGCGTCAAAATGGCTTGGCCCTCTGCGATCGCTTTTTCCACAGCGCGTGCCTCAGCACCTGCTGATGGATCGTGCACCATGCGATTGGTGGCACAGAGCTTATCTGCGACCGCTGCCATTGGCGCCCACGATGAAGCGCGCAGTGTTTGAAGCACCGAGGTAACAAGGCTGCGGGCAGGAGCCGCAACATGCGCCGTCTCGACATTGAGAGCTTGACCCGCAAACCACACTGGCAGTTTAAGCGGCGCATCTGGATAGCCCGCCTGTCGCAAAGTTTCGTCGCACATAGCACGCGCAACGCCGACCGCGAACAGCTCGGCAACCCGATTATCGAGGTAAGTGAGCTGCCCCTGAAAATGCCCCCAGGCTAGCGCTGCATGGGCGCGCGAGGCAGCGAGATCACGGAAATCGCAATCCTCTTCATCAGCAAAATAGTTTGGATTCAACGCCATAATGCGCAATTCTAGCTAATTGCAATTAGGTATGCAATTGCTAGTATAGTTCTAAAGCGAACTATCAATAATGGAATATTATCGATAGCATTCGCGGCATGATTTCGCTAAATGACGAGTATGAAGTTCGTCGAAGTCCCCGCGCCCAAGCCGTCTCGCACCGTGCCGCTCGACGGGCCACTGCCCAAAGGCGAGATCGTGACGATCGACACCTTCGGCGAAAACGCGCTCCCTCAGCGGCGTGCCGGCAGCGCGCGCGATCCGCGCCTTGGGTTCCTTTCAATCCTCAAAGACCTGCTGCCAAGCGACACGGTGCTCGACGAACGCGCGGTGACCAAGGCGATTGAGGCGAGGAGCGTAGCGAGCCTTAAAGCGCTGGGCGCCGATCTGCGTTGCTATGCGCGTTTTGTCGCGGAAGATGGAGGCATTGGCTTGCCGGCGACACCGCAGCGTCTTTCGGGCTGGGTCGATAGTCTGGAAGAAGCTGGGCAGAAGCCTGCGACCATCACACGCAAGATCGCATCACTCGCGGCGGTTCATAAGATCATCGGTGAGCCATCGGTGTCATCGGCGCCGCTTGTGAAGGATACTCTGAGCGGGATGCGGAGGCGCAAGGGCACCGCACAGCGGCAAGCGGGTGGTCTACGTCTGGGCGACCCCATCGGTAGCGCGGCTGTCAAAGGATTTAGCGTCAAGGCGCTGCTCGATGCCTGTGATGGTGATCCTGCCGGCCTGCGCGATGCGGCGCTGCTCTCACTCGGCTACGATGCCGGACTTCGGGTGTCGGAGCTGATGGCCGTGCGCGCCGAGCATCTCTCGCTCGAAGAAGATGGCTGTGGTCAGTTGCAGCTGCCGCGTTCGAAGACCGATCAGGAAGGGCAAGGCGCATATGCGTTCGTATCCCCTGATACGATGCGGCGCATCGACGCGTGGCGCGAGATTGCGAACATTAAATCCGGGCCGTTATTTAAGCGCGTTGTGGTGCGGCGCACTAAGGCCATTGCTCCCCGCAGACAGCTTCGACATTGCGATTTGGCGCCGAATCAGGCTGTCGACGGCGAAAAGATGAAGGCTCGGCCGGGCCGCCAAGCAACTACGACGTTTGCGATAGGCGAGCAGGCGCTGACACGCGCCGCTATTGCCTCGATCATCAAGAAACGTGCTCGTTTGGCCCTTGATTATGGGACGGTCGATTTGGCCAGTGCTTCCGAAGGTGAAGCCGTCGCAGCGCTATCAACTCATTCGCTGCGAGTGGGACTCACCCAAGATCTATTCGCGAATGGAGAGGATGCCGGTTCAATCGCTCAGGCCTTGCGGTGGAGCTCGCCGACGACCGCCATTAGGTACGGCCGTAAACTTGCTCCGCAATCAAATGCTGCGGCAAGACTCCTCGCAAAACGCCGACGCTAATGTCGACAACTGGGTGGTTTTGCGACTTTCGGCTTTCTGAGAGGAAAATCGGAATACAGACATTCGCTCGTGGCTCGACATATGATTGCTAGGTAAGATGGCGGAGAACAAAATCTGCTCTTTCCTTGACGCTGACTTTCGGAACGATGATCGTCTCATAGTCAAGTTTGTGGTAGGCGATAACGAGGCGGTCATATTCGGTGATAGCGTCGCTCAGACTATGCCGCCGCTCGGCGTCATTGACATAAATTTCAGGCCAGGGGGGCGTGAGAAAAACCTTGTCATGATAGCGTTCGAAGGACTTGAGCGTTTGGCGCGCCGATCGTCCTGTGGCGTACTCTAGCGCCACAGCGGCGTCCACAAGACCACGGTCGAAAAAGATCCAATTGGTGCCATTTGCTGCTGCACTTTTGTCGGCAGCCGCAAGTTGGACAGCCCGATCCGCGAATGCGATGAGATCGACCCAAGGCAATGCACCTCCATCGCCGCGCAATTCGTCTTCTACAATCCTTCGCCCGGGTTCGGAGACGCTCGCGAACCCTCTGCGACTGAGCTCTGTAAGTAGGGTCGACTTCCCGCCACCCGAACATCCAGAAAGTATGACGTGAAATGAGTACAGCGCGCCTCTCCTTCAGTATCAGCTTTTGAGCTGTAGCATCGCCACGCGCGATGTCCGCAATCGGGTCGTGAGCAGACATCAATTGGCAGTCAATCCGGCGTTTGCATTTTACTGACCGGGCGCAAACTTTGGTTGTTCACAGCCGGGCTGTGGGTCAGGCGCCCGTCGAGCCGTCCGAGGGCGAGGAGAGGGTCTTGGCGTTTCATATCGCGATCGTCGAATATCCAACGATTCTAGGCGCATATGGATTCCGCAGGAAAGCAAAAAGTGGGATTGCTTTTGCTTGCTCGCATGGTTGTTGAACGGACATGTGATAAAGAGTACTTATCACATGTTGCAGAAACATCAGATTTGCCTAATTTGTCGCTCAAAATGACCGACATCTCTTCACCTTCGGCATCGACAGAAAACACCATTGCGGAGGCCGTGACCGACCTTTCTTTGACGCTGCGCAACCCGGGCGTGACCGTCGACCGCGACCTGCTCGAAGCCTACGTCACCGCTGCTGCGCCGAATTCGATCCGTGCGCTGCGGCAAGACGTGGAGGTGTTCGACCTTTGGTGTCGGAGGGAGGGACTCCAGACTTTCCCTGCATTGCCAAAGCAGGTTGCGAATTGGCTGAAGCATCGGGCAGCCGAAGGCGCAGCGCCCGCTTCGCTGGTGCGCTACAAAGCGTCGATCGCCAAGGCGCATCGACTGCTCGGGCTCGAGGATCCGACCAAGCATGAGCTGTGCCGTTTGGCGATTGCGGCGCATCGGCGCGCAGTCGGGTCGAAACAAAAGCAAGCGCGGCCACTGCGATTCCGCGGCGCGGTCAAGGATCCGGTCCAGGATACGCCTCGCGGCATTCATATTCGCGCGATCTTGGAGGCTTGCGACGACGCGCCGACTGGTTTGCGCAACCGCGCGCTGCTCTCGACCGCCTATGATACCGGACTGCGTGCAAGCGAGCTTGTTGCTGTCGAGGTCGCCGATTTGATCGAAGCGCTTGACCCAGAGGCGCGGCTGCTCGCGATCGATCGGCACAAGGGCGACCAGGAAGGCGAAGGCTCGACCGCTTATCTCTCCCCGCGCAGCGTGAAGGCAATCGATGCATGGCTTGAGGCAGCAAAGATCGAGAGCGGTCCGATCTTCCGGCGCGTGATCGTGCGGCGCTACGCCGCCCGGCCAGCACGCAAGGCAATTAAGCCTGCACAGCTGTCAGGGCGCGCGCTATGGGATCGTCGTAAGTTCGTTGGACGTGATGCCGTTGCCGCGCGCGTCGAGCACCATGTTGGCGACAAGGCGCTGCATCCGGGATCGATCACCCCGATCTTTCGCAAGATGATTGCACAGGCGATCGACGCCGGTGCATTTGGCGATCTCGATAAGGAGCAGGCGCGCGAGCTCGTAAAGGGCTTTAGCGCGCATTCGACCCGGGTGGGATTGAACCAGGATCTGTTCGCGGTGGGTGAGACGCTCGCAGGGATCATGGATGCGCTGCGGTGGAAATCGCCGAAGATGCCGCTCGCCTACAATCGCAATCTAGCGGCCGAAGCCGGTGCTGCCGGCCGATTGTTATCAAAGCTGGATTAACGCGTTCATTTCTACGCGTGTACGCCAGCATGGGCCGCATTTTGGACATTCCTGACGTACTCGGCTTCGCCCTTCTCAATCCAATCGAGCGGCGAGCCTTTGTCCAAACCTCGCGGGTACCCATGGTTCATCCAGCACGCTGTCTTGGCTTCGTCCTCGGCGATCCAGATCGCACGGTTGTAGATATCGAGTAGCGGCTGCAAACGATCCTGCGTCGATCCTGACAGCCTCTTTTGATTGAGTGCTGCCGTCGTCACACCGATCACCTCGGCCAAGCGCGCCCTTGAGATCATAAGACCCTCAGCAAGACGTGTGATGTCGGCGCCGGTCTGTGGCATAGTCCGCTTGGGCTTGACATTGGTCGCTTCGGTCATGATTCACACCTAGCACTTTATGTGCCGAACTGCGAGCTCACAACACGATTTGCAAGGCGGTTTGCCTCGCTATCAGTCTCACTATAACATTGCACTATGCAGATAAATTCTGACAAGTCGCTAGCTGTCGCGCGCCAGACCTTCGAGCGGTTTGGCCGTAGCTGGACCGAAGTGCGTAAACACGCTGTTAGACGAGATGGTATGCTCGTAGTGGACAGTTCGAAGGCACCGCCTCCTAAGTGAATCGGCAGTGCAACATTTGGGTGGGCAGCTGACTTTCCGCTCTTGGGGTCAGCCTTGGAAAAGCGGACATTTCCCCGCTGGCAGATATGGGACCGTATGCGGGCGCACAGACCAGGGGTCTGACTATTCAACTTGATCGAGATAGGCATCGTAGCCTTCGGCTGCCATCTCATCCTTGGGGATGAAGCGCAGGCTGGCCGAGTTTATGCAGTAGCGAAGACCGCCCTGATCTTCCGGGCCATCGGGAAAGACATGACCAAGATGGCTTTCGCCGTGAGCGGACCGCACTTCAGTGCGGATCATGCCATGCGAAGTATCGCGTCGTTCATTGACGTTGTCCGGGACAATCGGCTTGGAGAACGAAGGCCAGCCACAACCGGAGTTGAACTTGGCAGAAGAGGCGAAGAGCGGCTCTCCCGAGACAATATCGACATAGATTCCGGGTTCGAAATGCTCGTCGTATTCACCGGTAAAGGGGCGCTCAGTTCCATCTTGCTGCGTGACGCGGAATTGTTCCGGCGTGAGGCGCGAGATGGCATCGTCTGTCTTCTCGTATTTCATCGGATTTCTCCTGGTATCTGCAGACCGGTCGTCATTAGGGAACGAGACGATCCGGCAAGGGTCTTTGTCAATGCGCGGCAAGCGCCTCGATCAGCTCTTGGGGATCGAGCCTGTTGCGATAGTTCGCATCGAAGAAGGTGTAATCGACTTGCCCGTCTTGAGAGATGAGGTAGGTCGCGGGCACGGGTATCATCCAGGCCTTTTCGCCTTTGGCCGCGTTCAGAGACGCAAGATCGGGCCCTGTGCGATCATAAATATGACGCAGATCTTCCGGAAGCTTGTAAGCTAGTCCGTAGAGCGAAGCGACGCGGGCGCCTGGATCCGACAGGATCGGAAAACCCAAGTCCAACTGGTCATGAAGCTCGCGATTAGCATTAATCGATTGCGGGGCAATTGACACGATCTGGGCGCCCTTTTTGGTAAAGGTACTTCGCGCCTGTTCGAGCGCTACGAGTTCGAGGCGGCAATAGCCGCACCAACTGCCGCGATTGAAGCTGAGAACCAGTGGCCCAGCTCCAAGCAGATCGGAGAGGGCGATGGATTGCTCATCCTGATTGAGAAGGGAGAAACCTGGAGCAGCGTTTCCGGCTGAAACCGCCGTTTCATAGAGACCGCCGCCGATAACCTCGCGATCCGCCCGCTGGATAAGCTTGAGATCCTCGATGTTAAGCGCGGCCATCTCAGCAGTGTCAAGTTTGCGTGTTCGATCTTTAAGTGACATGTGTTTTCTCTTCAGTTGCGCAACCACAATAGAGCGGGACCGGACGAGGTCCAATCCCGCTCCGTGCTCAATGATCCGAGGACATCCGCTTAGCGGATCGCGCGAAGGCTGTTGCCGAAGGCAGCAACCGAGGCAACGAAGAGAACGATGTCCTTCAGCAGGAATTGTCCGGGAAGGACCGAGATTCCAAGGCCACCTACCGACGGTTCGAACACGCCTGGCGTCGTGAAGAAGAAGCTGAAGGTCAGCAAGAAGGTCGCGGCAGCCGAAGCGGCGCCGGCCGCGCCCAGTTTCGGATTAACGAGACCAAGCGCGAGGAGCGCGCCGATGCCAAGCTCGATTGCACCAATCAGGTTCGAAGCACCTTGCGTGCCGAAAATATCGAGCAGGAAGAATACAAACGGGCTGTTGGCAATGAGGCCCTCGATCGCCCCTGCCTCGTAAGCGGTAAACTTCATTGCACCGAACCAGAAGAAAACCAGCGAGAGCGCAGCAAGCAGGCCTTTGGTCCCGATGCCGTCAACCAGCGCGGAAAATCCTCCCGCGTTGTCAAGGGACGATGCTGCTTCTGCAGCGGCGGTTTCGGTAGATGTGTTTGTCATGATCTGTGTTCCTTTCAATTCTTTGCCCACCTGTTGTCTGGCGAGATGCGAAGAGAATGTAGAAAAACCGGGTCTTCCAGAAGGCCGGTCGATGCGATAGGAGCCATTCCTAAGGGGAATGGATGTATGGACCGACTAACCGTCATGGAGCAGTTTGTCTGCGTCGCGGAGACCGGGTCGTTCTCGGCAGCAGCGCGCAAATTGGGCATCGGGCAACCGGCTGTCTCGAAGGCGATGGCGCAGCTGGAAGAGTATTTGAACGTGACGCTGTTCGTGCGCTCCACCCGGGCGTTGTCGCTAACCGATGAAGGCGAGCAATTCCGAGCCAACGCCCAGGAGGTTATCGAAGCGGCGGAACGGACCGAGGCGGAGGCGCGCGGCACCGCCCAAGCCAGCGAGGGCACCGTCAGGCTAAGTGCGCCCGAGGCAATCGTCTCCGCGATGCTTCTACCCAATCTTTCCCAGCTACGTGCCGAACATCCTGGGCTCGTATGCGAATTTCGCGAGTCCGGCTCGATATCGTCGATGGTGGCGGGTGGTACCGATATCGCGATCCACCTCGGTCCGTTGGAAGATTCCGCGCTGCTGGCGTCAAGGTGCGGTCGCCTCGACATTATCTTCGCTGCCTCTCCCGGGTACATCGACGATATTGGAGAGCCGGATCACCCACAATCGCTGCTTGGACAAAGGCGAGTCGCCCGTCTTCACGATCCATCAGACAGCGCGTGGCATTTTCGATCCGGTACCAGCGCGCGCTCCATTGCGGTTTCGCCGGCGACTGGTGTCACCAACGATCTCGCCGCTGTCGAAGCGGCTTGCCGTGACTTTGGTGTCGTCAGGCTTCCGATCTTGTTTGCGTCTGATGCGCTCGAGCGCGGGCTGCTAAAGCGTCTACTTACCGACTACGAACAGCAGCCAGTCGATGTCTACATTCTCTTCCCGGCAGGCCGCAGGAAGAGCGCGCGCGTGCGTGCGGTCGAAGTCTGGGTAAGGTCCTTGTTCGAAACAGTAGCAGGGTCCCGGTGAGCTGGCTCGGCTTTCTCGAGGCACTTCTTGTCTTTGCACTCATTTTTCTACTCGGCTTTGCCATCCGTCGCGGCAGCATCTGCGCCGTCGCTGCCACCAAGCTATGGATCGTTGATCACCGGACGGCGCGCATACGCGCTTTCATTGTGGCCGGGGCATGTGCCGGTGCAGTCATCCTGCCGCTATCCTGGCTCGATCCGCAGCGCTTCATTCTGGCGCTCGCTTATCCGGTAACTCTCCAAGCAATTGTTGCCGGAGCGTTATTTGGCCTGTTCGCACGCATGAACGATGCGTGTGCATTCGGAACGCTCGCCCATCTCACCGGCGGAAGCCTTGCCTATGCCTTCAGTGTGGTCGGCATGCTGGCAGGCGGTGTCGTTGGCGGCCTTATCTGGATCGAGATTCCGGTCGGACAATCCTCGCCAGTCGCTGAACCCGGGCTGGCGAGCTTCCTGGCGCTTTCACTGTGCGCTGTGCTTGCCCTTCCAGCGCTAAAGGCGCGTCATCTCAATAATCTGCGAGCAGCGCTTATCGGAGGAAAAGCTTTGCTCCGACCAATGACAGGGATGCTGGTTATAGGGGTCGGGGGCGGCATTCTCTATGTGTCTTCGGGCGATTGGACCTACCTAGCCCTGCTTCGTCGTGAGGCATTTCCGTCGACCGGCAGTGATGGCACACAGCTGACCTCTTTGTTGGGCGTGGCCGCCATTATCGCTGGCGGAGTCTTTGCTGCCTATCGCTCTGGTCGCTTCAAGCTAACTCTGCCGGACTGGAAACAGGCGATCCGTTGTTCGCTCGGTGGCTTCGGGATGGGCGCGGCCGCCGCTGCCATCCCTGGAGGCAATGCTTCTTTGCTTGTTTATGCCGTACCGTCCTTCGCGCCGCACGCCATCGCCGCCTATGGTGCAATGACCCTCGCGCTCGCATTTTCCTTCGCGCCCGCTGCGCTCCGACGAAGACATTCCCGCCAGTAATAAGTCATAGGCTAGCGACCGCACTGTTGCTGAAGCCGTACCTGCTCTAGTTCCCGTGCCACGCTTTCAAAAGCCACAAGGAAAAGATGATGACAGAGGAATATGATATCGATGTTGCGATTATTGGCGCGGGGACCGCGGGGATGGCCGCCTATCGCGAGGCGCGAAAAACCACTGACCGGGTCGCGCTGATCGACGGCGGGCCGCTTGGAACCACATGCGCGCGGGTCGGATGTATGCCCTCCAAACTCCTGATCGCGGCGGCTGAAGCCGCGCATCGCGCAGAGAACACTGGTATCTTTGGCGTTGAGACCGGCAAAGTCGAAATCGACGGACGCGCGGTTATGGCCCGTGTGCGCAGCGAGCGCGATCGCTTCGTCGGCTTCGTGCACGATGCCGTCGCCGGGTTCGACGACGAGCATATCATTCGCCGCTATGCGAAGTTCGTAGACGATAGTACCCTCGAACTCGACAATGGAGAACGGCTCACCGCCCGCAGCATAGTGATTGCCACCGGATCACGCCCCAATATTCCTCCGCCGTTCGAGGCTGCAGGAGACCGGCTCATCACCAATGATGACGTGTTCGATTTCGAAGACCTGCCTGGCCGCGTTGCAGTGTTTGGCGCGGGGGTTATCGGTCTCGAACTCGGGCAGGCATTAGCACGTCTCGGCACCGACGTGCATCTGTTCGGACGCCAGCATCGCGTGGGACCGCTGAGCGATCCAAAACTCGTTGCACTTGGTCGTGAGCTCTTCGCGCACGAATTTCCGACACACTGGCATGCCGACGCGGCGATCTCGCGCGAAGGCGACGAAGTGGTCATTTCCTGGACCAATACCGATCCCGACGGCAAGACGAGCGAACCACATGAAGCACGATTCGACTATCTACTCGCCGCAACCGGTCGCCGGGCCAATGTCGACAAGCTCGGGCTAGAGAACACGTCGGTCGAACTCGATGAGCGCGGCGTTCCCATTTACGATCCCCTGTCGATGCGCGCTGGCGAAAGCGATATATTCATCGCCGGGGATGGCACGGCCGATCTCCCGTTGCTGCACGAAGCCGCTGACGAAGGCCGCCTGGCCGGCGAAAATGCAGCCCGTTTTCCGCACAGCTACCGTCGTGCGCGGCGCACGCCGCTAGGCATCGTATTCACCGATCCGCAGATCGGGATGGCAGGCACTCGTCACGCAGACCTGATCGCGGAAGGTATAGAGTTTGAGACGGGCGAAGTCTCCTACGCTGATCAGGGCCGCGCGCGCGTCATGAACGTCAACAAGGGCGCGTTGCATGTCTACGGGGAAGTCGGGACAGGGCGTTTTCTGGGTGCAGAGATGATCGGACCGAATGCGGAACACATCGCCCATCTCCTCGCATGGGCCATCGAATCGCGCCTGACGGTTTCTGAAATCCTCGACCGGCCATTCTACCATCCGGTCCTGGAAGAAGGTGTCCGGACGGCATTACGAAATCTCAATGCAGCGCTTGGCTTCGGGGCAAACCCACCGCTGCGGTGCATTGATTGCGGGCCGGGTGGCTGACTTCCTGACTTCGGTTTCCATGCCGCCCAGCGCGCGATGTCATAGTCGCTGCGGGACTCGACATACTCATGGTCTTGGCCCTGATTATCGCGGAGCCAAATGCCAACGCACACAATTGCGGATGATAGGAACGGCTAGATTGGCCTGGTTGCTTAGCGACTTGTCCGAAAGGCTGTTTGACACTGGCGCAACGCCTCGATCGGATTGAACGATCGCGCGAGCTGAGGCCTTGGCGATCTAGTCTAGACGGGCAATCTCAGAGAAAACAACGGTTCGCCTCTAGCGATAGGCGGCCACAGTTCGGATGAGCGCACTACCGAACCCGTATAAATGAAAACGAGCGCTGGACGCACGGAAGGATAAGCAGTTCCTCGCCTGGCTCATTCCTAGAAGGAATAGAAGCTAGGCGGACCGGGTGTCTAGTGCGCCGAAGGCCGTGAGCCTAGCTTCAGAGGCGGTTGAAATACTAGCAAAGAACACTTTGGAGATCCGAGACTTCGGCAGACGCACCGCAATTTAACTTGGCGATTTCCGCTCAAACATTGGTGAATTCCGGATCGATCCAATGCACAATCTAGAAAGGATATGACATGCAGGAAGTATATTTAGTTGCCGGGAAGCGAATCCCGTTCGTAAAGGCGGGCACACACTACGTCGAGCACGATCCTCTCACACTCTCTGCGCCCGTGATGCAAGCCATGGCGTCGCAAAGCCGACCCGATTTAATTGTATGGGGACAAGTTATTCCTAGCCTGTCCCTTTCGAACATAGCCCGCGAGGCGGCGCTCGATGCTGGACTGGATGCAACGATCCCCGCATATTCGACGCAATTGGCATGCTCCACCAGCATGATGGGCGCCATCCAGGCCGCCGGTATTGTCGGTCGAAGCGGAATTGATCTCGCGATGGTCGGCGGTGTCGAACAAATGAGCCGCTCCCCTATTGCGTTGGACGAAGAAGTCTCTGCTCGCCTTGCGGCACTTGCAGCACAGAACCCGGCCGCGGCAATCGAGGCGTTCTCCAGCCTCGAAATGAATGATTTCGCCTTGCCGAAGAAAGGTTGGGCAAATCGTATCTCCGGCCGCAGCATGGGCGATCATATGGAAGAGACCGCGCAAGCCCTCTCAGTTCAGAGGGAGGAGCAAGATCGGCTCGCCTTGGCCAGCCATGCCAACGCGGCCAAGGCTTGGGACGAGGGGTTCTTCTCGGACCTTGTGATCCCCTTCGCGGGAACGTCGCGCGACATGATCGTCCGCGCTGACAGCACATTGGAAAAACTGGCCTCTCTGAAGCCTGTATTCGATCCGGAGGGTGGCACACTCACCGCAGGCAACAGCTCACCCTTAACGGATGGCGCGGCAGGAATGTGGGTCGCGAGTGAAAAGGGCCTGAATGCCCTACCCACCGGTTCTCACGCCGTGCGCCTGGTCGACTTTGAAATAGGAGCAGTCGATTTCGACACGGACGGTATGTTGATGGCTCCCGCCTATGCGATCCCGCGACTGCTGGAAAGAAACGGTCTGCGCTTCGACGATGTTCAGATCTGGGAGATACACGAGGCTTTTGCCTCGCAAGTGCTGGCCAACATAGCTGTGGCGCGCGATCCGACCAAACGGGAAAAGCATGCCCCCGGGATTGGCGACCTGGGCGAATTCCCGCGTAACCGCGTCAACCCCGTCGGTGGGAGTCTAGCAATAGGCCACCCGTTCGCTGCGACCGGCGCGCGCATCATCAGCCAGACGGCTAAACAATTGTCGACTCAACCCTCTGGCACCAAGGCTGTGATCTCGATCTGCGCCGATGGGGGCCAAGGTAGCGTGATGCTGGTGGAGGCAATCTGATGGCTTTGTGTGTCGATTGCCTCATGCAGGAGAAGCCAAACTGGCTCGATCGTTACCTTTTCGGATTGGCCGGGCTCATCGCATATGGGATTGGGGCGTTTATTCTCGCCCCAGCTCCAATAGCCATGCCCCTACAGGCAGCCTTTTTCGCAGCTATCTTCCCCTACACACTATGGCCGCTCTTCGCCGCTCGTAAAAGGAGATTCAAGTTGAAATAGATGCACTGCCACTGGAATGATTACGCTCAACCTATATTGACTTTCTTGCCCTCGATCCGCGCTTTAGAGCGCGGCATCGGGGGCGCGTTGGTTCATACCGATCTATGCTGGCGCGCCACTGAACGGGCCTCCAAATCCTCACGCTTCGGCCTAGCCGATTGCCGCCTGATCTGGCCCACAATCACGCGTTGGGCGAGCAATGATTTCCATGCCATTGCAGCAGAAATGCGCTGCCTGGTCGGTCGGGAAAGACGGCTTCGATGGTATAATCCAAAGGGTGATTGCCATACCCTGAGGGTTCGTGTGTCGACTACCGACGGCATGTCTCTCCAAAACTTATTCCAGTCTGCCAAACGCCTTCGCCAAGTCCGCTCTCTTTTGGACAAGGAAAGTGCGAGACACAATGGACGTGACCTTCACAACCACCTCATTCCTGCGAGGAATACCAACTATCGCGTCAGCAGGCCTGCTCGGATCGAGTCTTGCCGATCATATGGGACGGGCACGCCGTGTTGGCGGACTGCCTTTGGACATATGGAGAAGTAAAGTGCGTAAGACGAAAGATTTGACCCTCGCTGGAGCAGCCATTTTGTTGGCTATCACGTTCACCCCCGCTGCCCATGCACAGGAATTTGATGGCCCATTCGTAGGAGCACAGGTTGGCTGGAATCAGAACGATGTCGCGGATATCGAAGGTGCTACGCCAGGCGGAGGAGATCGATCGGACTCATTCGTTGGGGGTGTTTTTGCGGGGTATGACTACCAGACCGATGCGAATATTGTAGTTGGCGTTGAGGCAGGGTTCTCACTGGGTGCAGATGACACCTCATCCTATTCCGCTGGTGCAAGTCGGGTTTCGTTGGATCCGGACTACTCTTTCGATGTGTCAGCGCGCCTTGGCTATGTTGTCGGAGAAAAACGCTGATCTATGGGCGCGGCGGATACGCAAACACACGCGCTGACGTCAGAATTTTCGATGCTGGTAACATCGTTCGCGACGACAGCGATAACTTTGATGGCTGGTTCGTAGGCGGAGGGGCAGAGCGTCGTTTATCGGACCAGATCAACGCTCGTCTTGAATATCGTTATTCAGATCTGGGGTCGAACTCTCAAGACTTCGAACGCCATCAGGTGCTCGTTGGCGTGAGCTACCGCTTCTGACGGATCGACTGGCGTTGGGTGGCCAAGGCTTGCGAGCCTTTGCCACCCAGCGCGAGCTAGATCATCCTAACCCGGCATAGATTGTGGATAAACCACGTCTGCGACAATGAAAAGGAATCATCATGAAACCCGAAATCGAACTATACACGATGGGCCACTGCCCCTTCTGCCGTGCAGCGAAGAATCTGCTGCGCTCAAAAGGGATCACCGATTGGAGCGAAATCGATCTTGAAATCGAACACTCGTATCGCAACGAGATGATAGCGCGGTCAGGCGGGCGCAAAACTGTCCCGCAGATTTTCATTAACGGTCAGCATATCGGCGGATCCGACGATCTTCACACATTGGACGCACGTGGAGGGCTCGATCCTTTGCTTGGCCCAGCGAGCAATCAGCTCAAACAGGCCCTGTAAAACGTCGTGGCGGAGCCAAGATATGGGCAAAGTGCCTTGGCTTCGTCATGTCTTTGAAGTTTTCACCCCACACGAGGAGTCCTTGAGGCTCTGATCGTCGGATGCACGGATCAAAAGGCGAGCACTTATGCATCGCGCATCAAAATGGCTCGGGTCATATCGAACTCGTGAAGCGGCACATCGACAATCTCTGGGATCATAACCTGCAGGAATAGGAATCATAAGTTGCAAAGACAGTCGTTTTGTGGAATTCTTAATCTTAGAGTCTGACTCATAATTCAGCTGCGAGTTTTCGTGCGGTGAAGCGGGTTGATCTTCTGATGGATGCGATGAGTGTCCAGGCATCTGCCGATGCGATGGATTTTTCCCAGTCTTTTGCGA
>Ga0189284_100435_pt1 | contig 19163 bp, 17 predicted proteins | sample N32C7minimetaG_FD_130314 | JGI IMG/M metagenome (GOLD analysis project Ga0189284, IMG submission 130314) | Marine microbial communities from the Costa Rica Dome - N32 C7 mini metaG | ecosystem: Environmental > Aquatic > Marine > Oceanic > Photic zone | place: Costa Rica: the Eastern Pacific...
GACGAAACGTAGACGCTCCTCCACTTTGGACACCTCTTTCCACGGCATCGACACCTCCCGCAAAACGGAAAGTGTGACCCATGTGTCCGGAACGTTTTGTTACCTATGTCTCAGGTCGGGCACTGCGAATGATATTTCTTGAAAGTACGTTTGTATTGGACCGGTTCGCATGCGTCGTAATCGCAGCGTTTGCAATGCCAGGCAGCGGTCGTCTTCAGTTGCGAAAAATCGAACAGTTATGACTTTTCAACGCGGATTGATACAGTCTTCGATCGCTCTGAGACCTGTTCAACCGGTCTCTACATTTGAAACAAAAAAGACCGGGAGCCCGTGTCCCGGTCAGTTTTTGGAGCTTTGCACTGAAGCTGAACAAGCCGCGATCCAGTTAGAAACAGAACCACAGCCGCCAAAATGGCAATGGGGCCAGTGTTTCAGGTGCCCGTGCTGGTTTGATTGACCATCAAGGGGGTAACTTTGGACTTCAGCATGGTGTCGAGATCTTCGCTGCCGTCTTCAAGGGATTGAAGCGCCATATCGAGGAAATATGAGCAAAAGGTCCGACCGTCTTTGTCAGCTTCCTTTTGCGTATAGCGGATCATACGCTTGATGGCCTCTACGGGAGGTTCCTGATCAAGTTTTGGATCTGTTTTAACGTTGGACTGAGACATTATACCACCCACCAGTGTTGCTGTCTTTTGGAGGCTTCCTGCACGTCGGAACCCTTTCAAGAACGCCATGTTGTTCTTGAAGCGTGAAACGAGCGTGATAAAGTCTTCGTGTATATCATGCAGCGTTGCATTCTGGGTTGTGTGGCCGCTGTCAAAAATGACGTGAATGAAGGAAATCGTACGGTGACGATCCCAGTGCCACACTTTGCGGGTCTCGGGCGGCCGATGCTGAAGGGAGCAGACGGTGACCCTGTCGCGCCCAAAACCCGAAAGGCACTTGCTATTCTGGGTTATGTCAGTCGTATCAGTGACTTGAGCGCCTCTCGCGAGGCGGTCGCCGATCTTCTTTGGAGCAGTGCGACCGGACACCGGGGCATGCAATCGCTTCGCCAGGCCTTAAAACAGTTGAAAACGGCAGAAGAAATTGCCGGGCTCGATGTGGTCAAAACCCAGGGCGGGCATATTCAAATCCCTCTGGGAAGCCTGCCAACAGATCTGGCGTGCCTCTTGGACTTGCTGAATGCCTCCGATTCACCAGATTTCGACACTGCGATTGCTTTGTGGCGCGGCGATTATTTGACCGGCTTTGAAGACATTGACCCCGTTTTTACGGATTGGCTGTTGATCGAGCGTCAGCGCATTCGGGATGAGGTGGTTGATGCCACACTGAAACACCTTTCCGGAGCAAGTGTTGCCGCTGCCACGCCCGTTGCGGAAGCTGCTGCCAACTTCCTTCTGCACATGGATCCCGCCTTTGAGCCTGGTCACCGCGCGCTGATCCAAATCTATCTGCACCGCGGCCAGCGCGAGCGGGCAGAACAGCAATTGCGGGCTTGTGAACGCGAGCTGAAAGAGCTGGACGGTGTGCCGGAACAGGAAACCCGGGATTTGTTGCGCATTCGTTTAGAAAACGGCAACAGGCCTTCTAGTTCCGTGGACAGCGGACTGGACAACAGTGCTGGTTGGGATGGGAGAAAGGTAAGTGTAAGTTTTCAATTTGGGAATGGAGTTGGAAACGATTCCGTCCGCCTGCCGAGCGTTTCGGTGATTGCCGGCCGCGAGGAGACAAAAAATCACCTGGATGGTCGCCATCTGGAAGAAGAGATCACGGCCGGTCTCTCAGCTTATCGGGCGTTTGACCTCTATCAGTCTGATTATTTTGGCAGTGAGGAAGGCCCCAGCCTATCCATGCTTCAGTCGGACGAACTTGGCAGCTATTTGTTGCGATTTCAGCATAATGAACACAGCGGAAATGTTTCTATCCAGTTTGAGGATCGAAGTGATGGCCGCATTGTTTTTAGTGAGATTGTCGATCCAGGCAAATGGGATTCAATTCATGTCGCGGCTTCTCAGATCGTCAACAGGATACACTTATATTCGCAAGTAAAGCTCAGGCGTCCAAACAACAACACTGTCTACGGTAAATGGTGTCAGGCAGAAAATTTTATGATCGAGTTCAATCAAAGATCAGATGCAAAGGCACTTGAGCTGCTCTCCGAGATAGAGCGTCAGCACAGCGCTTTTTCCATGATCTATTCAGCCAGGGCGCTGATTGCATTGAAAAATTTAGTGTACTATGCCGCCAAGGATGATGCTGCAAGTCTAAGCGTTGATGAGATCCGCTTGTTAACTGAGCGCGCAGTATCTCTTGACGCTTGGCAGCCAATCAATCAAAGAGCGCACGGTTGGGCTTTGATCCATGCCGGGATGCCTGATCAGGCTAGTAGGGCATTTCTACAGGCTGGCCGACTAAACTCGGTGGATCCGATCAATATGATGTCGGTGGCTGAAGGTTTAGCATTCTCCGGAAATGTTGGTCAGGCTTTGGAATATGCTGAAAACGCGATGAAAATATTCTCGTCGGTGCCGAGAATGTTTTATGAATACTATTCTCATGTCTACTTTGCTGCTGAAGACTATGAAAATGCTAACCGGATGATCGAGAGGGCAGCGTACAATAATCTTACTGGTTTGACGGTACGTGTTGCGGCGCTCATAGGTGGCGGTAGGGAGCGTGAAGCTGTAGATCTCCTGCGGCGCACGCGGGACACTTATGGAAACAAGTATTTGGAAGATGGTTCGGACCGTTTCATGGACCGGCTGAACTTCTTTTGGGAACCTAAAACACGTGCCAACTATGAAAAAGGTGTCCAGATGGTGAAACGTTTCCTGCTCGGTGATCCGACCTCCGTCAGTTGACTTTAGGGAACGAATTGGCGAGGCCTCTTACGTAGTCACCGTCTCTACTATCAAGCTTCGATTGGTTTAGCCGGTATGGTAGTATAACAGCTTTGTGACTTGACCCGTCGATTACCTCGAAATTCATCAAATGCTGAACGGACGGAGGGAGTTCAACTTCCTTCAGAACCGATTCTGGATTGGACATGAATTTCTGACGAAAGTCCTGGTCAGTTCTGGCCCGGGCAAGAACTGCACCAAGCTTACGGATATTTTTTTGATAATATGGAAAACGCGCCAATTTGCCTATCCGATAGGATGTGGGCGACCGGAGTTGGTGGCCTCCGGCCGCTTTTGCAGGATTGGTTGCGGTTCAATCAATCCGGCATTTCTTCATAGTGACAGTTGGCCAGAGCAAGGCGGCCAAGCTCTTCGAAATAAGCTTCATCACCAGCCGCAACGCGGGCTTCATCAATCTTTGCCGGGATGACCAGATGCACCTTGTCCGCGGTGTCGGCATAGATTTTGATATCTGTTGCCAAACCGAGGTCCGACAGCGTGGCTTCCGGGTTTTCCGCAAACTTGGCGCGTTCTGTCGGGTTCTGGATAATTTCACCAAGTTTCGAACCAATGGCCAGTTCGCGATTGGTAGTTGAAAAAGTGTGCATGCCAAGTCTCCAGTATAAAAGGTTGTATAGTTTTCTATAATATCGGTGAAAATAGTAGTCAAATCACCGAAACTGGGTTTAAATCAAATAATTTAGATATAATTGAGAATTATATCTTGTGATTACTTGATCATGCATAAAATTAATGCATCAATATTTTTGTAAAACAATAGAAAAACGTAAATGCTACCGCTTCGCAATTTCTAATGAGTCTGTTGATCAAAATATATACTTGATAGGGTTCTCAGGAATGCTTTAGTCGGAGAGCATTTTTTGTTTGGGGGAAGCGATGCATGGTTTGACGCCAGAGGTTCTGAGTGGACTAGAGAGTGCGGGTCTGGTCGTGAAAACGGGGAGTAATGTGAAGCCGACCAATCCAAATGCAGAGCAAGCTCTCCAGCTGTTTGCGCCGGTTTTGCGAACCGGCCGCGTTCGGCTTGTGCCTGTTTCTCTTCCTGGCTGTCCAATCCACTTTTGTACCGCTGTTGTTACGCCTCATAACTCTGATGAGCAGCGTGCAAAAAATGCCATTGGATCCTTCGCGGCCGGCGGGCAAGCAAATACAAAAGGAAGTGCAGCCATTAGTTGTATTGGGGAGGTTGCGGAAAGATTAACCCTTTGTTCTCTTGGGCAAGATGATCCGCGTGTTGTTGCTGTTACGAAGGGTGAGTATCACTCAGATCTTGCTTCCATTCTGGGGTTTAGCGCGGCCCAGACGATTGACTTGCTTCGCACGCGAATGGAGTTGGAAGGCGGCTCCCTTGGATCTCTGATTGACTGGAGCAGGTTAAGTAATCGAGGCATTTATGTAAGCAAAATTTCAAATGGAGATGAAGCAAGGTTGCCTGCATTTGCCGCGCTTTTCGGGGAAGTTGTTCTCGAAAAAGGTTTCAAGATGGGCGTTTCGTCAACAGTTGGATGTGCGGTCTGGTCTGACTTGGAAGGTGCGCGGGAGCGGGCTGTTTTGGAGCTCGCAGAGCGCGATTCAGTGGCCCAGGCCTGGTACAACCGCTTGGGGATAACAGTGGTACCCGAGCCGGTTTTGCGCGAAAAAATTTCTGACGACTTGATGAGATACCTGTCTGAGCGCCGCCGAAAGACAACGATTTGCAGGGTCGAAACTGATCTCCCGGTCCATGTGGCCGTTGCCGTTTCTCACCGCGGCGATGGTTACGCGGCAGCGTTTGGTGCTTGTGCTGAATGGGGTCTCGGATCAGCGATCTTCGGAGCAATCACCGAAATGCTGCAGGGAGAAATCTCGTTGTCTGCGATGGAGACTGCGTACCCATACCGTCCACATGGGCAAGCCAGCAGAATTCCATCGCAGCTTCGATATGCCCGCGAGAAGTCGATCCTCGATGATTGGCCTGTTGGAGAAACACCGGAAAAGGCGGCTTGTCTTGTAGACAAGGCCTTTACTTATGAGGGGTTGTTGGAGGCCTTAAGGGAAAAGCAAATTACAGTTTGGGAGTTTGATGCAACGCGACCGGATCTTGGTGTGCCTTGCATCAAACTTTTGTCACCCGAATTGTGTACCTGGCAGCCGCGGTTTGGCAAAGAGCGGCTCTTTCAAGGCGTGGTCGAGCGCGGGTTGCGCTCTGAGCCTGAACGGGAAGAGGTCTTCGCCGAGCGTTCCTTCCCGTTTTGATCGGCTGCGGAAAAGTGTTGTCCTGTAACAGGTGTGTTCAGTTGACAGGGACCGGCCGGCCGTCGGCTTGCGGCCGCGCCAGCGTCATGACCCAGAAATTCCGCCATTTCCCATTGCTGCGATTGGTGCGGGCAATGCCAACACGCGTCACATACGGATTGAGCAAGTTCTTGTTGTGGCCTTCGGAACCTTGCCAGCCGCGGAAAGCGGCGGGCAGATCCGCATAACCGGCACCAAGGTTCTCTGCAGCTGCGCAATTCGGGTAACGCGCCTTGTCGAGCCGCCGGGAAAGGCCGAAGGCGCTGTGCTGCCAGGTGTCCATGCTGTCGCGTTTGGCAATGTGCCGCGCCATATCTTGCGAGACACCATCAAGCGCCGGATCGTGACGCAAGGCCGGAAGACCATTCTGTGCGCGATAGGCATTCACTATCGATATGAGAGAGGACGTGCTGACATCGACATCTGTAAAGACCGGTCGGTCTTCCAATTCGCTTTGACCGCCGGGCAGCGCACCGCAGCCTGCCAAGAATGCAAGGAGCAAGATCAAGGGCAGGGTGCGTCGGCACTGGCTAGCTTGGTTTTTCTGGCTGCCAAAAGTCATTGTCACGCGTCATCTCCGGGCCAGGAAACACCCTCATCAGCAAAGAAATGATGAGGTCCGGGATATGCCTCGACATATGCCATGTGGGTAACCATTCCGGCTTTCGGTGTTTGGTGATGGAGAAAGTATGCAGGCGGTTCGAAGTTGAACATCGGCGGCCCATCTTCGGTCAGATCCAAGACAACCTGGTGACCCGTGCTGGGGGCGAGCGTCATGATCTTGCCTGCGAACTCCGCGATGATCGGGCGGTGCAGATGACCGCAAAGCAGCCGCTGAATGTGCTTGTGCGGGCCGATCACCTCTGCGAGCGCACCGGCGTCATTCAAGCCAATCGCATCCATGTGCTGTATGCCGCTGAGGGCAGGCGGATGATGAAGGGCGATCAGCGTTGGCCGGTTGTCCTCCGAGAGACGTTCCGATAGCCAATTCAGTTGCGGTGCGCCGAGTTCGCCATTCGGTTTGCCGGGTATGCTGGTATCCAGTGCGACAAGCCGGACGTTGCCGATATCGGCGGTGTAACAGAGTTTTCCATCCACATCGCCGTCCATACCAGGAAACCCGGACATCTCGCGGCGCATATCGGCGCTGCCGTCATGGTTGCCGGGGATCATGAACACGGGCATGGCGAGCCGCGACAGGATCTGCCGAGCCAGCGCATATTCGCGAGGGTTGCTCTTGTCCGTGAGGTCTCCGGTCAGGACAACGGCATCTGGCCTTGGTGTCAGGCCGTTTAGGGCTGGTATGGCGCGTTCAGCGAGCATGTTGGTATCGGAGACCCGATAACAGGCAAGTCCGCGCGGACGAAGATGCAAATCGGTAATATGTGCAATGAGTGCCATAGGATTGCCAATTGAAAATTGCGAGGAATCGTACCCAAGACGATAGCTTCACAGAGTTTGGGCGCAAGCAGTGTTTCCCTTTTCAAAAAGCTCATGTAGGAGATGCACACACATTCTTTTTGTAAAGGCGGGGACCTGGCCAGTTCGGTCCCGGCGGAATCGGGTCGTAATGGCAGAAACGCAATCGGCAGCGGCGGAAAGTGCGCAACCGGAGCAAGAACCGGAGAGGTCCGGAAATCAGATGAAGAAGCCGATATGGCTGCGCATCTTCGGCCATGATGTAACCGCGCCGCTCCTGTTGCTCGCCCTGGCGCTGGTTTTGTTCGTGCCCGGGCAATGGACCGTGCCGCCGCTCGACCGCGATGAACCACGTTTTACGCAAGCCACCAAGCAGATGTTGGAAACCGGCGACTATGTCGACATCCGGTTCCAGGATCAGGCACGTCACAAGAAACCGGTCGGCATCTATTGGCTGCAGGCGGCTGCGGTCAAACTGACAGGTCATGATGCGACGGCGTCGCTTTGGGTTTATCGCTTGCCGTCCATTATCGGCGCGACTTTAAGTGTTTTGGTTGTGTTCTGGTTGGCAAGGGCCTTCATGGGGCCGTCCGGGGCGCTTGTTGCCGGTTCCTTTGTTGTACTTGCAATCATTCTCGGCGTCGAAGCGCGGCTTGCGAAAACCGATGCCACCCTTTTTGCGACAATCGTAATTGCCCAGGGCGCCTTGGCGCGCCTTTGGCTGAGGAACAGTTCCGACAGGGCCTGGGGCCTTGCTTTCGTGTTCTGGACCGCGCTTGCGGCAAGCGTGTTGGTCAAGGGACCAGTTGGCCCAATGGTCGTCGGGTTCACGGTTGTTGGCCTGATCATCACTGGCCGCAATTTGAGCTGGTTTAAAGGGGCCGTCCCGCTGGCCGGCTTCATCTGGTTTTTCTTGCTTGTCCTGCCTTGGTTCGTCGCTATCTGGATTGCAACAGACGGCACATTCTTTACTGAAGCAATCGGCAAGGATCTGCTCGGCAAGGTGTCTGAAGGGCAGGAGGGGCATGGGGCCCCGCCGTTGACCCATCTCGGTGCCATGTTTGGTGTCTTTTGGCCGCTCCCGGCGTTCTTCTTGCTTGCATTGCCGATGATGTGGCGGGAGCGGAAAAGCCCTTTAGTGATCTTTGCAGCTTGCTGGTTTTTCCCAAGCTGGGTGGTGTTTGAACTCGTTGCGACGAAGCTTCCGCATTACACCATGCCCTTGATGCCCGCTCTGATTTTGCCTGTGGCGGCGGCCCTGATCGAAGGCGCCGGGTCCCAATCCGCGAAGTGGCTACGCTGGGTGGCGGCGATCTTGTTGGCGGTGCCCGCCATAGGAATTGCGGCTGCCGCTTTCGGGGGCCCGTTTGCGCTTGGTATCTGGCCGTCCCCCCCAGGGGCGATCGTCACCGGGATTGGCGCTGTGTTTGCGGTCTTTGCCGCAACCCGTCTGCTCCGAGGACCGGCGCTCTATGCTCTGCCAGCCACAACCCTGACCGCAATTTGCGTTGCCATCGGTGTATGGGGTTTTTCAGGACCGGCACTGACCACGATCTGGGTCAGTCCGAGACTTGTGACTGCGATGGACGAGATCCCGGGGTGCGCAAATCGGGATACTCGGCAAGTGGTCACGACCGGCTTCCATGAACCGAGCTTCATCTTCTTGGAAGGGACCAACACCAAGATCGTTCCGGAGGCTGAAGCCGCCGACTTCCTCGCCCAAGCTAAGCCGGGGGAGAGTGGTGTTTGCCGGATCGCAGCGATCGAGAGCCGCCATGAAGAGGCGTTTTTGGCCGAAGCGAAGGAGAAGGGTCTTGTCCCCGTGGTGCGAAAAAGGGTAGACGGCCTGAATATCAACGGCGGCGATGATGTCGATATTGGGCTCTATCAGTCGGCCGCAGACGGAACAGACACACAAGGCGGCAATGAGCAGCAATAGTCGGATAAAATGGGTGCTGGAACGGATGCGCGGCAATGCCCGGCGCGCCATGATCCTTTACTCCAACCGTAAGGAGCGCGGTACCGCTCAGTTGCGGACATTGCCACCAGGCCAACGGCCACAAGATATCCTTGCTGTTCTTCTTTTGACGGTGGGTGTCGCAGTCGTTGCCTTTGATGCGCCGACGTATCCTTGGCTGAACTCACTGCCGAACGAATACCGGACGGCCTTCCGCTCGTTCACTGATCTGGGTAAGGCAGACTGGATCCTGATTTCAACCGGTGTTCCTTGTCTCTTTCTGCTCGCGCTCGACGCTGGCCGATACGCCTTCCGGATCCGGATGGCGATCGGTGCCGTCTTCACCTATGCGGCGTTCGTCTTCTACACGGTCGCAGCGTCCGGGATTGTGGTGCTGATCATCAAGTGGAGCCTCGGGCGCGCGCGTCCGAAATTGTACGAGGAGTTCGGCCCCGTTCATTTTGATTTCCTTGCTTTTCACGGCAAGTTCACGAGCTTTCCGTCCGGCCATTCCACAACAGTCGCCGCTCTTGCGACTGCGCTTTACTTTATCTTCCCGGCTTACCGCTGGCTGATCGTTGTCAGTGCGTTCTGGCTGGCATTCTCCAGGGTGATGGCGGGTGCGCATTACCCAAGTGACGTCATTGCTGGCACGTTGCTCGGGATGACCTTTACGTTCTTTACCGTGCGTGCCATAGCCCGGCGCAGGATCGGTTTTCATATTGCGGAAAACGGTAATATCGTTCCGAACATGACGGCCATTTCGGCCAAGGCAAGCGCACGTGCCGTTTGGCAGGTTCTGCGCGGACAACGCGGAGCGCAGCGCATCGTTCCGGGCCGGGCCGCGGCCAGCGAGGCGGACTGAGTGGATGTCATGACACAGAGTTACCTGGAGGCCTTGGCTGCGACCAAGGGTGGGATCGCCGTTACCGTGGTTGTTCCTGCCAAAGATGAGGCGGAAAATCTGCCAATTCTTCTGGATGAGATTGAAACGGCACTTAGCGGACGGACGTTTGAGGTCATTGTGATCGATGACGGTTCGTCTGACGGGACCGACATTGTCCTCCAGGACTACGCGGCAACGCATGACTGGCTGCGTCCAGTTCGGCACGAACAGTCTTGCGGTCAAAGCTGTGCAGTACGCACCGGGCTTCAGCATGCGCGTGGTGACGTCGTCGCCACCATCGATGGAGACGGGGAAAACAATCCGGCGTACATTCCGCAGCTGATCGATGCTCTTGATGCCGCCGGGCCGTCTGCTGCGCTTGCAGCGGGTCAAAGGCTTGGCCGGAAGGCAAGCCTTGCCAAACGGTATGCTTCCAAGTTTGCCAACAAACTGCGGGGCGCCATTTTAAGGGACAACACCCGTGACAGCGGCTGCGGTCTCAAGGCGTTACGCCGTGAGGTCTTTCTACAGCTTCCGTATTTTGACAGCTGGCACCGGTTTCTCCCGGCATTGGTGATCCGCGAAGGGTACAATGTGGTGCATATTGACGTTCAGGACCGGCAGCGGCGCCACGGGACCTCGAAATACGGTATCTTTGACCGAGCGTTGGTCGGGGTGCTGGACCTGTTTGGTGTGTGGTGGTTGCGCCGCCGCCGCAAAAAAATCCCGGTTGTCCGGCCGTTGACCTAATTTGACGCCACAATTTCCGAGCAGAAACGCGCCGCTGGCGTATCAAGGTAACTGGAATCCGACATGGCTGCCCTCATAGACTGGTTTCATGCAGTCTTCATTGCACAGTTTGATTTTTGGCTGATCTTCGGTCTGGCTGCGCAATCGATGTTTATGATGCGCTTTGTTGTTCAATGGATGGCATCCGAACGTGTCGGGCGTTCCATCGTACCGATCGCTTTCTGGTTCTTCTCGATTGCTGGCGGAATCATGCTGTTCACCTACGGCGTGATCAAGAAGGAACCGATCATCATTTTGGGGCAGGGGCTCGGACTGGTGATTTATTTCCGAAATCTCTGGCTGATTTTCAAGGAAAAGCGGCGCGATCCTGCAATATGACCGCGCCGTCGTCCGTGTGATATTTTGGGTGATCCAGCTGTGATCAGTCTGTGAAATCGCTGTCGTTCATCACCCGGGCCGAACCGGAGACACGGATTGAACTTCCCTTTTCAGGCCCGATTTCCGCAACGATGCGGCTGGGATGCCCCATGTCAAATCCCTGATTGATTTCGATGCGGCCCTGATGCGGCCAACCAATGTCCCGCAGATAACCGGCATATGCAGCGCTGGCAGCCCCAGTTGCCGGATCTTCATAGACCCCGCCCGAGGCAAAGGCATTGCGGGTGTGAAAGAGCTGTGGCGTTTCGCTGTAGGCGATCAGAATTGTGACCCACCCATGCTTTTCCATCAGTTTACGTCCCGCTGCCTGATCATAGGTCATGTCCGAGACGGCCTTGCGTGAGTTAAGCGTCAGCGCAAAATGGTCCGCGCCGCCATGGACGAACGCCGGCGGGATGCGGATATCGATCTGATCTTTCGTATAGCCGAAGAGATCCATAACCTCGCTTACAACGTCATCTGATGCTGGCTGGCTTTGTGTTGGCGGCGATTGGAGGGCGGCTTCTACGAGTTCGCCCGACAGATTGCCTTCCACGGAGATTTCAGCTTCGTTGAGCATCAGATTGTAGCGCCCCGGACCGAATTTTCGGGTGAGGGCGGATCCGAGTGCGATGGTCGCGTGACCACAGAATGGTACTTCGGATTGCGGCGAGAAATAGCGGACCCGCCAGGCCCCGTCGGTAAGTGGCGCAGCAAATGCGGTTTCGGAAAAACCAACATCCGCTGCGATGGCGCGCATGTCTTCGACCGACGGATGCGCGTCACTGATGAGCACACCGGCCGGGTTGCCGCCGGTGTTGCCATCTGAAAATGCGGAGATGCGCTGAATGTCCATGGTGGGAGCCTTTGTGTGTTTTTAGTCCCCACCATTTTGTGACAAGTAAGGCTGATCGCAACAGGTGTTATCCATGAAACTTGTTCATGGAATTGATCAATTATGCGAAAGCCCTGTCGAGCGCTTGGCCAAGGTCCTTGATCAGATCTTCCGGGTCTTCAAGGCCGATGTGAAGGCGAACCGAGTGAAGATCCGGATCGACATTTGTCGCCGACCGCATGCCCTTCAGTCGGACAGGTATTGCAAGACTTTCAAATCCGCCCCAGGAGTAACCGAGACCAAACAGGGACAGGGCGTCGAGAAACGCATAGGCTTGCTCTTGTGTTGTCCCAGCCGCAAAGTCGAAGCCGCACAGGCCGGATGCGCCAGAAAAGTCTCGCTTCCAGATCTCATGGCCGGGGTCGCTCTCAAGCGCGGGATATCTAATTGCGCCAATAGCGGGCTGCGCCTTCAGCCAATCCAGGACGACAGTAGTATTTTTCTGGTGCCGCTCAAGACGGACCGACAGGGTCCGAAGCCCGCGCAAACCCAAATAGACATCGTCAGGACCGACATGGCTGCCCATTGCGCCATGGAGCGTGTCCAGTTTGTGCCAGGCCTTTTCGCTGGCAGCGATCGTGCCAAGCATGACATCTGAATGGCCGACAATGTATTTCGTGCCCGCCTGAATGGAGAGATCGACGCCGAAAGCAATGGGTTGGCAATAGAGCGGGCTGGCCCAGGTGTTGTCCATGAGCACGGTCGCGTCGATTTCGTGCGCGGCTGCCGCAATTGCCGGAACGTCCTGCATTTCGAAAGTGAGGGAACCTGGGGCTTCGGTGAAGACCGCAGTGGTGTTCGGTTTGAAGAGCGATTTGATGTTCGCACCAACAGCCGGATCATAATACTCAACATCGACGTTGAGGCCCGGCAGGACGGTATCTGCAAAGTGACGGGTCGGGCCGTACGCCGTGTCGGCAATCAGCATGTGGTCGCCTGACTTCACGCAGGACAGAATTGCAAGCGCGATGGCATTCAGGCCGGAATTGGCCAGTTTCACGCCGGCCGCGCCTTCAATTTCCTTCAAGGCGTCTTCAAGGGAATCAGTCGTTGGATTGCCGCGCCGTGCATAGGAGAATTTTTGCGCGCCCGATACCATTGTCTTGGTGTCGGGATAGAGCACTGTGGAGGCATGGACGACTGGTGGATTGACAAACCCATGGAACCCGGACGGATCCCGGCCGCTGTGCGCAAGAATGGTTTCAATGCTTCTTTTTGTGTCCGGCGTATTCGTCATAAATCCTTCAGTCCGCTTTGGCTGTCTTGTTGTTCTATGTCGGCATTCAGCTCCGGCCCACTGCCAATAAGCTGATCAAGTTATGTGCCGACGGGCTTTCTGATGGCGAAACTGCTTCATGTCGCTGTTTTTCCCAAGACATTTTTTCATTGGTATTCGTGATTTGTTGCAATGGTCCTTTGAAAGGCAGGGATTTGCGAGCCCTATGTCGGCCCTCAGGAGGACTGAAAAAATGAAAAACACTTTCAAAAACCTGGTGGTTGCGGCCGCTTTCACTAGTGCTGCCATTCCCGCTTCTGCGTCAACACTCGAGCAGGTCAAGGAGAACGGCTACTTCACCTGTGGTGTTAGCCAGGGCAATCCCGGGTTTTCCAATCCAGACAGCAATGGCAATTGGAGTGGACTGGATGTCGACTACTGCCGAGCAATTGCTGCAGCTGTTCTCGGGGATCCGGCCGCTGTCAAGTTCCGGCCATTGTCATCACCGGAACGGTTCACAGCGCTGCAATCCGGCGAAATCGATGTTCTGTCGCGCACGACAACATGGACTATGTCGCGCGACACGAACCTTGGCGCCAATTTTGCCGGTGTCATGTACTATGACGGCCAGGCGATGATGGTCCGCAAGGAGCTTGGGATTGCCTCGGCCATGGAACTTGCCGGTGCCTCGGTCTGTACGGCGACTGGAACCACGACGGAACTCAACGTTGCCGACTTCTTCCGGGTCAACAACATGGAGTACGAAGTCGTAGCGTTTGAAAAGAATGACGAGGTAACTCAAGCCTATGATGCCGGCAGGTGCGACGTCTACACAACCGACAAATCCGGTTTGCACGCTAACCGCTTGAAGCTGACCAATCCGTCCGAACACATGATTTTGCCGGAGGTCATTTCAAAAGAGCCGCTGGGTCCGGTGGTCAGGCAGGGCGACGATCAGTGGTTCAATATTGCGAAATGGACCTTGAACGTTCTGATTAACGCAGAAGAACTCGGTGTGACCCAGGCAAATGTCGCAGACATGGCGTTGTCTGATAATCCAGCTGTAAAACGGCTGCTTGGGGTCGAAGGCAACTTCGGCGATTCGCTCGGACTTGATCAAGACTGGGCCGTCCGCATCATAAGCGCGGTCGGCAACTACGGAGAAATCTTCTCGCGCAACGTTGGAGTTGATACCCCGCTTGGAATTGAGCGTGGTCTGAACGCGTCCTGGATCGACGGCGGTATTCTTTACGCCCCGCCGGTTCGGTAAAAAAGGTCCTGGTCCGATGCATTTGCAAGACTGCATCGGACCTCCCTTTGCGGCGTTTTAGATCTTTCCGTAGGGAACGCAGCTCCAGCGAATAAAAACGAATGATTACGTAATGGGCAGCCAATGAGGCGAAACTAGACATGTTCGCGTTTTGTGCAGCCATGGTAACCGTAATCCTACTTCAGCCCGAGAAATTTAACGAGATATCGTCAGCAAGTACTTGACCCGAACTCGCAAATGCCATCGTATGGGGGCTGTTGGATCGGGGGATGATTTCCGGAGGAACCAGCGCCTTGCGTTGGAATTTGCCCGCCATGTCGGGCGAAGAGGACATCAACTCATACCGGCCAGCTAAATAAAAGTAATGGGTAACAAATAAAGGCTGCATATCCATGTCTAACAAAATCCTTCCGCTCGTACTCGGCGCCGCTATGGGTGTCGCTGCGACAGCTGCTGGTGCGACGACGCTGGAAGACGTCAAGGGCAAAGGCTTCATCCAGTGTGGTGTGAGCCAGGGTCTGCCGGGCTTCTCAAACCCGGATGCACAGGGGAACTGGACCGGTCTCGACGTTGATCTCTGCCGCGCAATGGCTGCTGCAGTATTCGGCGACGCGTCTGCCGTTAAATTCACTCCGCTTTCTGCTAAAGAGCGCTTCACCGCTCTGCAGTCAGGCGAAGTTGACGTTCTGTCCCGGAACACCACCTGGACCATGTCCCGCGACACTCAGCTTGGTCTGAACTTCGCTGGCGTCAACTACTATGACGGTCAAGGCTTCATGGTCCGTAAGGATCTGGGCGTGACCTCTGCCCTGGAACTGTCCGGCGCATCTGTCTGCACCAACACCGGTACAACCACCGAGCTGAACGTTGCTGACTACTTCCGTGCGAACAACATGCCGTACGAAATCGTCGCTTTCGAAAAAGCTGACGAAGTTGTCGCTGCATATGACGCTGGCCGTTGTGACGTTTACACCACGGACGCATCCGGCCTGTACGCTCAGCGCCTGAAGCTGACCAACCCGGGCGACCACATGGTTCTGCCGGAAATCATTTCCAAAGAGCCGCTTGGTCCGGTTGTTCGTCAGGGCGACGATGAGTGGTTCAACATCGCTAAGTGGACCCTGAACGCAATGATCAACGCCGAAGAAATGGGCGTGACCTCTGCGAACGTTGACGAAATGAAGGGTTCTGACAACCCGTCCGTCAAGCGTCTGCTTGGCGCTGAAGGTGCATTCGGTGAGGCTATCGGTCTGTCCAACGACTGGGCTTACAACATCATCAAAAACGTTGGTAACTACGAAGAAAGCTTCAATGCCAACGTTGGCCCGGACACTCCGCTCGGCATCTCCCGCGGCGTGAACGCCCTGTGGTCGAACGGTGGTTTCCTGTACGCTCCGCCGGTACGCTAATCCTCTGATTTAAAGAGGTTTTTGGGGTTCCGGCGGCATGACTGCCGGAACCCTCAATAAATTCTGCGCCAAAATAACCGGAAATCATCCGGACAGTGCGCGGGGAACACACCTGCTTTCTGCCGATAGGGGACGCTGAACAAGCGTTGAGATGGAAAGCAGACGACGCCACGTCCACGGCTTGCGGACACTTGATCTGCCACATATGCCGGGCGTGATAACTTGGGCGAGGTTCTATGTCAGTCATGGAGCAGGACTCGGCGGGGGCGCCGGCGCGTGCTTCGCTGGTGAATGATCCGAAGGTACGCGGGCTGTTTTATCAGGCACTCCTGATCGCAGCTTTGGTCTTCTTAGGATACTTCATAGTGACGAACACGGTAGCCAACCTGGAGCGGCAGAACATTGCCTCCGGTTGGGGTTTCGTTGAAAATACGGCCGGTTTTGGCATCATCCAATCGTTGGTTCCGTATGCCGAAACATCTACTTATGGTCAGGCGATTTTCGTCGGCTTTCTCAACACACTCATGGTCGCAGTCGTCGGGATCTTTTTTGCGACCATCATCGGATTTGTCGTCGGCATTGCGCGGCTGTCCAACAATTGGGTCATCAACCAGATCGCGTATTGGTACGTTGAGCTGGTTCGAAATGTTCCGCTTCTTCTCCAGATCTTCTTCTGGTACTTCGCCGTTCTGCGCGCGGTGCCGGGTAAGCGGGAAAAGTGGTCATTGTTCGACACCTTTCACCTAAACATTGCCGGGTTGCGGATGCCCAAGCCCATTTGGGAAGACGGCTCCGGGTTTATCGGCATTGGTTTGATCGTTGGCATTGTCGCGTCGGTTGTGGTCTCCAGATGGGCACGCAAGCGCCAGGACGAAACAGGACAGCAATTCCCTGTCTTCTGGACAGCGCTCGGATTGATCGTCGGGTTGCCGGTCATCACCTATTTCGTGACCGGAATGCCGATGTATCTGGAGCATCCGAACTTCGTTGAAACAGGTCCGATCCTGCGCCGCGGCTTTGAGCTGGGTGTCGGGTTCAACCTGATCCCGGAGTTTCTTGCTCTGACAACTGCCCTGGCGATCTATACGGCTGCGTTTATCGCGGAAATCGTACGGGCGGGCATTCAGGCTGTCAGCCACGGTCAGACCGAAGCATCGCATGCCCTTGGCCTGCGCAACGGTCCGACCCTTCGTCTGGTGGTCATTCCGCAGGCGATGCGGGTCATCATTCCGCCGCTGACCAGCCAATACCTGAACCTGACGAAGAACTCGTCCCTTGCTGTGGCAATTGCCTTCCCGGATCTCGTTTCCGTGGGCGGTACTGTTCTCAATCAGACCGGTCAGGCGATTGAGATCATTGCGATCTGGATGGCGGTTTATCTGTCGCTCAGTCTGATCACATCAGCCTTCATGAACTGGTACAACCAGCGCATGGCGCTCGTGGAACGGTAAGGAGAGCGACATGTCAAAAACTGAAGTGTTTCAAGTTCGAACGGAAGAGGCGCCGCTCCTGCCGGCGCCGATCTCCACCACCGGTGTCATCGGTTGGATGCGGCAGAACCTGTTCTCATCCATCGGCAACACCATTCTGACCGTGATCGGGGTGCTGCTCGCTTACTCCATGCTCGCGCCGTTTATCCAGTTCGCGTTTATCGACGCGGTCTGGACCGGTGACAATCGTGAAGCGTGCCTGCCTCAAGATGGCGGCCATAGCGGCGCTTGCTGGGCGTATGTCGAAGCGTACTTCCCACAATTCATCTATGGCCGGTATCCGGTTGAAGAGCGTTACCGGGTGGACATCGTTTATGCCCTGTTTGCTCTGCTCCTTGTGCCTCTGGCGATCCCGAGCGCACCGTTCAAGAAGATCAATGCGATCCTATTCCTGCTGGTGTTCCCGATCACCGCCTACTTCCTGCTGACCGGTCTGGTCATCGGCGACAACGTCATTCTGCCGATTGTCGAGACTGCAGTTTGGGGTGGTCTGCTGGTGACCCTGGTCATCGCGGTGACCGGTATCGTGGCGTCTTTGCCCTTGGGGGTGGCGCTCGCGCTTGGACGCCGGTCCAAGATGCCGATCATCAAGCTGGTCTCGATCATCTTCATCGAGTTCTGGCGCGGTGTGCCGTTGATTACCGTGTTGTTCATGTCCTCGGTGATGCTGCCACTCTTCCTGCCGGAAGGGGTGACCTTCGACAAGCTCTTGCGGGTCTTGATCGGGGTGACACTGTTCTCGGCAGCCTACATGGCGGAAGTGGTCCGCGGCGGTCTCCAGGCGATCCCTAAAGGCCAATATGAAGGTGCCATGGCACTTGGTCTTCGGTTCTGGCCGATGATGTATCTGATCATCCTGCCGCAGGCTCTTAAGCTTGTGATCCCTGGGATCGTCAACACCTTTATCGGTCTGTTCAAGGACACCACTCTGGTTCTGATCGTCGGCATGTTCGACCTTCTCGGCCAGATCCAGTCGTCCTTTACAGATCCGACTTGGTCGACCCCGAGCCAGGGCCATACCGGCTACCTCTTTGCAGCGATCATCTTCTTCGTGTTCTGCTTCGGCATGTCGCGATACTCCATCTTTATGGAGAAGAGGCTGCACACAGGACACAAACGATAAAGCTCGTCCGGGGTGCGCGGGATGAAAGCGCAGCACCCCGGCCCAAAGACACTCTTGGAGTAAATCAATGACCGAAAACGCTGTACGCGACGATGACCTGGCTGCCGATCGCAGCAAAATGAAGGTTTCGGACACGGACGTCGCCATCGAAATCAAGAACATGAACAAGTGGTACGGGGATTTCCACGTGCTGCGCGACATCAACCTGCGTGTGATGTCCGGCGAACGGATCGTCATCTGTGGCCCGTCCGGGTCCGGCAAATCAACGATGATTCGGTGCATCAACCGTCTGGAAGAGCACCAGGCCGGCCAGATCATCGTGGAAGGTACCGAACTGACGGATGATCTGAAAAAGATCGACGAGATCCGCCGCGAAGTCGGCATGTGCTTTCAGCACTTCAACCTGTTTCCGCATCTGACCATTCTTGAAAACTGCACCTTGGCACCGATCTGGGTTCGCAAGATGCCGAAGAAGGAAGCTGAAGATATTGCGATGCACTATCTTGAGCGGGTCAAGATCCCCGAGCAGGCGCTGAAATACCCAGGTCAGCTCTCTGGTGGTCAGCAGCAGCGTGTTGCAATTGCCCGCTCGCTCTGCATGAACCCGAAAATCATGCTGTTCGATGAGCCGACCTCGGCGCTCGATCCGGAGATGATCAAGGAAGTGCTCGACGTGATGGTTGGTCTGGCTGAAGAAGGCATGACCATGCTTTGCGTGACCCACGAAATGGGCTTCGCCCGTAAGGTTGCCAACCGTGTGATCTTCATGGATGCCGGCCAGATCGTTGAGCAGAACGAGCCGGAGGAATTCTTCACCAATCCGCAGCACGAGCGGACAAAATTGTTCCTCAGCCAGATCCTTCATCACTGACGGGACCCGGCGAACCAAACACACTCTTGGAAATCCCGGACCTGTGGTCCGGGATTTTTTTATCTTTTGTCGTAAAATGCCAAACTAACGTTTCTGAAGAACCCAAAAAGAAGCCCCAAAACGACCGCGAATCGTCCATCTAATACCAAGCGCATGAATATGTGACTCATATTTGTGCTTTCCTGTTTGGGGCAAATCATGATTCACCTTTGGCAAACAGGGAGTTTGCCATGGGCGCCGGTATATCGCTTCGCAGAGA
>Ga0189284_100437_pt1 | contig 18935 bp, 23 predicted proteins | sample N32C7minimetaG_FD_130314 | JGI IMG/M metagenome (GOLD analysis project Ga0189284, IMG submission 130314) | Marine microbial communities from the Costa Rica Dome - N32 C7 mini metaG | ecosystem: Environmental > Aquatic > Marine > Oceanic > Photic zone | place: Costa Rica: the Eastern Pacific...
ATCGTCAATGGTGAAGGTGTTGGCATACATCAGGAAGAACATGATGACGGTCGAAGTCGACACCATGGCCATGAACCGCCAGTAGTTGCCGCCCCCTCCCTTGTCCGAGTGGGTCGTCTTTTCAGTCATGCTTTTTCTCCTTTGTGCATCATGGTCCAGAATAGCTGCGCCGAGCAGCTGATGAGGGCGAAGCCGGTGAGGGCCTCGACGCCGGCGAGGACCCGCAGGTGCTCGGTTGGGAAAATGTCCGCCAAACCAAGCGTCGTCACGTTGATCAGAGAAAAATAGAAATAGTCCATCGCGGTCATCGCGCCGGCCTGCCGGAAGCCGCCCAGACCCAGCTCCTCGCCGATCCAGAAGCCGGCGGCGAAGAACGCCGCTACGGTCAGATGCGAGAAAAGAACGAGCAGCGCGATGCCCAGCTTGTGCAGAAGGCTGCAGTTTTGCTCGAGCAGCGTATGGCCCGCATTCAGTATGACGAGGTGCGAGCCCACCGATATCAGGAACAGCGAGGTCGCCAGGATCAAAGCGAGGATCATGTAAAGACTTTGAGACCCATCCAGAGCCCCATCCCCATCATGAACAGGTTTTCGGTAAGCGAGACGAAGCCGAGCGGGACGTTGCTGCTGCCGCCCACGCAGGCGCATTTGAGCTCACGCTTGTCGATGTAGACAGCCTTGAAGACGCTGACAGCGCCGACGGTGCCGATGAACAATGCCAGCGGGGCAGAAAGCCATACCAGCGCTCCAGCGGTCATCAGGATGCCGGCCGCCGCTTCGCCAAAGGGATAGATGAAGGAATAGGGAACCCACCGTTTGGCGAGCAGATCGTAATTGAGGAACATCGTCGAGAAACTGCGCACGTCCTGAAGCTTCTGAACGGCGAGAAGGGTCATCGACAGACTGACGAACCATTCGGCGGCCCGGACAGTGAAGAGGTTATCAAAAAAGGCCCAGCTCAGTCCGAGCGCGAGCAGCAGCGCGACAGCGAAAATCGCGATTACCGGCTGATAGCTGGTCTCGCCCTCTTCGGGTTGGCTGCGACTTTTACCGAAATACTCGCGCACGTCATCATATCCGCCAATCCGCTTGTCATCGATGAAAGTCTGCGGGGTCGTTTCGACGCCGTGCTCTCCCTTGAACGCGTCGGTCTCCGAGCGGCTTGTCAGATGATTGTCTTCGACCTTGAAGCCCTGGCGCTTCAAAAGGTCGACAGTCTTGATACCGTAGGGACAAGTGTGATCATCCATTACCATACGGTAAACACGCGCAGTTTTCATGCCTTTACAGCCCCTTGTTCACAAGCACAGCCCGGGGCTGCTTATTCCAATCCAATGTTCGTTCCGCGTTTTCGTTTCATCGTTTGGAAAAACAAACGCTATTCATCTCAAACGCAGACTTCCCTTCCCATACTCTCGTTCTGTCAATCATTAACGCCGCTTCGCACGGGCCAGACCAGCAACTTTCCGGCCATTGAAAGGCAGCCGAATAAACAAAGACGTGCGCGCCCGCCGGATCTTACAGCGCTACCTCAAAAAAGTTTTGAGCGGGCTACCAGGCAACCAATGAGGCGGTCAGGGATGCTCTTGATCGCCGCTGTGGCCATCGCCAATGCGCTCCGCGGGATCGCTGCCTGTTGCTTTGCGCTGGCCGGACAGGAAGATCCACTGCCCCAAGAAAACGATAGCGATCCCGATGATCGCATAAGCGACGATTGCAGGATCGCTGCGCAGTTTGGTCACGGTAAAGGCTGCCAGGACCACACCATCTGCAGCTAACGCAGCAAGGAGTATCGTCGCCCGTGCGCCAACCTCCTTGCGCAGGTTGCGCAGGACGCCCCAATGAACCAGCATGTCCATGACAAGGTAAAAAAAGGCACCCAGCGACGCGATCCGCGACAGATCGAACAGGACGGCGAGCGTGCCGGCAATGACCACGGTATAGACAAGCATGTGGCTTTGTATCCCGCCGCTCATGCCGAAATGGCTGTGCGGAAGCAACTTCATGTCGGTCAGCATCGCTAACATGCGTGAGGCAGCAAAGACACTTGCGATCACACCTGAAATGGTGGCCGTGAGAGCGATGACGACAGTGAAGTAGAAGCCCATCTGCCCGAATGCAGGACGCGCTGCTGCCGCCAGCGAATAGTCGCGTGCCTGTACGATTTCTGAGATGCTGAGGCTGGAACCGACGGCCAGTGCGACAAGCAGGTAAATCACGATGCAGACGGCGATCGAGACCATGATCGTGCGCCCGACATTCTTGTGCGGGTCGACCATCTCGCCGCCACTGTTGGTGATCGTGGTGAAGCCTTTGAAAGCCAGAATCGAAAAGGCGACCGAGGCAAGCAAAGCATCGGCTTTCGATAGCTCTACCGGCTCCGAGAATGCGCCGCCCGACAGTCCGCTGGCCCAGATCGCGGCAACCGCGAAAATCGCGATCCCGCCAACCTTGATTGCCGACATGACAACCGAAAAGCCGCTGACCGACTTGTTGCCTGCCGCATTGACCAGATAGGCAAAGACGATAGCGGCGAGCGCCACTGCGGACACAAGCCAGCCGGTGCCTTCCAGACCAAAGGGTCGCAGGGCGTAGGTTGCGAAGGTTCGTGCGACGAGGCTTTCGTTGATAATCATCGACAGCGCCATCATCATCGCAGCCGCTGAGGCGACGACACCCGGCCCGTATGCCTTCTGCAAGATCATCGCGATGCCGCCCGAGGACGGCCATTTGTTCGACATCTTGATGTAGCTGTAGGCCGCCAGCGAAGTGACGAGAGCGCCAGCAACAAAGGACAGCGGGAAGAGCGGACCGGCAAGCTCTGCGATCTGACCGGTGAGCGCAAAAATGCCCGCACCGATCATGACGCCGGTCCCCATGGCAACGCCGCCAAGCAGCGTGATGCTGCCCTTGTTCAGATTGTCTTCGTGCGCCGAATGGGTTTCCATGCGGTTATCCTCTCATTGGCTCGCGGCGCAGATCCATCTTCCGCGCGTGACCGGCTCTGCCGCAATGCGGAGGCGATGGGGCAGGGATCAGGGATGGGGTTCTGTTCGATTGCCTGACGTTCACAGCTTCGCACTACGAAGTCTGAGCGAGTTCAGGACTACCGATATGGAGGACGCACTCATTGCAAAGGCTGCGAACATTGGCCCAATCAAGATGCCGAAGAAAGGATAGAGGACACCGGCGGCAACGGGAACGCCCGACGCGTTGTAAATGAGCGCGAAAAACAGATTTTGCCGAATATTGCGCATCGTAGCCCGGGCAAGCTTGCGGGCCCGGACGATCCCGTCGAGATTGCCTTTGACGAGTGTAATCCCCGCGCTCTCGATCGCGACATCCGCGCCGGTTCCCATCGCAATGCCGACATCGGCCTGGGCCAGCGCAGGAGCGTCGTTGACCCCGTCACCGGCCATGGCCACCTTGGCACCGCCTTCCTGCAATTCGCGGATGAGCCGCGCCTTGTCCTCGGGAAGCACACCTGCGCGGATGTCGTCGATACCGAGCCGGGCGGCAACCGCCTGCGCAGTCCGCTCATTGTCGCCGGTCGCCATGATGATTGTAAGGCCGAGATTGTGGAGGTCCGCGATGGCCGCCGGAGTGGTTTCCTTGACCGGGTCGGCAACGCTGATGAGGCCGGCAATCTTGTCAGCAACGATCACGAACATGACGGTTTCGCCTTGGTCGCGGCGCGCATTCGCCCTTTCGCTGAGCGCAGCGCCTTCCAAACCGAGGTCCGTCAGAAGCGCGAGGTTGCCAAGCGCGACGCGTTTACCGGAGACCGTTCCCATGACGCCTTTACCGGTTACGGCCTCGAACTCGCTGGCGGTTTCCATCGCGACGCCGCGTTCGTCGGCGCCGCGGACGATCGCTTCTGCGAGCGGGTGCTCCGACCCGCGCTCGAGCGACGCCGCCAAGTTCAGCACCTCGATTTCATCGTGGCCCTCCTCGGGCATGACCGCGACGAGTCGCGGTCGCCCCTCGGTCAGCGTACCCGTCTTGTCGACGATGAGCGTGTCGATTTTCTCGAAGCGCTCGAGCGCTTCGGCGTTCTTGATCAGCACGCCCGCCTGCGCGCCCCTTCCCGTCGCGGTCATGATCGACATCGGTGTGGCCAAACCGAGAGCGCAGGGGCAGGCGATGATCAGAACCGCCACCGCAGCAATGAGGGCATAGGCAAGCGCAGGTGCCGGGCCCCAGATCGCCCAGGCAATGAAGGCGAGCACGGCTATGCCGATTACCGCCGGGACGAACATGCCGGCCACCCTGTCGGCGTATTTCTGGATCGGCGCGCGCGAACGCTGTGCGGCCGCCACCATTTCCACGATCTGCGCGAGCATGGTGTCCGATCCGACACGCTTCGCTTCGATCACCAGGCTGCCTGTTCCGTTGATCGTTGCCCCCGTGACAGGGTCGCCCTCGACCTTTTCGACCGGCACCGGTTCACCACTGATCATGCTTTCGTCGATCGACGAGCGGCCTTTGAGCACTACTCCGTCGACGGGCACCTTGTCGCCTGGGCGGACCCGTAATTGGTCGCCGACCTCCACGTGCTCAAGGGGGATTTCTTCTTCTGTTCCGTCTGCTCTGATGACGCGGGCGGTCTTGGCTGCAAGATCAAGCAGAGCGCGAATGGCCTTGCCGGTGCCTTCACGCGCGCGCAGCTCCATGACCTGGCCGAGGAGCACAAGAGTGACGATAACGGCCGCGGCTTCGAAATAGACGCCGACATGTCCCTCTGGATCGCGAAAGCCATCCGGGAAGATGTCCGGTGCCAGGACGGCGACGACACTGAATATCCATGCGGCGAGAACGCCCATGCCGATGAGCGAGAACATGTTGAGGTTCCAGGTGCGGAACGAATTCCAGCCTCGTTCGAGAAATGGCCATCCGCTCCACAACACGACCGGGGTGCCGAGCACCAGTTCGATCCAGAGGGTTGTCCGTTCGCCGAAGATCTCGCGCACGCCTGGCCACCCGACATAGGGGCCCATGGTAAGAATCAGCAGCGGCAAGGTGAGGATGGCACCAACCCAGAAGCGCCTCGTGAAGTCGACGAGTTCCGGGTTCGGGCCTTCGTCGACCATCGCAGCGGATTCGAGTTCGAGACCCATGCCGCAGATCGGGCACGACCCCATCTTCGGCTGCCGCACCTGCGGGTGCATGGGGCAGGTATAAACCGGTCCGTCATAACCAGCGGGAACGAGATTGTAGCGGCCGTCATCACCGGCAATGGCCTCTCCGTGATCGCTATGGCTGCAATTAGAATGGTCCATCATCGTCTCCCTGGGTCTGGATAAAGCTGTGCGAAAGTTCCACCGACATGGCCGAACTGGGCAGACAGGCGGGGGCGTGCGCTGCTGAAAGTGCTGGCGTGAAACGGGGAACGAGATCAACCCGACCTTCCGATCCATGGCCGACGATCATTTCAAGTCTGCCGTGCATATTCTTTTCCGCGCTGCGAAAGGTGAGTGTGCGCTTCGCGCACGTCCAATTCCCGTGTACTGTTTCCGACGCGGAGCATGAAGCGCGCCACACCATTGTCGAGAAAATAGATCGGTTCGAGGCTCTTTTGTGCGATGACCCGGCAAACAGTCCGGTCATCGAGATCGTGAAAATAGCAATGAACCAAGGCGCAGGCGTTACCGCCGAGTCCTGATCGTATCGCGTCCATCAGCACGCGCTCAAACCCGTCCTTATTGGGGTGTTTGAGAGTCTTCAGATCCGCTTCGATTCCTAAGATCTGTCCGTTATCGTCGACGCCGATGAGCAGCGTGCCGCCATCATTGTTGAGAAATCCGGCAATCGTTTTGACCACGACCTGTTGAAGGCTTCGATTTGTGCGCTGCTCGCGCGTATCCCAACGCAGCGACGATTTGAATTCCAGCTGTGCGCCCTCGCCTCGAGCGATGAGCAGCGGCAGATCTTCGGCCAATTGATGCTCCAGAGAGCGGATTATCTGGCGGTCAGCCATCAGCCGCAGATGATAAAGACCAAAAGCCAGGCCGATTGCCCCGCCGATCGCCGCGAAAGCCATGCTCATGGGCAGCATTTCGATTTCAAATGACGTGCTCAGTCGATCGACCGCCAAACGCAGCTGCTCGGCAAATGGCACGCTCGCGGCTCCTGCCCCTCCGGCCCCATAAACGAGCGCCGTGAGCGGATGAAGGATTAAGACGCCCAGCACCGCCCCGATAGCCGCATGCAGGACCAAATCCCTTTTCTTGCTGAAAGACGAACCGGAGAAGGGTGAGCTGAGTTTTGTCATAGGCTTTGCAACCTGTGCGAAATTCGCGGCAGCGGAAAAAACCACACCGCCGGTTCTTCACCCGATCCTTTTTCTGAAATAGCGGACGAGCGGGACCCCTAGGATCGCGATATACCAGCCATAGAGAAAGCTGCCGATTGCCCCGGCGAAGAAGCCAGGCCATGACAACCAATCGAAGCCCGGCAGCAAAGGCGCCCATGCTTCGTGCATATGGAAAGTATCGGGGGCGATCAGGCCAAAGGCCACGCAGAGCAGATAGGTAATCAGGAGAAAGACGCTGAGAGCCCAGCCCCAGGCAAGGATTGAACCTTTCGTCGTCGAACCGGTCATTTGAAGTCTCCATAAATATACTATAGGGGGGTATAGTGTATTGCGATCCACTTTGCAACTGTGTCAAAAGGAGCCAAGATTGCATCCCGCGTCTGGAGAGAACGGCATGACCGACAACAACAATCCAAAATTCCGTGACGTCATAAGGCGCATGCGAAGGATCGAGGGGCAGGCGCGAGGAATAACGGGAATGATGGAAGAGGGGCGCTACTGCGTCGATATCTTGCAGCAAATCCTCGCACTCGAAGCCGCCGCGCGCGCCGCCAGGACCAAAGTTCTCGACATCCACACCAAGCACTGCATCGAACAGGCGCTCGCCTCGAACAACAAGACCGATCAGGCAGAGAAAGTCGCAGAGCTCCTCGCTCTCATCGAGCGTATGGCTCGTTAGGCGTCTGGCCCCGGATGAGGTTGCCGGCACCAGACGCCAAGGACAAGTCAGTCGTGCCTGTGTTCGGTCTGCGGCTTTTCCGCCTCGGCGGCCTTCTTCTCGTCATGGCCGGACTGGCCATGTTCCATTTTCGAATGGTCCATCTTGGAGTGGTCCATCATCTGGCATGACATCTTGCCGTCGTTATCCTTCATCATCATGCCCTGCATCTTCTTCCCGTCGTGCATCATCTCGCACATCTTGGGTTTTTCGGGAGGGGCCTCCTGAGCGAGGACCGGGCTTGCCGAAAAAGCAAGCACGCTGGCGGCGGTGAGGATCATTTTCATCGTTATTCTCCAAAGATGATGGGCGTTCTCGTGCCCGTTCAGGGGTAACTAGCGAAAACCTTACGACCGCCGGGCCCAAAGGCGATGACGTCATAGGGTTGCACACGGTTCTCGTACTCCATGCCAGGCGAGCCCAGCGGCATGCCGGGAACGGCAAGTCCGGTGACGCCCGCGGGGCGCTCGCGCAGCAATTTTGTGATTGCTTCTACCGGGACGTGACCTTCGATGACATATCCCTCGATCACCATCGTATGGCACGACCACAGATCCGAAGGTACACCCTTGTCGGCTTTGACCGAACCCATGTCAGTGTTGTCGACAGTCGCAACCTCGGCGTTCATGCCGTCCTCGAAATGGTCGGCCCATTTGAGGCAACAGCCGCAGCCGGGATCGCGGAACATCGTGTAGGTTGCCGCCTGCGCTGCGTTGGAACAGGCAGCGAGAAGCAGCAGAGCTGTTGCTGTGAGCGAATTACGAAAGCATTTCTGCGCAAACTTGGGGGTCATGCATGGGGGCCTTTCTTGTATCCGCGCCAGAGCGAAATCGCTCCGGTGGCGGTCGGGAAGAGGTGAAGCCTTTCGGCGTCGGTGAAAATTTCGGCGAAATGCCGCTCCAGCATGCCGTCGGCATTGGGCTGCGTATCTTCGACACCGTCGAGCTGTTGCACCGTGGCGCGGAAAAGCGTTCGCATAAAGGCGGAGTCCTGAGCCATATAGTCGACAACCAGCACCACGCCTCCGGGCTGGAGCAGCGCGTGCATCTGCTCGAGGATCGCCCGTTTTTGCCTTGTCGGAACCTGATGAAAGACGAGGCTGCTGACGATCTTGTTCGGCTGCCATCCCGCGGTCAGTTCGAGGGTATCGAGAAAGCCATTGTGCCAACGGATCAGATCCGCCCCGGCGCCAAACTTGCGCCGCGCGATGGCCAGTGCTGCCGGATCGGGCTCGACACCGATTAGGCCCGCCTGCGGGCAGCTGATCATGAGATCGCGAAGCAAGGTGCCGGTTCCGCACCCGACGTCGACAAGATGATCGCCGGGCGCGAGATTGGCGGCGCGCACAAGCGCGCGCCGCCATGTCCGCTCACGCGTGAACAATGCGATGGTGAGGTCGTAGATCGGCGTCAGCCAGGCTTTGCCAAGGGCTGGCGTGAAGGCACGGTCGCCTTGAGGAGCGGCTACCCGTCCCACCTACATGATGCCCATATGATTGGGCCCGTGCACCATCTCTCCGCCGAAATAGCCTTGCACGATGAGCGCTGCAGCGATCAGCGCCAGAAGCAAACGCAGCGCGCCTCTTCCCTGTCTGCGCGCAGCAACCCACCAGGCGAGGAGGCTCAATATGGCAATCGTCGTGCCGTTCCAGCGATGGATCGCAAGATTGTCCGACCGGTCCAGCAGTCGCCATCCACCGGCAAACCAACCGAGCAAAGCCGCAACGACCGCCCCGATTGCGCCGCCGGCCACGAGAAACCGGATTGTTGTCTGAAGCCCCAAGGTCGGGCGCACCATCAAGGCGAGTTCGGCGAGTGCGGCGACGAGGAGAAGCGCAATCGGGAAATGCGCCGCGACCGGATGAAGGCGCGACAGAAGGTCCTCTGCCGAGGTCAGGCGGTTTTCCGTGATTTTCTGCTGCATCATGTCTTCAGGCGACATGGACTGCTGCGCGTTCGGCCTGTCCATCTCTTCCCCGGGCGGCGCAAGCTCGCCGGCATGGGGGTCGTCCGGCATGGCCATACCCTCCTCCATCGCCAGCATTTCAGCGTCGGACATATTGTCCTGATGCCCTTCATGCGCGTGCAAGGGTGCCGAAAGCAGAAAGGCTGCGAAGAGGGCGGCGAGGCCAAGGCGGGTGAATATGCTCATATGCCTTGATACGCGCGAGAATATCATACCCCTCAAGTATTTTTTTGAGGGCTTCGGCGGGCTGTGGCGTAAAGGAGTTACAATAGTTAGAGGTTGCCTATGTCAGATTATCCTTCCCTCGATGCTTCGCTCAAACAGCTGGCCGCGCATGATATTGTGCATGACCCGTCAGACTTCATGGATGGTGTCTGGCAGCGCGCCGGACAGCTTGGCGAGGTTGCCGATCGCCGCCGGCGTGCCGCGCTCTTTTGCAGCCTGTTCGTCATCGGCCTTGGAGCAGGCTTCGGCACGACCATCATGCCCTACAATCAGGGCTCAACTGCGAGTTCCGCCTATAATGATTTTGCGTCGAACGAGCACCTTTCTCCCGCCGCTCTCCTGCATGTCGGGAGCTAGACTTTGACGAACGGACGCCTCCTGCTTGCCGTTCTTCTTGCCGGGCTCGCGGGATGTTTGGGGGCGATCGCGGCCGATCGCTGGCTCAACCACGAAGACAATGGCAGCCTGCACCAGTTCGTGCACGAGGAACTGGTTTTGACCGAAGACCAAAATTCGCGCCTTGAGACCCTCGAAGCGCGCTTTGCTGTCGAGCGCGCAGCGCTTGAGTCGTCTTTGCGCGCAGCGAATGCGAGGCTCGCCCAGGCGATGGACGCCGAGCACGAATATGGCCCCGAAGTAAGCGCGGCGATCGACGATGTGCATGGGCAAATGGGCGAATTGCAAAAAGCCACGGTCCAACACGTCTTCGACATGCGCGAGATACTCGAGCCCGAGCAGCAGCGCCTGTTCGATCGCAAGGTCTCCGAGGCGCTCACCAGCAATTCGCGCGATTAGGCCTCCGTGACGCAGGCGCAAAGCCGGTCCGAGACCGCCCTGGTCGAAGATGCCCGCAGGGGCAGCAAGGCAGCATATGGGACGCTGGTCGAACCCCATATAGCGCGGCTTATTGCTTTGGCGACACGCATGCTTGCGTCTCCGCATCAGGCCGAAGACGCTGTTCAGGACGGGCTTGCTTCGGTCTGGGTCGCCCGGCACCGCCTGGACCCGGACCGTCCTGTTGGCCCTTTTCTGACGACAGTCGTGCTCAACAAATGCCGCGACAGGCTGCGCAAACGCAAAGCGGCGCGCTTTTTCGGATTGGAAAGTGACCCAGAAACGCTGGCAATCGTCGACGACGGCCCCGATCCGCAAGAGATCGCGATACAGCGCCAGGAACTACAAATGCTGGCGGAGGAAATCGAACGCCTTCCGATCCGTCTGCGCGAAGCGCTGATACTGGTCAGTATCGACGGACGCAGCCAGGCGGAGGCCGCCGAACTTCTCGGGGTATCGGAAAAGGCGATCGAGACCCGCATCTACCGTGCCCGGCAAAAATTGCGCGACCGCCTGGAAAATTTTTGAGGGGTAGAACCGGGCCCTGCGTAGTTGAGGGTGTATCGTTCATACAGGAGCTTTCGATGGTCGCGATCAATCGCCGTAAATTTCTGGGGTCTAGTGCAGGCGGGATCGGAATGCTTGGCCTTGCCGGTGCAATGCCCGCGTGGGCGCGCGGGGGTCTCGATGGCACGGTCGCGCGCCGCGGCAGCGACGTTCTGTCCGGCGAACATCTTACAATGAGCGTCGCTGACACGACCTTCACCACTGGCTCGCGCCGCGGACCTGGTGTGGCAGTGAATGGCACCATCCCAGGACCCTTGGTGCGCCTCAAGGAAGGCCAGAACCTGACGGTCGATCTCCTCAATCGGAGTTCGCATGGCACTTCCATTCACTGGCACGGATTGCTCGTACCCTTCCTTATGGACGGTGTACCCGGGGTGAGCATGTCGGCGGTTGAGCCGGGCGATACCTATCGTTACCAGTTTCCCATCCGCCAGTCGGGCACCTATTGGTGGCACGCGCATACGCTGCAGGAGCCGCTTGGCCATTACGGCCCCCTGATCGTCGACCCGATCGAGCCCGAACCATATGAATACGACCGCGACTATGTCGTCATGCTGTCCGACTGGTCGACCATGGGACCCCATGAGATCATGAAGAAACTCAAGGTCGCCGAAGGTTATTTCAACTACAACAAGAACACGTGGACGGATGACTACGACATGAGCGGCGAGGAGCGCCGAATGTGGGCGCGCATGCGGATGATGCCGACCGATATTGCTGATTTGAGCGGCGCAACTTACACCTTCCTCATCAATGGCCACGGGCCTGAAGACGATCTCGAATACCTTTTCCGGCCAGGTGAGAGGGTCCGCCTGCGCTTTATCAACGGCGCTGCGATGACCTATTTCAACATCCGCATCCCTGGCCTGCCGATGACCGTGGTTCAGGCCGACGGCCAAAACGTGCAGCCGGTCGAGACCGACGAGTTTCAGATCGGTGTTGCTGAAACCTACGACGTGATCATCGAGCCGCGCGGCGAGGCCTATTCGCTCGTCGCCGAGGCCACCGACCGTTCGGGCATGGGCGTGGCGACCCTTGCCAGTCGCCCCGGCGCCCGGGCCAGCGTCCCGCCCCTGCGTAAACCGCCGCTTCTCACCATGACCGATATGGGCATGGCCGGGCACGGCGATAGCGCAGGCGCTGCTGGAGACGGGCATGCGGGTCACGGTGCCGCGGCGGCCGGTGCGGCAGCGGGCATGGATCAAGGCGCGGGTGGCATGGCCGGAATGGATCATGGCTCCAGCGGTGGATCCGAGATGGCTGGGATGGCCGGCATGTCGGGTATGAACATGCGCGATACATCACTGCTTCCACCCAATGTGAAAGTTGGTCCAGGGATCGACTCGGTTGCCATGAATCCTATCGACCGGATGGATTTTCCTGGCCTCGGTCTCGACGATGTGAGCCACCGCGTGCTCAACTACAACCAGCTTATCGCCGCCAAGCCCAATACCGACAATCGGCGCCCGAGCCGGCTCAAGACGATCCACCTAACCGGCAACATGGAGCGGTATATGTGGTCGTTCGACGGAAAGAAGTTCGACGAGATCACCGAGCCGATTCAGTTCGCCTATAACGAGCGTGTGCGCGTCAAGCTCATCAACAACACCATGATGGCGCATCCGATCCATTTGCACGGACACTTCTTCGAACTCGTGAACGGGGCGCCGGCCGACCGTCAACCGCTGAAACATACGCTGACGGTCCAACCCGGCGGCAGCGCGCAATTCGACCTGACCGCCAATGAAAGGGGCGACTGGGCGTTCCATTGTCATCTCTTTTACCACATGCACAATGGAATGTTTCAGGTGGTGACGGTCCGACCGCTCGAGGGAGGAGAAGGCTGATGAAGCGCGCGACCATGATGATCGCCCTCCCCCTGCTCGCGGTTCCGGCAACCGCGATGGCGCAGCAGCATGATCACGATCCGCAGGCTGCCGAACCGCAGCATCAGGCCGGGCAAGCTGCTCAAGACGACGAGGCTGCGAGCGAGGCGCACGATCACCATGCGCCGGACCAACCGCTGATGGATCACTCCCGGATGCAGCAACCTCATGAGGAGGTTGAGAACCCGGAGGCAATGGATCATTCGACCATGGATCATGGGTCGACCCAGCATGACGCGATGCCCATGACCGGCAAGGAGGATGAGGGCAGCATGTCGCAAATGGATCATTCCGCGATGGGCCATGGAGCATCTTCCGACCATATGGCGATCCCGGAAGGTCCTCCCCCGCCTGAAGCGCTACAGGGCCCCGCCTTTGCCGCCGATGCCTTTGTCGGCGCAGAGGAAATGGCTGCGTCTCGGGCGGCCGTCACCAAGGAAGTGAGCGGAACGCCGGTATTCTGGTTTCAGGGCGACCGGCTCGAATACCGCCTGCGCGAGGGCGACGACGGCTATTTGTGGGACGTCCAGGGTTATTATGGCGGTGACTACAACAAGTTCTGGTTCAAATCCGAAGGCGAAGGCAGCTTCGGCGAGACCATTGAAAGCGCCGAAGTGCAGGCGCTTTGGAGCCGTGCCATTGCGCCTTTCTTCGATTTTCAGGCGGGTGTCCGGCAGGATTTTACCGGGCCTGAACGCACCCATGCGGTTGTGGGCATCCAAGGGCTCGTTCCCTATGAGTTCGAGGTCGATGCCGCGGCCTTCGTGTCCACCAAGGGCGATGTGACCGCTCGGATTGAGGGCGAACTCGACCAGCGCATCACGCAGCGGTTGATCCTCCAGCCCAGAGCCGAACTCGCCCTTTCTGCGCAAGACATTCCCGAGCTGGGCATCGGAGCCGGTCTCGACCGGATCGAGGCGGGCCTGCGTCTACGCTACGAGTTCGCACGCGAATTCGCGCCCTATGTCGGCGTTTCGCAGGAATGGCGCATCGGCGACAGCGCCGATTACGCGCGTGCCGCCGGAGAGGATCCGAGCGTGACCAACTATGTCGTCGGTGTGCGGTTCTGGTTCTGACTTTTTAGAAAAGGATTACAACAAAATGACCAAGACCTTTACACGTATAGCGTCGACCGCGCTCGCCCTTACGCTGATACCTGCGCCCGCATGGGCCCAACAAATGGATCATTCATCCCATGCAGGTCATCAGATGCAGGACATGGAACCCTCCGCCGATGACGTGGCGGGCGCGGAAAACGCCCTCAAGGCCTATCGCACCGCTCTTGAAGCGCGCGATGCGCAAGCGATGGGCGCGCTCTTTGCCGAGGAATCGACGATTTTCGAGAACGGCAAGGCCGAAGGCAGTTTTGCAAATTACATGGAGCATCACCTCGGGCCCGAGCTCGACGCGATCACAAGCTTCACTTTCACCGATCCGACGCTGTCCGTGACCCGAAACGGTCATATGGCCTATGGCTACGAAACCTACGGCTACCGGATCGAGCTCGAGGACGGGCGCGTGATCGAGCGTGACGGGGTCGCGACCTCGGTGCTTGCTCACGATGCGGACGGGTGGAGAATCGTCCAGTACCATTCCTCGTCGCGCGCGCCGCGCAACTGATTACGGCTTTCGAAGAGGTAGCACCGGTTGGCAACGCCGTCGCTGAAGCTGCGCCTGCATGTGCTCGGCAGCAAGATCCACAAATGGCTGGCGATTTTCGTCGGTGTCCAGGTCCTCTTGTGGATGGGAACCGGTGCCCTCATGTCGTTTCTCGACCTGGAAGAAGTTCGCTCCGAACATGTCGTTTCGCGTGAACAAGAGGCGCTGCCAGCCGACGCGCCACTCCCGGCCTGGGTCGCAAATGACGGCGCTCTTGCAGCGGTGACGACACGTTCGCTCGACGGCGATGCCGTGACCGAGGTCCGAAAGGTTGACGGTAGCGTGAGCCTCCACGATCCGGTGACAGGGCGCAAACTCTCCCCCATCTCGGCTGCGACGGCAAGATCCATCGCCTTGCGCGCATGGACCGGACCCGGAACGACGATCGAAGGCGCACGGATTGTTCACGAACCGGTCGGGACCGAGTTTCGCGGGCCTTTTCCGGCCTGGCAGGTCAGCTATGCCGACGAGGCTTCGACGCGCATCTACATCGATGCCACCAGCGGCACGCTCGGAGCGGCGCGTAGTGATACATGGCGCCTGTTCGATTTCGTCTGGGGCCTTCACATCATGGATTGGACCGAGCGCGACCGTATCAACAGCTGGTGGCTGCTCTTGTTCGGCATCGGTGGTACAATCATCGCGCTTTCAGGCTTTGTGTTGCTTGCCAACCGGATGCCCCGGATCCGCCGCCGCGCGAAGCGGCGAAAAGCCGTCTGAACCTCACATCCTGCGAGTGTAGGCAGAATTCATCTCGCCCCGCCATGCAAGCCGTGGAGAGTCCTTTCCGGCGTTTGCCAGTTGTCGCGATGGGATCTGATTTGCGTAATCCGGCGGACGATCAGCTCGGATGACATATTGCCAAATAAATATGAGGGGCGGGAAGCTGCCGCGCGTATCAGGCACATAGGTCGCACTACAATTGCCGGGCCGGGAGACATACGAGACATGAAAGCCCCCTCTTTTTTGGCGTTGCTTGCCGCAAGCCTGCTCTTCGTCGGACCCGTTCAGGCTCATGGCGACGAAAAGCACGGCGAAGAGACGAGCGCCGCGCCTGCCGCCGCGAATGGCGATGCGCACGACCAGGCGGCCATGGCGCAGATGGGCGACGGCGGAGCGGTCGGCGAGCCCTCAGCCGGGCACGACGAAGCAAGTGGAGGCCATGACGAAGCCGGTGGCCATGCGGAGGAGGGTGAAACCGGCGTCATGGCCGTACTGAAGAAGCTGCATCCGGCAACGATCCACTTCCCGATCGCCTTGTTTCTCATGGCTGCGGCCACCGAATTGTTCGTGATGCGCCGGAAAGGAGCGGGCCTGGAAAGTGCGGTGCGCGTACTCGTCTACGGCGGAGCGATCGGCGCGGTCGTCGCAGTTCTGTTCGGATGGATTCACACCGGCCTTTGGTTCGGCGGCGATGCCGTCATGCAGGTCCATCGATGGAACGGAATGCTGATCGCGGTCCTCGGTGTGGCGATGGCCTATCTCGCAAGCAGGCAAAGCCAAAGCCGTACGTGGTTGCGCGTGTCGATTTTCTCCATGGCAGCACTCGTTCTCATACAGGGCTTCCTTGGGGGCGAGCTCGCTCATGGGCCAAACCATCTCGGAATTTCCTGGCTTTAAAGGAGTTGAACAGCATGCGTACTTCCAGATTAAAAGCGGCGTTCGGGTTTCTCGTGATCGCGCCTTTGATATCCTCTCTTGCTGCTTGCGACGAGTCGCAGGAGAGCACACCAATCACCGAGGTTTCGCCTATGGGCGAAGCGGCGGTGATGCCCGGCACGGCACCCGAGGGTGGTCTTGCAGACCCGGCAACCTCTCCCTCCGAAGATGAGGCAGCGGCCGCGCGGGAGGACGCTCCTTCGACAAATGATGCCGCCACGCCCGCATCACGGCGCGCCGCCTCTCCCGCAACACGCGCAACTGCCACGCCCGCAGCGTCACCAACGCGCACGCAACCCGCGAGCGAGGCGGGCCCGCCTGCCGATCCCCATGCGGGCCATGACATGTCCGCGATGGCCGATCACGACATGGAAGGCATGTAATCCGGCGCATGGCCCATCAGTCTGGATAGTCAGGAGATATCGCCTGCAAGCTATCGCGACGAATATCGCTAGATCAGGAAAGGACGGCCCCGCCTCCCCCCGAAGCCCTGCGGGTCGCAGGCGCCCATGGGGCCGTTCTGGAACCGCGCGTGAAGACCAACCCAACGCGCGGGGTTCCGTTTGCCCGCTTCGCTGTCGCCGTGCCCGGCAATTTCCGGCATGGCTTTGTGCTATGTGAGCAGCGCGCAGACGATCGTCTCGATGGTTATGAAAGGAACCGCATATGTCGGAAACGAGAAAAGCCGGTGCGCTATCGAGCTGGGAAGACGAAGGCGGGGCACTACCCTGCGTGCAGCCATCAACGAACTGATGGACCGCGCACGTGATGCGCCGGCGGTAGCGCGCGAAGCGATGCTGGCGGACTTCGCCGAACCTGTTCATGACAGCATAGCTGCGGCCCTGGCGACGCGTTTGCCCAGGCTTTCGAGCGCGCTTGAGGAGCTTTAGCTTTGGCATCCGCCAACGAAGTCATCGCCCGCCCTTTGCTGCAGCCCATCGCCACCTGATTTTTTCACGAAGAGCATCCCTTAAGCGCGCCCGTCCCTCGCTCCTTTCGCTTTCGGCTGAACGTCACTCGATGACTTTATGGTCGTCAGCCATACGCCCGCGGTTGCAATTGCTGTGCCCGTGATGATCAGGGGTGTAAGCCTTTCACCGAAGAAGGCAGCGCCGATCGTTAGACCGAAAACGGGCACCAGGAAGCTGAATACATTGGCCTTCGAAAGCTCGATTTTGCCGAGCGTATATTGCCACAACCAGAAAGCGAGCGCCGTCCCTGGAATTGCTAGCCCAAGCAGGCTTGCGATGAAAACCGGCGACCAGTCGATTCGGCCCTGATCTTCGGTGAGCAAAGCCAGAAACGCGAGCGGGATAGCGCCGATGAGGAGTTGAAGGCCCATGGCGATCGCTGCGTCGACACGCCCCGAGAGCTTCTTGATGGCGATGTTGCCCACGGCAACGCCAAAGGCTGCAAGAAGAACATATGCTAAGCCGGTTGAGAGCGCCAGCGGACCTTGGAGAATTCGCGGGCCAGCAATAATGAGGATTCCCGCAAAGCCGAGCCATAGCCCGATCCAGCCTTTGGAGGACAGGCGCTCGCGGAGAAACAGAAAGGCGAGACCTGCCGCGATGAGGGGTTGGCTGTTGGCGATGACGGTTGCAAGGCCGGGCGAAACGAACTCCGCAGCGTGGAACATCCCGTAGTAACCCAGCCCCGTCATGCCGAGACCGGCAAGAATGATCCATCCCCAGATGCTTCCATCGCGCGGAAAGGGCTTTCTGAGAATGATACCGACCGCCAGTAACGTGGTGCCTGCAAGAACCGCGCGCAGCACGGCGAAGGTGAGATGGGGCGCGCTGTCGAGACCGACCGTTATGAGCGGATAGCAGGACGCCCAAAGAAGCATCACAAAGATTGCGGAAAGACGCGCTGGCATAGTAGGTTAAGCGATAGCCTTCCATCCCGGTGCCCACAATGGTGGGATGCGCAGGTCCAGCGACGGGATACTCCTGCGCCTTGGCTACCACCTGATTGCTCGCCCCTTCGGACTAGCGATGCTTCTGTTACTTCGCGCTTTTTTGCCATCCTATGCAGCTACCGCTGCGTCCGGTGTGCTGGGTCAAGCCCATTCTAAGTTGCGTGTGCTGGGTCAAGCCCATTCTAAGTTGCGTGTCAGTGACCAGTCGTTTCCCCGGTTAAATCATCGGAGAAAATGCTTTCGTTTAAAAGCAGAAGCGTAGCGCAGCGCCGATTTTAGAGGCGGAATTTTCGTTCTGAACCGAAATATCCGGCCTGGAATTTTCCTCAAATGTTCCGGAATGGGGACCAAATAGCCAACATCAGCGCCCAATGCTTTGGTCCGCTCGGATATAAACGCAGAGGGGCAAGGTGCATTGCCCTACGCAATGGATCGCATGAGAATAAATCTGGTTCTTGATCGAATCCAGTGGCGGCCAATTATTCGTCCAACCTCGCATTGCGATATTGCCAACCCTCGCCCCTGGGAACAAGAAAAGAGGGCAGGAACCGTTCCCGATCCCTGCCCTGTTCGGAATGTCAGAAGTCGTCGAGCATTGCCCCATGCACCGTATGCACAACGCGCGCTGCAAGGTGTGCCGGAAGTGCATTGTAGTCGCCCTCGTCCAAAGCAAAGTATCCCAGTTCGCGATCCTCGACGATGTGCTGATCGAAGAAGCTGTGTAGCGCTCGACGCTTTGCCAGAGCCAGCGCGGCAAAGTAGCGTTCCGAGTTCGAATTGTGCTGAGCAATCGTGAGCCAGGCCCCTCCCCGTCTCCTTCATTGAACAACATAAAGAGGGGCCCTGTCCGGCTTGGACAGGACCCCTTCGGGAGAGAGATCGACGGGAGAGTTCAGTCGATCTCGGGAGCATCCTTGTTGTCGGCCTCGTCCTCGGTGCCGCTGCCGCGGGAGAGGAAGTCAACCTTGTCGGCGAGGATCTCGGTGCCGTAGCGCGTGACCCCGTCCTTGTCCTCCCACTGGGTGTAGTGGATGCGGCCCTGGACGGAAACCAGCTGGCCCTTGGTGCAGTACTGGCCGACGGTCTTGGCGAGGCCGTTGAAGCAGGTCACGCGGTGGAACTCGCTTTCCTTGGCGGTGTAGCCGTTCTCGTCCTTGTAGGTCTTGCCGTCCTTGTCGCGCGCAGGGCG
>Ga0189284_100439_pt1 | contig 18749 bp, 18 predicted proteins | sample N32C7minimetaG_FD_130314 | JGI IMG/M metagenome (GOLD analysis project Ga0189284, IMG submission 130314) | Marine microbial communities from the Costa Rica Dome - N32 C7 mini metaG | ecosystem: Environmental > Aquatic > Marine > Oceanic > Photic zone | place: Costa Rica: the Eastern Pacific...
CCCCTACGTTCATAATGCCTGCGAGTGATTTTGGTCCATGCCATGGCGTTCTCCTGCTTTCGACGGCAGAAAACATCATAACAAACTGAAATCACTCATCATAGTTCCCGTTTGGGCTCTAAGAATTGATGCCTGTTGCCCTGAATGTGGGTCACTTGAACGCCATAGGCTTTTGGCCTTGGCAATCGAGCGCGGAGAAATTGAGGGCTTTGAGCGCCAAGATTCAACAGTTCTGCATTTTGCGGCCGAGCCTATTTTTGCAAAATTGTTTAGAAAAAGATTTGAAAAATATAGAACCGCCGACCTATTTGTTGATTCTGATATCAAGTTGGATATCGAGAATATCGATATGAAAGATGAAGAATGCGATATCGTATTGGCTAATCACGTTCTTGAGCACGTTAGCGACTATAAGGCGTGTGAAGAATTATTTCGCATCCTGAAGAGGGGCGGTCTTTTTGTTTGCCAAGTGCCGATTATCGAGGGTTGGGATGAAACCTACGAAGATGATTCGATTGTGACTGATGCAGGTCGTGAATTACATTATGGGCAAATCGATCATATTCGGTATTACGGTAGGGATTTTAGAGCGCGTGTCGAAAGGAGTGGGTTGAAACTCGTCAGTGAGATTACAGCCAGAGCTAAGGATGTTGTGAAATACAGCTTGTTGCGCGGCGAGAAGGTTTTCGTCTTCCAGAAGCCGTCTCAATGAAACATCTACTAGGTTTCGCTCACGTGCCCGCAATCTTTTGTTTTCAGTACTTTTCCGGGCAAGAGTTCCGGCTTAGGAATTAGGGCGTTTTGTTTCATGAAAATTGTTCACGTGGTCGAGGGGCTTGATGACAGCTATGGTGGTCCTGCGAAATCGATCCCTTATTTGGCTCACTATTGTCGCCATCTGGGCGCAGAGCCGCTGCTTCTGTCGACGCGCTATGCAGGCGACGATTACAACGAAGTGATCTCAGAGAAGAAACTCCCCTGGGAAGTCTACGATGTACAGGGTCCTGCCAAGCTGCGTTATTCCCCCGGTCTGCGAGACAGACTGATACAATTGGGTTCACAGGCCGATGGGCGAACGATCTTCCACCTTCACAATCTCTGGAATTTCGTTTCCTTCGAGACTTACAGGACGGCGAGGAAGTTCAATGTCCCGCTGGTGATTTCCCCACGAGGGAGCCTGTTTCCGTGGTCCCTATCGCAGGGGCGCACGCGCAAACAGGCAGCCTGGCAACTGTTCCAAAAGCGTGCGCTTATATGTGCCACGGTGCATGTGACTTCGGGCCCCGAGGCTAAACTTTTAAGGGCGTTGGGGGTAGGTGACCGGATGATCCAGATCCGGAATGGGATTGAGCTCGATACTAAGGGTGCACCGCAGATTGCCCGAAATGATGCGATTGCTGCGCTGGGTCTGGGACAGGACCAGAGGTACGCGCTATTCATGTCGCGCCTGCACAAGAAAAAGGGCCTGGAGTTGCTGTTCGATGCTTGGGCGAACTGCGCCGAGGGCAAGGGTTGGACGTTGCTGATTGCCGGCGACACGACGGATCAGGGCTATGCTGCTACATTACGTGCGCAGGCAAGGTCACTTGGCATCGAAAATCAGGTCAACTTTGTCGGCTTCGCCGGTGCAGAGCGCAAAGAGCAGCTGTTTGCCGCATCCGAGCTTTTCGTTCTACCCAGCCATACCGAGAACTTCGGGATCGTTGTTGCAGAAGCGCTTGCCAATGGCCTGCCGGTCCTGACGACGAAGGGAACGCCTTGGTGCGAGCTGACCGAGTTTAATGCCGGATGGTATGTCGAGATCGATCGCGCAGCCATCGGGAGTGCCTTGTCCGAAGCCTTGGCATTCAGCGAAGGAGAGCTCGCCAGTATGGGGAGACGGGGTCAGGATCTGGCCGCGCGTTACAGGTGGGACGAGATCGGCGAAGAAATGCATGCAAGCTATCAGAAGGTCCTCGCCGCATCGCGACAAGCAAAGCAGCGCATATTCGGATAGTGAACATATATTTGCGCAGTATAACGGGTTTTTTGCTCAAGCGGGCGGCCAGCACTTTGCCACTGATAAGCGCGATCCGCAATTCATACACCGGTCGAAACGCAGAAGTGGCTAACTCGAGAGCAGCCGTTTCACGATCGGACATACCCGCAAAGTAGAGATCTTCATGTCCAACGTGCTTGTTATTGGAGGGGGCAGTCGGATCGCGAGCGCGATGCGGAGCATGTATCCCGGCTGCTACGACTACGTGATCCGCAGCGACTCACTGCCAGCACAGCCTGCGACAGGCACCTTCGACACGCCGTCAACACAATTCCATCCGGTTAGATCGTACGCCGATCTCACTGCCGAGGATTTTTGTGACTACCAATTGGTGATCAATCTCGTCGGTACAACCATGGGTTCGCCGGATCAGCTGATGGCTGTGAACAGCGAATTGCTTGGACACTTTGCCGAACAAGCTGCCCACGCTGGCGTAAAGCACTTTATCGCGCTTTCGTCCTTCTCGGTATACGGATTGGCACCTTCCATCGATGCAGTTACTCCCATCAATCCGATCAGTGCGTACGGCCGATCGCGCGTTTCCGGTGAGCGTAATCTTGAACGTTTTTCCGAGCAGATGGCCTGCACGATTGCGCGCTGCCCGATCCTGTATGGGGCTGGCGAATCAAAGCTGGAAAGATTGATCGCAGCCTGGGGAAAGATAGGGGCGTTGCCGGTTCCGACTGATCCGGTCCATCGATCCATGGTGCATTACGATCTAGCTGCGCGCTATCTGCATGAAGTAGCCCATTCCGATAGGGTGCAGCCAGGATTGTATATCGACCATTTTGCCGATCCAGTCATGTTTGAATATCGCAGGGCTGCGCAAATCATCAGTCAAGCGACAGGGGCAAGAAAGCGGCTGCTACCCCTGCCTTCCTTCGTCCGTCACATCTTAATCAAGTTGGTCCCGCAGATCGCCCGGAGCCTCTACTGCGACAGCGTACTCGTTCAAGAGCAGAATTACTTCAGAGATCGCAGTGATAGCCGTATTGAGAACGACATAGCCGCAATTGCTTCTCGCATACGGAGCGCCGCATGAGAAATCGTAAGCTCTGGATTATTTCCGAGCTTTTTTATCCTGAGCAGACGTCGACCGGGTATTTCCTGTCCGAGATCGCCCGAGGACTCGCATCCGATTGGGATGTCGCGGTGATATGCGCGCAGCCAACGTACAGTGAGCGCGGGACGAAGGCTTCCCGCAGAGAGACCTGGCATGATGTGAAGGTTCGCCGGATGTGGAGTACCCGTTTCGACAAGGACCGGCTGCACTTACGAACGGTAAACCTCGTCACCTTCACCGTGACTTGTCTGCTTTTCGTCCTCCGACGGATCCGCCGCGGGGACCGTGTGCTAGTGGTGACCAATCCACCTTCGCTTTTTCCCCTTATCGGGATGCTCGCTCGTTTGAAGGGTGCGAAAAGCCTTCTATTGGTGCATGATGTCTATCCCGATGTCCTGTCGGTGACGGGGCACCTGAAGAGAGAGGGCCTTGTTTATCGGGCGATAAATAGATTGGTATCGGCTGCCTATCGACAATATGATCGGATCATCGTGCTTGGCAGGGACATGCAAGAGCTGATCCAGTCGAAAAGCGGACTGCCGACCTCCAAGCTCCCCATCATTCCCAATTGGGGCGACACTGATGAAGTGGTTCCTATCACGCGCGATGAGAACAGCTTTGCCGCCCGCCACAATATGGGCGACACTTTTACCGTCCAGTTCAGCGGCAATATCGGGCGCACGCATGATGTGGAAACGCTGCTGGCCAGCGCACAGGCGACGTCCGATCAGAAGGACATCCAGTACTGGTTTATCGGTTACGGCGGGAAGGCGGCGTTGCTGCAGGGACGTGACATGGAAAGCCGCGACAATATCCATGTTCTGCCGCGTCAGCCCAAGGAAGATCTTGGTCCGATGCTGGCAAGTGCGGATGTCCTGGTGATCGCGTTTGTGCCGGGCATGAAGGGGCTGTCTGTTCCAAGTCGCATGTACAACGTAATGGCGTCAGGAACCGCGATCATTGCGATGACCGAACCCGGTTCCGAACTGGCCTTGGTTGTAGAAGAAACTGGCTGCGGCTGGATCATACCCCCCAATGATGCCGACGCCCTCACAGACCTTATACGAGATCTGGCCACCCCGAAGGGTCGCGCCACTGTGCAAGAAAAGGGAGTTGCAGCGCGTCAGGCTGCTTGCGAGCGCTATAGTTTGCATCACGTTTTGGACGCCTATCACCGAATGCTTTTGGACATCCGTGATGAAGAGCCCTAGAGGACTGGCAAATTCATTCTGGCAACCACGACCTACTACGCTTTCGCACTCCAGTTCGGCGTGTGCGCCGACTGCAGAGCAAAAAAGGTGATCGAGCTATGGATATCTCAAAAGTTGTTGGACGCAGTCTTGATTTGTTTGAGAAAGATATCTCGCAAGTCGATCAAAAGCTACGGGAATTGGTGGGCGCGAGCCGCTTTCTTGTCGTTGGCGGTGCGGGATCGATCGGCAAGGCCGTGGTGCGCGAGATTTTTGCGCGCAAGCCGGCTGCTTTGCATGTCGTCGATATTTCCGAAAACAACATGGTCGAGCTGGTCCGCGATATCCGCAGCACGATCGGCTATATCGAAGGCGATTTCAGGACATTCGCGGTTGATGTCGGCTCGATAGAGTTTGACGCGCTTGTCGAGGCTGAGGGCCCCTACGATTACGTACTCAATCTGAGCGCACTAAAGCATGTGCGTAGCGAAAAGGATCCTTACACTCTAATGCGCCTCATCGACGTCAACATTTTTAGTTCGATCAAGACCTTCAAGGTCGCGGAGAAAATGCAGTCGGAGAAGTATTTCTGTGTGTCATCCGACAAAGCGACAAACCCTGTTAACATGATGGGCTGCAGCAAGCGCATCATGGAAAAGTTCATCATGCGCGAAGGTGATAGGATTAATGTCTCTACCGCGCGCTTTGCCAATGTGGCGTTTTCTGATGGTTCGCTGCTTCATGGCTTCAACCAGCGATTGCTGGCAAGGCATCCGATTTCCGCGCCACGCGACGTGCGGCGGTATTTCGTTACGCCGAAGGAGTCGGGGCAATTGTGTCTGCTCTCGGTTATGCTGGGCAACAGCCGAGAAATCTTCTTTCCGAAGCTTGCGGCAGAGCTTCACCTGCAAACTTTTTCCGACATAGCCGTTCGGTTCCTCGAAGCGCACGGCTACGAACCGGTTGAATGCAGTTCCGAGGACGAGGCGCGTTCGCGGGCCGCAGAGCTTATCGCTCAGAAGCAATGGCCCTGCGTGTTCTTCGAGAGCGATACGACTGGTGAAAAAGATTTCGAGGAATTCTATGCTGAAGGAGAGCAGCTGAACCTCGACCGGTTCGACGGTGTCGGCGTTATCGAAGGCGTCAGGTTTGACGATTCTGCCGATCTCGATCGCTTTGCTTCGGAAATCCAGCGCATGCGCACCTTAGGCGAGTGGACGAAGGAAGAGCTCGTCGAGCTGTTTTTGAGTGTAGTACCCGAATTCACGCACGTAGAGACTGGACGCAATCTGGATCAGAGGATGTGACATGCAGCGCCTATTCGATATCCTGATTTCGGCTGCTGCAATAGTTGCTCTGTCTCCTATCCTGTTGATCGTGATGCTCGTATTGCGGTTCTCAGGAGAGGGTGAGATCTTCTATGCTCAGAGGCGCATAGGAAAGCATCAGCGAGAGTTCTCGCTGCTCAAGTTTGCAACAATGCTGAAGAACAGCCCCAACATAGGGACGGGTTCTGTTACCCTTGCGAATGATCCCCGCATATTGCCAGCCGGCCGGTTCCTCCGCAAGACAAAGCTCAATGAGCTTCCGCAATTATTCAATGTTCTTAGGGGTGATATGAGCTTGATTGGGCCACGCCCTCTTACTCGGCAGACTTTCGACATGTACCCCGATGCCGCCAAGGCTGCGGTGCAATCAGTTGCGCCAGGGCTGTCAGGTGTTGGGTCGATAGTTTTCCGGAATGAGGAAAAGATCCTCACTGATTCCTACCAAGCGCTCGAAACATACCGCGAGCATATCGCGCCCTATAAGGGGGAGCTTGAAACCTGGTTTGTCGAGAACAAGTCGTTTGCGCTCTACCTCAAAGCATTATTCGCAACCGGGTTGGTCGTCTTGTTTGATGACGAGAGGATAACTTGGCGACTGTTCTCAAGCATCCCTGCCCCACCCGATACTCTGCGGAAAATTCTCGGATACAGCCCAACTCAAAATCCATAATCTGGAGTTTCTACTTTGGCTAAACGTGCTTTAATTACGGGGATCACTGGACAAGATGGTTCGTACCTTGCGGAGTTCCTACTCCAAAAGGGCTACGAGGTTCATGGGATTAAGCGTCGTGCTTCCTCACTGAACACGCAGCGCATTGATCATATCTACCAAGATCCGCACGAGCCCAACCCCAAGCTCAGCTTGCACTATGGTGACTTGACTGACACCTCGAATCTCACGCGCATCATCAACGACGTGCGCCCTGACGAGGTTTATAATCTGGCAGCACAAAGCCACGTGGCGGTTAGCTTTGAATCGCCTGAATACACTGCTGATGTAGACGCGTTGGGCACCCTGAGGCTTTTGGAATCGATCCGATTTCTTGGCCTTGAGAGAAAGACCCGCTTTTACCAGGCCTCAACCTCTGAGCTTTATGGGCTTGTACAGGAAACCCCGCAAAAGGAGACGACGCCGTTCTACCCGCGCTCTCCTTACGCCGTGGCCAAACTATACTCCTATTGGATAACAGTGAACTATCGCGAGGCGTACAGTATATACGCCTGCAACGGGATTCTGTTCAATCATGAGAGCCCCCGCCGAGGCGAGACATTCGTGACGCGAAAGATTACCCGCGGTCTTGCCAATATCGCGCAAGGTCTCGAACATTGCCTCTACATGGGCAACATCGACGCTCTGCGCGATTGGGGCCATGCCCATGATTACGTGCGCATGCAGTGGATGATGCTGCAGCAGGATCAGCCCGACGATTTCGTGATCGCGACCGGCCAACAATATTCTGTTCGCGAGTTCATCCGTTGGTCGGCTCAGGAATTGGGTGTCACGCTCGAATTCAGCGGAGAGGGCGTGGATGAACAGGCCATTGTCGCTGCTATCGAAGGCGACAAGGCACCCGCTCTGAAAGTGGGTGATGTTATAGTGCGGATCGACCCCCGCTATTTCCGTCCTGCCGAGGTGGAAACGCTCCTAGGCGATCCGACCAAAGCACGCGAGGTTCTCGGCTGGGAACCAGAAATCAGCACGCAGGAAATGTGCGCTGAAATGGTTGCAGCGGACCTCAAAGAGGCTCAGCGCCACGCCTTCCTGAAAGCCAATGGTTTCGAGCTGCCAGTCAGCATCGAGAGCTAAGGACGGCTTGCGATGAAGATCTATCTCGCAGGCCATCGTGGCATGGTGGGCAGCGCAATCCTGCGCCAGCTCGAAGCGCGCAAAGAGGGCGGCGAAGAGCTCGATTTGTTGACGCGCACGCATGCTGAGCTTGACCTGACTGACCAGGCGGCAGTGAGGGCATTTCTGCAGGTTGAACGGGCCGATGCGGTGATCTTGGCGGCAGCCAAGGTTGGCGGCATTCACGCCAATAACACCTATCCGGCAGACTTTATCTATGAGAACCTGATGATGGAGGCCAACGTTATCCATCAAGCTTTCGAAGCGGGTGTCGGGCGCCTTCTGTTCTTAGGCTCCTCATGCATCTATCCGAAGGAAGCGCCGCACCCGATGGCGGAAGATGCGCTGCTGACAGGCGCGCTCGAGTCCACCAATGAGCCCTATGCCATCGCCAAGATTGCCGGCATCAAACTGTGTGAGAGCTACAATCGCCAGCATGGCACCGATTACCGCTCGGTCATGCCGAGCAACCTCTACGGGCCAGGCGACAATTTCCATCCTGAGAACAGCCACGTGCTGCCAGCATTGATCCGCAGATTCCATGAAGCTGCACGGGAGGGCCGCGAAGAAGTGGTGATCTGGGGTACAGGGAAGCCTCGGCGCGAGTTCCTGCACGTCGATGATATGGCGGCTGCTTCACTTTTCGTGCTCGATCTGCCGCGTGATCAGTACGAGGCCAATACGCAGCCGATGCTTAGCCACATCAATGTCGGTTGCGGTGAAGACATCTCGATCCTCGAGCTGGCGCAGCTGGTCGCGCGCGTGACGGGTTTCGAAGGCAAGATTGTCACCGATCCGTCCAAACCTGATGGGACCATGCGTAAGTTGATGGATGTTAGCCGGCTGAAAGATATGGGCTGGATGCCGACAATCGACCTCGAACAGGGCGTTGAGAACACCTATTGCTGGTTCCTTGAGTATGGCGACACAGCGCGCCTCTAGGCCTCTAGGGCAGATCTCTACGAGGGGTCAGGCCCAGACGTTGTGCTCGGCTTTCTCCAGATAACGCGCCAGCACATTCACTGACTTCCAGCCGCCCGCGCGCATGATCGCGGCGGTATCGAACCCGCGCGTCAGCAGGTCCTGGGCCGCGCCCACGCGCATAGAGTGGCCGCTGAAGGAAGCAACCTGCTCTGCTTTCAGGCCACAGCGTTGCGCCGCTTCCTTGATCACCCGGCGGATGGTCGTTGTCTCCAGGCAACGATCAATGACCTTGCCTTGGTAGATCGGGCAGAACAGCCACTCGATTTCCGGCCCTCGGTAAGCTAGCCACTGCTTGAGCAACTTGGTGGTGCGCTGTGACGTGAACGCGATGCGCCCGTTGCCAAATGGGTCAGCTTTGCTGCGACGGATGAGCACCCGCAGCGTTCCGTCGTCCCTTTCAATTATGTCCTGGTTGCGCAATGCTATGAGCTCGGACCTTCGGGTCATGAGTTCATAGCCCAGAGCAAGCATCGCACGGTTGCGCAGGCCCCAAGGCGTATCGGGTTCGCTATCCAGAAAACTTTCGAGGTAGTTGCGCGTCAGGCCCTTGGCTTGACGGGGTCGGATCGGTTTCTGGCGCCTGACCTTGCGCATGGCGAGGTTGATATCCTCGTCATAGGTCGGGTCAGGTAGCCGCAGCAGGCGATGCACTTTGCGGATCGCATAAAGCCGTCGCTGTACGGTCGAAGGGGCTCTGCTCTTCCCCTGGCTTTCGAGGAAGCAACACACGGTTTCGACGGCGGCGGGGAAGGGGGCGTTGATCCCGTTCTCCACGCACCAGTTTTCGAAAGCCTCGACATCGGCGCGGTAACTGCGCATTGTTGCTGGCGCATAGGCGCCCTCAAGGCGCTGGAATTCGGAGCGCCAGTCAAATCGCGTCACGGGGACCATGATGCCATATGTGGCACTATAAGGCCATAATTAGGCTTCGGCAATGATTACTGGCAATCAACTCCGGGTTGCGAGATTCGCTTTGCGATGGTCTGTCCAAGAACTCAGTGACAAAGCTGGCGTCTCGGTTAGGACAATAAAGCGCATCGAGAGTAACGATTCAGTGCCTCAATCAAGCGCGGTCACCATACAGACGTTGAGAGATTGTCTTGAAGCCGCAGGCATCGAATTCATCGGTTTGCCCGACGATCGACCTGGCATTCGCATAGGTCCGCCCAAAGACTAAGTTTCAGGTTCCCTAGTCGATCAGACGCCACCAGGCGCAATATACCATTTGCTGCAAAAAGCTTTTGACGTGCTAGGGTAAGGGCCTGTTGATCGGCACATGGCCCTAATGTCATCCCTCTCATCGAGACCCTTGCAGCAACCTTGCGGTCCTTCAAATGCCCGATAACGCGCACTACCGCCCAATACCTGAATTTACCCCTTGCTTCTTCAGGGGCGTCCATAGATGGGTAGCAGTGCAGGAGGAGCGAGACTCTACCTCTGAATGGTAACAATCAGGGGTGCGCGTCACAATCGATACGCCTATTCAAATGGAGCAAGGCTGCGGACTCGGACCCTTACTGGAGCAAACTTGTGAATTTGCGTTATACGCCCAAAGCCCCATTTGAGAGCGCAGTGTCGCTCCAGGCATCGCAACTCATCGTGCTGGGCATCTTCTGTTTCGCTCTCGTTCTTGCCGGGGGGAGCTCGCGCTTCGATGCCTCACAGATTGCGGTGTTGCGGCCTTTGGCTGCTCTCCTGCTCATACCGGCGCTTTGGTTTCTGGGGCGCGAAGATTTGCGCCGCGCGCCGGTCGTGCTCGCGTTGCTCGGCTTGTGGCTCGTCTGGATGGTGGTGCAGTTGATCCCACTGCCTTCAGATCTCTGGCATCAGTTGCCGGGCAGGGAGGCAATCCGTGACCTCGATGTCATAGCCGGCCAGGACGAGGTTAGTAGGCCGATTTCATTCGCTCCGTTCAGGGGATGGAATTCGGTTCTTGCTATGATTGTGCCGCTATCAGCTCTGCTGATAGCTCTCGCCTTTAAACTGAGCTCGCGTCAGTTGCTTTTGCTCGTAGCGGCGTTCGGAGTGCTTGATGCTGCATTGGGCTTGTTGCAAGTCCTCGGCGGCGCCCAAAGTCCGCTCTATTTCTATTCCATAACCAATCGTGGATTTCCTGTCGGGATCTTTGCCAACGAGAACCATTCAGCCCTCCTGTCTGCAATGACACTTGTTATCCTCGCACGGTTGGGTCTGAGTGCGGCGACTGCAATGGACGCTCGGTGGCTTCGGTTGGCCTATGTCCCAGCCTTTATTCTCGTCCTGCTTGCGATCCTTATCAGCGGATCACGTGTCGGATTGCTTTTTGCGCTGATGGCTCTGGGCGCAGGCGTCACAATGGCCTGGCTCGAAAAGTGGGGGGGAGCCAGGCAGTCCGGCAGGCAAGCATCGGCCTCTGATGGACGAGTGAACCGCTGGCTTCCCGCCTTCGCCCTCGCGGTCATGCTCGGCCTCATCGTGGCCTTCCTCGTTTTGGAGAGGACACCGGCTTTTGAAGATCTTTTTGCGCGCAGCTCCTTCGAAGACCTGCGTTGGTCGATCTGGCCGTTCCTCAAGGGCATGATGCAGACGCACTGGCTGCTCGGAACCGGTTTCGGGTCTTTCGATAGAGTTTATCAGATCTACGAGCCAACCGATCTGTTGATGCGCTCCTACGTCAATCAGGCGCACAATGACTGGGCACAGATTGTCATTGAGGGCGGCTTGCCGGCTGTCGCGATCGTTTCCGCGACTCTGATCTGGCTTGGCAGCTCTGTCTATTCCATCTGGTCACATGGGAAAGCTAGGGCAGTCTTCTGGATAGCGGTCCTTGCATTGCTGTGCGCCGCGTCGCTTGTCGACTACCCCTTCCGAACTCCGGTTTTCCAATCCCTTGGCTTGTGGCTGATGCTTGTTGTGGCCGATGACAAGAACGGATGATCCCGCTTGTATCTGATTTTGCCCAAAAATGGCTTGGTCATGGTGCTGGATGGAGTATGAGGGGCAGGAGCACGAGTAGGATTCAATGATTTCAATAGCACGCAATATTGTCTTTCCCCTCGCGGCGTTAGCGCTCGCTGGTTGCACTACCGATCGATCTGTCGGACTTGCGCCCGAGGTTACCCTGACAGCCCTTGAGGCGCTGCCTCCACCGCGGGGCGAAATCTCCTATGTTATCGGGCCCCAGGAGAAGCTCGAGATCGAGGTTGTGGGCGCTGAAACGTTAAGTGGTACATACCTCACCGATATCGATGCCCGTCTTGCATTTCCGCTCATCGGGGTGCTGGAGTTCGATGGCCGGACGCCGGCGGAAGCTGCTGTCATGATCGCTGAGCGCTTGCGCGGCCAATATCTGCTTGACCCGCAGGTGCGGGTCATTCCTGAAGAATTTCCGGTTCCTTCAATTTCTGTCGGCGGGGAGGTTAAACGCCCAGGAAGTTATCCTGCTGTCGGGCGGCAGACACTCCTGCGGGTAATCAACCAGGCAGAAGGGCTTGCGGAATACGCCCAGAAGGACGATGTCCTGATCTTGCGGACCGTTGATAACGAGCGTTACATCGGTGTTTACAACATCACGGCCATTGAACGCGGCAATTACCCTGATCCGCAGCTGTTCCCGAACGATATCGTCATGGTTGGCGATTCGGTTCAGCGCCGTCGTCTTGACGATTTTCTCCAGATTCTTCCGCCGTTGCTGACGACATCGGCCATTCTGATAACCCGTAACTAGGCACCATCAACATGACTGACAAAGCTTTGCCCTCAAGCAATTGGGTGGGCGCGGAGCCCGATGGAAAGTATGATGATGGGTTTCATCTCGATCTTGAGCGCTACTGGGTCGAAGCCCGTGGTCTTCGTTACTGGATCGCAGGGATCGTTTTGGCAGGAGCTCTGCTTGGGCTTGTTGTCACCTTGCTCTCGACAGAGCTGTTCCGTGCCAGCGCTCGCTTGGAGGTCTCCCAGATAACAGCGAATGTAACCGCGATCGACCCTCTTGAAAACGAGTCGCGCATTTCCGAACTCCAATACCTCAATACCCAGTACGAACTTCTGGAATCGCGCTTCATGGCCGAACGCGTTTCGAAGGCTGGCAACCTGCTGCGCTCGGAGGAGTTTGTGGAGGCTTTCGCGTTGCAGGGCGAAGAGGAACTCACTGAACGCGACATCGAGAAAATCCTGCTGGACAACATTTCAATCGATCCACTCACTCAGTCGAGCTTGGTGGATGTCAGTTTTTCCAGCCCGTCGCCGACTGTGTCGGCCACAATCGCTAACCTGTGGGCCGACGAATTTATCGCGGCCAATTACGAGAAGCGGTTTGGTGCGAATATCGAGGCGCGTGACTTCCTTAACAGTCAGATCGAGGAGCTTCGTGAGCGCTTGGCGGCCTCGGAAAAGGAACTGGTTGACTACGCCAATGCAAATGAAATTCTCGTTCTCGAGACTCGTGCGGGCGAGGACGGCGGCGATGCTGCGACTCAGACACTTATTGCATCGGACCTCTCAGCCTTGAATGCGGCGTTGGCTGAAGCGGTGACCGATCGGATTGCTGCTGAAGCTGCTCTCGCCTCCGGCGATATCCCGTCCCGCGATCCGAGGAGCTCTCTCAAGGTCGATCTGGCCAAGGCTGAGGCCGAACTTGCGAGCCTTCGTTCGAATTTTGGGCCAGCCTATCCTCCTTTGCTCGAAAAGGAAGCTGAAGTCGCCTCGCTCAAGGCCTCGTTGGCGACAGAAGCGCGCGCAGCTTTGCGGGCAGCTTCTGCTAGGGAGCGTGAGCTGCAAGGTAAACTCGAGCAGGCAAAGTCCAGCTTCCTTGGGCAACAAAATCTCGGCATCCAGTACGGCATCCTGAAGCGCGAGGTCGAAACCAACCGGCAGCTCTATGATGGTCTACTCCAGCGTTTCAAGGAACTCGGCGCTTCAGGTGCAGGGCAGAACAACATCAAGCTGATCGATAATGCAGCAGTTCCACTCATTCCATATGCACCATCACTCATCCAGAACTTGCTTGTCGGGCTGGTGGCCGGATTGGTCATTGCAGGGGGCCTGGTCTATTTGCGAGTGACCTTGAGCCAGACCGTCAAGGACCCTCAGGATGTGACACGCAGGCTCGGACTGCCTGTGCTGGGGATCATTCCGCAGACCAATGCAGCAGATATCAAGGAAGAAGTACTGAGCCGGTCGTCCGAATTGAGCGAGGCCTACAAGTCGGCAAGGACCAACTTGACGTTCCTTACGCCAGAAGGAGCACCACGGGCTCTCATGCTCACCTCCTCGGTGCCTTCGGAAGGGAAAAGTATCTCTTCGTTGTCTCTGGCAACTAGTTTCGCGCAGTTGGGCAAGCGCACCCTTCTCATCGACGCAGATCTTCGCAATTCGAGAATGCAGAAACTTCTCGACCTTGATCTTGGCAAGAAGGGCGGGCTTGCCGCACTGCTAACCAGCAATGCGGCAAGCCTCGGCGAGCAGATTGTCAAGATCGATGAGTTCGGCATCGATTACCTGCCTCATGGCTATACGCCCCCGAATCCGGTCGAACTGCTTGCAGGTCCAGCCTTCCGCCATCTGCTTGAGGAAGCGCGCGGCAAATATGATCAGGTGCTGATTGACAGTGCCCCGATGCTCAATCTTGCCGATGCCGTGGAGCTCTCGCGTTTGGCTGATGGCGTGGTGTATGTTGTTGAGGCGGACCGGATCAAACTGCGTGTGATTGAGGGTGCCATCAACCGCTTGAGCAGCACCGGTGCGCAAGTCTATGGTGTCATTGTTACCAAGCTCAAGGCCGATGCCGCCGGATATGGCTACGGCTACGGCTACGGCTATGGTTATGGCTATGGCGAGGACTCAGGCCGCCCATCTTAGTTTGACGTGTCCAAGAGAGGTGCGATTGTGCAGAAACGCAGTCGAGCGGCAAGAATGTGGCTGGTTGTTCCGGTCGCGTTGGTCCTTGCATTTTTCTCAGGCGCGCATGCTCTGAGCAGCGTTTCAACGCGAACTTCGCCGGAATTGGCCCTTGCGGTTTTCCCCGGCAATGGTTTGGCCCATCAGGAAATTGCCTACCGCTCCTTTGTCGAAGGAGTGGAAATTGCTTCTGGTCCGCCCCCATCGCGAGAGGGAGAATCGGGTCAATCGGTCGGCGCCACGCAGGGATCAGGCGGGGTTGAGCTGGAGGACTTGCAGCGCTCTGCCGTGGCTGCAAGGGGGCCGGCATTAAAAGCCCTGAGATACGAGCCTCTGCTTCCAAAAGCGCATGTCCTCCTCGCCCTCTCCGAGAGGGATGCGTCCAGAAGCAGACAAATCATCAATCTTGCCTCGCTGCTCAATCGCCGGGATACGGTCCTTCAGCGGCTCGTCTTGCAGACCAGAGTGGCGGATGGCGACTACCCGGCCATGATCGAAACATTGGACCAGATGCTGCGTGTGCGGCCCGAGCGCGGCGAGGAATTCTATCCCGTTCTCAACGAAGCGCTTCGGCGAGAGGCGACCATTCCCCAATTTGTAGACCTGCTTGGGAAATCCTTGCCCTGGCGGGACCGCTTCCTCGATTATGCTGTCGGGCAACCCTCAGCCCTCCCGAGCCTCGCAGCAATCCGTCAAGCCATTGTCATTGATCATCCGGTGTTTGACCAAAGGTTGATTGCGAACCTCGCCAATGCCGGCGATGTGGCGACTGCGCAAATCATCTACGACCTTGTCGGGCGGAGTGCTCCTGGCTCCGCCTCAAGTGCGCGTGAGGCAAACTGGCTGGCCGATTATCCGCCCTTCGACTGGACTCTGGCAGATGAGGCGCGCTTTAGAGCGCAAACCAGCGACGATGGGAGAAGTCTGGAATTCAATGTTGCCCCCGGCAATGGCGGCGTCATGGCAACAAGGCTGATGGCTACCCCTCCAAGGGCTTTTACCGTTACTGTCCCTGCTGATGTCGAACCCTTGGCCGCGTTGCGAGACATGAAACTGATCTTGCGTTGCTGGGGGGGCGCAGAGCCTTTCTTTGAAGAGTCATTCGCCGATCGTAACGGAGAGTTCCTCGTCGAAAACGCGCCTTCGTGCCAATATTTAGAACTCGAAATCACAGCCAGGGCATGGACCGGTTCAGCTTCGATCGCCGGGCGCCTTGAACCAGTTGTGATTGTCGATCGTTAGTTCAAACGAGCTGGGGGGCTCAACTATATGCACCTGATTCATCCGGTAATCCTTTGCGGTGGCGGGGGAACCCGGCTTTGGCCGCTAAGTCGCAAGGCCAAGCCCAAGCCATTTCTGCCGCTTGTCGAGGAAGAATCTCTCTTTCAGCAAGCGGTCAACCGGTTGGCGAATGATAGTGGATTTGCTCACCCAATTATCGTTGCCGGATCAGCGCATGTCGAGCTGATCGAGGCCCAGATGGGCACGTCTGAGGTCGAAGCACTGGTCATTGAACCAGTGGCCCGGAACACTGCGCCAGCCATCGCTCTTGCCGCTGCCCTTCTCCCGCGCGATGCGATAATGCTGGTGTGTCCCAGCGATCACCACATTGCAAACCCGCAAGCTTTTCGGGATGCGGCCAGGGCTGCGGTAGAGCTCGCCCACGATAACCACCTCGTTGCTTTTGGAATTGCGCCTGACCGGCCAGAAACCGGCTACGGCTATCTCGAACGCGGCGAAGCCCTGAAGGGCGGATATGCCATAGCGCGCTTTGTAGAGAAGCCAGATCTTGCCCGCGCTCAGGCATACCTCGCCAGCGGCAATTTCAGCTGGAATGGCGGGATCTTTGCCTTTCGTGCAGGGTCTTATCTAGAGGAACTGGCCACATATCGACCAGCAATGGCCCTTCTGGTCCAACGGGCCGTGGAAGAGGGTGTTACGCAAGGCAAGCGCTTTTATCCGGCAACTGATGCCTTTGCGGCTATAGATGGCGATTCTGTCGACTACGCTGTGATGGAAAACACGGCGAGGGCTGCAATGGTGCCGGTTGACATGGGCTGGTCAGATATCGGCAACTGGTCGGCACTCGCAGACGCGTTGAGCGATAAAGCTGATGGCCGTGGTAATGTGGCAAAGGCTGGAAAGGCGGACTTTGACGAATGCTCCGGTGTACTGACAATCTCTGACGGCCCGCGCATTTCGGCGGTTGGTCTTGAAGACATTTGCATCATCGTCTCTGGCGACGAAGTGCTCGTGACAACTCGTGATGGCGCTCAGCGTGTCGGCAAACTTCCGGGAGCTGCAAATCAATGAGTGTACGCCAGCTTGAAACCCGTATGGTCGAGAAAGTCTGGGGCAGAGACTTTCTCCCGGCTCCTTTTTCAGCGCCGTCAGGCAAACGCATCGGTGAAATCTGGTTCGAACCTCCTTCCGAACTCCCGGAGCTTTTGGTGAAGTATCTCTTCACGTCCGAGAAGCTCTCCGTGCAGGTCCACCCGTCTGATGGCAATGCGATCGATGGAGAGGCCGGAAAGGAAGAGTGTTGGTTCGTTCTTGATGCAACCGACGATGCCTGCCTCGCTATCGGCTTCGAACGGGAAATCTCTCCTGCCGAAATCGCAGCCGCCGCGCGTGATGGCACTATCGAGCAACTTCTGACTTGGCATCCTGCCAGGCCGGGTGACTTTTTCTACCTGCCGGCAGGAACTGTCCATGCGATCGGACCGGGACTTTCCCTGGTCGAAGTTCAGCAGAACAGTGATACGACTTTCCGTCTCTATGACTATGGGCGCCCTCGCGAACTTCATCTCGATCGTGCCCTCGCCGTGGCAGATGGTGTTCCCTACGATCCACGGCATCACGGCAGCGTTGCATCGCGCGGTCAGGTCTTGATTGATGGCGAGCACTTCAGGCTCGATCGCGTCGTCGGTCATCCTGATGCCTCAACCTGTGAAGCGTATCCAGGAGCCTTGCTGGTACTGCCGCTTGAAGGCGAAATGGCTGCCCGACAAGGTTCGGCACGCGCAAGACCAGGCGAATGTCTATGCGCCGAGAGCGTTGCGGACCTCGATTTCAGTGGTGCCGGTTTGACGCTATTGACCAGGGCAGCCTGACCTTACGCGCCAACCCACCCAAGCGCCTAAATTTGCCGATCAGGCAATTGCCGCAAAAATTCCCAGCGCAAAGACTCCGCCCAGGAAAACAAGGATCAGATCTATTTCCCACCAGCTTCCATCCCGCGCACCGCGATCCCTGATACCCAAACGGGCGGCAATCCATGCTCTGAGGATGTTCAGCATGGATCAGGCAATAACCCCGAGAAGCTCAATTGCGAACCCCGGAAAGCTGGTCCCTTACTCTCTCAGGACAAGGAGGCGCAGATATCGTGCGGCCTGTATTCCGAGCGTAACGTCAAGCTCACAATCCAGCCAGATCGCCTCGGGCTCAAATCCATGAGCCTTTCCGGACTCTATGCCCTGATCTTCAATGACTGGGCGGGCGCCCTCCAGATGGCTCCGCCCGTCATGCATTTGCATGCGGGGCTGGCCATCCTCGTTGCTGCACGATTGTTGCTTGGAGTGCCTTTTCGATCATTCTGGTTGCTAGGTGTCGTCACTCTGGCTGCCTTTGCCAAGGAAACGGCAGACTTTGCCTATCACGGCATGGTCAAAGCCGACTCGCTTAGCGATATCCTTCACACTATTGCATGGCCGGCCGCGATCGTTATCGCTGCCAGGCTGCGCCCGCCCATCGGTGGGCGGCGCTGACCTACCGATTTCTGGGCTTGCACTGACCAAAGCTTCCAGGCTTTTCCGCCAAGTCGCTCACCTCGGACCTGAAGGCAGCAATGGTCAAGCCCGACCGGCGACTGGATATGCTGGTGGCCGAGGTATTCCTGCCTTCAACTGCGCCAATCCTGCTGCGCAACCGGTCCGCCGCTGTCCTCGCTCCCATGACATGGGGCCGGGCCGCTCGCAGAACGTCAAGCCTCTCGGCTGAAGCCCCGCGGCGGCAGATGGCCTTCACCGGATCGAGCTACCGGCAAGTGTTAGCTAGCGGGGCAACATCCTCGAAGTCTGATCTGGTGACTGTTGGCGCGAACGAAGAATTCGAAAGCAAATTCTGTGGAAAGTGGATGATCCGGCTGTGCCCAGCGCGACCCGACCCGGCACCATCGCAGACAATAATGGCCATGCTCACAGGGACCAGTTTGCCATTCAAGTTGACAAGTCTTCCCCGACAAATTTCAAATAAGCCTCTGATAAAAAATGTTATGATCCCCAATACTGCCGATCGGTGTCGGCGCGGCAATGCACGGGACTTGCACTCGGGGAAGACCGTAACCGCAGCGGGGCTGCACAAGTGCCGACAAGGCAGCCGCGATCTTGAGAACTGGTTCCGTTTTGAGAACGAATGCGTTATC
>Ga0189284_100440_pt1 | contig 18735 bp, 12 predicted proteins | sample N32C7minimetaG_FD_130314 | JGI IMG/M metagenome (GOLD analysis project Ga0189284, IMG submission 130314) | Marine microbial communities from the Costa Rica Dome - N32 C7 mini metaG | ecosystem: Environmental > Aquatic > Marine > Oceanic > Photic zone | place: Costa Rica: the Eastern Pacific...
AATCATGATCGGCAGCATTGGGTGGCGATAGCGCAGCAAGCAGCGAACGGCCCTTGCCAGCAAGCCGCTCGTAATCCTTGATGGTCATGACCACGAGCGACAGCTTGCGCCGGTCAGTAATGAACACCGGCCCACCCATGGCCGCCTTCTTGATACGCCCCGGCTCGCGGTTGAAATCCTGGCTGCTAAAGGTGGTGCTTGTCACGGCGGTTCCTCTTGGGTAGTTACGTAACTACATTTAGTGTGCGGAACGAAGTCCGTCAACCAAAAAGTCAAATGCTCGCATTAAGTTTGCACTGCGCGAGTTTGCTCCGTCTGCTCACGTATTTCTGCCGTTTTCCGGAGGTGTGGTTGACGGTCCTAAAGGGAACGTCTGGTTGACGGTGCGTTCCCGGGCCAGAAACAGGACAAAACCACAACGGTTTTGGATAGGGGCTTTGTCCGCTCATGATCCGCCGTCTTCAGGAACGGTCAAAAACGGTCGGTTTCGGGCAAGCGGCATCTGCAAGTCATTTCTTCATTACATGGCGGTGAAGCAGCCTCCTCGTGATGAGGTCTGGCTCTGACCACATGTCGATATATCTCAAGTAAGGCATTCTCGTCTGCGGTCACAAATGCGTGGCTGCGCTCAACTTGCAAGATTTTGGCATTCGAAAGGATCGACTGCGGAGCAGCTTCTAGCGGCGTCAGGCGATCATGTGTCCCGAATACGAAAAGATCATCAAGAGAAGCCTGATAGTTGCCTGCTAAAATCTCAATAAACGAGATGTACTCGAGACGTCTCCGTTCTGTGCCGTATAAGCCTCTCTCGAACTCAAACTGAGCTCCGCGTTCAACCTGTGAGAAGCGCTCCGAAGTCTCTAGAACTGAAAGTGAGGGATGACGAAGAAGCGGCGCGACAAATATCTTGCTCTTGAACATATCCGGATACGACGATACAATAACCATGGCCGGAATCGCCCCATAACTGACTGCATAAGAATGAACTTCAGGGTAGTCCATTGTTCTGAGCCAATCTCGAACGGCCTTAGCATCTTCTTCAAATCCGAACATAGACTTGGACTGCAAACCGGATGAGAGAGACAAACCTCCACCCACACTTCCGGAATACTCCACTGCGAGAATATCATACCCAGCTAGCCAAAGTTCTCTCACCGGCCAAGGTATAATATGAGGATCAGAGGCGACCGCAGGTCCGCCGTGAAAGTAGAGTATTACCCCTCGGTTCACTTGAGCTTCGCTCTCATAGAGAATTCCAGTAGTGTCGCTCTGTTCCGTCAGCCGAATTCCAATTGTCGGGCGCCTTCTGGGCCCCTCAGACTTCGGTGCAGCAAGTGCACGGAGCGATGTCTCATCGCTACAAACATGCAGCCGCTCAGGTGCCGTGTCTTGGTGGTCACGGAAAACAAACACCGTGTGATCCATACCATTTTCAGCTAACACGAATAAGCGACCATCAGAAAACGCTGCATCTTTGATAAGATAGCCCCCGCTCTCAAGTATTTGATTAACGACCGAAAAACCCCCATCCAATTCAACTTGATCGGGTCTGAAGATGCCAACTTGTCTGCCGGAGCCGACATCGACAATTGGGAGGCTGTATTCCCTACCAGATGAACGAAGACCTGCTTCGTTCTCAAAGCCCAAATATGTTACCTGCGCTCCCTCAGAATCATTCAAAACATTGAAACGATGAAAAAACGCACCAGGACCAATACTCGACAGGTTGGACGGGTCACTTCCAACGAGGAGATGCTGGGAATCTGCTAGATCAATGGCCGAATAGGTGATGGTCGAAGAGAGAAAAGCCGAGCGTCGGCGTAAATTGGCCCTTCTCGACAAAGATGCCGCCGCGAGGACAGCCCCAGGGTCATTCAAGGCCAACAGCCCTTGCGGGGAATTTATCGTAATCTCAAACGATCTCCACGCCTTGTCGAAACTTACGGTTTCAAAATCCCAATCCGAACCCAACGTCCCGATTGCAAGCCCATCAGACCCCACCCTAAGCATCAATCCTTGATCGGACCAAAAGAGAGGCTGAATTCGTGAATTTGTTGTGCCCAAAACATGCGCAATGGGCTGTAAATCCTCGCCTTCCTTGATCGAATTAGGAATATTGCTGATTGTAATTATCTGATTTATTCCTTTAAAATCCCTCTCGGCTTGAAATGTATCGCTCATCTGGCTTATGGCGACCGACTCCCCATCTGTTGACGGCATAACTCTATTGTATCGACAATTTATATTTGTTGTGCCGGGAATCCATCTTACCTCATCTTCAAATCCATGGGCCACAGTTCCGGCGCCCATACAAATTATAAAAGAAAGCAGTAGAATCATAATTCTCATATTAATATTAACCGATCTTTTAGATCACGATTGGTGACATTTAAATAGGCCGAGCAGCCCATATTTTATTAGAAGGGGGGTGGATGCAGTCCACCCCCTTTCGCATCAGGAAACTACTTCATTAAATCGTGATTCTGATTGGATAATCGATCGGAGCAGGCTCTTGGGGTATAGACCAACCATTGCCATCCCCGGTGTCATACTGAACTCCAAGCGCCGTATACCTTGACTTAAGATCAACAAATCCGTTGCCATCTCTATCGTAGTATGTCTGCCCATCAGTCGTCGTTACCACAGTCCACTTTTCACCTTCTACATTGACTGTTGTAATGCTTGAAATTTCCTTCGAGTTCAGCTCGTTGTTCAGCACAGCCTCCTTCTCTGGCGTGATCAGATCCATTCTCAGCTTTTCGGCGAGCCATTCTGCATTTTCTTCGAGCCAATCCTTGAGGTCCTTCAAGAAGCCGACGTCTTGAACGCCGCCACCGCCACCGCCTCCATCGCCAGTCGTGCCTTGGTTCAGGTTATTGCCGAAGAGTTCAGGATACAGATACATCATGTCTTCGGCGGAAACGCTGACCCACCCGTCATCTTCCCGAGTCCCAGTTACAATGATGTTTCCACCCCCACTGACGGCCACCAGCTCAGCGTCGGTGAGCTCCCTGAACCCGCATTTCTTCTCGATCACATTCTTGTGAAGCATGAGCTTCTCTCCTTGTGTGTTGCGCCTTTGGTAATCGCTAACCGGGGCGGCGCAAAGGGCCCCGGCTATTGCGTTGCGTCAGGCGCGTCCATTCCGCGCACGTCCGGTGATTGCTCGGTTGTCGGCGGCGCGGCAGACGCGGCCCCTTCCTGCGCCTGTGCCTGCGCGAGCATGGCCTCGCGCTGTGCTCTCATCTTCGCGGCGGTTTCTGCATCGATGGCGTGCCCACCCCTGACCTCGTAGACCTTTTGCGCGGCTTCGAGCGTCGCAGGCCGGTGCGCAACCGCGATGCGGGTGATTTCCAGCGCCTTCAGCGTATCGAGAATGCGCGCCTCGTTCTCGGCATCGAGATTGGCGGTGCCCTCATCGAGGATCAGCACTTTGGGATCAGGATAAAGCGCGCGGGCGAGCAGCACGCGCTGCAACTGCCCGCCGGAGAGCACCGAGCCCATATCGCCCACGAGGGTTTCATAGCCCATCGGCATGGACTCGATCTCGGCGTGTATCTGCGCCTGGCGCGCAACTGCGCGCACGCGCTCCATGTCGATTTCAGGATCGAAGAACGCGATGTTCTCAGCCAATGAGCCTGCATAAAGACTGTCGCCCTGTGCAACCGAGCCAATGCAGCGGCGGTACTTGATCTTGCGGTAGGAAGAGATCGGACGCTCGCCGAGCCGGACCGCGCCGTTGGTGGGCTCGAACAGACCCATCAGGATCTTCATCAGCGTGGTCTTGCCGCCGCCCGAAGGCCCGGTGATCGCGATGAACGCGCCCGGTTCGATTGTGAGCGATACCCCGTTCAGCACCATCGGCTCATTGGTGCCGTAGCGGTAGAACACACGGTCAAGCACCAGCGGCTTGGTAAAGTCGGGTTCCTCGTTGCTCTTCTCGGCCTCGCCTTCTTCCAGCGGCGTGAGCGCAATGTCGGAGATACGGGTGAGGTGCACCTTGACGATCTGGTAGTTGATCGCCTGTTCGGTAAGCCGCATGCCTGCATCAAGAAACTGCTGCTTGTAGGCCTGGAACGCGAAGATCATTCCGACGGTCAGCACGCTGTCGAACGCCAGGGTAATGGCGATATAGACGAACAGCACCCGCTCGGCGCCAATGACGAACTGGCCCAGCGCATCAAACCCTGCCTGCAATCGCCCCAGCTTTACCTGCGCGTTGACCGCATCGGCCTTCTTCTTCTGCCACAGGCGCTGGCGGTTACCCTCCTGTCCGAACGCCTTGATCGCGGCGATCCCGCGCACGCTTTCGATAAAGGAGGTGTTCTCCTTGGCCATCGTGGTGATGACATCGAGGTTGCGCAGCTTGATCGATTGCAGGAATGCGAGGCGTAGACCCACGTAAAGGCCCAGCGCTGCGCAGGCGATGCCGCCAAGGATGGGCGAGTAGACAAACATCAGCGCCAGCGTGAGGAGCGCCATGAGCCCGTCGATAAACGCGGCGATCATCCCCTGGCTGATCAGCTGGCTGATGGGCTGGGTCGAGCCGAACCGCGAGATGATATCGCCCACATGGCGCTTCTCGAAATAATCCAGCGGCAAGCGCGAGAGGTGACGGAACAGGTTGACGATCACCTGGTAGGACAGAGCATTCGACAAGGTCACCAGCACCAGCGCGCGCAGCCAGCTGGCCATGAGGTTGATGATCGTCAGCCCGCCAAACCCCAGCGCCAGCATCAGCAGCAGATCGCTGTCGAAGGCGGGGAACACGGTGTCGATCGAGATCTGCAGGAAGAAGGGCGTAGCGAGCACCACCGCCTGCATCACGAGGCTGAGGAGCACGACCTGCCGGATCGTGCCCCAGAACCCCGTCATCTTTGACCACAGCTGGGTGATGTTGAGCTGCTTCTTCTCGATCCTGGGCTTGAAGCTTTCTGAGCGCAGCAGATCGAGCGCGATCCCGCTCCAGTGCCGCGAGACCTCCTCTGCTCCCAGCACCAGGCTCCCACGCGCCGGATCGTTGATGTGATAGCGGCGCCCGCGCATTCCGCCGGTCACCGCGGTCAGCACCACGAAGTGGTTGAGGTTCCAGTGCAGGATTGCTGGCATGGAAAGGTGCGGCAGATCATCGACATCGCCCCGCACCGCTCTTGCGTTGAACCCGATGTCTTCAGCGACCTGCATCACCTGCTTGAGGTTCGCTCCCTTTAGGCTCATGCCGTAATGCTGGCGCAGGCTGATGAGATCGGTCTGATAGCCGTGAAAGCCTGCCACCATGGCGATGCAGGCCAGCGCGCATTCGCTCGCTTCCCCTTGCGGAATATACGGCGTCTTCTGACGGCCGGAGAATTCTACAAGATCGAGCGCTGCGTTCATTTCTCAAGCACTCCGGCGGTTGCGGTATGCAAGAGGCTGGCTTCGGGACGGCAAGCCTGCGACCGACGCCCTCTGCAACTCGGGTATGGCCGGGCCTTGCCGTATCCGGACCCATAGTAGCAGTCGACGAACGGCAAACTCGCGTGGAAGGAGAGGGTTGGAGTATGGGGGGCCTGGGCCCGCGACCACTGGAGCACGGTCGCTGCGACCCTCCTCCCCTTCCACGCAAGAAGAGACGCCGCGGCATCGGACACCGCACCGCCTCTTTCGCAAAAATGAGTGACGAGATGAAATGCGCGGGAAGTTTTCCCTTTTGCGGACAAACCCCAGCCAGCGCTTGAGGTCGTCCTCGCATCCATGTCCCCCACTGCCTTCATGTGCGGTTGAGCACCGCGTTGAGGGGCTCAAGAATCCACGCCAGAAAGCTCTGGCGCTCAAGCACGATATTGGCTTGCAGCGTCATGCCGGGCTGCAAGGGCGCGGGCTCTCCAAATGCATGGACCACCTGTTGGTCGAGCGCCACTTTGACCCGGTACACCGGTTCCTCGAACGGGAAAGGGATGTCCGTCTCACGCGGGTCCACTGCGATCTGCGAGATCGAGGTGACCTTTCCAGCAAAGCTGCCGAACCTTTGATAAGGAAAGGCATCATAAAGGAGCCGGGTCTCTTTGCCCGGTTCCACGAGCCCGATCGCGCGACTGGGTGCGTAAAGCTCGGCGGTCAACTCGGCACCCTCTGGCACAATCGTCAAAACGGGGCGTGCAGAAGCGATGGCCCGTCCTTCGCCCGTCGCAAGCGCGCTTACGCGCCCGCTGATCGGTGCTGTAATCGCATAGCTTGCCTCCCCTTCAAGCCGTGCCTGCTCGGCTGATAGGGTCTGCAAACCCTCTCGAATGCGTGATATTCCCTGCTGTGCCTCGATCGCGACACTGGCAAGCTGGCTGCGAGCTTGTTCCGCTTGCGCGCGGCTCTCAAGCTGTCGCTGCTCAAGGTCTGCAAGCCGCTGACGTGCTACGAGCAGTGCCTGCTTGCGGCGCTCGTAATCAACTTCGCTGATAAACCCCCGATCTGCCACTTGCGAAGCACGATCATACATCCGCTGGTTGGCGGCCACAACCTCGCGCTGCAGCTCGATCTGGCCTTCGAGACTTCGTGCTTGGCCTTCCGCCGAGGAAATCACTGCTGCAAGCCGTGAGCGTTCGGTCGCCGCACGATCGGCCGCCATTGCAATTTGCGCCTCAGACAGCTGTTGCCGGATCTCAAGCGCACCAAGGCTGCGTCCTACTATGACACCGCCTGCCGCGGCTTCGCGGTCAGAATTGATGACCATCAGCAGATCGCCCTGCTTGACTGACTGTCCTTCCACTACGGCGATCCGTGCTACAACGCCGGGTTGTGGCGCTGTAACCGCGGCACTGGGTATGCTGGTTACAAGACGCCCGGGCACAGTCTCTATGCGTGCATAGGTCCCTGTCGTGACCCAGATCGCGGCGATGGCGATGATCGCGAACAGCGCTGTAGCAAACAATCTGGTCGACAAGGGCTGGCTAAGAACAACTTCGCCATGCAGCCGGTCTGATGCGCCCTCAAGCACTTCTGACCGGAACAATTGCATCAGCGCAAACCCCTCAAAATGTTCAACAACTTGCCCAACTGTCTGCATCAGTAAGGGGGGGGGGCAGGCAACCTGCAGAAATCCTGTAGGGCACGCAAAAGCGGGGTTTTTGCGCTATTAGCGCGGCGAAATGCCTCTCTGGCACGATAAACGGAGTGGCTTGGCCTATGCAGCATTGCGTATGCCGACCCGGTGTCCGGGTTCCCAGGATGCCTCAGGGCCCGGTCGTGTTGCTGATTTGCGCCCTCAGAAGATCATTGCGAATACAATCTGATCAGAAACGGAAATTGGTTCAACGGGATCAACAGCGACGGAAAGAACACCGCTCATTCAGCCCAGTTCGGATAAGCAGGATGCTGCGGATCGCATTGAGACGAGCACGCTGACACTCCATCGGAAGCGCCGCTCGTGATTTCTGGCCAAACTCACGCCCGATTCCGAGGTGTGGCCGGGGAGTTCATTCCAAGCGGGGTCTTTCAAAGCGGGTTGAGTGACAGGCTGGCTCTTCAATGGGCTGATGTTTGAGTGCAGCCTTGGCCGCTTCCCGCCGATCACACAGTACAAGGCGTTATCAGGAAAGCTGCCGAGGGGCGCTTGCGCAGCTTCCGCTTTCAGCGCTTGAGCCTAATTCGCCAAAATTGCGCCGATTGTTGCCGTCAGCTGGGCATAGCCCGAGCGTGTAATCTCACGGCTGCCAGATCGATCGCAATTGCTGATGCAATCGATGTCGGGAACGATTGCCTGCTTCTCTTGATTGACATCGGCAGGTTTAGACGCAGGGGGCAAACGTCCCTGGCATACCGATCAGCTGCGACCGGCCTCTTTGTAACCTGCCGCTCTCGCTGCTTCCGCGCTGCAGAAAACGGCATCCGGACTTGACTGATCGTATCCCGGATTGCCCGGGCGGCTGTATACCAGCTCACCACGCGCGTTTCTCGAACCCTTGATCCTGCATTCAGGGGCACAGGTCACAAACGAGCACCGGGTCGAGGAAACCCGTGGTTGAACTCGGCGTGCACGCGGCGCTGGCGAACCCGATAATGGCCTGGTCTCGGACGGCTGACTTGCCGGAGCCGAACCTTCCGCATCCGTCGAAGCGGCATCGCCGAAACCCTCGATCGGGGCCGCCTCGACGCCCTCGGCAACTGCCGCAGGGGCAGGGCCGAGGGAAGCAAGCAAGAGAGACACGACGATGGACATAGACATCTACCTACGTATCGCCACTTAATTGCCGTTTCACGATTAGGGTTAAGCGAAATTAAGGGTCAAACCGGCACTATCATCGACTCCGAAGCTCACTTTGATTTGCAATCTGGGGCTTGCAATCCGGCGACGACGACATCCATTGGTGCATGGATCAGTGGCTGCGGGTCGGCGTGGTCTCAGGACTCTTGCCCCGGTCTGGAAAGACGGACGCTTGCCAAGGACAGACAGTTTTTACGGTTGGACGGAAAGCGGCTTCTGGAAGCGCCAGACTGCGATTCCGGCAAGCACGCCGTCATCGATTGATGGGGCTTTGCAATGATGCAGAGCCGGGGGCGTATCATTCTAAACCCGCTACTGGCAGTGCCAAAGAGTTGGCCTTCGCAGCAGTTTGAATCTGGGCGGCCTCGTCCTTGCTGATCACTCGAGCGCCTACTTGGCGCCCAAACCCGTCGCAATCACCCGCAAGGTCTTGAGGCCGACCAGCAAATCGAGCCAGAGCGAGAAATTCTTGATGTAGTAGAAGTCGTAACGCAGCTTGGAGAGCACGTCGTTCACATCCGTGACATGGCCTTGATTGACCTGCGCCCATCCCGTGATGCCCGGTCGCACGATATGCCGGTAGGAATAGAACGGCAGTTCTGCTTCGTACCATTGCGACAAGGCACTGGCTTCGGGCCGCGGCCCAATGAAGCTCATGTCACCGCGTAGCACGTTGAGGATCTGCGGCAATTCATCGAGGCGCGTCTTGCGCAGGAACGCGCCGATCCGGGTTATCCGATCATCGTCGCTTCGGGTCATTGCATCCTGTCGCCTGGCGTCCGCATCGTCACCCACCTTGCGCTCGCGCATGGTGCGGAACTTGATCATGCTGAACTTCTGACCCCGAAACCCGACCCGTTCCTGGATGAAGAATGCGTTGCCAGGCGAGTCGAGCTTGATTGCCAAACCAAGCACAGCAAACAGCGGGAGCATCAGTGGCAGCAGGCAAACAGCCGCCGCCACATCGATTGCCCGCTTCACAAATGTGTAGGAGGCATCCGGGATCAGCGATCCCAGTTCGTTTTCGCTGAGATGGGAGATCTTGACCTGGCCAGACTGCATCTCGGCGACCTGACGGAAGTGGTATACCGGAATGCCCGACAGTGCAGCCTTGGCAAATAGCCGTTCGGTGCGCTCCGAGTGGGGATAATGCAGATCGGCGACCAGCGCCCAGTCACGCCAACCCTGCGCCACGAACTCCTCAAGGTCATTGAGGGATGGCGCGGGCATGTAATTCTCGTCGAGAGCTATTTCATTCGCTCGCCCTCCAGCGACAACCACATGGCGCTTGACCAATCGCCGCCTGTAGACCGCAATCAGGAAGCTGGCGCAGATGGCGCCGACGACTCCACTGACAAACAATGACCCCGAGTAAGGTATGCGCAAGAGTGCCATCGTCGAAATTACGCCGAGGAACGCGCCCACATTGACAGGCAGGACGTAGGACAGCAGCCGTGAGTTGGCATGGTCCCGAAGCTTGGCCAGCACGAACCAGGACAAGCCGATCGCGAGAGCGATCGCTGTTACGGTTTGCGAAAAAGCCCCGGTGAACAGGGGGCGGTCGAGCAGGGACCATACAGCCAAAGCCGGCGCAAGCCCGGCGAGCTGCAAAAGCGGCAATTCGAAATGACGCAAGAAAGCTCTATGATGCAAGGAAGGCTCGACAAACAACGTTTCTTGCGCGGTCGCAGGCGCCTCTTTGTTGAGGCCGTCAGGAGTTATCACGGGAGCAGGCGTGACAGAAGCCGCTCGCGATTCGACTTCTGGTTTCAAAATGAGAATGTCGGCGTCATCCACGCGAGAAACGCCGCTGGGCTCCCGCCCATCCAGCGCGGATGGTGACGAGATTTTTGCCAATTTTGTCAATTATCTGCCCCCCGGTTGCTTCGTACGACCCGAAGCGGCTCTCAGATAGGCTTTATTTACTACCATTTTGGTTTGTTTTCCCATGAAGTCAAGGAGAACAATGGCGCGGTGATTGGGGGCAAGATGCTCGACCCGGCCCACGAAGTCCCTCATCGCTCCCAAAGCGATCTCGACCTCATCTCCGGGAGAAATGCTACGATCCAGTGAAATGGTGCCGCTTTCGTCGCAGGAATCCTGCAGGCTGGCGATTATCTCGCCCGGAACAGGGGCGGGGCGTCCGCCGAAGCTCACGAGCCGGGAAACCCCGTAAGTTGAGTTGATTGCAGACCAGGGGGTGCTGCCTGCCGGATAGCTGACGAACAGATAGCCGCCAAAATAGGGGCGGATCTGGTCAACGAACCGCCCGCGCCGGGCGATCGTCCGCCGTTCCATTGGCTGGAAGACCGCAAAGCCTTGCCGTTCCAGGTTGCGCCTCGCGATGGCGCTGGCGTTGGCCTTGGTCTGGACCAAAAACCATGTTTGCATTTTCGCGCTCCCCCCATTTGGAGCCTTGATTGATCGCGAGCGGTAAACGTCCCGGCGACCTGTATCGCAAGCACTAATCGAAACTGATGCGACAAGAGGGGGCAGGTGTGAGATGAATCAGGAAGCAGCCCAATCGCACCTATTCCCGAACGGTTGACCGACTGCGCTTGCAGGCCCCATCTGCAGAGTGCGGCCCGCAATTGGTCTTGCAATGGGCTGCGCCGAAGCTATGTTCAAATATGAACGCATGCCTTTTGTGCTCGCCAACTACCAAAGCTCTTGCTCAGTCCGGCCTGCAGGCTTGGCCTGTGCGGTAGCTTGCCGGATCGTCGCTGGCAATGAGTGAGCGTGCAGATGAGCTGCGTCAGGACGCGAGATTCAGGGCTTTGCGCCTTATTGAAGCAAATCCTCACATTACGCAGCGAGAACTCGCCGATGCGCTCGGTATAAGTCTGGGCGCAACGCACTACATGTTGCGGGCGTTTGTGGGGCGTGGCCTGGTAAAGGCCGGTCGGTTTGCCTCGGCCACAAACAAATCGGCTTACATGTACTTGCTTACTGCCCGAGGCTTCTCGGAGAAGAGCGCGCTTGCGGGTCGGTTTCTCGCGCGCAAGCGTGCAGAATACGAAGCGCTTAAGCTGGAAATCGAGGAATTGGGCGCTGAACTTGGTGATGACAGGCACATGGGTGGGCGGACGGGAAATTGATTGGCGGTTTTTTGATAACGAACGCCGGCAAGATACTTTGCGTTATCGGGGGCTTGGGGTGGAAGGTGCGCCTAGTGGGAAACAACCGCAGATTATCTTTGGCCGATTGGGCCATCGGAGTACAAAGCAAAGCGGGTTGCAGCTACTACAGGCTAGTCACCTCAGGCATGCCATGGAAACGCTGCAGTCAGTTGAAAGCGACTATGTCTGACTTCTCGTACGAGCAAATCCGCTAACACCGGCATGGCTGGCGCCGCGCAGTGAATCCAAACGTAGATATTCCATTGCAACAAGGCTGCGCCGTGGACATCCCATGCGGCACTGAATCTTGTTCTTCGAGGGTCGCGCGAGCCATAGTGAACTCTGTACTATCGCGCGGCCCGTGTCTCGTCATGGGCCGAGGCGCAAGGAAATCTCTATTCTAAAGAATACGATAGTCTTTTCTGGCGCTTTCACGATGGTCCAGCGCGTGTTTGGCCTGGTCGTCGGTTTGGTCGCGATTATTCTGATCGCGCGTGCCCTTGGCCCTACGGACTTCGGGCTCTACAGCATAATCATTTCGGCATCGATGCTGGCCGGCATCGCGGCGCAGTTCGGACTACCCAATTTCCTGCTTCGCGAAATCGCGTCTTCAACCGGGCGAAGCAATGCCTCCGCTGTCATGGCGTGGGGGAATATGCTCTGGCTTAAGGCAGTCCTCTATTTCGCCATACCCATGTGGCTATTCGTTTTAGCAGGTCTATGGATTTTCGAAGTTGCGGCTTTGCGACAGCTTCTTATCGAGGCGAGCATCTTCTTTGTCATCGCAATAACTGGCGCTCGTATCGAAATTGTTTGTGAGGCGCTCAAGGGCCGTGGCATTGTCGCGCTCGGTTCGTTTCCGTCAATGGTCGTAAAGCCCGGGGGGCTTCTTGTCGCGATCTTGATCCTGTCAAAAATGGGCGATCTCACCCTTTACACTGCATTGCTTGCTTACCTTGCGTCGAACCTCGTCGCGCTGGCCGTGTCTGGCTTCACGTTGGCTCGTGTGGGATTGCTTCTGCCTGGTGTATTCAAGCCTACACACGAAGAGGCGCGTGCGAAAATCCTACAGCAGCAGCAAGACTATTATCGCAGCATGCGCCAATTCGCGTTGATGAGCTTTTCGCATCGGGCAATCGGACAAGTTGGAATTCAGGTTCTCGGACTTTTGGGGATGCCGGAACAGGCCGGTGTGTTCAGGTTCGCAATGCAGCTCAATATCGCTGCCGAGATCGCTATTCAGACTGTAAATTCGTTCTCCTCACCAAGACTGGCCCAGGCTTATTCATCGAAAAACATATATGATTTTTCGATCGTTGCTGGAGCGAGCGCTTGGGTGATGACCGTCCTAGTGGGTGGCTATGTTGCTGTATTGTCGCTTCTAGGCGGCCCGGTGGTCGAACTGTTGCTCGGTGCGGAATACAGTGGCGCCCTACCTGCCGCCTTCGTCCTTGCGTTTGGCACTTTTATTGCTTCGTTCTTCGGCTCAAGTTATGTCTGCCTTATCATGGCCCGGCGTGAGCAACTGACAGGAAAGATCCTTGTGGGGTCGCTCATGGCCAGCATCTTGATAACATTTTCTCTTGCTTTTTATTGGGGCGCCTATGGGGCCGCACTTGCGCACGCCGCAATAATCGCATCAATCGCTATTTCTTCGGCTCTATTTGCCAATAAGGTAATAGGAGTCCGCACAGACATCTTCGCGCATTTGGCTCTTCCGCTTCGGAGCGCATACGTTGGGCGGCTGCGCTCCGAACGGCACGTTGATCAAGAATGATGCAGCAAGCCGCCAATAGTCTGAAGCCACCCCGTTTCAAGCGTAATCGCATGGCTGGACAGGGAAGACAGAACGCCAATGAAGCAACCACCTTTCGCGGCGTCATCGGCTTGTTCAATAGGTTCCTTGCCGCCCAAATGATTTTGGCAGCTTTCGCTTGGGTGGCTTGGGCTTCCTGCAGCGGTGGCGCATGCAGTTCGGTCACGATCGACACGTGGAATATTTCGCTCTCGGCGGGCACGCTAGCCATCGCAATTTACTTCGCCTATCGCTTGCTTCGACAAGATAGCGCAATGGTGCTCACGCCGGCTTTCGGTTTTGCCGTCAATGTCGTCATGTTCTCCGCGCTTGGCCCGCTTATCTACACGCTGGGACCAGAGGACGTGGTCTCTTATATGGCGGTACACCCGACGGCGATCACTTTCACCGAGGTAATACGCGCGCATCTGCTCAATGCAGTCGGCGCGGCCGCTGCTGTTTCAGGCGCCATCCTTGCGCTGATGTTCTTCACGGGTAAGGCGAGAAAAATGAAGGTGGTCGGCGTACCACGAAGGATCATTCCGGTTCCAGTTGTCGCCGCTGCATTTCTTATCTTTGGCCTTGCCTTGAAATATGGGTTGATCATTCCCGCACGCTTCGGCACGCTCGATATCGTCGTGCCGGGCGCTATCGAAAACCTCGTTTTTCTTCCGGATCTCGGCTTTGCTGCCCTGGGCTTGCTGGCGGCGCGCGGGCGCGAGTATGCGAAGATCATCCTGTGCTGTGTGTGGCCAATCCACCTGGGCCTCACATTCCTCGAATTCGGCAAGCTCAGCTTCCTGACAGCACTCATGCTCCCCGCCATCGGTGCATACATCTCTACAGGCAATATACGTCGGCTTGCGGTCTGGGCTCTGCTAGGAGCTGCCGCATTCTATATCAGCCAGCCGATCTTCGGTTCCGCGCGTGACGCCATCCAGACCATGAATGCTGAAGAAACCATTGAAAGGGCGACATACTCCCAGCGTGTCGAATACCTGGGCGCTGCTTTAGCGGGAGAGGTGGCTGTGGCAGACGTTTACGCCGACAGCCGAACCCACCCATGGCTACGCTTGAACTACGTTCCGTATCAAGTGCACTCGATGAGAATGTATGACGGGGGTACAGGTGGAGACACACTCAACGAGGTGTGGATGTATTTCGTTCCGCGCCTAGTCTGGCCGGAAAAACCTGTCATCGTCCCCCTAGGACGCAGGTGGTACAGCGATTTTCTTGGAAGAGAAGTGTATGCCACTTCGGTCGGCATTACCATATACGGCGACGGTTATTGGCAGGCAGGCTGGCCTGGGGTCATCACCTTTTCGTTCTTAACTGGCTTTGCCTTCGGGCTAATTACAATCCTGAGTTACCGCGCCATCAAACACGGAGATTTCGCGACCGTCCCTGCCGTTTTCTTCGCTTTGCAGTTGAGTTTCCTTGGCACGAGTGGATTTTTCCAGACCACGATTATCGGCGGCCTTATCTTCTATGCTGCATACCAATTGCTTATACGCGTCATAAAATCGATCTACTTTCCCGGTCCGAGGCCCGTGCCGGCAAGGCGGAGCAAGGGCGCAGTTCACCACTGGTCTGCAAGGCGTGATGGAGAAGGCGCCCTACAGGAGCGAGCGGTCGATTGATGCGCAGTATGGCGTTGCCTCAGCCAGCAGTATCTCTACAGGGGCATTCAAATCGAACTGAAGGAAAACGCGTGAAATCTTATCCCATTGCAGCGCCCGATATAGGCGATCTGGAAGCGCGCTACGTTCTCGAAGCGATCGAATCCGGCTGGATTTCTTCGATCGGCAAGTACGTGACGAAGTTCGAGGAAGGTTTCGCTGAATTCTGCGGTGGCGCCCACGGTGTTTCAATGACCAATGGAACCGACGCACTGCGGATCGCCTTGCGCACTATGGGAATTGGCGCGGGTGACGAGGTTATCGTGCCTGCACTTTCATTCATTGCAGTCCAGGCCGCTGTGGTCGATTCGGGCGCGACACCAGTGATGGTGGATGTCGATGAGGATTTCTGGTGCCTCAATCCCAAGCTGGTGGCCGAAGCGATCGGGCCGAAAACCAAAGCAATTATCGCTGTCCATTCCTATGGCCACCCAGCTGACATGGACGGCCTGCGTGAAGCCGTGGGTGATCGAAAGATCCACATCCTGGAAGACGCTGCCGAATCTCACGGCGCAAAATACAAGGGCAAGATGGTCGGTAGCTTGGCCGATGCAGCTTGCTTCTCCTTCTACGGCAACAAGCTTCTGACCACCGGCGAAGGCGGCATAATTCTGACCGACAATGCGAATTTGGCTGAACGCGCCCGTTTCCTGCGCGATCATGCGATGGACAAGAATCGCCGGTATTTTCACCCCGAGGTGGGCTTCAACTGCCGGTTGACGAATGTCCAGGCAGCGATTGGGTGCGCGCAGATCGAGCGCTCGGAAGAGCTCATTGGTGGCAAAAATAGGCTGCTCGATTTGTACAAGCGGCGCTTCGCGGACTTTTCGTTCATTAAGCTCAATCCTGCAGCCACCTGGGCTCAGCCGGTCAACTGGCTGACTTGCGCGGTTCTCGAGCCACAATTTGCCGATCTGCGCGATCCTCTTTGCGCCGCCCTCAAAGAAAAGGGCGTGGATACGCGGCCGTTTTTCGTGCCAGCATACGAGATGCCCCCTTATGCCGAATATAAGGTCATCCACTATGCAGATTCGTTAGAAGACACTGTCTCCTCGCGGATTTCAAAGCGCGGCTTCAACCTTCCCACGCTGATCGGCATGAGCGAGGATGACGTCGCCTATATCGCCGAGGCGGTTTCTTCCTCGTTTGAAGCCGTTGCCGATGACGCAACGCATTCTCGGAGTTCCAGATAGCGGCTGCAGCCGCAGGCGGACTTGCTTACGATGCGAATTCTCCTTTTGACCCCCGGCGTGTTCGAGAAGGGCGGGATTGCCCGGTACAACCGCTATCAGATTAATGCACTTCAAGAGACGTTCAGTGCTGACAGCGTGCAGGTTATGAGCCTGATGGGCCCAGACAAGGACGCGCTCGAAACTCCGTTCGATGTGACATATGCGGGTGCTGCGCAACCGACCACGCTGAGCCGGGCTAAATTCGCCGCGCGTGCGGTGATTAAGGCGCTGACATGGTCACCCGACATCGTGCTGTGTGGCCACGTGAACATGGCGCCGCTGGCGAAGCAACTGGCGAGGCTGTCGAAAGCGAAGTTTGTTCAGAACGTTTACGCGCGTGAGTTGTGGCCGACCGGCGGTTTGCGCGACAGCCGCAGGGCCGCTTTGCTTTCGGCTGACGCGGTGATTTCAGACTGCGAGAACACCGTCAAATACGCCAAAGCGGAAGGGCTGATCGGTATCGAGGCGCATATTGTTTGGGACTGTGCCGACCAGAGCCGGTTCTTCCCGCAGGATCCTGATTGGGCCTCTCTCAAGCAATATGGCATCGAGCAATCCGGTCGCTTCAAAGTCCTGTTCCTCGGCAGGATCAAGCACGAGACAATCTACAAAGGGTTTATACGATTGCTCGAGCTTGGCCAAAGCCTGTCAGCAGATCGGTTCGAGCTCATCTTCGTGGGGGCTGGCGATTATGTCGAAACACTGAGGGCAAAGGCCGCGGGGATGTCGGGCGGACCAAAGGTCACGATCACCGGCCCTGTGCATGAAGCGCATTTGATTGATTCCTACCGGACCGCGGACGCCTTTTACCTCGTCAGCAATGTGGATGAAGGGCAGGGCGAAGGCTTGCCGCTTACACCGATCGAAGCAATGGCTTGCGGCGTGCCTGCGTTGGTGGGCAATCAAGATGGGAGCTGCGAAATCCTGAACGGTAAGGGCGGTTGGTGCGGCAATCCGGAAGATAACCAAGGCCAACGCGAATATATCGAGCGGCTTGCTGCGGACAGCGCTTTTAACGCCGCCGAACGTGCGGCGGCATTGCAGCGCGTCAATGACGCATTCTCGTATGAGATATTCCGCGAGAAAACCGGCAACATCATCAAGGATGTTGTGGCTCTATGAAGCGGCTTGGCTACCTTCTTTGGGATCTCCTTTATTGGCCTGTAGCCGCCCTGCCCGGGCCGATCGGTCGCACGCTGCGCGGCTATCTGTTTCGGCTGGTGCTGAAGGAGTGCGGCACGAATGTCATTTTCGATACGGGTGTAGCGATCGAGAATCCGCAGTTCGTGACTATCAAGAACAATTGCTGGATCGACCGGCAAGCGATTATCATCGCGGGCCCGATTACCTCGCGCGGGCGCAAGCTGACCCGGCTTGCCGCGTATATCTACGGTGACAACGAGCATGTGGCTGAAGGCGAGGTTGTCATCGCGCAGAATTGCCATATCGGCCCACAAACGGTCGTTCAGGGGCATGGCGGGGTGTACGTTGGGCCGGATGTGACGATTGCAGCGGGATCGAAGGTCTATTCGGTGGTTCATGACCATATGAACAGGTCCGACAGGTCCGATACCACGCTGTACAAATTTTCCTCTATGGCTCCGGAAGCCGAGCAAAGCCTTCTGGTCGGGCCGGTCCATATCGGTACGGCCGCTGCCGTTGGCTTGAACGCGATCGTGCTTCCTGGCGTGCGGCTGGGCCATGGGGCATGGCTGGGCGCGGGTTCATTGGCAGCGCGGGACATACCGGATAATGCGATTGCCGTCGGTTCGCCCGCCAAAGTCACGCGGACACGCATCGCCCCCGAGGCAAGTTCTTGATTGCCTTTCAAGCTAATGCTGAATTTCATTGGTTTGCTAAGGTCGGGGAAAACGATTTCCTGGGAGACCTTGAAGCAGGATCTGGTCTTCCGGGCTTGGGATGAGCCGTTCAACCCGCTCAAGCTGGCGCGGGTAAGAATGCCATACCATGGCATGGAGGCGAGTGCGCTGGGCTAACGCGCCCCTTTAACCACGTGCAAATGGAAAGCGGTATCTCCTATAGCGAGCACACGTATTTTTCGACGTTTCTGCCGGAAATAGGGCTGACTGAAGAAGAGACCGAGAGTCAACCCTATGCAAAATTGATGTGCCATTGACAGGTGCCATACAAGAAGATCAACCTATGCGGGGAGCGGTTCTTCTAAAAATTTTGAATCATCTTCGACCAGCATACACACAGGAACACCAAGCTCATTTTGGGGCATGCAACTTTGGTCAAGCCTTATGGACTATTAGTAGATGTCCGGATCGAGATCAAAAGATTACCGTGTGCACACGACCAATTGCTCATCAGCACGAGGATCTGTGTTATCATTACTCAAGCAAAGAGAAGCCTTAGAGACACAAAATGATAGAAAAGCTTAAGGGCACAATCAGGAATTCTCTGCCTAGCGAATTGAAAAACAGGATTGCATATCTGAGGAGCTTAAAGCGCACAATTTCTCCCTTGGCTGAAAGGACTTGTAGCATTTGCGGCTATGTGGGGTTTTTTCGGGGGTATGGCCAGCCATTAAGAGTCTGACTCATAATTCAGCTGCGAGTTTTCGTGCGGTGAAGCGGGTTGATCTTCTGATGGATGCGATGAGTGTCCAGGCATCTGCCGATGCGATGGATTTTTCCCAGTCTTTTGCGAG